>Ga0182015_10005625_pt1 | contig 12940 bp, 8 predicted proteins | sample 712P3MmetaG_FD_120478 | JGI IMG/M metagenome (GOLD analysis project Ga0182015, IMG submission 120478) | Permafrost microbial communities from Stordalen Mire, Sweden - 712P3M metaG | ecosystem: Environmental > Terrestrial > Soil > Wetlands > Permafrost | place: Sweden: Stordalen | collected...
CGCCCTCGTCAACGGGGTTGCGAATGGTTGGCAGCTTTCCGGTGTCACGCAGCTGGAAAGTGGAGCGAATCTCACATTCTCTGGAAACGGCGGCGGTGGTACTGGCGGTTTCAACACCAACTTCTACGCCTCCTACACCTGCGTCATCACTGCGGCGGAGACGGCGGCCGGTGCGAGTTGCCCGCAGTCTGCTGCAATCATCCCTGGCTCGATCAGCTTGGCAAACCCGACTGGTATTGCGATTAATAACCAGTCAATCCTCGGCACCAGCAGCCAGCAACTCAATCCGCTGGTTACGTGCGACATTCGTGGACACGTGGCCGCGCATCAATTCATCAACGGCAACTGCCTGCAACCGAACCTCACCCCTGGCGTCAACGGCCCATCGTTGCTCCCAGCGGCTTACGGGCCGGCCTTCTTCGATTCGGATCTGTCGATCTTCAAGAACTTCCAAATTAAGGAAAGCATGAAGGTTCAGATCCGCGCGCAGGCCTACAACTTCCTCAATCACCCGCTGTATTCGTTCCCGAGCGGCAGCAACCTGACCCTGCAGTACGAGCAGGATCCGGTCAGCCAAGTGATCACTCAGTCGAATACGAACTTCGGTGTGACCACACAGAAGCAGGGTTCCCGCATTATCGAGTTCGGAGCGAAGTTCTACTTCTAACGACGGGAGCACGAAACAACCGATGAGGGCTTCGCTGTACCGCTATACTGGTCTCGTAATGGGAACAGTCTTCGGTACGGGGAAGCCCTCTCTCCTTTTGGCGTCAGCCCTCGGCCTGCTTCTCTCGAGCAACGCGCAGGCACAGATCAGCCCTCAGCAACTCATTCAGGATGCCCAGCAGAAACAACAGGCGGGTGACCTGGCGGGCGCGGTACCGGAGTATCGAGAGTTTCTGAAGTTGCATCCCGAGGCTACGGCAATTCACTCCAACCTGGGGGCCGCGCTGGCTGGTCTGGGACTGTATGAAGAGGCGCTTCCGGAATACAAGATCGCTCTCCAGCAGTCGCCGAAACTGGTAGGAGCACGGCTCAATCTGGCCCTGGTTTATTACAAGATGGGGAAGATTGACGAGGCTACCACGGAGCTCGAAAAAGTTCACACGGAACAACCCACCAACCACCAAGCGGCGCTTTTGCTGGGAGACTGTTACTTGCGCATGGGACGCGAGGAGGATGTCATACGCGTCCTGGAGCCGATGGAGCAGGCATATCCGGACGATATGGCGCTTGCTTACTTACTGGGGACAGCCTTGATCCGCGAAAAACGGGTCGAGGAAGGGCAGGTTCTGGTGGACAAGATTCTCCGCAACGGCGACTCAGCGGAAGCCCACTTGATGTTGGGAACCGCGAAAATGAACGTTCAGGATTTTGCCGGCGCTCGCGATGAGTTCGCAAAAGCAGTTGCGCTCAATCCCAATCTTCCCGAGGTTCATGTTCTCTACGCGAAGGCGTTGTTGTTCACCGGCGACTCGGATCAGTCGTCGAAAGAATATAAACAGGAATTGACCGTCGACCCTTACAACTTCGACGCGAACCTGCAATTGGGTGCGGCCGCGAGGCAAGAGCAGAACTACGACCAGGCGGATAAGTATTTCAGCCGCGCGCTCGAGACCAGGCCGGGCGACCCCGGCGTTCGTTATCAGCAGGCGCTGGTGGCAATGGACGAAAGCCATCTCGACGATGCACGGCAAATCCTCGAAGCGCTGGTGAAGCAGTCGCCGCAATTCACAGAAGCGCACGTCTCGCTGTCGCTGGTTTATTACAAGCTGAAGCGTCCGGAAGACAGCAAGCGAGAACGGGAAACTGTTTTAAAGCTGACGGCGGCGGCGCAAGCCAAGCAGCCTGGCGCAAAGCTGAAGTGATGGCCAGGAAGAGTGCGGGCTTTCGGGTGTTTGCGTTGGTGTGTTTGCTGTGGCCGTTTACCGCCATGACGCAAACGGACGCAGTGGCGCCTGCCGCGTGCGCAAAGTGTCACGTGGAGGCGTTGACGCAACCGTCCACCTACATGGCGCATGCGCTCGAAACGGTGGAGAATTCGAAGGTGCTCACCGATCATCCGGTGCTGACCACGACCGTGGGCAGGTACACCTATCGCATCGAACGCAAGGGCAATGAGAGCGAATATTCGGTAACGGATGGCGCCTCGACGGTCACCCTGCCCATCCGCTGGACCATGGGAGCGAGTTCGGCATTGGGCCAGACCTACATTTTGGAGAAGGATGACGCGCTCTATGAGAGCCGCGTGAGTTGGTTTCGTGAATTGAGTGGTCTCGCACCCACGATGGGGTACGAAGGCATTCCAGCGAAGGATCTCAACGACGCTGCCGGGCGAATGATTCACCAGGATGAGAAACTGCGCTGCTTTGGGTGCCACGCGACCAACGCCGTGCAGGGCAAGCAACTCACCTACGAAAAACTGCTTCCAGGCGTGCAGTGCGCGCACTGTCACCAGGGAATCGATGCGCATCTGGCGGCAGCGCTCGCGGGCAATCCTCAGGCTGCCGCTCCGCAGGATTTGCACAAGCTGATTGGGCTTTCCGCGGACCAGGCTTCGAATTTCTGCGGTCAGTGCCACCGAACCTGGGCGGAAATCGCGGCGCAGCCGAACCTGGGTATTGCGAATATCCGATTCCAGCCTTACCGCCTCACGAGCAGCAAATGCTACGACCCCGACGACGCCCGCATCAGCTGCCTGGCTTGCCACAATCCGCATCACGACTTTAGTAACCCGCGCACGGTGAGTTTCGACGCAAAATGCTTGGCGTGTCATGCCGGCGGCAAACCAGTTGTGGGGAAGGTGATTGTTGCAAAACCCGGCGCCAAGGCCTGTCCGGTCGCCAAAGAGAACTGCATCTCCTGCCATATGCCCAGGATCGAGCTGCCCGGCGCACATTACAAATTTACCGATCATCGCATCCGAATTGTGAAGCCCAATGAGGCCTACCCGGGGTAGGGCGGCGTGGGGTGAGATGAAGAGCCGTCGTTTAGCCGCCGAATTCTCCGTGAAGCTTCCTGGCGTTGGCAAAGCTCATGCGGCTTTCTGAGAAGAAACGAACCCTGACGGGCATCGCTTTACATCGTACGGAAAATGACTTTAAAGGAAGGGCACGGGTTTAGAGCATTTTCACTTCTACTCTGCACAGTCGGGTTCAGGGAAGTGCGGCTTTTCTTGAGGAAAAGCCGCGTCGAGAGCGGTTGCCTTGTATACACCAGAAGTGAAAATGCTGTAGCCGTGCCGCAATGTGTCCAAAATGACCAGGGCTTCAGCCCCCGAGGGCAATTTTGAATCGAACAAGAACCGTACCTCAGCGGTTAAAGCCGCTTGTACTTGGAACTTCTATGGCACGGCTGAAGCCGTGCCCTTCCTTCGAACTTTGTTTCATTCACCGTGGGTCGGCAAGGCTGGTGACAGGTTCAAAGTTGTGCGTTCGTTGGCAGGGAGAAATTCCTGAGCCGGCGATAGGATAGGTTAATGACTTTTTCCAGACGTGGATTGCTGCGGCTTGGCGCGCTTGCCGGGGCTGCAAACGTCCTTCGGGCTCCCACTGAGGCGGCAATCGCTCCTTCTTCGCCCGCCGCTCCCTTATTCAGCGAAGTGCCGCCGTCGGTATCGGGCATTACGTGGGTACATGAGAACGCGATGTCGCCGAGCCGCTACCTGCCCGAAGCGTTGGGGCCCGGCTGCGCCTTTCTCGACTACGATAACGACGGTTGGATGGATATCTTCCTGGTCAATAGCGGCCCCAGCGATTTCTACAAGCCGGCAAAGCCTCTGCGCAATGCCCTGTACAAGAACAACCGGGATGGCACCTTCACCGACGTTACGGAAAAAGCCGGTGTGACGGGAGCGTATTTCGGCATGGGCGTTGCTGTCGGGGATTTTGACAACGATGGCTGGCCCGACATGCTGGTGACGGCCTACGGCCAGTGCATGCTTTACCAGAACAATCGCAATGGAACCTTCACGGATGTGACGGCACACGCGGGCGTTGCCACGCCCGGTATTACCACCAGCGCGGTCTGGTTCGATTACGACAATGACGGCAGGCTCGATCTTTTTATCTGCAGCTTCGTGGAGTACGACAGTATCAAGAAGCTGCAATGCGGCAATAACGCGATCGGTAGAAATTATTACTGTGTGCCGCGGGTGTTCAATCCTTCCGCCAGTTTCCTGTATCACAACAACGGCAACGGCACGTTCACTGAGGTGAGCAAGGGAACGGCCATCGCTTCGGCATTAGGCAAAGGCCTGGGCGTGGTGGCCACCGACATCAACAACGATGGCCGGATGGATCTGTTTGTGGCCAACGACACGGTGCAGAACTTTCTGTTTATGAATCGCGGTCCGGGCACAAACGGGCAGTGGAAATGGGAGGAGATCGGCTTGCAGGCGGGGGTCGGTTTCAGTGATAGTGGCCGGCCCCGTTCGGGTATGGGCGTCGACGCGGCCGACCTACATGGGAGCGGATTCCAGGATCTGTTTGTTTCCAACGTGGATCACGAGAATTACTCGGTCTACATCAACAACAAAGATGAATCGTTTTCCGACGCTGCGCAGATCGAAGGGGTGGCTCACAGTACCAGGTTGATGAGCGGCTGGGGCTTGAAGTATTTCGATTACGACAACGATGGTCTGATCGATCTGATTTTGGCCAATGGCCATCCTGACGACATGATCGACTCCTATTCCATGCAGGTGAAGTACAAGGAGCCGCTGCTGTTGTATCACCAGGAGGCAGACCGCAAGCTACATGATGTGAGCGCGAGTGCGGGTCCAGCCTTTCATGAGGATTGGGCGGCACGCGGATTAGCGGTGGGTGATTACGACAATGATGGCGCAGTCGATGTCATCATCGGAGTGAATGGCGGCCGGCCCGTGCTGTTAAAAAACAATGCGGCCAAGGGGAATGGCTGGCTGGGTCTCAAGTTGGAAGGCGTGACGTGCAATCGCGATGCGATCGGCGCGCGCATTGTCTGGAAAGCAGGCGGCAAGGTGCGAGAGCGGCTCAAGAATAATGGCGGCAGCTATCTCTCTTCGCACGATCCGCGGGAAGTGCTTGGTATCGGAGCCGCTACGCAGATCGACGCGGTGGAGATCCACTGGCCCGCGCCCAGCAAGCAGGTCGACAAACTCACCAATCTCGCTCCTAACCGCTACCTTCATATAGTGGAAGGGAAGGGCGCGGTCTGATCGTGCGCAGGCGTGGTCGCGCTCTCGCACTCGCGAGCCTATGTCTTTACACCTGCACGGCGGGCAGCAGTGCCGCGAGCCGGCAGGTGCGGTCGGTCTCTCTCTGCTCGGGTGTCTTCCTGTCGGCGAGCTACCTCGCCGCGGTTTCCCCGAACGTTTCCCCGGACGTTTCCACCAACGTTTCCACGAACCGGGGGCCGGGGTTTCGTTTCGTTCTCGCCAACCATACGGACCGGGAGATCCGGCTGGCTGAGCCCGTTCCTTCGAGCTCTCATTGGTATGCGCGCTCGCAGGGCCGCTGGCTGTGGAGAGCATCGAGCGGCGCGGGGGGCAGCCTGCTGGATGCGGGCAACGAGCATGGCCGCGTCGTCGTTTATCCTCCGGGCCCCGGCACAGGCGAGAGAAAGCTGTTGGTTTTGCCGCCCCACCAGTCCAGGGAATGGATGGAGAGCGAACAGGAGAATCCAGTCCTCGAATACAAGCCAGGGTGCAAGCAATGTTCGTATCCGGGAGAACGCGAGTACCAGGTGGTCTTTGCCTATGCCTATCTCGCAGGTAAGGGCCAGTCAGCCGGGTTGCTTGGATGCGGTTTGCGGTCTTCTCCCGTTCCCATGCCACCGAAATTTTGAACTAATCACCCCACTGGTCCGTCTCTTTAGAGCAGTTTCGCAATACTGTGGCCTGATAAACAGCGCGAGGTGTGGTTTTCTTTGGGAGAAAACCACGGAAAGGCCTTCTCTTCGGTCAATACCAATTGCGAAACTGCTAGTGTGAGCAGCAACCCTGCGCTCAAAGGCGTGTTCCTATCACTGTGGTAGATATGCAGGAGATACACCCATGAAGAACCAGCTTAGCCGTATCGTACTCAGTGGTCTTTTGGCCACTGGACTGACCCTTTGTTCCGCGGCAGTATTTGCACAAGATAATGCAGCTCCCGCAGCGGATGCCCAGCAAGCCCAGAACGGTCCCGGACGCATGGGCCGTCAACCGATGAACCCCGATGAACAGGTCGCGCACATGACCAAGCGTTATAACCTTTCTTCGGATCAGCAAGCCTCCATCAAGCCAATCCTTGCTAACCAGCAGCAGCAGATGCAGGCACTTCGCGGCGACAGCACCTTGTCCCGGGAAGACAAGATGGCCAAGATGAAGAGCATTCGCGAAGACTCGAGCACCAAGATCCAGGCGGTCTTGAACGATAGTCAGAAGCAGAAGTTCGCGGCTGACCAACAGGAGCGTATGCAGCAACGGATGCAGGGCGGTGGTGGGGCGCCTGCAGGTGCACCCCCAACGCAGCAGTAACGATGCGACGCCGGCAGGTTCCGCTCGGGACTTGCCGGTGATCGGTTCTTTTAAAGCATTTTTCGTAATACTGTGGTCTGGTGAGATCGGCTATGTGCGGCCATTCTTTCCACCCCAAGCACGCAAAGACCGCGTGCCCCGGGGGCCCCGGTTTTCCACCCCAGGCACGCAAAGACCGCGTGCCCCGGGGGCCCCGGTTTCGGCGGAATGGCCGCGTCAAGTTCAGCTACTCGGTCTACACCATTACGAAAAATGCCTTATTGCAGCAGATCGAGTACCGGCGTCCACTCTCTGCTTTGAGACTGCGCGACCGCCTTGTAAGTCAATTGCCCGCCGTAAGTATTCACTCCTTCGCACATGCCCGGATCCACCTTGATCGCCGCGGCGGCGCCGTGCTGCGCCAATCGCAGCACATAGGGGAAGGTAGCGTTGGTGAGCGCGAGGGTAGACGTATTGGGAACGGCCGCGGGCATATTGGTGACGCAGTAGTGGACGACCCCATCTACCAGGTAAGAGGGGTCGCTGTGGGTCGTGGGCTTGGCGGTTTCGATGCATCCGCCCTGATCGATGGCGACATCGACGACCACGGCGCCTTTCTTCATGCGGGAAATCATCTGCCTGGTCACGATCCTGGGAGCCGCGGCCCCTGGGATCAAAACACCGCCGATCACCAGGTCCGCGCCTTGCACCTCGCGGGCAACGTTATAGGAGTTGGAAGCGAGTGTGTAGACGCGCCCGTTAAAGATATCGTCGAGCTCCCGCAGCCGGTTGAGATTGAGGTCGACGATGGTTACGTTTGCCCCCATGCCGAGCGCGATCTTGGCAGCGTTGGTGCCGACGATGCCGCCGCCCAGGATGCAGACGGTCGCCGGGGGCACTCCGGGGACTCCTCCCAACAAGACGCCGCGGCCGCCTTTTTCCTTTTCCAGGTAGCTTGCGCCGACCTGCACGGACATTCTTCCCGCCACTTCGGACATCGGTGTCAGCAGGGGAAGGGTACCTGCACGGTCGCGGATGGTTTCGTAGGCAATGCCGGTGACTTTGCTGGCCAGCAAGCTCTCGGTGAGCGCCGGCAGCGGGGCCAGATGCAGATACGTGAAGAGCACCAGGCCTTGGCGAAAGTAGACATATTCTTTTTCGACCGGCTCTTTGACCTTCACGATCATGTCGGCGTGTCCCCAGACGTTGTGTGCCGAGCCGACAATCTCAGCGCCTGCGGCCTGGTACTCGTCGTCGGTAAAGGCGGAAAGTTCCCCGGCAAGGGTCTCGACGAGGACGGTGTGGCTGGCATCGACCAGGGCTTTGACGCCGGCGGGGGTAATGCCCACCCGGGATTCGTGGTCTTTTACTTCCTTGGGGACGCCGATGATCATCTTGGAAAATTGCCTCGCAAGGGAATGCTAGCAAATGCGGGGGGGTGGGGTGTTGATTGGGTTGGTTTGCGCTTGGGTGATCCTCGCCGAGGGGCCCCGGTCGTCCCACTTGGATGGGCTTCTTGTCAGCAGCCGCTTGCGGCTTTGTGATCCCGCTTGGTCGGTCTTCGTTGAGGCGAGTGACTAAACTCTGCCGATCCCACTAGGATGGCGTTCTTGAGAGCAACCGTCTTAGACTTTGTCATCCCGACCGGAGCGTAGCGGAGCGGAGGGATCTGCAGTTTTTACTCTCCACTCTTCGCTCAAGTCGGCCCAAGATGGGTTGGTCTCTTCAATGAGATGAATTTTCTTGGCACGTGTCCAGCCCTTAATCTGTTTCTCTCTATCCAGAGCGTTATGGACATACTGGTAATGCTCGAACCAGACGAGGCGATGGCATTGATAGTCTGCCGTGAAGCCGGGGATTACAGCCGCCCTATGTTGATCCGTTCGACGCGCAACGCTGTTGGTGATACCGCAGTACAACACCCGGGTTAGACTGGAGACTATATAGACGTAGTAGTGATGGTCGCGCTTGCTCATCATCGGCTACCTTGCGGGGTGCAAACTGCAGATCCCTCCGCTGCGGTCGGGATGAGAAAGTATAAATGATGTTTCTAATTTTGCCTTTTGTTATAGGGATGGGGAGTGCGGCGTTTGCTGCGGCCGAAGGTGAAACTGCAGATCCCTCCGCTGCGCTACGCTTCGGTCGGGATGACAAATCTGGGGGCGGGTTTCTACCTTTGCGATAGCTATTGGGATGGACGGAAAAGCAGGTCCCTCCACTGCGCTGCGGTCGGAGTTTGTAACTTTATTGATTTTTGAAAAATTCGCTTTCTCAAAACAAACGGTTTAGATTTAGAACTTGTCTAAAGTAGCCAAAAAAGTCACAAGCTCTCCTCGGGATGACAAATTCTTAGGGGTCGCAGGGGAGTTTCAGTCAAAAGCATGTCCCCGTTCGACTTCGCTCAGGGCGGATCCCTCCGCTACGCTGCGCTTCGGTCGGGATGACAAGTCGTAGGGTGGCTCTCCCCTTTGCTGCGGCCAGTGGAATGAGAGGCCGCGGCAAAGGGGTTGGCGAAGACTGGTCCAGTCCGCCGTCACTCGCCGGTGTCGATTTGCGCCCGCTGCAAGCGGTCGGAGTAATCGATGTAGACGGCTTTCCAGGAGGTGTAGAAGTCGAGCGCACCGGTGCCGCCTTCACGGTGTCCGTTGCCGGTTTGCTTCACTCCGCCGAAAGGGAGATGCACCTCCGCGCCAATCGTCGGCGCGTTGATGTAGGTGATGCCGGCCTCCAGGTCACGTACTGCCTTCAACGCCAGATTGACATTGCGTGAATACAACGCAGTCGAAAGCCCATACTGAATGCCGTTCGCGATCGCGATGGCTTCATCGAAGTTTTCGCATTCAATCACACTTACAACCGGGCCAAAGACTTCTTCCCGCGCAATGCGCATATCACGCCCAACTGCGCCGAAAACCGTGGGCGCAAAAAAGAATCCCTTATCCAACCCGTTGCCGCCAGCGCGCTTGCCGCCGGTCAAAAGATGCGCCCCCTCTTTCTGCGCGATCGCTGTGTATCGCTCCGAAGTGTCTATCTGCTGCTGGTTGATCTGCGGGCCCATCTCTACGTTTTCGTCGAGCCCATCGCCCACGCGCAAGGCCTGCGCACGCTCCACCAGCCTGCGGGTAAACTCGGCGGCAATGTTCTTTTGCACAATGATGCGGCTGGTTGCCGTGCACCGCTGGCCGCTGGTACCGAAGGCGCCCCAGACCGCTCCATCGAGCGCGAGATCGAGGTTCGCGTCTTCCAGCACGATCATCGCGTTCTTGCCCCCCATTTCGAGCGAGCAGGGTTTGAAATAACCGGCTGCCGTTTGGCCGACGATCCGGCCTACCTCGCTCGAACCGGTGAACGAAATGGCGTTCACTTCAGGATGCGCTACCAGGGGTGCGCCGGCATCCGGCCCAAAGCCAGTGACAATGTTCACCACGCCGTCGGGCAATCCGGCTTCGAGCAACAACTCCACCAGGTTGAAGGTGGAGAGCGGTGTGTCTTCGGCCGGTTTGATGACGCAGGTGTTGCCGCAAACCAGGGCGGGAAACAGCTTCCAGGAGGGAATCGCCATGGGGAAATTCCAGGGGGCAATCATGCCGCACACGCCGACCGGCATGCGCACCGACATGGCGAACTTATCGGGCAGTTCGGAGGGCGTGGTTTGTCCAAAGAGCCTTCGGCCCTCGCCCGCCATGTAGAACGCGGTGTCTGCCGCCTCCTGCACATCGCCGCGCGTTTCGCTGAGAACCTTGCCCATCTCCCGTGTCATATCCCGGGCCAGTCGTTCTTTATGCTTCAACAACAGCTCGCCCGTGCGGTAAAGCATCTCCCCCCGTTTGGGTGCGGGAACCAGCCGCCACTGGCGATAGGCGGCCCGGGCCGCACGTACCGCCCGATCCACATCCGCCGCGCCGGACGCCTGAAACTCGCCCACGACCTCGTCGCTGTTCGCGGGGTTGTGATTGAGAAACGTCTTGCCGCTCTCCGCGTCTACCCATTTGCCGCCAACCAGGTTCTTGTAACTCTTCGTCGCCATTTCTAATTCCCTTCGTGAACTACCGAGGATAAATCATGTGCGGCAGGGGAGCGGCTCGATTACCCCTACGCGCACTCTTCCACTGCAGCCCATCGCGCACACCCGAAACCGGGCATATGCCCTAAAAGTGGTGGGAAAGACTCAAAAGAGTAGCGGTGCAGGAACTCAAGCGTGGCCGTACAATGAAACCGGGTCGTCAGGGAAAGTCCTGCATTCAATGTCATCAAACGGTTTCCATTCGCGTTCTTCTCGGACGCACGGTGTGCGTTCGCTGTTCAGCGTATTCTCGAGCGATCTGGCAATCGATTTAGGCACCGCGAACACCCTGGTGTACGCGCGCGGTAAGGGCATTGTGGTCAACGAGCCCTCGATCGTCGCGATCAATAAAAACACCGGCGAGGTCGAGGCGGTTGGGAAAGAAGCCAAGGAAATGCTTGGCCGCACCCCAGGCAACATTGTTGCCATCAAGCCGATGAAGGACGGCGTCATTGCCGACTTCAAAATCACCGAAAAGATGTTGAACTACTTCATCCAGAAGGCGCACAACCGCAAGATGCTGGTGCACCCGAGGATTGTGATCGGCGTACCCTCGGAGATCACGCAGGTAGAGAAGCGGGCAGTCGAGGATTCCGCTTATCGTGCCAAGGCGAGCGAAGTGTTCCTGGTGGAGCAGGCCATGGTTGCGGCCATTGGCGCGGGTTTGCCCATCACCGAACCGAGCGGCAACATGGTGGTCGATATTGGCGGCGGCACTACGGATATCGCCGTGATCTCGCTCTCCGGCATCGTCTATTCGCGTTCCGTCCGCATGGCCGGCAACCAGATGGACGAAGCGATCATGAATTACCTCAAGCGCAAGTACAACCTGCTGATCGGCGAGCGCACGGCAGAGCAGATCAAGATCGACATCGGGTCGGCGTACCCGCTGGATAAGCCGCTGACCATGGAGATCAAAGGGCGCAACCTGATCGAAGGCGTGCCCAAGACGATCACCATCGACGACAGCGAGATTCGTGAAGCGCTCACGGAGTGCATTTCGACCATTCTCAATGCCATTCGCGTAGCGCTCGAACGCACCCCTCCGGAGCTGAGCGCCGACATCAGCGATCGCGGCATCGTGCTCACGGGTGGGGGCGCGTTGATCAAGAATCTTGACAAGCGTATTCGCGAAGAGACCGGCCTGCCGGTTTCGATTGCCGACGATCCCCTGGCCAGCGTGGTGCTGGGTACGGGCAAAATGCTGAGTGACTTCCGTTTGCTGCGCAAGATCAAGATCGACTAGAGCAGTTTCGCAATGGGTGTAAACCGAAGCAACAGACCTTTACGTGGTTTTCTCTCAAGGAAAACCACACTTCGCGGTCCTTGTCGGACCACAGTAATTGCGAAACTGCTCTTAAAGCAGTTTTCAGTTCCAATATGTACAGAGCGACCACTCCGAGTGCGGCTTTTCCGCAAGAGAAGCCGCACTTTGCCAGCCTCGCCTGTGCCGATAAAAGCGAACGTAAACCCGGGGCCCGGCACGTGGAAGCAGCGATGGATCTGTTTTGAGCCGCTATAAAAACATCCTGTTTCTGGTGGCGGTTCTGGTAGCCCAGATCATTGGGTTGGCCGTGCAGATACGCAGGCCGAACCCCAGTGGGGCAGATGCGCCGGCAGTGCGGTTGATACGTTACTGGGCCATCAGCCTGGTGGCGCCGCCGGAAAAGGTTCTGCATGGCGGCGGGAGCGGCGTGCGCGGCATGTGGTCGAACTATCTCGATCTTCGCCACGTGCGTCAACAGAACCAGGAGCTACAGGAACGGGTGAGCCGTCTGCAACTGGAGCAGGCAACATTACTCGAAGACGCTCGCCAGGGGCAACGGCTGCAGACGCTGCTGGCCTTTAAAGAACGCTACATTTACCGTACCGTTCCGGCGCAGGTGATCGGCACCGCGGGTACTGACCAGTCGCGCATTCTGTACATCGATAAGGGCGCCAAAGACGGGCTTAAGCCCGACATGGCGGTGATTACCCCCGACGGCATCGTGGGCAAGCTGAAGGACGTCTACGCGCACACTTCGCAGGTGCTAGTGATCTCCGACCAGACCAGCGGAGCGGGAGTGCTGCTGGAATCGACGCGGCTCCGCGGGGTTCTCCGCGGGAATGCGTTGGGCCAGCCGCAGATCATCAACACCCTTCCCGATGAGCGGGTGAAACCAGGGGAGCGGGTCATCACCAGCGGCGGGGACCAGATTTATCCCCGCGGGCTGCCGGTGGGGGTTGTCGCTGAGGTGGTTCCAGACACTTCGAACCCCCCGTATGTGGACATCCTGATCAAGCCGGCTGCCAATCTGGGGCATCTTGAAGAATTACTGGTGATCACCGAAGCTTCGGATCACATGCCGGACAAGGAGAAGCAGGATCTGGCCCAGAGTGCGGCCGAAGGCGCTGCGGTA
>Ga0182015_10005626_pt1 | contig 12938 bp, 4 predicted proteins | sample 712P3MmetaG_FD_120478 | JGI IMG/M metagenome (GOLD analysis project Ga0182015, IMG submission 120478) | Permafrost microbial communities from Stordalen Mire, Sweden - 712P3M metaG | ecosystem: Environmental > Terrestrial > Soil > Wetlands > Permafrost | place: Sweden: Stordalen | collected...
CTTACATTGATGATGCCCACCGGCGCGGAATGCGGGTCAAGATCTACTACACGGTTCGCGAGCTGACCGACCACGCACCCGAAATCTTTGCCTTGGAAAGTCTTGGTAATGAGGTCATCGCGCCTGGTCCGGGCGGCGGCTTTTCGTGGCTGCAAGAACACTTGGATGGAAACTACATCGCAGGCTGGCATGTGCCGGAACGGAAAGACGCAGCCGTCATCAACACCGGCATCTCCCGCTGGCACAACTCTTATGTGGAAGGCTTACGCTGGCTTGTCGAGAATGAAGGCATCGACGGTCTTTACCTCGACGATGTCGCTTTTGACCGCACAACGATGAAGAGAGTGCGCAAGGTATTAACTCGCGGACGGCCCAACCCCATCATCGATCTGCACTCGGCGAATCAGTTCAATCCACGCGATGGATTTGCCAACAGCGCCAATCTTTATCTGGAGCATTTCCCCTTTATTGACCGTCTCTGGTTTGGCGAATATTTCGACTACAACTCGGAACCGGACTATTGGCTCACCGAGATTTCCGGCATCCCTTTCGGCCTGATGGGAGAAATGCTTCAGGACAAGGGAAACCCCTGGCGTGGCATGATCTTCGGTATGACCAACCGCATGCCATGGTCCGGCGATCCGCGTCCGCTATGGCACTTGTGGGATGAGTTTGGAATGCAGCAAACCCGCATGATCGGCTTCTGGGTGCCGTCAAGTCCAGTGAAGACCGGAAACCCATCGGTGCTCGCCACCGTCTATCAGGCCGACGGCCGGGCACTGGTCGCAGTCGCCAGTTGGGCAAAAGACCCCACCGAGATCAAGCTCAGCATTGACTGGAAAGCCCTTGGGATCGATCCCGCCGACGCTGTCATTACCGCTCCTGCGGTCGCCAACTTTCAGGATGCGGCCACTTTTAAACCCGGGCAACCAATTTCAGTTCAGCCCGGACGAGGCTGGCTGTTATGGGTCGCCAGACAGAAACAGGCTGACGCAACTCATTCACAGTAGCGGCACTGCGCGACCAGTCTTAGTTGACCGTGAACATCACTTGAACTTGCCTACTTCGACCAGGCCAACTGCCTACCACAGGACCTTCACACCTAATTGGCCTTGCCGTGGGTTATCGGTTTGGCCGTTTGTCTTATACACCTGCCCGAAGAAGCCTGAGTAAACGCTTGTGTTGACGCTGTACGGCCCTCCAAATGTCGGGTGGTTGAGCACGTTGAACATTTCCAGCCGAAGCTGCATGCTGACGCGCTCAGTGAACTTGAAGCTCTTGTTCAAATCTGCGTCAATCTGCTGAAGAGCAGGAGCACGAATCGCAGAAATAAATGGCTGGGTATAGTTCGGAGCAAATGGAGCAATCTGCTGCCAGGCGACGCCTCCGCTGCAGTCTCCCTGTGGCGGCGCGTACGAGCCCGGCGTGGGTGGTGCAGATGGAATCCACGTCTGGTAGCAACCGTTATATCCGGTATCAATCACTCCCACAGCACTTTGCTTGGGACGATGGATGCTTCCAACTAGGTTAAAACCACTCGGGGTGTAAAGCGGCTGCCCGCTCTCCCAGAAGTAATCACTACCCAGTTGCCAACCACCCACCACGGCGTCAAGAGGACGATTCATCCCCGAGAAGAAGGGCCTTCCCCGGCCAACCGGAATATCCAGCACACTCTGCAGCGTAAACCGGTTCTTGCGATCGGTCTGGGCAATTGAGTGGACGGGAATTTGATAATTCTGGTCGAGATAGTTCGAGCCGTTGTAGAAGTTCATCATGGTCTTCGACCAGGTCCATGAACCATTCACTTGCACCCACGAGACACGCTGAACGTAAGTGGTTTGCAGCGAGTTGTACCAGGTGTTCCCCTTGTTGACCTGCACTTCGGTGACGCTTGTAAACTCAGGGTAGGGACTCGCAAATTGCAATTGACTGATGGTTGCAGGACTTCCCAGATAACCCAGAACTCCCGGCAATCCGAGGAACGGATTCGCTACTTGGTTTGTGCACGCAGCCGACGGTTGCGGGTTCGCAGCCGTCCCAAGAGCCTCGTTGCATTGTTTGTAGAGCGACAGATTCGTATTCAGGACGCCGTTATTCACGTCCTGCCCATAGCTGCGACTGCCGACATAGCTCACCTCCAGCTTTCCATTCTTAGGCGTGGCCCTTTGAATGCCTAACGAACTGGAGTTCACATAGGGCAGGCGGTAGTTGGGATTGGCGAAGGCCGCACCATTGCCTACGTTGGTTAAATACCCTGCGGACGCTCCCGGAATAGCCGGAACACCACCGCTCAACTGGAACGGGTTGAAAAGTACTCCTGCACCCGTTCCTGTTCCACCCGCGTTATACAAGTTAAACCCGCCGTCACCCGAATTCTGAAAAGTCGGATTGTTCGTAAAACCCTGCGCCTGCGGATTCTCCAGCGGGCTCATGATAATTCTGCCAAACCCGCCGCGAACGACGGTCTTGTCGTTGACTTGATACGCGAACCCGATGCGCGGCTGAATCTTGGTGCGATCCGGGTTCCATGGCCGGTTGTTGGAACCGCTCGGGAAAGTAATCCCACCCGTAAGCGTGGGGAGCGTCTCACCCAGGGTTGCGGCCGCAGCTTGGGCCGCCGTGTTGATGGGATTCACGACCGAAGTATTAAATCCCGTGTTGAGCCAGTTATAGCGCGCTGTGGGCGGGCCGTTTAAGTCGTAACGTACACCCAGATTCAGCGTGAGTTTGTGAGTGACCTTCCAGTCATCCTGAAACCAAGGCGCGTAGTAGCGCCAAGTGTAAGCCGGGAAGTCCTGGTTGGTGACCTGCACACTGTCGGGCTGGCCCAACAGGAAATCGAGAACCGGGTTTCCTGCCTGCGACGACAGCGACGTTCCGTCGGGAGCCGTTGCCTGATCGTTGAAGTTGGCCTTGTTGTAGTACTCGTTTGTGGCAAATCCGTTCGAGTCGATCAACATCACGTTCGAATAATTCAAGACCTGATAAAGATGCATGTTACGGAAATCAAGTCCCGCGCGGAGCGTGTGCGTGTTGCGAATCCAGCTCAGCGTGGGAGCGATACTGATGGTATCGTCCGGCATGTAGTAGTTGTCGCGAGACGGATTAATCCAACTGCCGTAACCCGGGTTCAGCGATGCACTTGATGTGGGCGAGGCTGGTCCATTGCCACCGGGACCATCAAACGAAATTTGCGGAAAACCATTTTTCGTCGGTAGCGAAGCCAACAAGGAGGGATCGAAGCCCAATTGTGCCGGGTCGTACTTCAGGCCCGGATAACCGTCCGTTCTCCAGTACCTCTGATAGCTGACGTGAAAGTCCAGCAGAAGATTGCTGCGGAACGTGTGTACCCAGTCCACTCCGGTGACCAAGCTGTACTCGCCAAAATTTTCTCCGTTCGCCAAAGGTCCCGCAGGCGCGGTTAAATAATCATTCAAGCTCTGGTGATGGAAATAATTCACAGAGATTCGGTCTTTGGTACCGATGATCTGGTCGATCTTAAAGATGAAGTTATGGGCCCACTGATTTTGTGTCCCGTTGTCTACCCACATCGTCTCCCAAGGCGCTTCCCCCGGGAATCTCTGGGTCGTAGGCGTGGCGTTGGCCAGGATCAGCTTGATGACATTCACGGCCACGGGGTTGAAGCGCGCCGGATCGACGTGGTTGATTTGTCCGTTGAAGTCGAAAATCTGCTGCGCGGTCCCAGCCGCATTCCGGGTCGCCGGGTCGTAGATGGGGATCAGGCAGGGAGGTGCGCCGATGCAGTTCGAATTGAAGTCTCCGAGATTGGAGAAATCTCCGTTCAGCCATTGGGCGGAAGGCATATCAAAGCGCCAATTCGCCGGGAGGTCTTCTTTCAGTCGTTCCATATTGAACATGAAGAACGTCTTGTTTCGCCCGTCATAGAGATGAGGGATATAGACTGGCCCTCCGATCTCAAAGCCATATTGATCTTCTGTGTGCGTGGGACGTGGAGTGCCGTCTGCATTGTTCTGGTAAGAGTTCGCATCCATATAGCCGCGCTTGGCAAACTCCCAGGCGGAGCCGTGAATCGCATTCGTGCCTGATTTCAACTCCATGTTGACTTGGCCGCCCGAAGAGCGACCTTGTTGCGCGTCGTAAGGATTCGTAACCACCTTCACCTCCTGCAGTGCGTCAATCGAAGGAATCGCAGAAGGTCCGTTGGCTCCGTACCATGGAACCGAATTATTCGCCATGCCATCAATGGTGAACTCAATATTTGCGGCTTTGCCCCCATTGATGGTGAATTGGCCGGCATAGTACATATTGTTGGCGCCAACCGGCCCTGAGTAGATCGACCCGGCACCGTTTTCGTCCGTAATTCCCGACAGTGAGTCCAGCAGCGACATCACATTGCGGCCGTTGAGAGGGAGCTCTGTGAGGGTCTTGTTATCGACCTGTAAGCCGCGGTCGGCCTTGGCTGCATCCAGACCCACCTCATAGGCCTCGCTGGACACGGTCACCACTTCGTTGAGGCCGCCGACTTGCAGAGCAAAATTCGCAGTCTGGGTTTGCGAGATGCTGAGTACGACCGGCGGAAAAGTCGACTTCTTAAAACCAGGCGCTTCGGCGGAGACTTCCAACTTGTGCCCTGGATGCAGGAATGGAACCGTATAGACGCCAGAGGCATCCGTCTTCACTTTGATCACTTCGTTCGTGTCCAGATTTCGAACGCTTACCGTCGCGTCGGAAATGACTGCATTGGAAGAATCGGTGACGATCCCCGTAATGGTGGCCCGGTATTCCTGGCCAAAACAGGCGATGGCGGCCAACAGGATGAAAATGACTAGCATGGCCTGTCTCGCACAACTCCCGCGTCGCTCAATCGCTTCCCCGTTACGCAGATCCCCTCCTAAATGGTAAAAATCTGCACAGCCCTGCACGCACAAAACCCTAACGACGTCGGCCAAGCCGATATCATTCCCGAAATGAAACCGGTTACATCTCGGAGCACAAAACCGTAATATTTCGCAACTTTTCGCAACGGGGTAAATGGTCTACCCTTCAGAAATCCGTTGTCAAGAAGATTTTTGGTTCTCTTGGTGTTTCGTTCGTTTCGAGAGGCCGGGTGGTTCCGCACCCCCAGAATTGACTTAGCCGGAAATAGAGAAACCCGGTTTCGACTGTATTGATCGGAACCTGAGATCGCATGGCAAGCCGTCAAGATCTAGCCGCACACCCGCACGCCTCGCATTCCAAGTGTGACAATTTAACGCAAGCGGCTCTTTTCATCGCGGCGTCTCTGCTACCATCTGCGATACCAGCGAATATCAAGTCGGTGGCAAAAGAAGCGAAGGTCTCCAAGGCAACGATCTCACGTGTAATCAACAATGATCCTTGTGTGCGGCCAGAGACGGCTCGCAAAGTCTGGAAAGCGATCCAGCACCTGAACTACTACCCCAACATCTACGCGCGCACTCTAGGTTCCGGCCGCAGCCGCATTCTTGGCTCAATTATTTCCGACATCTCGAATCCCTTCTTCCCGGAGATCGTGAAGAGTTTTGAGGAACGCGCTCTCAAGAACGGCTATGAGGTTCTGCTCACCGACACCAATCACGATCCCACCCGGATGGCCGGATGCGCACAACGCATGCTCGAGCGCAGGGTGGAAGGCGTCGCTGGATCAAATGGCCCGACGCGGGATTCCCATCGTCTTCCTCGACCTCGGAACCGTTCAGGCCCGGATCAGCAATATTTCCGTCGATTACTACCAGGGAATACAAGAGGCAACGGAACATCTCTTCCACTTGGGACACAGGCGTATCGGCTTTATCAGCGGCCCTTTGGAGTTGCGCTCGGTGCGAACCCGCAAATCCGCATTCCTGAAATGCCTCGAAAAATGCGGCATTATTTACGATGAGCAACTGATGAGGGAAGGCAACTACAGGATCGATGGCGGTCAGAAGGCTATGTCCAGCTTGCTGCACTTGCAGGATCCGCCTACGGCTGTAATGACCTCCAACGATCTCACTGCCATCGGAGCCATGCGCGCCATCTACTGCGAAGGCTTGCGGGTGCCCGAAGATATTTCGGTCGTCGGATTTGACGATATCGATCTAAGTCAATATACGCAGCCGCCCGTTACAACGGTGCGGCTCTCCCGCTCTGAACTTGGGGAAACGGCGTTCAGCGCCTCTCGCGCAGATTCTCTCGGGCCAATCCGATCATGGCAGAGAATATCGAGTCGAAACCCATCTCACTGTCCGGGAATCCACAGGTCCGGTGCCAGCGGCTGCGAGGCGTCCCCGTTCCGTGACTCTGCCGGGTAAGTAGTTCTTCCACAAATCAAACTTCGTTGCAGGGCGCAGCCCCACTTCCTATTTCAGTTTGCAGTGTGCTTGACGAGAGATGGATGCGGTTGCCGTAAGTCGTCGAGCACCGGCTGTGACAGTCCTCTTGTTGCGGGTTTTGATTGGGGCTGGAGGTCGAACACGATGATTTCATTTCCGTTCTTCTTCAACCATGGTCCGGGGAGGTAGAGCGTTCCCTGCGGTCCAATATCCCAAAAACGTCCGAGATGGTGGCCATTGACCCACACGGTCCCCTTCGACCAGTTGCGCAGATCTAGAAACGTATCCCCTGTTTGGGACAGGTCAAACGTGCCGCGATAGAAGGCTGGCCCTGAAGTCTGCTGTGCATCGAATTTGAGATTGGAGAGATCGTTCATGGGCAGAGTAAAAACCTGCCAGCCTGTTAGCTCTTTGCCATTGAAATGTACCGATCTAGTAATTCCCTTTCGTTCTGTTCGTAGTGCTTTGGTGAAATTGATGCGTCCGGTGTTCTCCAACAGAATGTCCAATTGCGCCGCGCCTTGAGGGATTCGCAAAGGCAGGTGGTCCTGATTGAGCCGGCGGTCAAGCGTCCCAGCCAGCTTGCCATTCACATAAATTTGGGCGTAATCGCGGACATCGGCAATCGCCAACTCCCCAGCCGCCGGCCCCGTGATTTCAGTCCGGTAAAGAATGTATCCGTAGGACTGCCCGAAGATCTCCATACTGGCCGACTTCTCGCTGACCACAGCGTTGGGCAAGTTCGTAAAGAGCGGCGCAACTTGCTGCAGGCTGAACTGGGGAATCTCAATTGGATCGGGGATCAGGGGAACGTCTGGTATTTTTTGGCCAGTTCGCTTGGCGATGACTTCGCGAAACCAAAAGTACTTTTTCGAAGGCCTTCCGGATTCATCCAGCGCCGCGGAATAATCATAGCTGCTCGTATCTGGCCAGTAGCCGTTGTCGTCATTATTGGCGCCGTTCATGAAGCCCCAGCTCGTACCGCCGTGGAACATGTAGATGTTGACGGAATCACCGTGCTCCAGGATCCAGTCTAGTTCTTGGGCCTCTTTCCTCCCATCGGTGATATGGTGAGGTCGACCCCAGTGATCGAACCAGCCAGCCCACCACTCTCCAAACATGATGGGAGCTCCAGGGCGAAACTTTTGCAGGACCGCTGCTCCTTCCCGGGCATCGCCTGGGCCAAGGTTCACGACTGCCGGAAGACCGGCCAAATTGCCATCCGGAAGCTCTTCCGGGCCATCCGCCGTATAGAGCAGCGCATCCGTGAAGCCGGCCGCGCGAACCGCGTCCAGCACTCGCCGGAGATACACCTTGTCATTGTCAAACGATCCGTATTCGTTCTCGACCTGCACGGCAATGATAGGTCCGCCACGGCCAATCTGGAGGTTCGCCACTTCTTTTCCTAGGTACATCAAGTATTTTGTTGCGGGTTCCATGAACCGTTCGTCGTCGCTGCGTAAGACGATGTCGTCCTTCGCGAGCAGCCATGCCGGGTAGCCACCCAGGTCCCACTCCGCGCAGGCGTACGGTCCTGGGCGGAGAATGACATAGAGACCCTCTTCCTGGGCCATACGAATGAAAGCTGCAAGATCGCGATCTCCGCCGAAGTCGTAAGTCCCCGGGTGCTCCTCGTGCATATTCCAGAAGACATAAGTCGAAATCGTATTAAGGCCGATCGCGCGCGCCATCTTTAAGCGTGCCCGCCAATACTCCCGCGGCACTCGCAGATAATGTATTTCGCCGGAGATAATTTGGAAAGGCTTTCCATCAAGCACAAAATGATCGCCCTCAATTCCAAAGTGATGCGCTTGTGATGTCGGGGGCATTGCCGGAGACGGCGGAAGCACGATATCGCTGGGCTGCTGACCGCTCGCGGGACGCGTGATCTCATCTCCGTATTTGAGCGACCCCGGAATGAATCCGCCGTTCGAAAGATAAAAGCGCTTGCCAACAACTCCGGCGTCTCGATCGAGCCGGTCTGTGTAGCCATTCTTAGTGTGGGTGAAGCGGGCTTTCAGCAGCTCAGACCAATTCCCTCCGGCGGTTTTGATCCACTGATTGCCGAACTCCGCCAGGCGCAACTGCTGGCCGTTGGCACCGTCAAAGTCTTCGTTGAATGCGTAGAGGGAGCGGAGATATCCACCGTCTTTGGGAGCGCGAAAACTCGCAATTAGCTCCCAGCGGTGTCGTTCTGGGAAGTAAAAATATCCGCTGTAAATGGTGGACGAACCCTCAGGAGTGGCCGAGACAAGGAAACGATAGGTCTCGCCGGTCTTCCAAGGATAGACCAGATGACTGTGGCCTCCCGTGCCTTCGTTGCCGAAATCCGAGGCCTCAACACCGTCGCCTTTGGCCACGAGGTGTACGCGATCTTCCGCCGCTACTTTGTTGCGATCGGTTGGCTCATTGCCGCTGTCCCAGACAGAAAAAATGATGCGCCGTTCCGTGGCGCTGTTCACCTGGATCCCGAAATAACCGCGGGAGAAACCGCAGGCCTCATAGTAAGACCAGACAGGATCGGTCTTGACCGTGACCTCGTTGTAGAACCAAGCCACTTGGGAGTCCTTGGGAACTGCATAGGTCAAGTGGACAGATGGTGCTGCACGCTCGGCAATCAAGCTGAAATGAGCATCCTGGCGCGCAGGACCGCTCAACAATAGCGCGTCAATATTTCCGAAGGTCGGGCCATTCCTTGAGAGTCCAGTCAGGGTGAAGGTGTAGAGGCCTGGAGATGAAATCGTCACTGACCCGAACGAAACGGTGACCGGCTTTGCGCCTCCTCCATGAACCGTGGCCGCCAGTCGCTGCTTGTCCACCGTCAGCTGTAGATTGGAAACGCCGCCCTCCGGCAAACGGAGCGAAAGGGCAAGATCGAGCCGCCCGGTTGTTTTCACGTCGCCATACCAGACCACGCTGGTCTTGGCGTCGGTCCATCCAGTTATCCCGTTTTGCTCGGAGAATTCCAATGCCTCGGGATCGGGCTCGGCGAAAGCCGTAAAGGCCGGAACACGAAGCGTGTCCGGAGTTTCCACGCCATGTGCAGTTACGGGAAAAAGAGCGAGCGCAAAAAGAGCCACCGCCAATTGCTTCATACAGATTTCCTTTTTCTGCGCCCTTTGTTCGGAACTCAGTGGGTGACAGGAATTGCATCGAGCGTCAGTACTTCGAACGGCGCCAACGAGAACACCTGTGGTTTGCCTGCCGCCACACGAAGAGGTTCCGTGGCACGATCCTTTAACCAGGGGCTTTTCGCCCGGAATTGCTTGGGGAAACCTACAGGGATCTCAAAGGCGTGGCCCACGTCCAACGAAAACTGCTGTGGCTTGTCACTTGGGTTCCTTAAGACCAGGATCGCTTTTTGAGGAGACCATGAAGCCCAGCCATAGACTTGCAGCTTCGCGGGATCTCCCCCCAACCAGTGCGTGTCGCGCAGAATATTTGCGTTCTGGCGAGACCACTTTGCTGCTTCCGCGATCGTGTCCCAGTTTTCTTTGGTCAACAATGAAGGGGTGATATACATCTCCTGCAACTGCGTCCCCGTGCCAAAATAATCGTGCACTTCGTCGCCAAAATCATTACTGGGGTCGGTACTCAAGTTCTTTGCGTACCGTCCGTAGATGAGTCCGTGCAACATTAGCGCATTCAGCGGATAGAGAGGTCCTGCCGTCACAACATGCTCGTACACGTCGGCATCGCGGTAAGTAATCCATTTCTGACGCCAGGAGCCTACCCCCGCAAAGTCGTGATCTTCCCCACCACGCCAGATCGAATCCGCGTACTGCAACCAAAACGGGGAAGGATACGTTCCCGTAGTGAGATTAATATAAATGTCCGGCTTGGCTACCCGCAGATCCTGGATCAGGTTGATCGCCGCATCGAAGTCGCTGTCGAATTCGCTGCCGGGAATGACTCTGTCCGCATTCCCGGTACCGTCAATCTTGAATTGGTTCACCCCATATTTCCGAATCATCTCCATGCAGACCTCATGAAAATGTCGGTAGTATTTTGGACCCGACAACGCGAAGCCATCTGCATTCGTCTCGAAGCCCTGTTCCTGTCCATACCTGATCCGTTCTTCGTGCGGCTTGCCGTAACCACCCCATGGTGACAACCAAACCCCTGGCGAGGCGCCATATTTCCGGGCGGCTTCTGTCACCGGCGTAAATCCGTCAGGAAAACCCGGATTGAATTTCCAAAGACTTTTCGGGTCATCCCATCCGTCGTCGAACATGAATGAATCCAGGGTGACTCCACGAAGCTGATTCAACTCCGTTCCGAACGCATTGATTCGGTCGAGCGCCCCGGCTTGGTTGAACCTGCCAAAGTATCCGAGGTCGTACCAGGTGTTGTAATGCAGGAACGTACGATAGGAATGCGCTCGCTCACGTTCCACGTAATTAAGAAACGCGCGGCGCAACTGTCCCGGCGGCGTCACCCCAATGACCGATGAATATTTCACCTCATGGCCAGCCAGCAGTGGGAGTTTGCGCGCCAGCGAGCAAATCGAGTCGCCATCCGCGACTGTGCACTTTGAAAGCGGATGTTCGAACCCCGCGAACACTCCGTTTGCAACCACCGGCGAACCTGCGACCGTTCCGACAACTCTTGCTTCCGGCAGCCGCCACGCAATCAACCGGATCTCTGAAACCGGAACATCCTGCCCTAGCGCGCGCAGTGCAACTTCCTGCCGTAGATAATTTGAACCGTCGCGAAGAATTCCAGTCCACACTACATTCAGATTTCCCGATAGCGACTGCATAGTGACAACAATTTCCTTACCTCCGAACCGATCTGAGAGCCGGGATGTGTCCGGATCCGCGTGGAGATCTTCTGCGGCAGGCTGAGACGTTACTGACATTTGCGTGGCAGGAATCTCGCGACCGTCTTTCAAGCGAAGCACGAACACTTCGTCAGGGACCGCAAGAGTTTGTTTGCCGAGAAGGTCCTTCAGCTTCGTGAACTTAAATTTGCCGTTCTCCGTGGTCCACTCAACAACAATCGCGGAATTTCCCAGCGACATGTTTGTTCCATGGGCTTCAGCAGCGGCTTTTCCGGGATTGGGGCTAAGAAGGTCTGGAGGAAACGCGGTCGTCTGCGACTGCACCATCACCGAAGAACCTCCCAATAATGCAAGAAGAGCGATAGCTGTGAGAGATTTACAAACTCTCTTAGAGGTGTATGTAACTCCACAACTCTGCCGCATCGGCCTCATGACCCTAGGTTTCCTTCTCTTGATTGCAATGCAGACCGGACTATAAACAACTTCGGAATTAGTCGCAACTAGTCGAAAAAAAAACGATCAGTGCTTGCAATCTCGCCTCGGCATCTGCATCAACAGGAGATCGATCCCGCACGCCTCCCTGTGCTAGTCTGAGGCGCAACGATGCTCTTCCATGCTCGTCTCATCTTCTTTTTCGCCGTGATTTTCAGCGCCGTTGGCGCGTCAGCACAAGACGCATCGACACAAGAGAGGGTCGCCCGGCCGGACGTTTTCCTCATCACTATCGACACCCTTCGCGCCGACCACGTCCACTGCTACGGATACAACGACGTGAAGACGCCAGCACTGGACGGGCTGGCGAGAGATGGCGTTCGCTTCGAGCAGGCCTTCACTCCGAGTCCTATTACCAATACATCTCATGCCAGCATTCTTACCGGGCTATGGCCCGGTTCCCATGGCGTAACGGATTTTGCCGTGCCGCTCTCACCCTTGCATCCAACCCTGGCCGAGTTGCTGAAGAAACAGGCGTATCACACCGCAGCGTTCATTGGCGCGGTAATCCTTGACAGCAAAACACTGGCTCCCGGCTTCGATCGAGGCTTCGATTTCTACGATAATTTCCCCGAGCATCCGCAGACCAAGTCTCGCTGGGGACGAATCGAACGCCGAGGCATGGACGTCGTCCAACATGCGGAGTCGTGGCTGACCCGGCATCCAGCGGGCCCTCACTTCTTGTGGGTGCACCTCTACGACCCTCACGACCCTTACGAGCCGCCTGCGCCTTATTCGCAGACTTATAAAGGTCACCTTTACGACGGCGAGATCGCTTACGCGGATTCCGCGTTGGCGCACTTCATCGCTTATCTCAAGAAGAACGGTCTCTACCAGAATTCGGTCATCCTCGTAGTCGGCGATCATGGTGAAGGATTAGGAGAACACCACGAAGACACGCATGGCATCTTCCTGTACGACTCGACCACGCACGTTCCTCTGATCCTCAAACTGCCAGGTGGAAACGATGCCGGCGCAGTCGTCCACGCTCAAGTGCGCACCATCGACATTCTTCCCACCGTACTGGACTTAGCAGACGTTCCACTTCTCCAGACGGGCGAGTGGAAGGGCGATGGCGAATCTTTGAAACCGTACCTCACCGGAACTGATGTACCGCCGCGTCCTGCTATCGGAGAGACAGACTACCCTCTCCGCTTCGGCTGGTCTCCGCTGCGATCGGTGCGGAGCGAAAGCTTCAAGTTCATCGAGGCGCCCCGCCCCGAGTTTTACGATCTGAACATCGATGCCGCCGAATTGGACAACAAATATGAGCCCTGGAGCGATCGCGTGCAGAAAGCGCGCGCCTTGCTGGCGGAAGTGCGCCGCGAGGAACCGCCCCGCGAAATTACCAA
>Ga0182015_10005627_pt1 | contig 12938 bp, 8 predicted proteins | sample 712P3MmetaG_FD_120478 | JGI IMG/M metagenome (GOLD analysis project Ga0182015, IMG submission 120478) | Permafrost microbial communities from Stordalen Mire, Sweden - 712P3M metaG | ecosystem: Environmental > Terrestrial > Soil > Wetlands > Permafrost | place: Sweden: Stordalen | collected...
ACCTGAGGCAGGCTCGATCCGATTGGTGCGTCCAGGTTGCAAACATTTGATCGCCAATCTGCCGTTCGATGGTCCGGAAGTTCAGGCCTTCTGCGTTCCCATCGGATGCCTATTCTCGCGCCTCACTGCACCAAGGCTGATTGTCCAGTTCGCATTTGTTATCCTCCAAGCAATGCCTTCGCGCTACGCACAATGGATGTATGACTGGGAACACCGCCTCACTTCGGTGGACAACAACCGGGTGGTGCGTCCGTTGGATTGGGGCGTGGAGTGGGCGCGAAATTGGCCCTGCCGCAATGGCACGCCTCCGGGGCAGCCAGTCGAGAATCCGGAAAAGTTTCTGGTGGAGTTCAATCGGCGCATCGTGGCTTCCAGCGACGATTTTTTTTCCTACAAAACGCCCACCGACTTCAGGCTGGAGAAGCGCGAAGTGCAGGTCTTTTCCACTCGCGAAATTCCCGACCCTAAGCTGGAAGGAAAAGTAAAAGGGACATTCGCTGAGTTCTTGCGGTTTACCGCACCGGTTAAGACCCCCTATCCTGAAAATAATTTGGTGAACGCTCGTTGGTTTCCGGCGAAAGGTAAGCGGGCCATTGTGCTGCTGCCGCACTGGAACGCGGATGGCGTTGCGTATGTGAGCTTATGCCGCGTGCTCAACCTGATGGGAATTTCAGTGCTGCGTCTTACCATGCCTTACCACGATATCCGCATGCCGGCCGAGATCAGCCGGGCGGATTATGCCGTCTCCGCTAACATTGGGCGCACGCTCGATGCGGTGAGGCAGGGAGTGGTGGATGTGCGCTGCTGCCTCGATTGGCTCGAGCAACAAGGCTATAACAATCTAGGCATCGTCGGTACAAGCCTTGGCTCGTGCTATGCATTTATCGCGGCGGCCCATGATGCGCGCATTCGCGTCGCGGCCTTTAATCATGCTTCCACTTACGTAGCTGACGTAGTCTGGCATGGGCAGTCCACAAGGCACATCCGGCAGGGCATGGAGTCGCAGATCACTCTCGAGACGCTGCGGAATTCATGGTTGGCTGTAAGTCCGATGGCGTATTTCGATAAGTTCGCGCGCTGGCCTAGAAAGTCGCTGATCATTTATGCGAAGTACGACCTAACTTTCCTGCCCGAACTGTCGCGCAACGTAGTGGAAGAGTTCGAGCGGTATGGGCTCGATTACAGACTCGTCGTACTACCCTGCGGTCACTATACGATGGGCGAGACACCGTATAAATACATGGATGGATGGCAGCTGGTATCGTTTCTGCGAACTGCTTTTGAAGGATCGTGACAGCCGCGGCGCTGCGGCAGTTCGAAGCGGTAGAATGTGGGCATGGCCAGCGGTCGTACGATTGATGCCGACGAGGTGCTGGAATATCGGCGCGGCGAATTCGTAATCAGCACCGATCGTGACCGTCTGAGTCTGGATGTGGTCCACGATTTTCTTACGAATTGCTGCTGGGCCAAAGGCATCCCGCGGGAAGTTGTGGCGCGTTCGATCAAGCACTCGCTGTGCTTCGGCATTTATGAAAACAGCGGCGCACAGGTCGGTTTTGCCCGCGTGGTCAGTGACTTTGCAACCGTGGCTTACTTGGGTGATGTCTTCGTCGTTGAGTCGCATCGCGGACGCGGATTGAGCAAGTGGTTGATGGAATCCATCATGCAACATCCCGCGCTGCAAAATTTGCGGCGCTGGATTCTTTTGACTCGCGACGCGCACAGTCTCTATTCACAGTTTGGCTTTACTCCGGTGAAGGCTCCGGAGCGATATATGGAACTTCACCGTCCCGATGTGTACCAAAAATCCTAGGAAAATAACATGAAGAATTCTTCAACTGCTACTGAGATGTATCGCCCGCTGTACGAGTCCGATCCTCAGATCGCGTCTGCGATCGACAATGAAACTCGCCGCCAACACGAAGGTCTGGAACTCATTGCATCGGAGAATTTTGTCAGCGAAGCGGTCCTCGAAGCCGCCGGATCGGTGTTCACCAACAAGTATGCCGAAGGTTATCCAGGCAGGCGCTATTACGGTGGATGCGAATTTTCGGACGTCGTCGAGAATCTGGCGCGTGACCGGGCCAAACAGCTGTTCGGCGCGGAACACGCGAACGTTCAGCCCCATGCCGGTTCCCAGGCCAACATGGAGGCTTACGCCGCTGTATTACAACCCGGAGATACGATTCTCGGTTTAAATCTGGCGCATGGTGGTCATCTTACTCACGGCTTCCATCTGAATTTTTCCGGCAAGACCTACAAGATCGTTCCCTACGGGGTGACCAGGGAAACCGAGACAATCGATTATGACGGTCTGCAGAAGTTGGCGGAAGAGCACCGGCCAAGACTCTTAATCGGCGGCGGAAGCGCTTATCCCCGCATCATCGATTTCGCTCGCATGCGCCAGATCGCCGATCAGGTGGGCGCGCTTTTCCTGGTGGACATGGCCCATTTTGCCGGACTGGTAGCGGGCGGCGCTCATCCTTCCCCGGTGCCGCACGCCCACATCGTCACTTCCACTACGCATAAAACCTTGCGCGGTCCGCGAGCAGGAATGATTCTTTCCAAGGCGGAGTTCGCTGCCGCCATCGATAAAGTAGTTTTCCCCGGAATGCAGGGAGGTCCGCTGATGCACATCATCGCGGCCAAAGCGATTTGCTTCAAGGAAGCGATGCAACCTGAGTTCCGCGATTATGCGAAACAAGTAGTGACCAACGCCAGCGTTTTGGCGGAAAGCTTAGCTGCAGAAGGCTTCCGCATTATTTCTGGCGGAACCGACACTCACTTGATGCTGGTGGATGTATTTTCGAAGGGCATGTTCGGCAGCGAAGCCGAAAAAGCGCTGGGCGAGGCGGGAATCACCGTCAACAAGAATGCGATTCCCTTCGATACCAATCCGCCTCTGAAGCCCAGCGGTATCCGCATTGGTACGCCGGCACTCACCACCCGCGGAATGAAAGAGCCTGAGATGCGGCAGGTGGGGCGTTGGGTCGCGGAGGCGCTCCAACATCGCACCGATTCGTTGGTGCTAAACAAGATTCGTAAACAAGTCCTCGAACTGTGTGAATCGTTTCCCTTATACGCCGAGCGGCGTGCAAAAGCGCACGCTGAAGTCCAGGCCTAGTTGCTCCGCTCAATTTTGTTGCGGGTTCATGCTGCTTCTGTGCTTAAATGCCTCCGGTGAAGATCGCCATCGACGTTCGACGGATGACTGAGTTTGGCGTCGGAACCTATATCCGCAACGTCGTGCGGACACTCGGGCGTTTAGACCAGCAGACGGAATACGTTCTGATCGGTTCGCCAGAAAAGTGCAAGGAGATCGGACCGCTTCCCGCGAACTTTCGCACCGTTCCGCTTCTGCATCCCGAGCGCTCTCTCAAGAGCTATCGAGAATTTCGCGCAATCGTAAAGCGTAACCAGTGCGATCTGGTTCACATCCCTAATCTCTTTTCTGTTCCTCGCGCGCTACCTTGCCCCTATGTTATGACGGTGCATGACATGCTTCAGCATCTAACTCCCACCCGCCGGCAGACTGGCTTCTCGGGTTCCTGTCACTTTCAGGGAACCAAGCAGGTGTTGAAAGGCGCCGCCCGCATCTTCGCGGTTTCAAACTTTACCAAGGTCGAGATTGAGAAAGTATTTTCCATTCCACCCAGCCGCATTGAGGTCATCTACAACGCCATTGACGAGCGCTTCCTTCGCGGACACGCCAGCGCCGCCGACCGGCAGTTCATTGCCGAGCGCTATCAGGTGAACTATCCTTTCCTGCTTTACGCAGGCCGAATCAGTCCACACAAGAACGTGGTCCGCATGATCGAGGCGTTCTCCGCTTTGAAGACCGAACTCGAAAAGGAGCAACTGCTCCCGGATCTAAAGCTCATCATTATTGGAGACGATCTTTCGGGCAATCCGGATTTGCGCCGAACCGTCATTCGCAGCGGCGTGCAGAACGATGTGCGTTTCCTGGGTTTCGTGCCCATAGAAGTTCTTCGTACTTTCTACGATGCGGCAAAGATTTTTGTTTTCCCATCGCTCTATGAAGGTTTCGGCCTGCCTCCCCTGGAGGCTATGGCCCTCGGAACTCCGGTTGTGACATCGAACGTTTCCTCGCTTCCCGAGGTTGTGGGCAACGCCGCCGTATTGGTTCATCCTGAAAATGTCTTCGAAATTATGCGCGCGCTGCATCGCGTGCTGGTCGACCAGACTCTACGCGACAAGATGAAAGAACGCAGCTACCGCCAGGCAGCTAAGTTTTCCTGGGAAAAATCCGTGCTTCGAATTATGGACGCCTACAAGGAAGTCCTGGGCACCGCGGGAAGGCCGGAAGCGCAGACGCCCCGAGATAATAAAGAAAACCGCACGACAGCTGGCGTGGCATAGTCGGCCCGATCTCACTCACCATCCTGCACAGCCACATTGTGTCAGCCTTCACGTTCTGACAAGTAATTCACTTGGTTACTTCAGCAAAGGCTGGCCGGGCGAGGCGACGGAGAGCTTCTGCAACTTGGCAGTGACTCGGTTGCGATCGGCATCGGTGGTAGAGGCTGCAAGGCGTTTGCGGAGAGTTGTAATTTTGTGCTGACGTGCGCGGCGCCGGCGAATCTCTGGACGGCGGCTGGGTGCGGACATAGTTGTTGAGCTCCTAATGTAGATTGGGAAAATGACAGTTGTACTGGCAAGCCGCTGAACTTCGCTGGGCCGCGTTCCAAACAAGTGCCAGTTAGAATCATACCTCACGCCGGGCTGGCGCGCAGGTTTTCGCGAATCTCAAGTCCGTGATTCATGCGGGTTGCGACGCGTCTTCTCGCAGAATATCGTGCAGAATAGTGACGAAGAGATCCGCATCTGCCTTCGAAAATATCAGCGGTGGCCGAAGTTTGAGAACGTTATGATAAGGACCGTCAGTGCCCGCGAGTACTCCGCCGTTGCGCAGCCGATTAACGATATAGTCAGCCTGTTTGGTGGCCGGTTCACGCGTGTCACGGTCAAGTACCAGGTCGACGCCGAGGAATAAACCCAATCCCCGCACGTCGCCGATGATGGAATGTTGCTCCTGCAGTGCGAATAGTCGATCCTTCAGATAATCTCCCACGCATCCCGCATTCCCTTGCAGATCTTCGTCGTCCAGGACACCTAGAACCGCTAATCCTGCGGCACAGGCCACGGGGTTTCCTCCGAATGTGCTGAAAAATTCCATGCCATTCGCGAACGATGCGGCGATCTCTGGCGTGGTAACTACGGCGGCAAGCGGGAATCCATTGCCAATGGGCTTACCGAGAACCACAATATCGGGAACAACTGATTGTGTTCGAAAGCCCCAGAAATGCGTGCCGAGACGCCCAAAACCAACTTGTACCTCGTCGGCAATGCAAACCGCGCCAGCGGCTCGAACCTGCCGGTACACTTCCGCGAGGTAGCCGGAAGGAAAGACGATCTGCCCACCGACGCTCGGAAGCGATTCGGCGATGAAACAGGCTATGTGGCGGCCATTGGCGCCACACTGTTCCAGGATTTCGCCAACATGGCGAGCATACTTTGCGCCAGCATCCGGGTCGTCGCGGCGATACCTTCCGCGGTAATCGTCTGCCAAAGGCGCCACATGGACCCACGGTTTCCTGCCACCGCCGCCCGGACCATTAAATTTGTACGGGCTGATATCGATGAGGGATGTGGTGTGGCCATGATAAGCATGCTCCAGCACAATCACGTCTTCGCGACGGGTGTGAGTGCGGGCCAGTCGCAGCGCCAGTTCATTGGCTTCGCTGCCTGAGTTCACAAAAAAACAAACACGCAACGGATCCGGCATATGGCTGATGAGCCGCTGCGCATATTGATTTACGTTATCGTGCAAATAACGCGTATTGGTGTTCAGCAGCGCGAGTTGAGCCGACGCAGCCTTTACGACTCGAGGATGGTTGTGGCCCACCAGCGGAACATTGTTGTAAACATCCAGAAACGCCCGGCCAGTTTCGTCATACAGGTACTGCATCCAGCCGCGTGCGATCTTGAGCGGCTTCCGATAAGAAACGCTGAGGTTTGGACCGAGCGAAGAACGGCGGTGGGCGAGCGTTTCCACGACAGTGGATGCCGGAGGAGGAAAGCGGTCAGAGGGAATATTGAGCAGCAAGTTGGGATCGGGCGATAGGCTCGTCCAAATATCTCGTTCGGAAGCCAGAGCAACGCCAGGAAAGTCAGTGCCCAGATCGAGCAAATCCGAGATGATTTGAAAATGCAGGTGAGGCGGCCAGCCTCCGTTTTCGTGGGATGAACCAATGCGGGCGAATGTCTCTCCCCGTATGATGTGCTGACCGATTTTCAGCTTGTGTATACAATCCTCCGCGAGATGGCCATATAAAGAATAAAAAGGCTCTCCGTTACCTTCAGGATGTTCGAGGATTACCACCGGACCATAATCCAGGTGGGCGCGGTTATTCGCCAAGGCATGAATAACGCCATCCAGCGGCGCTCGTATCGACGTTCCGGGTTCCGCGAAAAAGTCGACGCCAAGATGGATCGTGCGGCGCTCGTCAGTAGGTTTGGAGCCGGCGGGCTCGTTACTCGCGTCGCCCTTACTCGCCTCCTTGTCACTCACCTCAAAGAGCGGAGACGTATACAGTAGGCGCGGCTCGTTGTAGCGTCCGATGCCAACACTCGCACCGGCGCGCCGCATCTCGCCGAAGATTGCACTGGTGAGAGGCCCCAGTTCGGAATTCGCGGGATCTGCCCCCAGGAATAAACTTCCGGCACTGAGATCGAAAACATGTACCGGATCCTTATGCAGATCGATGTCTAGAATCGGAGCTTGTCCAGCGGAGTTCTGCAGCCTCGGTTTAAGCGGTTCAGTCCCCGGAAACGCCGGCATTCCACATGCGGCACGGAATGTGTAATGAGTGAAGCGCGGATGAAGTTTTGACAGACGTTCTAGAGCTTCCCATGCGGGAGCTTCGCTAATCATTATGTAAGGGTCCCCTGGCTTCACGCTTTTGCGATACGCGGAGTTCACCACGCTAACGGCAAGCCGCATGCCGATCAGCGGGTAAAGAACGGCTAGTTCTGCTTCGTCCAGGGGATAGGCATTGTGGTAGCCGGCCACCAACGCGACCGCAGCTCGGAGTGGATTGGATTCACCGAGAATGGCATAGGCGGCCCCGATCGCAGCTTCGGACACGGTAAGTCCTTCATGCATGTCCCCAAAGTCGATCACGGCAATTGCTTTTTGCGGCTGCGGCCAGGGTGCGCTTACCAAAACGTTATAATCGTTGGCATCCCCGTAGATGACGCTGCGTCGAAGATTCGGAATCGCCGGAAGCACCTGCGATTCGAACAGCGCGATAAATTGCTCCACGAGTTTGCGGCGGCGCGAATCGCCGAGGTGCGATAGGAAGTCGCGAATCCATGCGGCGCGCCGCGAATCCCATTTCAATTCACGATGCGCCGCCGGATGCGAGAAGCTGGCCAGCGCGGCATCGATCTCGCCAAGTAGTTGACCGACGCTTCCCAGAAGCTCCGGCGAATGCGGGCATACCTCGGCAAGAACGCTGCCTTCAGTAAACGCCAGCAGCCAAACAAAACGCCTGGATCCATCCGCAAATTGGACGGAAGTAAATAGCTGACCGTCAGTCGTAAGAACAACCCGAGGAAGATTTCGATCCGGCAACCGTTCGGCGAGATGTTGCAGCGCCTGTGTCTGCATGTCGATAAAAGACCGCTCGCGCGCCGGATGCATGACCTTGAGAACGAAAGCGCGGCCCTTGCTGTCGACGACATGGAAGTTACTGTCGTGCTCGCCCGGCAGAGATTTCGCCGCGATCTCGAGCCCATAAAGATCGCGGGCAAGGCGCACCGCTTCTGCTTCGGTGGTCGGGTTCGCTGCGCGGTCTTCGAGAAGCATGGCGGGTATTTTAGTCTGCGTCACTTCGGCTTCACTCAGAAGCCCCGCCCGCGCCCGCTCCTATAGCAAACGATCCTTTGGCGCGAATATCACGCGAGGAGGATCCCACCAGCACGTCGAACTGGCCGGGTTCAGTGACCCAGCCTTTTTGGGCCGTGCTGTAAAAAGAGAGCGCCGCAGGATCAATTTTGAACCGAACAAGCTTGGACTCACCGGGAGCAAGTTCAACGCGTTGAAAACCTTTCAGCTCCTGCACAGGACGATCGACGCTCGAATCTCCCTGATAGTGCAGATAAAGCTCTACCACTTCCGCGCCGGGACGTGCACCTGCGTTTCGCACTTGCAAGCTCACCTCGATCGGTTTGGTGGAAACCTTCAAATCGCTGTAGTCGAATTTAGTGTAGGAAAGACCGAAGCCGAAGGGAAAGAGCGGCTCGATTTTGTGTTTGTCAAAGTATCGATAGCCTACATAAATGCCTTCCGCGTAGTCGACCTGGAGATTCTCGCCGGGGTAGTGTCCGTAGGCTGGTGAGTCTTTCCACTGCTTGACGAAGGTAACCGGGAGCTTGCCCGAGGGATTCGCCTGACCGAACAATACATCTGCTATGGCATTTCCTCCCTCCTGACCGCCGTACCACATGTCTACGATAGCGGGAACATGCGCGATCCATTTCGACATGAGGACGGGGCCGCCGGCATTGATCACTACAACGGTATGCTTGTTGGCTTTTGCGACGGCTTCGATAAGGTCGTCCTGCCCAGCCGGGAGATCAAGCGATTTAATATCGAAGTCTTCGGACTCCAGATTTGGAGCGCGACCGACAATCACGATGGCGACATCCGCTTTTTTGGCGGCTTCGACTGCTTCCTTCCGGAGTTGTTCCGGGGTGGCTGAGTTGAGACTTGTTTCGCCCTCCATCGCAGTGCCCAAAGCGTAGGACACTTGCAGGCTTTGACCGGCACGATCCTGAATTCCTTTGAGCGGACTGACGGAATATTTTGGAACCACCAGCGAACTGCCGCCTCCGCCCGTTCGGGCGACCGCCGCGTTGGGTCCAATGACTGCGATGGAGTGGATTGTTGCGGCATCAAGCGGCAAAAGATCACCGATATTCTTGAGAAGCACGATGCTTTCGGTTGCCGCCTTGCGCGCCACGGCTCGCTGTTCGGAGGTATCGATTTCGGTTATGGCAGAATGCGGGTGATCGAATTGTCCGCTGACGAAAATCACGCGCAGAATACGCCCTACATTGTCGTCGACTGTGGCCGCCGCGATTTTTCCGGCTGAGATATCGGCAAGCACTTTCTCCGGCACCAGCCAACCGCCGCCGTTGCCCGCGGCTACAGTCTTGGGCTTCTTCATCCAATTTTGCATGGGCTCCCCGCCAGGCATTTCCAAGTCCATGCCGGCGTCCACGGTGGCCGCGGTGCTGTAGGTACTACCCCAATCCGAGACCACGAAGCCTTTGAAACCCCACTGTTTTTGCAATGTATCTTTCAGCAGAAAAGGATTTTCGGCACAATACACTCCGTTTAGCTTGTTATAGGCCGACATCACCGACCAAACGCCCGCTTCCTGCACCGCCGCTTTGAAGGCGGGGAAATAAATCTCGTTCAGGGCGCGCTCGCCAATCACGGCGTTCACGCGGTGCCTCTCAAACTCCTGATTGTTAGCATCAAAGTGCTTTACGGTCGCAATCACGCCTTGGCTCTGAACTCCTTTGATATATGCCACCGCCAGACGGCTGGTCAGGTAAGGATCTTCGCCATAGCCCTCGAAGTTCCGCCCCCATAGAGGCGTGCGGTTGATGTTTACCGTCGGGCCCAGGATCATGTCGCGCCCGAGGGCTTTTACTTCCTCTCCAATGGCTTGACCTTCACTCTGCAGCAAATCGATGTCCCACGTGGCCGCCATGGCAACGCCGGCTGGAAAGGCAGTGGTGGCGACTTTTTCCCGGTCAGGAGCGTGTTTGGTGTCAGAAGAAGGGCCGGCCCACGACCGAATACCGATGGGGCCATCGGCCATTTTTATGGAAGGGATGCCGAGTCGCTCGTTCGCCACCGTTTGCATCCAATTGGCCCCGCTCAACATGGCAACTTTTTCTCGCAAAGTCATTCGACTTAGCAAATCCTGAACACGTTGATCCACTGGAAGGCTGGGGTTTTTGTAGGCCGGATTGGCGGAGTCGTTTTGGTTCTGGGCAGTGCTGAAGGTGGCTGTAAGGAGGAGCAGAAAAACACAAAGAAATCGCCTCATGGTTAGGCCTCTGGAGATTCGGGATCATTGTACAAATTAAAGGCCAGCAATGCGAAGGGTTGTGGAAAGCTGCTCGGTCGCGAAAAGGGATCGCTGTTGAGGAAGAGCAAAATATGGCAGCCGGACCTGTAAGCCGAATTCTGTCCTCCGGATTGCTCCGGCGGGACGGTCATTCCTCTGGGCCACGCATTACTGCGTGGCTCTAGCGACCTACCCGAAGGTTTGACGCACCGAGCCGGCACGTGTGCGAAACCTGATTCGCATCAAGTTCCGAACTCCCTCCCTATTTGGTCTTGCTCCGTGTGTGGTTTGCCATGCCCGCTGCATTACTGCCGCGGCGGTGCGCTCTTACCGCACCTTTTCACCCTTACCCGCTTCTGTGAAGATGCGGGCGGTATATTCTCTGTGGCACTTTCCGTCGAACGGGCTTGAACCCGCCCTCCCGGACGTTATCCGGCACACCGCTCTGTGGAGTTCGGACTTTCCTCTCCCCGCGTCCCCTCTGTTTCCAGTGAAGACGCGAAAAGCGACCGTCCGGTCCAGCTGCCAACTGGATCATTATATGCGATGCGTACTGGCGTCGATCATTTTGTGCCGGTCATTTTGTGCTGATCAGCGGCGGAGAAAGAAAACTCGATTCATCCAGTCCAGATTTTCCGTTTCGTTCGCCAACTGATTCAGCGCCATAACCAAACCGCCGATATCGGAGGGTGCGATCGTTCTTTCATCGACAAAAATTACGCCGCCATGATCGCGCTCTTGTTCTGCCCAATCCTTCAGCAGCGGCGGGATCGTCCGGCGGTCATAGGTAACCACCGTCAAACCCCGAAGGGCGGCAGCGTGAAGGCAGACGGAGTCATCCTGACCAAGAGTGCCCTCTTCCCACTCCGACATGCAGAAGATTTCGATCAAACGATTTCTTCTGCGTAAGCCCGTGCTTACGTGGCGAGAAATATGCTCATCCAGAAGCAACTTGAGCATTCTAGCGCGGCTTCTTCTTGCCTACCGAAAAGTCTTTGGCCTGGGGCAACAGGAGCTTCAAGGTCTCGAAATCGACGTTGTCGTTCTCTTCGAGTGCCTCCCCGATCTCCGCGGGAAAAGCTTTCGCATAGTTTAAGGCGGCCTGCACTTTGCCTGGCGGCCAGCCCAGATGCCGGCTCACACCCATCACATCTTCTTTGTAACTGCGCAGCAGCAGCATCACCTCCCACACTGCGAGAGTACTGCCCTGAAGGCAAGCCTGTCGGCCAGCGGAAGAGTCGCGAAAATCAATGAAGGCAAACTCCGATCTTCGAAGGCCCTCCTCGACCAGACGCGCGCTGGCATCACTGGGGGTCCATCCATGGCGATTAGCCATTCGCTTCAACCGCTTTCCGCTTGCCAGCGGAAGACGCATGCTGATGACCACCGAATTTGTAGATCTCATCTACGCCCCTTTTTGTAACTGTTGTAATTACTGTAAGTCTTCGCTACGGGACTGTTCAAGCGCGGTCTCCCCCCACTTCTGCTGCGGCTGGTAAACTGAACTCCACAAAGGACCTGCCGGTAACACCGATCCATGCACGTCGCCGAAGCCATCAAAATCGCGCTGCAGTCTCTCTGGGCGAATAAGCTCCGCTCCGTCCTAACGCTGCTCGGCGTGGTTATCGGAGTAGCCGCCGTGATCGCGGTGGTTACGTTTGTTTCCGGCATCAACGACTACGTTGCCCAAAAGGTCTTCAATCTGGGCGCGGACGTCTTCATCATCTTTAAAGTTTCGCCGGCCGTCACCAATGTCGACCACTATCTCGAAGGCGAGAAACGTAAAGACCTGACCATGGAGGACTATCAAGCCGTCGCCAATGCCTGCCGTCACTGCGAGTACATTGGAGCAGTCGTCCGCAACGAGGCCGGACAGGTGAAGTATGCCGAGCAGTCCATCAGCGACACGTCGGTTCGTGGCGTCACGCCTTCCATGGCTACCATCTACGACACCGATCTTAGCGCTGGACGCATGATTAACGAAACCGACCTGAATAATCGCGCTCCAGTCGCGGTCGTGGGCCCAGATATCGTTGAGCACCTCATGGCGGGAGTTGATCCGCTGGGTCGCGAGATTCGCCTGGATGGCTGGACTTATCAAGTGATTGGCGTAGGCGTCAAGAAGGGAACCACGCTGGGCCAGAGTGCCGACAATTACGTGATGATTCCCATCACGTCATATCTCAAACAATATGGATCGCACAATGACAGCATTCGAATCTCCGGAAAGGCCGAAAGTGCAGGCGTTCCGCTCGACGAGGCAGTCGATGAATCCCGCGCCGCCCTCCGCGCCAAGCGTCACGATTCTCCCGGGGGCGAAGATAGCTTCGACATTGAAACCAATGCCAGCCTGCTCGGCATCTGGACTGGTTTCAGTCAGACATTCTTCATCGCGACCATCGGGATTGCCTGCATCTCTCTGGTGGTTGGCGGCATTGTCATCATGAACATCATGCTGGTTGCGGTCACGGAGCGCACTCGTGAAATCGGCATTCGAAAGGCTCTTGGCGCTCGTCGCGAGGACGTGTTGCTGCAATTCCTGATTGAAGCCGTCACCCTTGCCGTAACCGGTGGCGCCCTGGGAGTGCTCTCAGGCGTTGTGGTCGCAGAGACGGTCACCTTGCTGATCGGCATGCCTTCGGCAATTAAATTGTGGGCAGTCTTGGCAGGATTGTTTGTCTCCGCTAGTGTGGGCGTATTCTTTGGCGTCTATCCCGCCCGCAAAGCCGCGAAACTGGACCCGATCGTAGCACTCAGATTCGAGACTTA
>Ga0182015_10005630_pt1 | contig 12929 bp, 9 predicted proteins | sample 712P3MmetaG_FD_120478 | JGI IMG/M metagenome (GOLD analysis project Ga0182015, IMG submission 120478) | Permafrost microbial communities from Stordalen Mire, Sweden - 712P3M metaG | ecosystem: Environmental > Terrestrial > Soil > Wetlands > Permafrost | place: Sweden: Stordalen | collected...
CTCGCGCCGCATCTGCTTGCGCGACGCGGCCTCTCGCGCACGTTTCAGAACCTGCAGACTATCGCCAGCTCGGCGTCACGCTGCCGCTCTATCAGAGTCACGGGGTTGCTTCAAAGCAGTTCATCGATCTCGCGGGCCCAGTATCATTGCATAGTGTCGAGCCGGTCGTCGTGCCCCCGACCATCGCCACGATCTTGTCCTCTTCGATCGACCGCGTCGCCGGCGGAAAGATCGTCGCTTTTGTGCGGCATAGACGACTACCAGGTAGCCGTCACGACGGCGAAGTCTGCGGCGGCATCTCATCCGCCGCTGAGCCATTTAGCCGGGAAAGATGCCACTGACTTCGAGGCGAGTTGACCTAAGTCAAGGCACTAAACAATCGATCGTCTTATATTTTTGATTGCGCTAAGCGCTGCTTTGTTGAGGGCAACCTGGAGGCGGTCTTGGATCAATTCGGCGGCCGCTACTATTAGTGTGATGAAAATCTGGGGCTGCTCAGTGAGAGAGCGATGAAAAACAGTCTTCGTCCGGGAATCTCGAAGGGCCGGCGTCTTGTCGTCGATAGCGAACGCACTATCAGCTTCATGGGCGAGGAAGGCCGAGTCTACGGCACGCCGTCGCTTTGCCGCGACATCGAGCATACCTGCCGCGATATCTTGCTCGATCACGCCGAGGCCGGGGAGGATTCGGTCGGCATGGAGATTGTTCTTCGGCATACCGCACCGACACTGCTCGAGATGGAGGTCGAGATCACCGCGACTGTGACCGGAGTCGAAGGCCGCAAGGTCACTTTCGAAGTATCCGCCAAGGACGAGCTTGAGCCGATCGGGGGAGGCACCCACACACGTTTCGTCGTCGACGTCAGGAAAGCCCACGAACGCCTGAAGGCGAAGGCAGCCAGGCGTGCGGCGGCTCGCTCCGGTTGAAAGGATGTATCATGGGTCCCGCGAAACTCGGCCGCGAACGCACCGTTTCCACGTATTGCTACCAGTGCGTGGCTGGTCCCGACTTACTGAAAGTCCGGGTCGAGGACGATGTCGCGACCGAGGTCAGCCCGAATTTCGAGGCGGCAGGGATTCCTCCGGCGGGCGGCAAGGTCTGCGTCAAGGCATTCGGATTGGTCCAAAAGGCCTACAATCCTAATCGCATCCTCCATCCCATGAGGCGCACGAACGCGAAGAAAGGTCGCGGCGAGGATCCCGGGTTTGTAACGATCTCCTGGGACGAGGCGCTCGATCTTGTCGCTGAGAAGCTCAAGGCGGCCCGCGTTGCAGGGCTCACTGACGGGTCAGGGTACCCGCGCCTCGCTGCAAGCTTCGGCGGCGGGGGCACGTCGACTGCCTATATGGGAACACTGCCCGCCTTCCTGGCTGCCTGGGGCCCGGTTGACATGAGCTTCGGCGGCGGCCAGGGCGTCAAGTGTTACCATTCCGAGCATCTCTACGGGGAGTTTTGGCATCGCGCCTTTACGGTTTCGCCCGACACGCCACTCTGCGACTATCTGATTTCGTTTGGCGCGAACGTCGAAGTATCTGGCGGGGTTTGCGGCGTCAAGCGTCATGCCGATGCGCGCAAACGTGGCATGAAGCGCGTACAGGTCGAGCCGCATCTTTCCGTGACCGGCGCTTGCTCCGCCGAGTGGATCCCGATCAAGCCGAAGACCGACGCGGCGTTCCTATTCGCTATGCTGCACGTGTTCTTGCACGAGCAGCCGCGGGAACGGCTGGACGTTCGGTTCCTGAAGCATCACACATCGTCTCCCTATCTTGTCGGTCCGCAGGGCTTTTTCCTACGCGATCCGGACCAGCACAAGCCGCTGGTCATCGACAAGTCCAGTGGTAGTGCCGTGCCGTTCGACACACCGGGAATCGATCCGTCCCTCGAGGGGGTCTTCACGGTCGATGGCATCGAGCTTGGTCCTGACCACGAGGTAACCGACCATCATGCCGTGCAGGTCAGCCCGTCTTTTGACTGCCTCGTTCGTCATGTAAGCGGCTATTCGCCCGAATGGGCGAGCTCCATCTGCGATGTCGAGGCGCAGACGATCCGCCGCGTCGCCAACGAGTTCCTGGCCCATGCGCGCGTCGGTCAAACGATCGAGATAGAGGGACAGACGCTGCCGCTGCGTCCGGTCGCAATTTCACTCGGCAAGACGGTGAATAGCGGTTGGGGCGGTTATGAATGCTGTTGGGCACGCACGCTGCTTGCGTGCCTCGTTGGGGGGCTCGAAGTTCCAGGTGGGACGCTCGGCACGACGGTGCGAATCAATCGTCCCACCGATAACCGCTGGTCGAGCGTCCGGCCGGGGCCCGACGGCTTCATGGATTATCCTATGAACCCGACGGGCAAGAATGATTGGGTTTCCCATCCATCCGTGCGCAACGCGTATCGGACGTTGGTGCCGCTGGTCGGCAACTCTTCCTGGAGCCCGGCGCTCGGCCCGAGCCATCTCGCCTGGATGATGCAGAACAACGATTTCGACCACCTGCCGCACGCCACGCCGCCTGACGTATGGCTGGTGTACCGCACCAACCCGGCGATTTCGTTCTGGGACAGCAAGGCCATCGGCGAGACGATGGCGCGCTTTCCGTTCACCGTCTGCTTTGCCTACACGCAAGACGAAACCAACTACATGGCCGACGTGCTGCTGCCGGATTGCACGGATCTCGAGGGACTGCAATTGCTGCGTATCGGCGGCACGAAATTTGTCGAGCAGTTCTGGGACCACCAGGGTTTTGCGTTGCGCGATCCGGCCGTGCCGGCGCAGGGCGAGGCCAGGGATTTCACCTGGATTGCGACCGAACTCGCCAGACGTACTGGCCTATTGGAGCCGTACAACGCTGCGATCAACCGCGGTGCCGCCGGTGTAAAGCTCACAGGCCACAATTACGACTTCTCAATCGATCCGGAGAAGGTTCACGACACCGAGGTGATCTGGGACGCCGTATGCCGGGCGGCAAGCGCTGAGCTCACAGATGGCAAAGAATCGCAAGGTCTGGACTATTACCGCGAGCACGGTTTTCGGATGAAGCCATTCCCGCGATTGCAGTGGTACCTTTATCCGAAGCTCGTCGCGTCCGGCCTGCGCTTCGAGCACCCGTATCAGGAACGGTTGTTCCGCATCGGCAAAGAGTTGGGACGGCGACTGCACGAACATGGCATCAACTGGTGGGATGAACAACTCAGGGAATACGAGCCGCTGCCGCATTGGCGAGATCTCGCCGCGAAATGGGAAGGAGCATTGGAGCGCCACTTCAACGTCCGCATCGGCGATTATCCATTCTGGCTGATCACCACGCACAGCATGCAGTACTCCTGGGGCGGCAACGTCAGTATCCAGCTCATCAAGGAAGTGGCTGATAACATAGCCGGTCACGGCAAGGTCATCATGAACCATGGCGCGGCCGAGAAACTCGGCATCGCCGATGGCGACCTGATCGAGGTGCGCTCGCCGCTCGACCACACCAAGGGCTGTGTCATGCTGTGTGAGGGCATCCGTCCGGATACGCTACTGATGATCGGCCAATTTGATCAATGGGCGACGCCGTTCGCCAAAGATTTTACAGCACCAAGCATGAACGCGCTAGTGCCAATGCTGCTAGATCTCACGGATGCCACTGGATCAGGCGCGGACCTCGTGAAGGTCAAGGTTACGCGATTGAGGGGGGCCAAATGACACGTTGGGTGATGGTGGCCGACCTCGAACGTTGCGTTGGATGCCAGACCTGCACCGCGGCCTGCAAGCACGCCAATGCAACGTCGCCATTCGTGCAATGGCGCAGAGTTCTCGATATCGAAGCGGGGAGCTATCCAAACGTGAGCCGCACCTTCGTTCCCGTGGGCTGCCAGCATTGCGAAGATCCGCCGTGCATGCACGTGTGTCCTTCGACGGCGACGCGGCGGCGCGCGGATGGCATCGTGACCATCGATTACGAGATCTGCATTGGCTGCGCCTATTGCGATGTTGCCTGTCCCTATCAGGCACGATTCAAGATCGATGCGCCTGTCTTTGCATACGACCAAGCAATAATGCAAAACGAAATCGTGCGCGAGGACCCGCATCGAATTGGCGTCGCGCAAAAATGCACTTTTTGCTCGGATCGGATCGATTTCGGACTCGACAATGGCATGACTCCCGGCGTCGATCCGCGGGCGACGCCGGCTTGCGTCAATGCTTGTATCGCCGATGCGCTGCATTTCGGCGATATTGACGATCCGAACAGCAACGTTTCGCGCCTGCTGCGCGAGCAGAAACACTTCCGGATGCACGAAGAGATCGGCACCGAACCGGGGTTCTACTATGTTTATGAAAAAGGAAATGGCGGCGAGCCTCCGTCATTGGCCGCCCACGGGCGGTCTTCGCTAGCGCCGGCGGCGGGGAAGATACGGACTAGGGGCGTCGAGCCTTGGCATCAGCGGCCCTGGGATTGGAAGGCGGCTGGCAACTTCATGTGCGGGGGCACCGGGATCGGGCTGTATACGTTTGTAGCGGTTGCGACGGTTTTTGGCGCGCCGCTGTTGCCGCTTGTTCCGCTCGCCACCTTGCTCGTTGCCATTGGCTTATTTCTTGTCCTGCTCAAGATCGGCCGCCCGTTGCGCTTCGCATACGTGCTGCGCCAGCCGCAGCGCTCATGGATGGCGCGGGAGGCATGGCTGGCCCTCATCTTCTTTCCGCTTGCCGCGCTCGCGTTCTGGTTCGATTTGCGTCCCCTGCTCCTCGCGGCTGCCATTGCGGGCTTGCTGTTCCTGTTTTCGCAAGCGATGATGCTGAAGGAGGCAAAGGGCATTCCGGCGTGGCGCGAGCCGCTGATTGTTCCCCTTATCATCACAACAGGCTTGGCCGAGGGCGGCGGCCTGTTCGTGGCCTTGACGGCGCCGTTGGCGCCGCTCATGTCTTCGCAAATCGCTGCGGCGGCGGTTGTGATTCTTGTTGCTGTTCGCGCATTCGCGTGGCACGCCTATCTCGGTGCGCTACGAGCGGAAGGCGCGCCGACACACACGCTGCAAATCCTCGATGCGGCAAGGATCCGGCTGTTCTTGTTTGGCCTTGTTCTTCCGATCGCACTCATCGCGGCCGGCTTTTTCATTACCGGTGCCGCCGTTCCGCTGTTTGCGCTCGGCGGCCTTTGCGCATTCTTCACCGGGTGGGCGCTGAAGTTCATCCTGGTCGCGCGCGCCGCCTACAATCAAGGATACGCACTCGAGCACATCCCTGCTCACGGTGCATGGATCGCCGGACAGCCAATTAAACCCGGATGGTCTGTGGCATAACAGAAGCAACGATGAGCACACAATCGGCAATCCAGGAAACTGGAATTTTCATGTTCGAGCCGAGCACCGAAACGATGACGCGCACGGCGCTCACGAGGCTGCAGACAACCCGCCTAAAACAGACATTGGACAACGCCTACGCGACCGTGTGCTGCTACCGAAAAAAATTTGACGCCGCGGGCGTAAAGCCCTCAGACTTCAAGTCGCTCGCCGACCTCGCGCGGTTTCCGTTCACGCTCAAGACGGACCTGAGAGATAGTTATCCTTTCGGTATGTTTGCGGTGCCCCGCGACAAGGTTATCCGAGTCCATGCCTCGTCGGGAACGACGGGCAAGCCGACCGTCGTCGGCTATACCAGGGGCGACCTCGACCGCTGGGCGGACCTGATGGCGCGTTCGCTCGCATGCGCCGGCGCCATGCCCGGCGATATCGTCCACAATGCCTACGGTTACGGTCTGTTCACCGGCGGGCTCGGAGTGCATTACGGCGCCGAGCGCCTCGGGTGCACCGTCGTTCCTGTGTCAGGCGGCGGAACCGAGCGTCAGGTGGTGCTGCTCCGGGACTTCGGGGCGAATGTCCTGTGCGCCACGCCTTCCTACGCGCTCAACATTGCCGATGTTGCGTTCGCCGCGGGGGTCGATCTGCGGCAATCCTCATTGCGCGTGGGTTTGTTCGGCGCGGAACCTTGGAGCGACGCGATGCGCCGCGATCTTCAGGAGCGGCTGGGAATCAAGGCGATCGACATCTACGGCTTGTCCGAAATCATGGGACCCGGCGTCGCTTGCGAATGCCACGTGGCGCAAGCCGGCCTGCACGGTTGGGAGGACCACTTCCTCTTCGAAATCATCGATCCCGAAACCTTGCAGCCGCTGCCGATCGGCGAAACCGGCGAGTTGGTCATTACCACGCTCACCAAGGAGGCGCTGCCGATGATTCGCTATCGGACGCGCGATATCACCCGGCTCAGCAACGAGCCGTGCCAGTGCGGCCGCACCCATGTTCGCATCATGCGCGTGACCGGTCGGGATGACGACATGCTCATCATCCGCGGAGTAAACGTGTATCCGTCGCAAGTAGAAGCCGTGCTCGTAGGCTTCCCCGGACTTGCACCGCACTACCAGATCGTATTGACCCGAGAGGGTGCGCTCGATGCGATGACGGTCGAGGTCGAGCTAGCGCCGGATTTCGCCGGCGACCGCGCCCACAAAGCCGACGAAGTCACGTACCACATCAAGTCGTCGATCGGCGTGACCTGCAAGGTCGTGGTCAGAGCGGAAGGCGCAGTGCCGCGATCGCAGGGCAAGGCGGCGCGGGTGATAGACCGGCGGTACAAGGCCAACTGATCGCGCGTAAATGACGCCACCTCTAAAGGGATCAATCTGAGCAATACCGGTGTCGGGAATCTTTGTTCTATTTGGGCGGTGTGACGTTCACCCGCCCGCGAATGTAAGGGCCCAAATGGCTCCAGGGGAGGATGAGACATGCGTAAAGTCTTGTTGGTCGCGAGCGCTGCGATGTTGCTCGCAGCGGGCCCAGCCATGGCCCAGCAAAAATCGGTGAAGATCGGCTTCGTCAGCACGTTCAGCGGCCCGACCGCCGTGATCGGCAACGACATGCGTAATTCATTCGAATTAGCGCTCGATCATATCGACCGCAAGATGGGCGGCCTGCCGGTTGAAGTGATCTACAAAGACGATCAGCAGAAGCCCGACGTTGGCAGACAGAACACCGACGAGCTGATCGAGTCCGACCACGTAGATTTCGTGGTCGGCTACATCTGGTCGAACGTGCTGCTGGCGTCGCTGAAACCGGCGGTCGATTCCAAGACCTTTATCATCAGCGCCAACGCCGGCCCGTCGCAGATCGCCGGCGAATTGTGCTCGCCCTATTTCTTCTCGACCTCGTGGCAGGGCGACCAGACGCCGCAGGCGATGGGTTTGTACATGAACCAGAAGGGCGTGAAGTCGACGTTCCTGATCGGCCCGAACTACGCCGCCGGCAAGGACATGCTGGCGGGTGTGGCGGCCACCTTCGAGGGCAAGGTGGTCGGGCGAGAACTGACTGCCTGGCCGTCGCAGCTCGACTTCTCGGCCGAGTTGGCGAAGGCCAAGTCCGCCAGTCCAGAGGCCATCTTCGTGTTCTATCCAGGTAATGCAGGCGTTCAGTTCCTCAATCAATACGCCCAGGCCGGTTTGAAGGGCAATATCCCGCTCTATACTGCCTTCACTATCGACGAATTGTCGCTGCCGTTGCAGAAGGATCTCGCACTCGGCGTGCCCGGCGCGCAGGAATGGGTGAACGATCTACCGAACGAGGCCAACAAGAAATTCGTCGCCGACTACATCCAGAAGTATTCCCACAGGCCGTCTTTCTACGGCGCACAGAGCTACGACGCCGCCATGCTGATAAACTCGGCGGTGGTTGCTACCAAAGGCAAGCTCGATGACAAGGCGGCGGTGCAGAAGGCGCTGGAAAAGGCCGACTTCAAGTCGGTGCGCGGGGCGTTCAAGTTCGGCAACAACCATTTCCCGATCCAGAACTTCTATCTGCAGGACGTGGTGAAGGACGCCAAAGGTGACTTCTTGCTCAAAACCGTCGCCACCATCGTCGAGGACAACCAGGATAACTTCCACGACAAATGTCCGATGAAGTAATCCGCGGTTACGGCACGGCGGCGGCGGAGCATGGGCGCTGCCGCCGTTTTCTTGGTGCGCCCGGCATGGGCATCGACTTGGAGGTGGGAAGTCCTCTCGTAAGTTGGTAACAGCGAGCGAATCGAAACGCAGAGCGTCAGACCGGGAGGCCGGCGTGACGGACGCGGGGAGTGAAGCTGCGGGCCGACGAACAGGAACCGGATAAGAGGCGGCGCCTTGGAAAGCGAGCGGGCAAGTGACCACGAAGCTCTCGTGACCAAGGCAAGGCGACGTAAATCCGGCGGTCGCGCAGCAAAGCTCCGGGGAGGTCTCGCTTTGCGCCTCAAAGGGTGACGATGACCAAGAAGACCACCGGAGCGAGAGGTCAGCAGAGGACATATTAGCCGCGATGGCGGCGAAGGGTCAAATGATGGGGAGGGCGAGACGCCCACGCACCTCGAGGACGCCATGCCGCACAAGTCGGAGCCAAGTCCGAGCGCACAAACGGCTGGCGCGGTGAAGCCGCTAGGGCCGCGCTTGCGTGTGGAAGCGTCAACGGTTGTGCTGGCGCATGGGGTGGTGATGGAGCGGCATGAGGGGACGCCGCAAGGCGGCTCGCCCTCTCCGCTGCTAGCCAATGTTCTCCTGGACGAAGCGGACAAAGAACTTGAGCGACGTAGACACGCGTTCGAGCCGACGACCTCAACATCTACGTGCGGTCGCAGCGGGCGAGCGGGTGTTGGCGTCGCTGCGCAAGCTCTTTGGCAAGCTGAAACTTCGCATCAACGAGAACAAGAGCAAGATGACACGCGCGATGGCGTCTAAGTTCCTCGGCTTCTCGTTCTGCGTGGCCAAGGGACGAACGATCTGGCGGCGCGTGGCGCCCGAGGTGAAGGAGCGAGTGCGCGAAACTGACCCGGCGCAATGCCGGCCGCAGCCTCGCGCAGGTGTGCGGGCCGCTTTGTGTATCTGTGGGGCTGGACGGCATACTTCCGGCGCGCAAAGACACTGGGCGCGCTCGCCGAGATCGAAGGCTGGGTCCGCCTTCGGCTCTGGGCCGTGGAGCTCAAGCACTGGAAGCGAGGACGAGCATCTACGGCGAGTTGGTCGTCCGCGGGGACGCGGAGGTCTAACCTCCGCGCCCCTCTGCCGATTCGGGGGACTGCCCGCTTTCACGATCGACGCGCCATGACACTATTCATCGAGCAATGCTTGAACGGTCTGCAATTCGGCCTGCTGCTGTTCCTGCTGGCGGCCGGCTTGACGCTGGTGTTCGGCATTATGGATCTCGTCAACCTGGCGCACGGCTCGCTCTATATGATCGGCGCCTATTTCGCCGCCACCTTCGCCGCCTGGACCGGCAGTTTCGTGCTCGGCGCGGTGCTCGGCCTTGCCGCCACGCTGGTGGTCGGCATGGCGGTGGAGGTCATCGTCATGCGCAGGCTTTACGGCCGCGATCATCTCGACCATGTGCTTGGCACCTTCGGTCTGATCCTGTTTTTCGATGAGGCGGTGCGGCTGATCTGGGGACCGGAGGGTCTGAGATTGCCGCTGCCGCGCTGGCTCAACATGTCGGTGCAAATCCTTCCGGGCGTGCAGTACTCCGCCTACAAGCTCTCCATCATCGTGGTGACGCTCGCCGCCGCGGCCTTTCTCTATGTGCTGGTGATGCGCACGCGCATCGGCATGCTGATCCGCGCTGGCGCGTCGAACCGCGAAATGGTGGGCGCGCTCGGCGTCAACATCAAGCTGCTCTATACACTGGTGTTCGGGCTCGGCGCCGCGCTTGCGGGCTTGGCTGGCCTGATGCAGGCGCCGAGCCTCACCGTGCAGATCGGCATGGGAGAGAATATCATCATCCTCGCCTTCGTCATCACCGTGATCGGAGGCATCGGCTCGATCCGCGGCGCCTTCGTGGCGGCGATCCTGGTCGGCTTCCTCGACACGCTCGGCCGCGCCTTCTTCCCCGATCTGCTGCGCATGGTGCTGAGCCCGGACGCCGCATCGACCGCGGCGCCCGCGCTCTCCTCAATGCTGATCTATCTGCTCATGGCCATCGTTCTGGTGGCGCGTCCGGAAGGCTTGTTCCCGGTGAGCAGAAAATGACGCCCTCGCTCACTGTCCGAAACGTCGCGATTGTCGCCCTGCTGGCCGCGCTGGTTCTGCTGCCGCTCTATACCGGGCTTACCGGCAATCGCTTCCTGCTCACGCTGTTCACTCGAATCCTTATCCTGGCGCTGGCGGCCACCAGCCTCAATCTGATTCTCGGCTATGGCGGGATGATGAGCTTCGGCCACGCCGCCTATCTCGGCATCGGCGGCTATTCTGTCGGCATGCTAGCGCATGAGGGGATCGTCTCCGGCTTCGTGCAATGGCCGGTGGCGCTTGGTGCCTCGGCGCTGTTCGCGCTCATCGTCGGCGCGCTGTCGCTGCGCACGCGCGGCGTCTATTTCATCATGATCACGCTCGCTTTCGCACAGATGGCCTATTACGTCTGCGCCGGGCTCGCGCGCTACGGCGGCGATGATGGGCTCACCATCTACCAGCGCAGTCAGTTCGTGACGCCGATCGATCTGTCGAACAAGACGCAATTCTATTATGTGTGCCTGGCGCTGCTGTGCGCCTCGATCTATCTCGTCTGGCGGCTGATGAATTCGCGTTTCGGCATGGTGATCCAGGGCTCGCGCTCGAACGACCTGCGCATGCGCGCGATCGGCTTCCCAACATATCGTTATAGGCTTATCTGCTTCGTCATTGCCGGCACGCTGTGCGGGCTGGCTGGTGCGCTGCTTGCCAACCATACCGATTTCGTCGACCCGGCGATGATGTATTGGACGCGCTCGGGCGACCTCATCATAATGGTGGTGCTCGGCGGCGTGGCATCGCCCTTCGGCCCGCTGATCGGCGCGGTGGCGCTGCTGGTGCTGGAGGAGGTGCTGTCCGGCATCACCGAATATTGGCAGATTATTCTCGGCCCGATGCTGCTGCTAGTGGTGCTGTTCGCGCGTGGCGGCATCGACGGTTTGCTGCAGAAGGTGCGGGCAAAGGGACGCATATGAGCGAACCGCTGTTGCAGGTCAGCAATCTGGCCAAGCGCTTCGAGGGCATCGTCGCCTGCGACGATCTCGCGCTCAATGTTGCCGCCGGCGATCTGCATGCGGTGATCGGGCCGAACGGCGCCGGTAAGACCACGCTTATCTCCCAGCTCGGTGGGCAGGTGGCGCCGGATTCCGGCCGCATCCGTTTCGCCGGCAACGACATCACCCGGCTCCCGATGTTTCGGCGGAGCCAGCTCGGGCTCGCGCGCTCGTTCCAGATCACGTCGCTGTTTCTTGATCTCAGCGTGCTCGACAATGTGGCGCTGGCGGTGCAGGCGCATGCCGGGCATTCCTTCCATTTCTGGCGCGATGCGAGAGCGGAACCGGAGTTACGGGAGCCGGCTCGAGCGGCCCTCCAGCGCATGGGCCTGAACGCGCGCGCGGATAGGCCTGCTTCCGCGTTGAGTCACGGTGAGCACCGCCAGCTCGAATTGGCCATGGCGCTGGCGGGCAACCCGCGCATGTTGCTGCTCGACGAGCCGATGGCGGGTCTGGGGCCGGAGGAATCTGCGCGCATGGTGGAGATGCTGCGCGCGTTGAAACGGGAACTGACGATTCTTCTGGTCGAGCACGATATGGAGGCGGTGTTCGCGCTTGCCGACCGCATCACCGTTCTGGTCTATGGCCGGGTGATCGCCACAGGCAGCCCCTCCGACATCCGCGCCAATGACGAGGTGCGTCAGGCGTATCTCGGCGAGGCCGAGGCGGAGGCCGCCCGCCATGGCTGACAACGTGCTCGACGTTGTCGACATCGAGACCTGCTATGGGCTCAGCCAAGTGCTGTTCGGCCTGTCGTTGACCGTCGCCCCCCGCGAGATGGTGACGCTGATGGGCCGCAACGGCATGGGCAAAACGACGACGGTGCGCTCGATCATGGGGCTCACGCCAGCGCGCGCCGGCGCAATCCGTTTTTCCGGCGAGGATATCCGCGGCCTGCCACCCTACCGGATCGCCCAGCGCGGCATCGGCCTGGTGCCGGAGGGGCGGCAGATTTTCCCTAATCTCCGCGTGCGCGAGAATCTGCTGGCGACGGCAGTTGTTCGCGATGGCGATGGCTGGACACTGGATAAAGTCTACGCGCTATTCCCGCGGCTTGCCGAGCGCACCGGCAGCATGGGCAACCAGCTCTCCGGCGGCGAGCAGCAGATGCTGGCGATCGGCCGTGCGCTGATGACCAATCCGCGGCTCTTGATCCTCGATGAGGCGACCGAAGGTCTGGCGCCACTAATCCGCGCGGAAATCTGGCGCTGTCTCGCCAGCCTCAAGCAATCCGGCCTTTCCATTCTGGTGATCGACAAGAACGTCGATACGGTTACCCGCGTTGCCGACCGGCATTTTTTGATCGAGCGCGGGCGGGTGGTGTGGTCCGGCTTGTCGCGCGAATTCGCCGCCGCGCCGGACGTGCAGCACCGCTATTTGGGGGTCTGAGCTTCAAATTATCGCCGAACCAAATTGAGGCCCTCGCGTCACAACTTGGCATCGGCATCGTCGACATGGGTTTGATTTATAGGGCGGAGTGGAACACAAAGGGCATCGACGTGGAATTCACGACGACTTCGCCCTCGTGTCCGTTCGAAGAAGTATTGTTTCAGGATATCAACGACATTCTAAGTCATCGCTTTCGCGAGGTCGCATCGATTCGCGTGCGGCTCGTCCTGGATCCACCTTAGACACTTGAGCGGCTCAGCGGGAATGCTCGCAGGAAACTCGGTTGGGCGCGAACCACAGGCGAATCTTCAGCGCATTCGCCCGCGGCGCCTGGAAAAACTAAACTTTCAAGAAGATATAGGACCGACAACTTCGTCCGACAGCGCAACTTGATTAACTGAAGCCGGTCACGATTAGCCCAGGGATGAAGAATCCACCCTAATTGATTTACCTCAAGACTTTAACGGCCAGAATCTCTAGTGTTTTATTTGGCTCAATA
>Ga0182015_10005632_pt1 | contig 12928 bp, 8 predicted proteins | sample 712P3MmetaG_FD_120478 | JGI IMG/M metagenome (GOLD analysis project Ga0182015, IMG submission 120478) | Permafrost microbial communities from Stordalen Mire, Sweden - 712P3M metaG | ecosystem: Environmental > Terrestrial > Soil > Wetlands > Permafrost | place: Sweden: Stordalen | collected...
CGGAGCAGGCTTTCAAGGTCGGAGATGGCAAGCTCGTCATCGAAGCCCCTGGCGGGCGGCCTGGAAGCGTTGCCATTCCATCGGACGCAATAATGCTTGGCGTGATGCCGGTCAATCATGCGTATGAAGCGGAAGTGGAAGTCTCGGTCCCGGAGACCGCGGAAGCAGGCCTGTTGCTTTCATCGGGACGCGGCGACACCGGGTCGTGGGCGTCGGTCGGCTTGCGAAAAGGAGAGGTATTCCGCAATGGGGAGCACAGAGCTCCCGTTGAGTCTAAAGAGACGCATCTTTTTCTGCGGCTCCTCAACATGAACTACGACATCTCCGGATTCTATAGCGTGGATGGAAAGACATGGACCCGCTTTGAGAGTTCAACCTACGTCACCGACGGACGGCGACTGTCCCTGTATGCCACTGGGACCGGTGAGGTCGTGTTTCGGAACTTCAAATACCACGGATTGGATTAAATGCGGGCCATATTCCCAAAAGTCCGGTCTGAAAGGAGCTATGCACCATGGTTCTTTCGAGGCGCAACTTTTTCAAAGCGGCACTGGCGATGCCAGTTGGCGCATCGCTGGCTGGCTACGAGGCCCTCGCGGCCTCAGCCCAAGGTCAGGTAAAGATCACGCCATCAAGGCGATCCGCTTAAAGAGGGGAAGAGGTTCGAGGGGTCTAATTAAGATTGAGACGGACGCTGGTTTGGTCGGGTACGGCCCAGGTGAGGGTGGTCCGGAAACCCGCGAAACAATCGCTATGCTCGAAGAGAGCCCCGCAGGAGGGAAGACGGGTTTGATCGGCAAAGACCCGTTGGCGATCCACGTTCACTTCCAGAACATGTTCTATGCGATTGCCCAGAGGCCAGGTGACTTCAGAGCTTACAGCGGGATTGACATGGCGTTATGGGATCTCGCCGGGAAGATTCTCAACCAGCCCGTTTCTAAACTGCTGGGCGGGAGCTTCCGCTCGGAAATCGACACCTATTCCCATATGGTGCCCCCTCGCGGTAAGACGCCCCTCGAGAGGCAGAGCGATTACCTCAGCAAAGACGCGTGGCGGGAGAGGGCTCAGTTAGTGGAATCGTTCCAAGGCGGTTTCAAGGCTTTCAAGATTGACATTAACCATGCGCTGGCAGTCCCCGGCGGAGAATTTACGCCGGATCTTGGTCCTCGGGAAGTCGACACAGTCCGCCGGGTGTATGAACTGGCTCGCGAGGCGCTCGGCCCCGACTACGACATTGACGTTCACTGCCACAACGAACTCGATCTCCCCAGCGCGATCAAAGTTGGCAAGGCCGTGGAAGGGATAAAGCCTCTGTTCTTCGAGGATCCGCTGTTCCCTCGGTTCTCGGAGTCCTGGGTGGCCCTCCGGAAGGCCACGAATGTACCCATCATCACCGGAGAAAGTCTGGCGCTGATTGAGGAGGCCTTGCCCTTTATTCAAAATCAGGCGGCCGACTGTCTGCAAATCGATCTGAGCCACGGCGGCGGGATTACGGGAACCAAAATCATTGCCGACGTGGCAGCCGCATATCGCATACCCATCGCATTACACAACGTGGGTGGCTATGCGCTCAATCTAGCTTCACAGCAATTCGCGGCCAGTGTCTTCAATTGTCCGAGGATCGAGTGCGCATCTTCGTACGACAAAGCGCCAGATGCGGCCGGAAACGTTCCCGTGGTCAAGGAGGGACGCATGCAGGTGACCTCGCTGCCGGGCTTAGGCATACTGCCGGATGAAGACTATATTAAGGCCAATCTCGCCGATGGCGAACCGTGGTGGGGTTGATGCTATAGTGAGCCGCGTCGCAGTAAGCCATGCAGTTTTACCGTGAAGGAGGAAGCGCATGACGTTCTTGAAGGGTAGGGATTCTGTCGTCGCCACGTTCTTGGCGGTCCTTATCGTGCTCGGTGTCACGTCTTCGATGCTGGAGAAGAAGGCGGCCGTGCAAGCCTCGGGACTACAGGCACCCAGGTTTGAGGTAGATCCATTGTGGCCCAGGCCCCTGCCGAACCACTGGCTGTTGGGCATGACGATCGGTGTGTCCGTCGATTCGCAGGATCACGTTTGGATCGTTCATCGGCAGGATACCCTCGATCCCAAGGAAGCTTACATGCGGGCCAATCCTCCTGCCTCTGACTGCTGCCAACCGGCACCTCCCGTGCTTGCGTTCGATCAAGCAGGCAATCTGATCGCGCATTGGGGCGGGAAAGGCCCAGGGTACGATTGGCCGAATTCGAACCACGGAATTACGGTGGATTACAAAGGGAACGTCTGGATTGCCGGCAACGGAACCGGCGATGCTCAGGTTTTGGAATTCACACAAGATGGGAAGCTCATTAAGCAGATTGGGAAACCCGGCGCGAGCAAAGGCAGCAACGACACCGCAAATTTCAAGCAGTCTGCCAAGACGTTTTTCGACAAGGATGCCAATGAAGTGTATGTGGCCGACGGCTACGGCAATCGTCGCGTCGTGGTAATAGATGCGGACACCGGCATTTTCAAGCGCTACTGGGGCGCCTATGGCAACAAGCCCGACGACACCGATCTCGGCCCCTACAAACCGGACGCCCCGCCCGCGAAGCAGTTTCGCACTCCCGTGCACTGCGCCGAGCTCGCCAACGATGGCTTGGTGTACGTTTGCGACCGCCACAACGACCGCATTCAGGTGTTCAAGAAGGACGGCACCTATGTGAAGGAAACTTTTGTCGAAAAGAATACTCTGGGCGACGGGGCCGTGTGGGATATCGCCTTCTCCAAGGACCCGAAGCAGACCTACATCTATCTCTCTGATGGGGCGAATGAAAAGGTCCATATTCTGCTTCGCGATTCCCTGCAGGAACTGACGAGCTTCGGCGATGGCGGCCGGCAGCCCGGCGAGTTTTACGCGGTACATAGCATCGCCACCGATTCCAAGGGCAATATCTATATGACGGAGACCTACCACGGCCAGCGCGTTCAGAAGTTTGTGTACAAAGGACTGGCGCCGGTTACCGCGAAAGATCAGGGTGCCGTGTGGCCCAAGAGATGAGAGTCCAGCCCTGAATGCTAGACCGCGGAGAATTGACAGTAATGCTCAAGAGAATTTGTTGCGCTCTTCTTTTCATGATCGGTACTGCTCGGGCTCAGCAGGCCGCCGCTCCCGTCCGAACCTTCGCGAACCGCTGCAGAATCTGTCACGGCAGCGACGGTAACGGCACCGACCGCGCTCCAGCACTCCTGGGTTTTGTGGGTTCACATTCCGACGCCGAAATCGCGACTCTGGTACGCACGGGCCGGCTCGATAAAGGGATGCCCCGTTTTGACTTCACGGATGACGAGATGAAAACGCTGCTCGCTCATCTGCGCGGCTTGGTATCGGGTGCTGTTGTCCCTGCCCCCGATGGCCGCGCTGCACTTCGCGGTACCGCTTTTGAGCCGCACCCGGTTAGCCTGACTCTCCAGGACGGCCGCAAATTGGAAGGCACGCTGATGAGCGAGACCGCCTTCAGCGCGACACTGTCGACAGCCGACGGCAAGTTCCACTTGCTGGCCCGCGACGGCAACGTTTACCGCGAGCGCCCCATTGAACCGAAGCAGGACTGGACCAGCTACGACGGAAGTATCACGGGGAACCGTTATAGCTCCCTGGAACAGATCAATCTCAAGAACGTGCAGCGGCTTTCTCCCGCTTGGGTGTTTCCGAATCCCACTGCGGTGCAGCTGGAGGTGACTCCCGTGGTATCGGACGGCGTCATGTACATCACCGCCCCGAACGAAGCTTATGCCCTCGACGCGACCACAGGACGGCAGATCTGGTCGTTCAAAACACCCCGGACTCCAGGGCTCTTGAGCTCGGCGGGCGACGGCGCGAATCGCGGCGTAGCCATCTCGGGAGACCGCGTTTTCATGGTTACCGACAGTGCGCATCTGTTGGCGCTGGACCGCAGGACGGGCAAGAAACTGTGGGACGTCACGATGGGAGATACCAAGGAGGGCTATAGCGCCACGGCAGCTCCACTTGTGGTTGGGGACCTGGTGCTTTCCGGCGTGGCAGGTGGTGAGGAGGGCGCGCGCGGGTTCGTCGATGCGTATAAGGCTGCTTCGGGCGAGCAGGCTTGGCGTTTCTACACCATTCCGTTACGCGGCGAGAAAGGCTCGGAAACCTGGATTGGAAATGCCCTGGAGCATGGTTGCGGCGCGACGTGGATTACCGGCTCCTACGATCCGACTTTGGAAACGGTGTATTGGGCTGTTGGCAACCCCTGCCCAGATTTCAATGGGGACGAACGCAAAGGCGATAACCTGTATACCGCCAGCGTCGTGGCCCTGGATGTGAAGACCGGACAAATGAAGTGGTATTTCCAGTTCACTCCTCACGATGTGTACGACTGGGATTCGGTTGGCCCCATGATTCTTGTGGATGAGCCGTGGGAAGGAAAGCCTCGCAAACTGCTGATGCACGCCGACCCCAACGGCTTTTTCTTCCTACTCGACCGCACGAGCGGTGAGCTGCTCATGGCCAAGCCGCTCACCAAGGTGAACTGGGCTACGGGGTATGGTAAGGATGGCCGGCCGATTCTTACAGACCGCTTTGATTCTACACTCGAGGTTTGCCGGGGAGGCGCCTCCAAATGGTACTCAGCGGCCTACGATCCCACATCCAAGTTCTATTTTGCACGCATCCGCGATGGTTGCGCCTCCTACAAAAAGGACCCCACGCCGATCGATGTGGGAGAGCGGTATTTTGGCGGCGATCAAGTGGGCCCGGGCACTGACCAAAGTTTCATTCTAGCCTTCGACACTCAGGCCGGCCAAAAAGCTTGGGAGTATCCGGTACCCAACGGCCGCGGTTCCGGTACGCTTGCAACTGCCGGAGGTCTGGTGTTCTTTGGCGAGGATGCGGGGACCTTCGCTGCGGTGGAATCGAAGACCGGAAAGCCCGTCTGGCATTTCGAGACCGGCCAGTCATGGAACGCTTCGCCGATGACCTACATGGTCGGGGGCAAGCAGTACGTTGTCCTTGCGGGTTCCGGCGGGATCTTCACTTTCGCGCTCGTGCCGTAATTAGTTAGGCTGCAGCCCTTCGAACCGCCGCACTGGCTCTGCGGCTCGGCCCTGTTCCGGTGTCCGTCCGATTGGTAAACACACCGGAATCACGGACTGATAAAGTATTTACAACCCTCTAATTCCCTTCAAACGTGGATCGTGCACCGTAGGTCTTGCGGAACATGTTGCGCTGATTCGTAACCGTGAACGATCCGTCCGCTTGCGCGGAAACCTTAATATAGTAGGCCTTCCCATCATGCACAGGCATCCCGATGTTTCTCGGGGGCTCCGACCCAGGGTCGATAGGCATTGCTGTGATTGGATCGTCCAGGGTGTTCGCGATGAACAATCCCGGAACGGTGTATTCCTGGCCGCTCAAGATTGAGAAATGAATCTCCCAAAGATTTTCCAGTCCGGGAGATGTAAACAGAGTCTTCATCGTGGCAGGGGGACCCCCCTTGCTAGGTCCATCGTTCATGATGGCAACCCGCGGCCGAATCGCGTGCACCAATTGAGGCGAGCCCGAGAGTTCCAGTCCGTGATGGGAGACGATCCACAGATCCAAGATTCCAATCCGGTTGATCGGGCACATCAAATTGAATTCTTTGTTCCAGGTCAGGTCGCCCAAATGCGCCATTCGAAATTTTCCAAATGTTATGACGCTCCCGACCGACTGCGGGTTCTCGTCGTCATCTTTTATAGGTTTAGGAGTAAAGGTCGCACATTCGGGATTCGGGCTGCCGGCGCCGGGAAGAGGTGCCTTGATCACTTCTCCCGCCGCGCTCACGATGCGCCAGTCGAGGCCGGCCATCGCAACCTTGTCGCCGGGCTTGACGACCGTGTGCTTCGCCTCGGCATAGAGCGACGGATAAGTCTTGGTTATGAAGTCGTCGACGCGGCCATTTCGGGCTTGAGTGTTCGGCCCGTGATCGATGAAATTTCGGATTGGAATTCGCGAAGCGACATCGGCCATCCCCGCAAAATGATCGCCGTGCCAGTGTGTTGTGATCAGATTGTCGATGTGGTTGAGTCCCGCATCCTTCGTGGCGTCCATGATGCGGTTGGCGTCCCGAAAATTAGGGCCGCCAGTTCCGGTATCGATCAGCGTGGAATCGCCGGAGGGCGCCACGAATAGCGTGGAGTTCCCGCCTTCCACGTCAATTACATAGATATCGAAGGTCTTCCCCGCCGGAGTCTGTGCCACGGCAGCCGCGGCAGAAAGCAAAAACACACTAGTTAAAAAAGATGTAATTACTGCCCGCATTGAAGGACTCCTTCAAAACGAAGAAAAAGTGCCGTATAAGGCTGCCATCCTATGAGTCCCTGAGCTTCATGTCATGGCGCAACGCTGTCCGAATAGATAAATCTATCTCAGCATTTTTACCTAAAGGTCAGTAAACATCTAGATCGCGAGCTGAGACAACGTTTCCCGCGTAATGCTGCTTCACTTCGCCAACGAACTGGTCGTCCGCTCCTTCGCCATGGTAGTACAGTTGATGGTAGAGGACCAATAAGCCACGCTTGGCCTCGGTCGCCTCCTTTGCAAGTTCAACAGAAGACGTATGGAAGCTGCGGGAATATTTTTGAACTTTAGGTGTGCTGGCAGAGAATCCCGCTTCGCTGTAGACCTCATGCAGAAGAACGTCGCATCGGTGCCTTCGCGATGGCGTCGGTGGGCCCGGTATCTCCGGAAATAACGACGGTGCGATCGGCTGTTTCGAATTTATAGCCGAAAGACTGCTTCCAGGATCCGTGTGCCACGAGAAAGGCGCTGACGTCATGGACGTGTACTTTGTAACCTGTGCGATTCTTCTGCTCCAAGCCATTCGTGCGGACATCAATATCCTGTTCCCATGCCGCCTCGATGTGATCCGTCATGCTTTGAAGCCCGCTTGGGCCATAAACGTCCGGCGGGTCGGGGCGCTGCCCCCAGGGAGTGAAGATGAAGTCCGGATAGCCAAGCGTGTGGTCGGAGTGAAGATGCGTGATGAAAAGGACGTGGATGTTCTGGGGCGCGAGCGCTGCGATTCCTTTCTGCTGCGCAGCGGCGGCTCGCCGAATAACGCCAGGTCCGCAATCAACTAAATAGGCGGCTCCTCCAACCGTAATCGCGACTGCGGGCCCGGAACGGTCCGGGCCAGCGCCGGGAGTGCCCGTTCCTAACATGACTACTTGCGTCTGGGATGCGGAATAATGAGTAGCACCGGATGCTTGGTTCGCCGCACCTATCGAGCAAGGGAAAATGCCAGCGAGGAACGCTAGAAAACTGCTGCCAAGTATGGAAAAAGCCCCTGCAGACTGCCGGATTCGATTCATTTTGTATCTCCTCCTACAGTAAGCACCGAGACTGTATCGAAGACGACCGCGCAACACCTTAATGCGATGCACATTTGATCGGGTCCGTACCGTTATTCTCCTTTGTTGCTTTACCGGACCGGTTGGGGAAATAGAGATGAAGCTCAAAACGAAGGAAATCTGGACCCGCCAGTGCCTATGGACTCACCAAACTGCGAGCGTCGTTCGCGAGGGGCGCACCTTTTATTTGTTGAGTCCGCGCAGAACCTCTGTCGCCGTCGCTCAAATAAAAGTAACCAACCTTATTATTTGACGGGCTCCCGTACCACATGCGTCCCTCCGTATCGAGGAAGAACTCTCGAATGGTGTTTTCGGAATGAGGAAACGGGTACTGAGTGATCTTGCCCGTGCCGGGATCGAGTCGCCCGAGTACGTCAAAATAATAGGACGAATACCAAATATTTCCCTTCGCATCGACGCCTAAGCCATATGGATGCGTCAGCGGACCCGTAGGCAAATCGTACTCCTGAAACATCTCGGTCTGAGGATCAAACCGTCCGATTTTGCCCCGGTTGTATTCGCCGAACCAGATGATGCCCTGGGAATCAATTTGAATTCGACGCGGGAGACCGTCTTTGGTCGGCACTGGATACCTGGTCATTTTCAGGGTCTGCCAGTCCATCTTCACGACTTGTCCTGGAGTGCCCGTGATTGTGAACCACAGGTCTCCCTTGAAATCATTGACGAGGCTGTAAGTGTGGCCTGTCTCCCAATAATTGGTGAACTTGTGAGTCTCAGCATCAAACCGGCTCAGAGGTTCACCCGTCACCCAAACGTTCCCGTGTGGATCAAAGCGCAAGGTATGCTTGGAACCTCCCTCCTTGACACCTTCCTTGCCTGCTTCGAAAGGATCTAGGTATTCGGTGATTTTCTTCGTGTGCGGGTCCCATCTGCCGAGTTTGTTTGAGGCCTGCTCCGTCAGCCAGACGGAGCCGTCTGGCGCCTCCAGGGCCGAATGGATCGCGGCAGTACCCACGTTTGGAACCAGGAAATCTTCCATCGCGCCGGTTCTCGGGTCGAGCCTGGTGATCTTGTTGGCTGAGCCAAAGTTGGGAATCCAAAGACAGCCATCCTTGCCGGGGGCGGCGCTAAATGGCATGCGGTTCGGTCCGGGCATCTCGTACTCAACGTAGACAATCTTTGAAGCGTCGCTGCCAAGCTTCAGCACCGTGCTTTGGTATCCGGCAAGTTCCGTCGGGGAACGCGGCACAGTGGCTTCCGCTCCAAACGCATCGTCAAGATAGGTTGCGAGTTCATTCGCATCCTGGTCAGTGACGAAGTCCAGGCTGAAGTGCATGGCGTCTCGCATATATTGCACGCGGTCTTTCCAGCCATCCAGATCGCGCGATACCGCGGCCATACGGCTCTGAAATCCGTGACACGCAAAGCAATCCCTGAAGAGCAGTTCCTTTCCATGGCCGGCGGGAAGTAGGGCGCGGGCCTGATCGATAGAAAGGTCGCTCCATCGGACTCTGTCCTTCAGCAGCGCGAAATTGACCGACGCCGTTTGATTCACCGTCAGGCTCACTTCGTCTTGATCGCCGGAGCGATATCCAACTGCGCGGGCTTGCAATCGATATCGCCCTGAGGGAATCCCGTCTACGTGGTAGCGTCCTTCGGAGTCCGACAGTGCAATGAATGTTATTTTCGTTTGAATATTTTGCGCCTGGATGAATCCGCCCTCAAAGGGAGTGCCATCGGGCCCCTTGACGGTGCCCGCGATCGTGGCCGCATTGATAGACGAAGAAAAGAAAGCGAGTATGCTTGCAAGAGTCAGGATTTTGTTTAACCGCTGCATAAAACCTCTCGACAAGAATCGCGGTTGTTTGGCCATCTGCGCCCGACCATTAGCCCGCCTGCCGATTCGTGTAGCGCCTGCAGCGCGGCATCAGGCCAAGGATTTTAATAACGTGTGCGGCGACAACAACTTGTCTTAACAACCATGTCGCCCATAAGCGCTGAGATCCTTACAACCTCCGACCCTGCGCGGTGGTATCGGCATCGTTGCCAGTTTTAGCTCATACTCCGGATACATCGTTTCGGCTCCGCCACGCGCGGCCTGATAGGGTATTCCGTACGTTTCCGGGTATTCCGTCAGGAACGTGTTGGTCCCCGGTAGATGATGCGGCACCCCCCCTTTCTTGTGCGCTATCTCCCCGCTAGGAATGCAGTGAGACGGCGTAAGCGCGAAGCCAAGATCCAGTATCCAATGAGATGTTCGGACATCTCGCTGGGTGAGATACGCGGGGTCCTTTATGATCGTGACGAGCGTAAAAAACTCTCCATGCCGAATGTAGTACTCCACCATGTCGGCTTTGTCGCTCCGCGGTAGACCGTTGCGACGCAGCCATCCCTCCTTCATATGAGTGGTAACGACCTTCAGCATGTCCGCTTGCCATTCACCTGTCGAAAACCCTCCCCATGTATGCGCGGCATATTCGGGTGGGTGCGGGCGGCCGTCCATATAGATTGTTCGTTGCGGGAGCATCCACATGATCGTGGAATGCCACGCAGTGATTTCCTGTGTCAGCGGATCCAAATCGGGCCACACCCGCATGCTGGATGGTCCGCGCGGCGCGTAATCGGCGGGATGCGGCTCGCATTCATGCTCGATTTGTGCCCACTTTTCCGCGTCCCACGTATCGGCCCGCATGCGCGCCTGCTCGTTGACCGGAAGGCCGGTGTAATCGCCAATCTCGGCGTCGGGAGCATCCTTCGGCCCCTTGGCCCCCCACTCTCCCGACAAGTCCACTTGGGCGAAAGATGATCGAATTGGCAGAATTGTCGCGAGCATCATTAGCGACGCTACAACCTTTAATCTCCACAACATCAGCAGACTTCCTCTCCGTCACGGAGCCTTTGATCGTGTAATTCTTGAATTCTGCTGCGCTAGTTCACGACCACAGTCTTGGATTCTGACGTGCCTCCGCCCTCTCCAGGCATGGGTATTGGCCATGCCGTCGACACTGTCACGGCGTAGGTTCCGGCTGTTGGCAGTCGATCGGCGGGCACTGTCGCGTGAAGCTCAGTGGGGCTCACGAACGTTGTTTTCACCGGACGTCCGTTCAAGCATACGAACGACGTCCTGTTGAATGCGGTGCCCTTCACTACCAGATCGACCGGCCCGCTGCCGTGCACCATGGTCGACGTGCTCGAGACGCTTGAAACTGACGGCGGATCAGCGGTGGAGGAGGAAGTGCCTGCCTCGTCCACCGCTGGCCTCCAGAAGTCGGGATGGTAGTCGCTGTGATAGCGACCATCGAGCACCTCGCCGTTCTTGATCACCGTGTGGATCTTCTCCAGATTCCGGATGTCGCTCAGCGGATTGCCGTCGAGAATCACCACATTCCCGTCAAGCCCCGCCTTAAGCGTTCCTACCTTATCGGCCTGGCGATAGAAGTCCGCCGGGTTCTTCGTGATCGTCTGCAAGGCCTGCATCGGAGTGAGCCCGGCGTCGATGAATACCTGCACCTCCTGCAAAAGGCTCGTGCCCGGCACGAGTGCCGAGCCGCCTGTGTCAGTGCCCCCGATAAGCTGGCCGCCCGCCTTATTGAATCGCCGCACAAATTCCTGGGCGTTCTTGTAACCGCGCTGCGCCTCCGCCAATTCTTGCGGTTCGAGCATTTCTACATAAGGGAAACCGCCTAAAGCCCCGGAATAACTCCGGGTTTTGTGCCAGAAGACCATGGAGCTGACGACGTTGCCGAGCGGTACGTAGCGAAGCCCCGGGTTCATGTACAGGTTGTAATCGGTGAGTTCGAATTCCCGTGTCTGCGCAACCATGGCTGCGTGCTCGTTTACCAGAAGGGGATTGAGGTTCGCCTTATGCTGAACCATGAAATTGACGAGCGCGTCCATCTTGCTCGTCTCCATATAGGCATAGGGATTCTGGATGCGCCCCTCTCCGAATTTCTTCTTGTTCTCGGGCGTCATCAGCGTCGCGCTGAGCCCCCATAGGTGCGTCACGCCGTTGTAGCCATTGCCCACAGAGGTATAGATATCAGTCGTGTGGCCTAGCACTACTCGATTTGCCTTGCGCGCTTCTTCGGAGATGGCGCTGATCTCCTCCGCGGTCAGATTGTCGGAAGTGACCTTGATCTGGTCCACGCCCTTGTCGATGAGGGCTTTAGCGGCGGCGCGCGCCCAGGCCGGGCCGCTTCGCGACGGATCAAGCTTGGTGCTGGCGGGCGTGCCGGCGTCGGGGCCGTAGGATGGTGCGAAGTTGCCACCTGGACGATTGATCGCCAGACCGGCGACGAATATACGCGGCATGAGCACCTTCCCGTCGCGTTCGGCCTTCCGCACCCCGAGAATCCAGTCCGTGTCGTCTCCCAGATCGAAGACCGTAGTGATCCCGTGATTGAGCAACAGCTCGCCCATCCAGGAGCGGTAGTGCACGTGGCTGTCGATCAGGCCAGGGATCACGAATTTCCCCTTGGCGTCAATCACGCGCGCCCCTGCGGGAATGCGGACGCTCGCGCGCGGACCAAGGCTCGTAATCTTGCCATTCTCGATGACGATCGCACCGTCGGGCACGGGTGCCGCCCCAGTGCCGTCGATCAGCGTTCCGCCGGCAACCACCAGAACGTCTTTCTGTTGGCCCCTCGCCCGTGGCAGGATCGCGCTGATCAATGCCAGCGCCGCCACGGCAATCACGATGGACTTTCGCATCATCTCAGGGACTTGGCCAAGGATTTGCATATTGGAGCCTCTGGCCGCGCATCCTATACTTCTCCCGTTCTGGACACAACGAATTTTCGTAACACTGGGCAGATATAAAGGAAAACAATTGGTATCAACGAAAACAACTGGACACCGGCTTGACGGCTAGTTTAATTTGGCGCCTGGAAGACGGGACATCGATTGCGAAGTGCAAGATTGGACTGGCGTCCGCTTTTCACTGATAGTAGGAGTAGGCACATGAATAACAATGAATCCGATCGAAGACGATTTATCAAAAAGGGTGTCGCTCTCGCCAGTTTTGCCGCTGTCGGTGGGATAAATAGCGCGAGCGGTCAGACCGCAGACTCACCCGCGCCCGCGAAGGACCTGGAAGCATATGGGGAGCGCTCCCATTTCGTGACCTCCGCTCGCCTCGCGCCGGACAATAATGACCCGTTTGGTCTGACGAATCATCTCTTTACTCCTCTTCAGGATTCCGTAGGGATCATTACTCCAGCCTCGTTGCATTACACGATTGCGCACCGTGGCTTCTACGTTCCGGACATCAACCCAGAGCAGCATCGGCTCATGATCCACGGCATGGTCGACCGCCCGCTAATTTTGAGCCTGGCGGATTTGAAGCGTTTCCCATCCGTAACCCGCACCCATTACATCGAGTGCAACGGAAACAAACCAAAACCCGCATATAAGACGGTCCAGCGAGCGAGCGGTCTCACCAGCTGCAGTGAATGGACCGGGGTTCCTCTGTCGCTGCTGCTCAAAGAGGCCGGCGTGCATAATGGAGCGAATTGGATCATTGCGGAAGGATCGGAAGACAACAAAGGCGCGATTAGTCTTCCGATGGCGAAGGCGATGGCGGATATGC
>Ga0182015_10005633_pt1 | contig 12924 bp, 9 predicted proteins | sample 712P3MmetaG_FD_120478 | JGI IMG/M metagenome (GOLD analysis project Ga0182015, IMG submission 120478) | Permafrost microbial communities from Stordalen Mire, Sweden - 712P3M metaG | ecosystem: Environmental > Terrestrial > Soil > Wetlands > Permafrost | place: Sweden: Stordalen | collected...
CCCTGGTCGGACCAGGTTTCGTCGTCGCCGACCGCGCAGACGGTGGTGAAGAGGTCCACGTCGCGCATAATCTCGGAATAGACGATGGCGGGAACGTCGTCGACGGGAATTTCATGCCGGTCGCGATAGAAGCGCACCTGGTCGGAACCTATAAAGACATTGATTCCGGCTCCGGACTGCTCCGCAAGCGAGGATCTGCGAAGCGCGTGGGCACGGTCGGGCGGCAAATCCACGTAGAATTCCGCGTGCATGTTCCAGTGTTCCAGATTTTTGTTTGGGACATTGGTGCCGTCGAAACCCGAGCCCATCAGTTGGTAGTTCCAGCCGCGAGCTTTGCACAGACTGGCAAATTGGTGCTGGCGAAGCATCGCTCCGGCGAAGCGATTCGAGTACAGCGTTTGCCGCTCGTCGTCGGTGACCTGATAGAACTCGCGGAAAGCCTGGCGAAACGGCTGCCGGACACCGGCGGTGAAAACGCGGGCGCGCCAGCGCTGCACTTCCGCGGCGCTGTAGGAGAGTGGATGCCAGAGCCGCACGGTCATCGCGCGCGCCAGATTCACCAGCTTGCCGCCCGAATCGCGTACCTCGCCGTCGGTCCAGATGCCGGCGCGCTCCCAGCCCTGGCCATCGCTGAACACCCAGATGAGCTTGCGGCCCAAAAACCCCAGCAGAGGATGGTCGACGAAATAGCGCCGCCAGTGGGCCAGCGGAATATCGCGGGGCGAGAGCAGGGAAGATTCCACGCGAACACGCTGCGAATAGCAGGCCTGCTCGATTTCTTTTGCCAGGGCGGTAACCAGGCGTACCTTTTTCGGGAAGGATTTTCGGATATGTGAAGGCACCAACTTCAGAGGTTTCCCGCTGACATTGCGCCAGGTGGTCACAACACGGCCGTCTTCACACAGTCGAACCGCCGCGACGCAGTCGCCAATCTGTGTCTCCGCGATGCCCGCGGCATCGAGCGGATAGCGTGGAACGGAGATATCTTCCAGCTCGCCGACGGTCACACCACTGCGCCCTGCGGCAAGCAGCAGCGATTTTTCGATCAGTCTGCGAGCCGTCGAGTATTTGACCTTCGCACGGATACGCGTCAACTGCGACACCGCCTCCTTGCACTGCATTCCGCCGAGAGCCTGGATGCACGCGAATCCGACCTTCTGCGATACCGCGCCGAGCAAGGGAACTTTGCGCAGGCAGGCGATGCCGAAGTCGCCGATTGCCGTCGCGGCCTGAGACGTCTCGCTCAAGCCGACGCACAACACGATTCCTTTTTGATAGGCGGAGTCTTCGACGGGCGACCGCGCTTCGGGCGGTTGTCCGGGAGTTGGGCCGAGTGCGAGCCAGCGGAGTATCGTGGCGACAGCCTCTTGCTCGTTGAGTGCGCCGATCAGTTCGCGCGATCTGTCCATCCACTTGGGGCCGGGCGCGGCCTGCTCAACGGCGTGGCAGTGCTCCAGCAAGCCCAGCCAGCCGGAGCGTGTGATATCGTCCAATCCTTCAATTTCGTGAAAAACGATCTGCGACCACGGACCGCGGCCAGGGCTGGGCTGCTGGTCTCCGTCTACGTGCATCAACGCGGCGATCAGGTCCCGGGTATTTCGTTGGCGTTTTTCGATTTTGCCGGTCGCGCTGGGCGCCAGCATGAGGTGCAGCTTGCGCAGTTCCGCGCGCGCTTTTTCGCTGATGTGCTGAGGAGCCAGGCTGGCAAGAAACTGGTCAAAGGGAAAGAAGAAGCGAGCCGACGGGTCTCGGCGAAGGTCGTGCAAAATAGGCTCAATCATCTCGGACGGCAGCGGTTTCGGCACGGCCTGCAGAGAGATTTGGATGGCGTCCTGCAAAGTGTGGATAACACGATAGTCGCGAGTTACGCGAGTTTCCTTGCGAAGCCATTCGGTCGAGCGAGCAAGAAAAGCAAGATGAACCTCGGGAGCAGCGCGATGCATTTCCTTCAGCGCTTCATTTTGTTCCTGCCAATGCCTCATCACGCGCAGAAGCTCGGTCACGCTGTCGGAGCCGCTTACCGGCCGGTCGAAACTGGTGCTGCGAATCAGCTCGTAGATAGCTGACGCCTGGTGTGCTGCATCGGGCATAACTCCAGTATAAGACCCCGAAAATCGTCCACAACGCGTGTGCCGCAACGGCTATCGCCGCTTAGGCACAGCGCTCCGAGGGTGGGCGGTGGGGTTGTGGCGATGGCTGTGATCATGGATTTTTGACTGGATTCGGAGGGTGCAGTGTTCGCTCCAGGAACAAAAAAGGCGGGCCGGGAACCGGACCGCCTTTTTTGAATCGACTGGCGCCGAGGTGTGGCGCAGCAGTGCTGCGCCACACCAACGGCTACGGTGCTGCGTTTAGTACATGCCGCCCATACCGCCTGGGCCGCCGGGTCCGCCGCCTGCTGCGGCTCCCTTTTTGTCGTCTTCCTTGACTTCCGCGATGAGCGCTTCGGTGGTGAGCATCAGGCCCGCGATGGAGGCTGCGTTTTGCAGCGCCAAACGGGTGACCTTGGCTGGATCGATGACGCCGGCCTTGACCATATCGCCGTATTCACCGGTTTCCGCGTTGAAGCCGAAGTTGTCGTCTTTCGACTCGCGGATTTTGCCGATCACCACTGCGCCTTCGTGACCTGCGTTGAGCGCGATCTGACGGGCTGGCTCTTCGAGCGCGCGGCGAACGATGCCGACGCCGACAGCTTCGTCGTCCTGGAGTTTGAGCTTGTCGATGGCGCTGATGCAGCGCAGAAGCGCTGTTCCGCCGCCAGCAACGATGCCTTCTTCGACAGCTGCACGAGTGGCGTGCATGGCGTCCTCAACGCGAGCCTTCTTTTCCTTTAGCTCGGTTTCGGTTGCCGCGCCCACCTTGATGACCGCAACTCCGCCAACGAGCTTGGCAAGGCGTTCCTGGAGCTTTTCCTTGTCGTAGTCGCTGGTGGTGTTCTCGACCTGTGCACGGATTTGCTTGACGCGTCCTTCGATTTCCGAAGACTTGCCGCCGCCTTCGATGATCGTGGAGTTGTCCTTGTCGATGGTGATTTTCTTGGCGCGACCGAGGTCCTCGAGCTTTACATTCTCGAGCTTCAAGCCGAGGTCTTCGGTGATGGCCTTGCCGCCGGTGAGGGTGGCAATGTCTTCGAGCATCGCTTTGCGGCGATCCCCAAAGCCGGGGGCCTTGACGGCGGCGCATTGCAGCGTGCCGCGCAGCTTATTGACGACGAGAGTGGCGAGCGCTTCGCCTTCCACGTCCTCAGCAATGATCAAGAGAGGCTTGCCCATCTTGGCGGTCTGCTCGAGCAACGGGAGCAAATCCTTCATGGAGCTGATTTTCTTTTCGTGGATGAGGATGCGAACGTCCTCGAGGATGCACTCCATGCGCTCTGGATCGGTGATGAAGTACGGCGAGAGGTAGCCGCGGTCGAACTGCATACCTTCGACGACTTCGAGGGTGGTCTCCATCGTCTTGGATTCCTCGACGGTGATGACGCCATCCTTGCCGACCTTCTTCATGGCTTCGGCGATGATGCCGCCGATTTGCTTGTCGTTGTTGGCGGAAATCGTGCCAACCTGGGCGATCATGTCGCCCTTGACGTCGCGAGAGAGCTTCTTGATCTCTGCCACGGCGACTTCGACGGCGCGTTCGATCCCACGCTTGAGAGCGGTGGGGCTGGAGCCAGCCGCGACGGTCTTGACGCCTTCGCGGAAGATGGCCTGAGCGAGTACGGTCGCGGTGGTGGTGCCGTCGCCGGCGACGTCGGACGTCTTGGAGGCGACTTCACGAACCATCTGCGCGCCCATGTTCTCGAGCGGGTTGCTGAGTTCGATTTCCTTGGCAACGGTCACGCCGTCCTTGGTGATGATCGGCGCGCCGAACTTCTTTTCGATGACCGCGTTGCGGCCCTTGGGGCCGAGGGTAATCTTCACTGCGTCGGCAAGAGCATTCACACCGCGCAAAATCGCTTGGCGGGAATTCTCACCTGTTACAATCTGCTTCGCCATACTGGTATTTCCTCCTGAGATTTCTTTACTGCTGCGTCATGCGGATTTCTGGAACTTACCGATCTAAAAGATCGGCCACTGCCGCCGGGTTAAAGCTTGCCTGCGGCCAGCAGGCTCGGCGCCTACACGCTGGCGAGCCCAGCGTGCAGGTTCACTTCTTGCCCGCGGCCTTCGCGGCGCCGGTGAACTTGGCCAGGATTTCTTCCTCGCGCAGGATCAACAGCTCTTCGTCTTCGATCTTGATTTCCGTGCCGCTGTACTTGCCGAACAGGACGCGGTCACCGGGTTTTACGTCGAGAGGGATGAGTTCGCCCTTTTCGCGCTTTCCGGAGCCGACGGCGATTACTTCGCCTTCCTGCTGCTTTTCTTTGGCGGAGTCGGGGATGATAATGCCGCCCTTAATGCTTTCTTTCTCTTCAATGCGCTTCACGACCACGCGGTCGTGGAGCGGCGTCAGATTCACTGCCATCTTGAAAGACCCTCCATTAGGTGAGTTGCGAGTGACATTGGCCCGGATGAGCTGAATGGGATTTAGCAGTCCTCCGACCCGAGTGCTAATATAGCAGATCTCCCGGACATGTCAAGGCATTGAGTGACACCGACTAAGATTTCTTATATTCCCACCGCCCGTTAACCCTATTATTATGTGTTGTTTGAAGGTGCAATGAAAATCTGGCACTTGGCCCTGCTCTTGCGCTACAGTTCTGCTCGGTTTCCCCTTTTCGAGTCACATGCTATCGCTAATTTACATCCGACTCATCGGTTTTACGGCTGGCACGCTGCTCCAACTGTTCTGGATGGTGGTGATTCTCGGCTACCGGCGGCAGCGGAATTTCGAGCGCGTGTTTTTCTTTTTGTGTCTGGCGCTGTTCTGTTTCTACGGCGGCTCGTTACTGGCGTTGAACGCGCAGATCTACTACGACCAAACGCCTTCGGGTTTGCGAGCCTTTGCCGCGACAGTGATCACCATCGGTCTTTGCCTCGTTCCTGCGCTGCTGATGCATTTGCACATGGAATTCGCGCAAATGCGCGGACTGCTCAAGGACCGGCGCTGGAAGTTCGCGGTGGCCGCGTTCTTCTACGCGGCTTCTCTGCACGCGCTGATTCTGAGCTCGCGTATGCGCGTTGCGGGAAAGCATTTCGATTTCCTGCTGCCGGCAGATTCCCTGAGTGACGGCGTACCGCACGTTTTTTCGTACGCGCTGATCTGGTGTAGCACCTGGGAGTTCAGGTTTTGGCGGAGCGCTCCGGACAAGCCGCAGAGGCGTTTCCACGCGTTGCTCGCGATTGTTTTTCTGGCTGCGCTGCTCGGTATTGTTGGTTTGCACGTATTCCCGCTCCCACTTTCGTCGGGAGTCCGAGTTGCCCTGGGCTTGGCGCTTTCGCTGGTTCCGCTGATACCTCTTGTCGCGCTGATCTATCTGGTCTGGCGCCATAACTTTTTGCAGATCGGCCGGCAGAAAAATCTCTTGTACGCGGTGCTGGCGACTTTCCTCGCACTGATGTACTTGAGTTTGGTGCGGCGCGTGAGCGGGTGGCTCGAGCCCACGCTGCCCCCGGAAGCCTCGGCGGCGGTGCTGCTGTTCGTGCTGGTGATTTTCATTGAGCCGTTGCAGCGGATGCTGGCGCAAACGTTACAGCGAACGGCACAGCGCGAGATGGATCGCGTGCAGCGTTTAACGGCGGACATTCAACAGGAAGCCCGGCAGGGAGACTCGGAAGCGCTTGCCCGATATGTTGAACAGCACGTGAAAGACGCCTTCGAGCTTGGTGCGGCCAAGGTCACCTTCCTGGAAAAAAGGAAAATTGACGAGCACCCTCGCGTTGCGGCCCCGAGTGAAGTGAACGGATGGGACGAACTTCAATTAGGAACGCCGCGATTCGAACTCGTCGAAGGAAAAGAGCCTCAGTTTCGCGCGGCCGTAGGGAACCTGACCGGATTTCTCACCGTGGTGCCCCACGGCGCGGCGTTGTCGGGAGAAACGCGCGCCGCGCTGGAATTTCTGTGCGAACAGCTGCCCGGAGCGGTCGATTTGTGCCGGATGATTGAAGAGAAAGTGCGGTTGGAGCGGGAGCTGGCCGAGCGCGAACGATTGGCGGTGCTCGGGCAGATGGCGGCCAGCATTTCTCACAATCTAAAAAATCCGCTGGGATCGATCAAAACGATTTTACAGGTGCAAATGGAGAGTGCGGAGTTGCCGGCATCCATGCGCGGCGAAACGCAGATGGTGCTGGACGAGATCGGTCGGCTGTCGGCGAAACTCAATCAGTTGCTGCAATTCAGCCGGCCCACGGTGCGCGGTGGAATCGTCGAGGCGACCTGTGATGCGCGAACGGTCATCGAAGATGTGGTGGGGGTGCTGCGGCACGAGGCCGAGCGGCGCGGAATTTTGCTGGAGGCGCGGCTGGCGGATGCCCCTGGGAGACTTGCCGTCGCAGCCGAAGCCGTGAACGACATCGTATCGAATCTTTTGGTGAATGCGCTGGAGGCTACCGCCCAGGGCGGACATGTGAACGTAACCGCGACGCCGCGCGATGTTGCCTGCGTCGTAACCGTGGAAGACGATGGGCCGGGAATTGCCGCGGGCGCGCGCGAAAAAATGCTGCAGCCGTTCTTTACGACCAAGGCACGGGGCACCGGATTAGGTCTGGCTATCGTGGCGCGCCGCGTTACGGAATGTCATGGGTGTCTCGAATGGGAAAGTCCAGTAAAGGACGGACGGGGAGCTCGGTTTCTAGTTTCGTTGCCTCTGGAAAACGGAAGCAAAGAGGCAGGGAAGTAACGAGATAACGAATCGTGAAGCTGGAACGAGGGATGGTTGATGAAGACGATTTTAATTGTCGATGACGAACCGGCGGCTCGCTACGGGTTGCGGCGCGCGTTGGAATCGAAATATCGGATTGCGGAGGCCGATTCGGCGGAGGCGGCGCGTGCAGCCTTCCTCACGGAGCAGCCAGATTTGGTATTGCTGGACGTAGTGCTGCCGAGACAGGACGGCATTTCGTTCTTGCAATGGGTCCGCGAACAGGGAAGCAACGTGCCGGTGTTGATGGTTTCCGCGCTGGACACGGCGAAGACGGCGGTGGACGCGCTCCGAATGGGTGCGGCGGACTACCTGGTGAAGGGATTCGAGCTGGAAGAACTCCGGCAGCGCGTGGCGAATTTGCTAAAGCTGGCGACACTGGAAAAGGAAAACGACGCGTTGCGGCGGCGGCTGACGACCGAAGGACAATTTGGGCAGATGATCGGGCGAACCACGGAAATGCGCAGGGCGTTTGAAATGGCGGATCGTGTGGCGCCGACGGATTCGACGGTGCTGATTCTGGGCGAGAGCGGAACCGGGAAGGATTTATTGGCACAGGAAATTCACGCACGCTCGCCGCGCGCGGGCAAGCCTTTCGTCGCGGTGAACTGTGCGGCGCTACCCGAAACACTCATCGAGTCGGAGCTGTTTGGTTACGAGCGCGGCGCCTTTACCGGCGCGGCGCAGCAGAAGAAGGGAAAATTCGAGCTGGCATCGAGCGGGACGCTTTTCCTGGACGAGGTCGGCGATATGAACCCGACTACGCAGGCAAAGGTATTGAGGGCGCTTGAGAATCGGACCATTGAGCGATTGGGCGGAACGCAGTCGATTTCCGTCGATGCGCGTGTGATCAGCGCTACACACCGGAATTTAGCCGCAGAAATTCGCAGTGGAAAATTTCGCGAGGATTTGTATTACCGTTTGCGCGTCGTGACCCTCGAACTGCCTGCGCTGCGCGAGCACAAAGAAGACATTCCCGTGCTGGCCGAGGCGTTCTTGCAGATGCATTCCTCGCGACTCGGACGCACGGCGCGGCTGAGCCGCGAGGCGCTGGCGGCGATCGAGCGCTACGACTGGCCTGGGAATGTCCGCGAATTGAAGAACGCGCTGGAGCGTAGCCTGGTGTTGTGCCGCGGCGACGAGATCGGCGTGGAGGATCTGCCCGAGGAAGTTGCGACGGGACGGGCGATCTCGCATCGCTCGCCCGAAGACGGAACCGACGTCGGCCTCGGCGAAAAACATTTCCGCGAGGCGAAGCATAAGTTCGAGGTCGCCTACCTGACCAAGCAGTTGGTGAGCCATCGCTGGAATGTTTCGCGGACGGCGGCGACGATCGGATTGCACCGGCAAAGTTTGCAGGAAAAGTTACGCGAGCTGGGAATCCGCCGGCCGGGGCGGGAGCCGGTGGAAGAGGGTGAATCGTGAAGCAGTGGAGGACGCTGGTGGCGGGTGATTGGTGACCGGTGAAACCGCCAAGGCGCACGTTGCCGGGTTTGTGCTTGCCGGAGGCGGAAGCACGCGCTTTGGACGCGATAAGGCGCTTGTCCAGATTGGCGGCCAGTCGTTGATGGCAAGGCTGTGCTCCGTGTTGCTCGGCGTGACGCCTAGAGTGAAGATCATCGGCGCGCGGGAGAAATACGGAAGTTTTGGCGTGGAGTGCATCGCGGACAGGTGGCCCGGCGAGGGTCCGCTCGGCGGAATTGTTACGGCGTTGTCGGCTACGGACCAAGGCGGGGGCAGCGAAAAGCCGGCAAGGATCCCCTTCGGTGCTCAGGGCCAGCCGGCTCTACCAAGTGAGCCGGACGAGCGGGAAGCAAGTCCCTGCGAATGGAACTTGATCATTGGTTGCGACATGCCATTTCTTACCCGCGAGTGGCTGGCGTATCTGATTGAGAAGGCGCTGGCCAGCGAGGGCGAGGTCGTGGCGCCGAAATCGGCGCACGGGTTGGAGCCCCTCTGCGCGTGCTGGCGCGCGAGCTCCTCGGGCAAACTAAAGCATGTGTTCGAGGACGGCGTGCGCCGAGTGACCGAAGGCATGAGACATCTCTCGATGGAAGTTCTTGACGAGACTCACTGGAAACGATTTGATAGCGCTGACCGGCTTTTCTGGAATATGAACACGCCAGCGGACTACGACGAAGCGAAGCGAATCCTGGAATCGGAGCCGGAGCGCGCGTGAGCGACATTCCTTTAAACGACGCCAAAGCCGAAGATTTGCTGCCCCTCATCGGCGAGGCGGAGACCTGTAAACCTTCATCCGCGCCGACCGCTGTATTTTTCGAATTTCGCGACGTAAGCAAAGCCTTCGACGACCACGTGGTGCTCAATCACGTCAGCTTCACGGTAAATAAAGGCCAGACCTGCGTGATCATGGGACGCAGCGGCGTCGGCAAATCCGTTTCGCTCAAGAACATCATGGGGTTTCTCAAACCGGATTCCGGACGGATTTTCATCGACGGAGAAGACGTCACCGACTTCACCGAAAAGCAATTTGCGGAGGTTCGCCGCAAGGTCACCATGGTGTTTCAGTCCGGCGCGCTGTTCGATTCGTTGACCGTCCGCGACAACATCGCGTTTCCGCTGGAAGGACAGTCGGGACTCACGCCGGACGACATTGATGCGTACGTCGACAAGCTGGCGCATGTGCTGGAAGTCGACGCCGTGCTCGATAAATTGCCGGGCGAGCTCTCGACAGGAAACCGCAGAGCGGTGGCCATCGCCAGAGCGCTGGCGCAAAACCCCGACGCGATTTTGTACGATGAACCGACGACCATGGTCGATCCCATCATGGCCGCGCACATGGGCGACCTAATCGCGCGATTGAAAGACGCCTTCCACAAGACTTCCATCGTCGTGACCCACGACACCCATTTGGCCAAGAAGCTCGCCGACAAAATCGTTTTCTTACAGGACGGCAAGTCGACGGTGTTTGAATCCTGGGCCGCGTTCGAAAACTCCAAAGACCCCTTCTTCCATAATTTCCGCATGCAGGATGAACTGATTCCCGCGCTGGACGTGACTCTGTGAGTCAGCCCGGCCCCGGGATTCCCGACGCGAAGAAGCAACTTCGACGTGAACTGGGATTCTGGGATGTTCTCCTGTTCAACATCGTCACGGTGCTGGGCCCGCGCTGGGTGGCCGCCGCCGCGCACAACGGAACGTCCTCGATCAGTTTGTGGGTACTCGCCGCGGTGCTTTTCTTCGTTCCCTCGGCGCTGGTCATCAACGAACTGTCCTCGCGATTCCCCCTCGAAGGCGGCCTGTACGTTTGGGCCAAGGAAGCATTCGGCGATTTCCACGGATTTGTGGCCGGCTGGACCTACTGGACCTACACGATGTTTTATTTTCCGGGCCTGCTGCTCGCCAGCGCGGCCATGAGCGCATATGTGGTTGGCCCGCGGGGTGCTGCACTCTCGCAGGATCGAACCTTCCTGCTGGTGGTGTCGTTCGCGACACTCATTGTGGCGGTGGTTTTGAATATCCTCGGACTTAATATCGGAAAATGGTTGCAGAACGTCGGCGGCGTTGCCACCTATCTTCCGTTGATGGTCCTTGCCGGGGTCGCGGCGATTCTGTGGCTTAAGCACGGCTCGGTGACGCATTTCACGTTGGCCAACATGCGCCCGACATGGAACTGGGACACCGTGAATTTCTGGTCGCAAATCGCATTCGCCTTCACCGGACTGGAACTGGTATCGGCGATGAGCGAAGAGGTTCGCGATCCGCAGCGCACCTTGCCGCGAGCGGTTTTTGGCTCGGGAATACTGATCGCCGCCATGTACATCGTCGGCACCTTCGCCGTCCTCGCGCTGCTTCCGGCCAATGACGTTTCGCCGACCAGCGGTGTGTTTCAAGCGGTAACGGTCGGTTCGCGGGCGTTGGGCGTCGCATTCCTGGGGATCGCCGCGGCGATTTTGGTGACCGTGGGCAACTCCGGCGGAATCGGAAGCACCGTGGCAGGCATCGCGCGCATACCGTTTACCGTGGGAATCGATCGTTACATGCCGGCAGCGTTCGCGAAAATTCACCCGAAGTGGCGCACGCCGTATGTTTCGATTCTGGTGCAGGCCGCGGTGTCCGGCGCGATTTTGCTGGTAAGTCAGATCAGCGAGACGACGCGAGGCGCGTACCAGGTGCTTGTCGACATCACCATCATCGTTTATTTTATTCCGTTTCTCTACATGTTTGCGGCGGGCATCAAGCTCGCGCGGCGAAAAGATCGCAGGGAAAATGCCCGCGCGGTGCTGATTCCGGGCGGCAGGTTCGGCGTATGGCTGGTAGCCGGGCTCGGATTTCTGATCGTCCTGCTTTCCATGGGTGTTTCCATGGTGCCGCCGGGAGATTCCGCGAACAAATTCTTGTTTGAGGTAAAACTCGTGGTCGGATCCCTCGGCGCGATTCTGCTGGGACTTATTTTGTATTGGCGCGGTGTCCGCCAGAAGAGTAATTTGACTCCATAAGTCTGCTGGGCGATCTCCAATGACCCTTGGGACATGATCGTTGCGGGAAATACACAACAGGAGGGGCAGCCAATGAAATATCGGCTTCTGTTCTTTGTCATGGGTCTGGCGTCGGCGACTTCGCTGCTCGCGCTGCCAAATTCGGAGACCCGTGTGATGCGCGGCTGGCTATCCGACGCGAGTTGTGCGAAAAGCAGGGCTTCGACCGGAAGCTTCACGGCCACAAACGAGGACTGCGCAAAGGAATGCGTAGCGAAGGGCAAGAAGATTGTCCTGATCGATCCGGAGCAGAAAAAAGTCGTGGACATCGCCAATCAAGACGCGGTGAAAAATAATATCGGTGATTACGTCGAACTGGCGGGCACTACGGACGCGCGTAACACGCTGCACGTCGACTCGCTCAAGTTCCTGGACAAGAACCGCGCCATGTGCGGCGTGCCAGAAAAAAAGACTGGCAGCCTGCCCAAATAGACTAGAAGCCCTGCTCCTTGAGGTTCTGAACCGTCAGGCTCGCGACGCCGTTGGTAGCATGCCGTGCCTCCAGATGACGTTCCACATATTTTCCAAGAATATCGCCTTCGAGATTTACGGCATCGCCTGCTTTGCGATCGCGCAGGTTGGTGTGTTCGTAGGTGTAAGGAATCACCGCGACCTCCGCGATGCGATCGTGCCAGCGCGCGACCGTCAAGCTGATCCCGTCGATGGTGATCGAGCCTTTCGGCACGATGTACCGCGCGAAATCTTTCGGCACCTTCACTCCATACCACCAATTTTCGCCTTCCGCGTCCAAACGCGCCACGTGGCCTATGCCATCCACATGCCCCAGCACGAAGTGCCCGCCGAATTCTTTCCCGGCAGTCAGCGGCTGCTCCAAATTTACCCGCGCGCCGCTCTGCAAGCCGTGCGCACCCGCGCCAAACGACGTCTTGCGAACGGTCTCGCCCGATAAGTCGGCGGAGAAGCCTTTTTCATCGAGCGAAACGACCGTAAGGCAGCACCCGTTTACCGCGATGCTGTTTGAAACGGCCAGCGACGCAGCGACGCTGGGCGCATGAATGGTAACGCGGCCTCCGTCTTTTTGAATGGACACCGATTCGACTGTTCCGACATGTTCGATGATCCCGGTAAACATTGTTTTGTCGCCGCTTTCAGAAAAGCATGTGAGCTAACATCTTACGATAGAGCCACGCGCCCGCCCATCCGCTTCGCATCCGAGACGCAGACGGTCAGCGCAGAATCTCCACCAGAAGCACCCACGCATTCAACGTAGAAGCGATGAAAATGGTGATGACTCCGCTAGCCACCCAGTACAGGCCGCCTCCCCAGACTTCCACAAGCGCAATTCCTCCGATGAGGAACGGCAGTACCTGGATTTGACCAAGGGCAGTTTCCAGGACCGACTCAAATCGGGGTCGCTGCCACTGCACACGCGCCGCCACCGCTTTGCGCGCCGAAGAGACTTCCAGATACCAGCAGCCCGCGGCAAAAGAAATGATCTCCATCCCTAAAATTCGTGGATTTTGGGGAATGAGTGCAGCCATGCTGCTCACCAGGATCAGAATTAAGGTTCCGACGGTCGCTCCGGCGCGCGATGGCAAGTGCGGATGCTGCAGGATGCGGTTAATGTTCACCGACATCGCAACGATGACCAGGCCCGCGAGGGCCGCC
>Ga0182015_10005634_pt1 | contig 12924 bp, 9 predicted proteins | sample 712P3MmetaG_FD_120478 | JGI IMG/M metagenome (GOLD analysis project Ga0182015, IMG submission 120478) | Permafrost microbial communities from Stordalen Mire, Sweden - 712P3M metaG | ecosystem: Environmental > Terrestrial > Soil > Wetlands > Permafrost | place: Sweden: Stordalen | collected...
GCCCCGGGCACCTGGGACAAGCAGCAGGTGCTGACGACGGCCAGCGGCAAGAAGGTCGACCGCTCGGTCGACACCACGTTCTCCGGCGGAAGCGGCACGTCGACGGCGACGAGCACGCTTCCCAACGGCCAAACCGTGTCGAGCACCGCCTCGTTCACCCAGATTGTTTCCCCGGCGCCTGCCGCCGGCAAATAGTCGCCCGCCGCGCTGAGCGATCTCCGAGGCTGCCCGCAGGTGATTGCGGGCGACGTCTGCATTCGCTGGGGCGAATGGCATATCGAGAATCAGCACATATCCCTAAAATGGGCGACGCCTGACTCGGTGCGTTGGCCGAATGCGCAGCCTTGAATCAATTATGGCCACTTGGACAATTCGGCTCTCGCCACCGAATTGTATTGGCGTACGAGAGAGGAATAAAACTTCGACGCCAAAGCTCTCTCGTTTAGCTTTCGCCCCTCTCACTCTCCAATTCGCGCCGCTATCGACAATGATTCGCGTATGAAGCCCGTCCTCAGGCGTATCTTGATAGGCGTTTCCGCCGGGATGGCTTCGAGTTATCCGCTGGCCGCAACCCATGCGGCACCGCATGCGGTCCTGCTGATCGGCGGGGTGCTGGGAGCGGCATTTGCCGCCGGACTGGGACGGATCAGGGGGGCCTATGCAGAGGGAGCCATGGCCGGGTGCGCGCTCGGGATCCCCCTATGGATCCTCGTGACCTGCATCAGCGTGCCGAATTCCACGCTTCAGGCTCCCTTGTTCAGCGCGGACTCGATGCGCTCCGTTTTTCCCGCACTCGTGGGATGGACTCTTTACGGCTGCCTGCTGGGAGTCCTGACTCAGCTGTTTGGCGAGATCGTCTTTCGGATCGTCGGACCGGAATCCCGGCTGACAAATGACGTGCGGCTGGCGCCGAGGAATATTGTCATCCTCGGAGGCGGGTTTGCCGGGATGACCACGGCCGTCGGCCTCGAGGAGGGGCTCCGGGGGGCTCAGCCCGTCTCGATCACGCTCGTCAGCGAGCAAAACGCGCTCCTCTTCACGCCCATGCTGGCCGAGGTCGCCGGCGGCAGCCTCGAGGCCAGCCACATCAGCACCCCGCTCCGGACCTCGCTCCATCGGACTGATTTTGTGCGCGGGCGCGCCGAGAGCGTCGACTTCGAGAGGCGGGTCGTGAAGGTCTCCCCGCTGGGCGGGAGCCTGGGCTCGGCCCGGGAGATTCCCTACGACGACCTCGTGCTGGCTCTGGGATCGGTCTCAAACTACTTCGGCGCGGCAGACATCGAGCGGCATTCCCTCGATTTCAAGACGCTCCTGGACGCGAGCCGCATCCGCAACCATGTCATCGAGATGTTCGAGCGGGCCGACCGGGAGCCCGACCCGGAGGTCCGCCGGGCGCTCGTGACCTTCGTGGTCGCCGGCGGCGGCTTCGCCGGCGTCGAGCTGGCCGGCGCGATCAACGATTTCTCGCGTGGCATCTCCGCCGACTACCCGGTCGTCGCGGCCGGCGAGATTCGGATCTTCCTCGTCCACTCGCGCGATCGCATCCTCCCCGAGCTGAGCGAGTCGCTTGCGCGGTATGCGCAGGAGCGGATGGCGGCCCGCGGCGTCGTCTTCCGCCTGAGCACGCGTGTCCTGAACGCCCAGGAGGGGCAGGTCACGCTCAGCGACGGGGTCATCCCGACGCAGACCCTGGTCTGGACCGCCGGGACTTCGCCCAACCCCCTGCTCAAGGCCTTCGGCCTTGATACGGACAAGCGCGGGGCCGCCGTGGTCGACAGCACGATGGCCGTTGCCGGCCGCCCGGGGATCTGGGCCCTAGGTGACTGCGCCGCGGTGAAGGACGGAAAAACGGGAAAGGCATGCCCTCCCACGGCCCAGTTCGCGCTCAGGCAGGGCCGGACACTCGCCCGCAACATCGGCCGCGCGCTCGAGGGGAAGCCCCCCGTGCCGTTTCATTTCGACTCGCTCGGCTCCCTCTGCGTCGTCGGGCACCAGACCGCCTGCGCCGAGTTGACCCTCCCCTTCGCGCGCGGCAAATCGGTCAGGTTCTCCGGACTCTTGGCCTGGATGATGTGGCGCGGGATCTACGTCTCGAAGCTGCCGGGCCTCGAGCGAAAGGCCCGGGTCCTCCTCGACTGGACCTTCGAGATATTCTTCCCCCGCGACATCGTCCAGACGATTGAGCCCAGGGAGGGGGAAGCGCCATGACCCCTTCCGAGGCGCCCTCCAGCCCGGCACTCGAGGGAGGCGGGATCGACCTGACCGGGATCCTGCTGGCGGTCACGGTCGGGGCCGGCGGCGGAGTGCTCGCGGCCGCGACCGCGCAATCGTCCCTGGGCCGGCTGGGCGCGGCCGGGGCCGCCTTCGGCCTTGTCTTCGCTCTCGCGCTCAGGCGCAGGGCGACCAGCCCCGGGGCGGGCCTCATCTGGGGCCTCGGGGCCGGGTACATGCTCTGGATGGTGCTTCCCGCGCTGGCGGTCGTCTTCCATGCCGCGGGATACTCGACCGACGCGATGCTGGGCGAGTCGCGCGCCCGGTTCCCCGAGCTTGTCGGCTGCATCGTCCTCATCGGCGCTCCCGTCGGGGTTTGCCTTGGCATCTGGGGCACGATCCGGTCGCAGGCAACCGGCGCCTTCCGCTGGGGGCGGGCCCTCGTGGGCGGGGGCGCGGCCGGCGTCGTCGCCGCCCTCATCTTCAGCCAGTGGATGTACGCGGGCGATTTCTATCCGCTGATCAGCGGGTACGGGACGCTCAGCTCCCATCTCGGGACCGTCCTCTTCCATTTCGCGGTCGCCTGCCTGATCGGGAGCACCTTCGGCATCCTCTTCCAGACGGACGTCCGCAACCTCGGGTCCGCGATGGGATGGGGCGTCGCCTATGCCATGTTCTGGTGGTTCCTGGCGCAGCTCACCCTCTTCCCGATCGCGGCGGGCGCCCCCGCCGACTGGTCGTCGGAGCGCGCGAGCGAACTGTTCGGGCCGCTGGTCGGCCACATCCTATTCGGCCTGATCCTCGGCGTCATATATTCCGCGGTCGATGTCGTCTGGGCGCGCCTGTTCATAGACGCCGATCCGCTGAACCGTAAGCGGCAGGGGCCCGGCGTCCGCTTTCTGCAGTCGCTTGCCTGGGGCTCCGCGGCGGGCGTTGCCGCTGGACTCGTCTCGCTGCCGCTCATGATCCACACCGGCGTGATCGGATCGGTCGCCGCCCATGACGCCGGCCCTCCCATGGTCATCGCGATCTGCCTGCACCTCGTGGCCAGCACGCTCATTGGCGCAAGTTACGGCATCCTGTTTCGCGGCGAGACGTCCAATGTGGTCTTCGGCAGCCTGTGGGGTCTCCTCTTCGGCCTCATGTTGTGGTACGCCGGGCCGCTGACGCTGATTCCTCTCCTTAGCACCGGCGAATGCGACTGGAGGCCCGAGGCCGCCGCGGCGCTCCTTCCCTCCCTTGTCAGCCACCTCCTTTTCGGCCTCGTGACGGCGAACGTGTTCCTCGCCCTCGAGCGCAACTACACCCGCTGGCTCCTCGCTGATCCCCGCTACGCCGCCATGGAGAGCCGCCGTGCCAGGCCGGTCGGCACCCCGGCGCCGGCCCTCTGCGTGTTTGTGATCGGCCTCGGCGTCCTCCTGCCGATCTTGCTGTCCTGAAGCCTGAGGGCGCGGCCGTCGGCTGAAACAGGAGTGCGCGCTGACCACCTACAATCGGGAGGCGTTAGGATTCGGAGGTCCCACTTGTGGGAAGCGAGCGTTTCGCCTGCCCACCTTCATAAACCCCAAACGATAAGGTTGGAAACAGATCCTAGGGAGGAGGGGGGTCCGCTGGAAGGCGGTTGATCCGCTCCTGCAGGGGGGGATGCGTTGAAAAGGTCGTTTGCGGATCCCCGCCCCTCGCCTGGAGCTGCATGAGCACAAAGCGAAGGCCACCCGGCGCATAGCCGGTGGTGATCGCCAGGCCCCGGCCCCCGCCGTCGGCCTCGTACTCGGTCTGGGGGTCGAATCCCTTCTCGAAGAGGGTCGTCGTGATCTGGTCGATCCCGGCGTCAAACTTCTGCAGGTCGGCGCTCCGCTGCGACGCGAGGTCCATCGCCCCGGAGAAGAAGTCGTTTCGGGCGATGATCTTCAGCGCGTGCCGGCGCGCGACGTGCGTGATCTCGTGCGAGAGGACGGCGGCGAGGGCGTCGTCGCTCCCAAGCGTGTCGTAGAGCCCGCGCGTGATGAACACGTAGCCGCCGGGAGCCGAGAACGCGTTCACCGTCTGCGAGCCCAGGACCCCGAAGCGCCACGGAAGGTTCGGCCTCGAGCTGTAGCGCGCGAGCGCCTTCCCAACGAGGTTCACCCTGCGGGTTATGGCCTCGTCGCGGACGATGCCGCCGTACCGGCTGGCGATCTCGATCGCGACCGAGCCGCCGATGGTGAGCTCCTCCTCGGGACCGATGCCGGCCAGGCCCTTGGACATCTTCCCGACGTCCTTGGCGGTGTTGACCAGGCTGTCCAGGTTCAGCGAGAACTGCGCCTGGGCGGGAACAGCCGCGAGAAGCGCGAGGGAAAGTACGGCAAGTCGCCTCACTGGAATTCCCCCTTCTGGTTCGACTTCAGGAATTCATCGACCTGATCGGGCGTGACGGCGTCGCTCTGCCCCTCGAGCCACATGACGTCGCTCGTGGCCTGCGCGAGCCCCTTTCGGTCTCCATACTGCTCGGCCGCCGGAGCCAGCGGGCGCGCGGCCGCGGTCGCGGACGTCTTGCTGGCGCCGATCGGCAGCCCGTCCATGCCCTTCGTGTCCGTCGGCTTCTCCTCCGCCACGTTCCCGGAAAAGACCCAGCCCACGTTCGGGCCGTCCTGGACGTGGAGCCACATTCCCCTGACCTGGTCTATCCTCAGCTTCCGGGAGTAGCCGACCTCCGCGGAGACCGGGGCAAAGGGCTTGGAGTCCGACAAGAGGTCGGTCTTCACGCGCTTGGTGAACGCCGTTCCCCCGACGGCGAACGCCGCCAGCGCCGCCGGGACGGCGGCAAGCATGAGCGCGGAAATGACGAGTGCCTTGCGGCTCATTTGGTTTCCAGTTCGACGATGTTCCAATCAGTGGGGGCGGGGCGCAGGGAGTACTCCCGTGAATTTTTCAGAATTTCCAGGGTCATGCAATCTTCGGGCGAGAGGGCCCTGGCGCGCTCCATTGCCCGCGCCGCCTCGTCAAACCTGCCCGCGACGTACGCGGCGTACCCCTCCCGGTAGCGCCTGAGGAACTCCATCGTCGCCTCGGGGAGGCCGGCTGCGGCCCCGACCAGCTCGAAGACCTCGACCGCCTGCTTCTTCCCCTTGACCCTCAGCTGGGCCAGCGGCCGGATCTCCAGCCGCCCCCCGACCCTCGCCGCGGTCGTCTCGCCTATCAGGATCGCCGTCTTGAACCTCTTGTTGGCGCCCTCGAGCCGCGAGGCCAGGTTCACCGAGTCCCCGAGCACCGTGTAGTTGGTCTTCCGGCTGGAGCCCACGTTGCCCGCGATCATCTCGCCCGTGTTGATCCCTATCCTCATGCTCAGGCGGGTGCCCATGGCCCCGATCGACCGGTTGATCCCCTCCATCGCCGCCTGGGCCGCGAGCGCAGCCTCGCAGGCCGCGAGGGCGTCGTCCGGCAGGGGCAGCGGCACCCCGAACACCGCCATGACCGCGTCGCCGATGTACTTGTCGATGTAGGCCCCGAAGGGGAAGAGGCAGTTGCTCATCTCCTCCAGGTAGGAGTTGACGACCGAGACCAGCTGCTCGGAGGACAGCTTCTCGGAGAGATCCGTGAATCCCGCCAGGTCGAGGAAGCAGACGGTGGCCACCTTGCGCTCGCCCCCGAGGCGGACCGCGGAAGGGTTCCTGAGGAGCTCGGTCAGGACGGCCGGGTCGACGTAGCTCCCGAAGAGGGCAGCCACCTCGCGCTTGCGCCGCTGCTCCTCCCAGAAGCTCTCCGCGGCGACGCCGAGGAGCGTCATCAGGGCCGAGACGGCCGGCGTCGCCGGGGGAATCCAGAGGCCGTAGGCCGTGGCCGCGTAGGAGCCGAAGTAGGCCCCGAGGACCCAGGCGCCGCAGGCAAGGCCCGGGCCCGTCAGGCTCGACCGGCTGATCCCAGCCCAGAAAATCGACAGGATCGCCAGCGCGGAGAGGACCGGCACGGCCCAGCCGCTCGACCGGATGAAGCCGTTCCCCACCAGGTTCGCCCATGCGGTCCAGTGGAGAAGGACCCTCGGCTCAAGGCGCCCGACGGGAAGCGCGCCCAGGTCGAATGTCCCGCTGGCACTGGCGCCGACGAACACCGTGCGGCCCCTGATGAGGTCCGCGGTCGGGTTGGAGAGCCGCGGCTCTTTGGCCAGGGCCGCGCCGATCTCCTCGGGGCTCATGTCCGGCGCCTGGTCGAGGACCCGGTAGATGATGCCGAGCCCCTGCTCGATAAGCGGTCCCGCCGACAGGATCGGGACGCCCCGCTTCCTCAGGTCCTCGATCCCGCCGTGCCAGCGGACACGGCCCCCGGGACCCGTGGCCGCCGGGTCGACGGCGAGCGCGGCCAGAGAATTGTCCACTTCGTAGGTGCGGCAGATCCCGTCGGAGTCGGGATGCAGGTCGACGACGCCCATGCGGGGAGCCGAGAAAAACGCCGGGTGCGCCTGCTGGTAGTCGCGCCCCCAGAAGGCCGGGACCTCCCGCTCGGTCCTCCCGAGGACGACGGACGGGACGGCCGCGGCGGTCCCGGCGAGGATCAGGTCGAACTCCGCGCGGTCCCCCTTGTCGAGGAAGGTCAGGTCCATCACGATCCTCCTCGCGCCCGAGCGGTCCAGGGCCGCGATCAGGCCGGCAAACGCGGAGCGCGGAAAGGGCCATCGCATGTCGAGGGGCTCCCTGCCGACGAGGTCCATCGTGTGGTCGTCGATGAGGACGAGCGCCGAGTCGGGGGGCAGCGGCTCGCGGTGGAAGGCGGGAGGATTGCGCGCGACCGAGTCGAAAAACGCGCGGTCGAGGCCGGACCGGAGTGCCGTGAGGTCAAACGCCGCGGCAAGGGCCACGACAGCCAGCGGCACCAGCCATCGCCTTGCCCAGACCGGGGCGTATTGGGGTGCGGCCACGCGTCCGGAAGTTGAGGCGATATCCCAGCTGCCGCAAGCCTGCCGACCCACGGCGGGCGGCCTATTTGGGTTGCGTCGGGAAATTGTTTGGGCGGCTATGCAGCCGAATGCACCCCCGTTTCCTCTGGGCCGGCGCCGCGGCGATTTCACTGGGACTGGCGTCGCTCGCCGCCGATTCGGCCGGAGCGCCGGTCGCCGCCGGCCCGGGCGGCCGGCTTGTCCCCGCCGCCGACCCGCGCTTCCGCTACGACGGCCGATTCGACTTCAGCGACCCGGCCGGCCCCGTGGCCATCTGGGAGGCGAGCACGATCTCGATTGATTTCACCGGCGGCCAGGTGGGGCTCCTGTTTGGCGCCACCACGGGCCAGGTCTTCTTCGACGCCACGGTGGACGGCGCCGCGACAATCGTCGCGCTGCGGGAGGGGAAGCCCACGGCCCCCGTGGCCCTGCAGGCGCCGGGACCCGGGCTCCACCACCTCGTCCTCTTCAAGCGCAGCGAGGCAACGGCGGGGACCGCGCATTTCCGGGGCGTCGAGCTGGCGCCCGGGGCGACGGCGTTCGCGCCCGCGGTTCCAAGGTACGCCATGCGGATGGAGTTCATCGGCGACTCGATCACGGTCGGCGCCTGCGACGAGGACGGGGACAAGGACCAGTGGGACGACCGGAGCACCCACGACGCCGCATTCAGCTGGGCCGCCGTGACCGCGAGGGCATTCTCGGCCGACTACCGCAACATCTCGATCAGCGGCATCGGCCTCGCCACCGGCTTTGTCGACATCCTCGCCGGCCAGGCGTGGGACCGGACCTACCCCTCGGCCTCGTCCGCGCGGGCGGACCTCGGCGCCTGGATACCGGACGTCGTCTTTGTCCTCCTGGGCGACAACGATGATTCCTACCCGAGGTCCCGCAACCTGCCCTTCCCGGGCAACTTCAAGGAGAAGTACGCCTCGCTCGTCCACTCGATCCGCGGCGCCTATCCGCGGGCGCATATCGTGCTCCTGAACGGCGCGATGTGGGCCGGCACGAACAGCAGGGAGCTGGAGACCGCGTGGACGGCCGCCGTCGCGGGCCTCGAGTCCCGGGACCCCGGCGTCAGCGACTACACGTTTGTCCACTGGACGACCAACCATCCGCGGGTGGCCGATCACCGCATCCTGGCCGGCGAGCTGGATGCGTGGCTCGGCAGGCAGACGTTCATGGCCGCCGACACTGCCGGCGCAAGGTAGGGACCGGGGCCGGCTGCCGCTGCACGCGTCCCGGGACGAAATGGACTCCGCTCCGCAGGCCGGCTGGACGGGCTCCGAGGTGAAGGCGAGCTTCAACGCCATCCCCTCGGTGCTCTACTACACGCGCGCCGCGCACGTCCTCGGGCTCTGGAAGTCGGAGCTCCTGGTCATCGGGCGATTTCTTCCCCGGCCCCCGTCCAGGCTCGTCGAGGCCGGGTGCGGCGCGGGCCGGGTCACGCTCGGGCTCTGGAAGATGGGCTACTCCGGCATCGTCGCCTTCGACTTCGCCGGCGAGCTCCTCGACCAGGCGCGAAGGCTGGCGGCGGAGACGGGCGCCGGGTCGATCGGGTTCCACTGCGCGGATGCGACCCATGTGACGGGGAGCGACCTGGGGCAGGAGGGCGCCGGGGGCTTTGACGGCGCCCTCTTCATGTTCAACGGGCTCATGCAGATCCCCGGCCGCGAGAACCGCCGCGCCGCCCTCCGCGGCCTCCATGGCCTGTGCAGGCCGGGCGCGCCCCTCCTCTTCACCTCGCACGACAGGGAGTGGGCGATAAACGAGCAGCAGTGGTGGAGGGACGAGTCGGCCCGATGGTCCGGCGGGACGCGGGACCCGCGGCTCACCGACTACGGGGACCGCCTGTTCCATGACGAGAGCGGCGAGGTCTTCATCCACATTCCCGACCGCGCGGAGATCCTGGGCGACCTGGCCGCGACAGGCTGGAGCCTCCACTTCGACGCGATGAGGAGCGAGCTGTCCGAGGAAACACGGGCCGTCACCGACTTCTCCGACGACTGCCGCTTCTGGGTGGCGCTCCGCAACCCCTGACGCCGCCGGCTGCCGTCAGGGCCCGTTGGCCTCGAGCTGGTTCAGCTGCGCCGTCGCCAGGTCAAAGTCCGCCTTGGACACCTCGAACTGGGTCTGCGACACCTGGCCCTCCTGCTCGAACGTCGATTGCCGGTACCAGCGGTCGATGAACTCCTGGTCCGTCTTTATCCTGTCCTCGAGGCCGGACTTGGTGCTGGCGTAGACGAGGCGCGCCTGCGCGTCCTCGACCGCCGTCTTCTGGGGCTTCGGCCTCGGGCCGACGGGCTCCGCCACCGTCACCGGCGTGGCGGCGGTGTCCGGCGTTTCCGTCGGGACGACGTCGGCGATGGCCAGCGGCCCGTAATAGGACTCATATTCCGGGGGGAGCTTATCGAAGCTGACCTTGAAGATGCCCTGGTCGCAGGTGAACACGATGCCGCTCGGGTGGATCTCCTTCACCTTCGCGTGCGTGAGGACGAGGGGAACCTTCTCCTTCACGACGACGCGGTCGAGGCTGGGAGGGGCCGCCGGTGCCTCGGGCACGTCCGGCTCCGAGGACTTGGCGCTCACGGGGCGCTGCGCGGGGCCCGGCGGCGCGGGGGCCAGCGTGTACTGGTAGGCCACGTAGCCGATGACGCCGAAAATGAGGAGTGTGATGAAGGATTTCACGCGGGTGGGGGCCGGCTCCTGTCTCCCTTACTGGATCACCGGACACCTCTTCTCGCAAGATGGAGCCCAAGGAACAAATACGTACTCCCGGCTCAACTCTATGTGCCCGGTGGCGCGGGCGTTGCGGCTTTCTTTTCCAGCGGCTTCATCGGCCCCGCGGCGGCGATCTTGGTCTCAAACTCCCCGGTGTGGTAGTTGTGGCACAGCAGGCAGTCCTCGCGCGCGACCTTGTCGTTGTGGCAGCTGGCGCATGTCGCCTTGGTGACGCTGCCGAAGTTGCTGACGAAACCGGACGGGTCCAGCTTGCCGCCGAACGACGCGAGGTAATCGCCCTCGGGCTTCAGCTGGTGGCAGGTCTGGCAGCCCTCGTTGGTCAGCAGGCTGAAATGCGTGGCATGGCTGAACTTGGTGGCGGGATGGGACTCGGCGTCGGCGCGGCCCGCGTGCCAGTTGACGATCCTCGCGCCCGTCCCCCCGGCGGCATCGACGGAGTGGCACTTGATGCAGAGGCCGGGCGCCTTGGAGTCGCCCAGATCCGTGAAGAGCGACTGCGCGACCGGGTCGCGCGCGTCGCCGGCCAGCCGGCCCGCGACCGTGAGCCATATCGTCAGGAAGGCGTCGGCATGGCCCCCCGGCCTGTAATAGAGGGTGAAGCTGTCCGCGGGGCGGTACCATCCCCCGGCAACCGCCCAGTCCTCGGCCTCCTTGACCTTGAGGGGCGCGACGGCCGGGGCCGCGGGCTTTGCGGCGGCGGCGGCCGGCGCCGTCGGCGCGGCCGAGAGGTCGTCGCCCCCAAGGTCGTCGCTGGCGGCCTTCGCGGCGGGCGCGGGAACGGGAGCCGGCTTGGCGGCGGGCGCGGGGGAATCCGCAAGCAGGTCGTCCCCGCCGGCCGCGGCGGGCTTCGCCGGCGGGGCCGGGGAAGCGGGCGCCGGCGTGTCCAGGAGGTCGTCGCCGCCCGCGCCGGCCGGGGCCTTCGCGGCCGGGGCGGGTGCCGCGGCCTTGGGCGCGGCAGGCGGCGCGGCCAGGGGCCTGATCCCGGCGCGGTAGTTCGCGACCTCCGTGAAAAGTCCCGGGAACCAGGCCTCCTGCGCGGCGATCAGGCCGTCCCGCGGGAGCTCGGCCGTCATCGCCCGCAAATCCCCCCGGTCCGCGTCGGGGACGATCCGGCCCAGCCGGGAAACCATGGCCCCCTGCCCGTCCGTGACCAGGTCCGCGAACAGCGACTTGAGGGACCAGGCAAGCGTCTCGGCTGCCGCGAGCTTGTCCGGCGAGGCGGAGCGGAGGTCCGTCAGGTCCACGCCCTCGAGCGCCCCCAGCGCGGAGGAGGCCGCGGGGTCCCGCGCGAGGAGAAGGCGCGTGAACGGGGTTATCTTGCCGTCGGCCTCCGCGGGCCACTCGCCCACCGGATGGCCCTTCTCGGCGAGCGTCGCCGCGTCGAGGCCGGGCACCCGGAAGAAGGCGATCCCCTTGTCGCCCGCGCGGCCCTCGCCCTCGATCTCGGCCCCGTGGCATGCGGCGCAGGTCTGCTCGAACCCGCGGACCAGCATGAGCGTCCCCGTCGGCGACGGGACGTGGCAGGCGCTGCACGCCGCGGGCGCGTTCGCGGCGAATTCCTTGTCGGCAAAGTGCACCTGCAGGTGCTTCGCATGGTCGAAGATGATCCGGGTCCGGCGCTTGAAGGGATAGCTGGCGAACTCCGGATGCCCCTTCGAGAACGATCCGAACGTGGCCACGTGGCACACCTGGCACTGCTGGTTCGAGAACCCGGTGAGGCTCGAGTCGCTCCCGTGGTGCTCCTTGTGGCAGCTGGCGCACTCAAGGGAGGCGTCCGCCGAGTGCTCGGTCATCCTCGCCAGGGCCAGGATGGCGGGCGGGGAGCCCCCGGCCCCCGTGGGGGACGCGGCGCGGATCCGCTCGAGTTCCGCGGGGGCGTAGCCGTGGGGCGAGAGCGGCTGGCCGCCCAGGCTGTGGCACTGCAGGCAGTTCGAGCTCACGGGGCCGTGGACTCCGACGAGGAACGAGCCCAGGGCGGCGCCGTGGCCCGGCTTCACGCCCGCATGGCAGTCGCTGCAGCGGGTGTTCGACAGGGCGTGGGCCGACGTGAGGGGACCGGGGTCGATCCAGCGGCCCCGCCCGGGCCCGGCGAAGAGCGCCAGGAGGAGCCCCACCGTGAACACGGACGCCCCCCAGGCGTAGCGCCCGCGAAGCGCCCGGAGCCCGAGCACGGGCTGGCAGGGTCCGATCTGGTGGCAGCACTCCCCGTTCGGATCCGGGCCCTCCGGGCAGGAGCCGCCGTGCGACTCGGGGCGCGTGCACGTCCAGCGGTCGCCCGTCCTGGCGGGCCGGCATTCCCCGGTGGTGTGGCAGTGGCCGGCGGCGTCGGGCCCGAAGATGCACCCCTTCCCGTCGCAGGCCCGCCCGCAGACCCACCTCTGGTTGGGACGCACATAGTCGTCCTTCTTGAAGTTCGGAATCTGGAAGAAGCGGGCCATCGGGTCAGAGGCCCGCCGCGTAGCGCAGGGCGATGATGCCGTGGACGAGGCCGAGGATGAGGAGGGAGCAGCTGGCCGGGATGTGGATGAAGAGCCAGAGCTTGAGGAGGCGCTGGCCGACCAGCTGGGCGTCCAGGTTGCGCTTGGCCTCGATCCACTCGCGCAGGCCCGCCGCGACCTCGCGCTCGCGCGCGTTGAAGTAGCGCTCGAGGGAGGCAAGCGTGTTCACCGTCTCCCGGTAGCGGCCGTCCTGGCCGCTCGGGTGCGGCAGGAGGCCCGGCCGGCAGGTGATGTAGGCCATGAGGTGGTTCAGGTAGAAGTCCCCGAGGGTCGAGGACTCGCTCTCCTTGTCGGCCACGGTCACGAGCTCCTCGACGCGGCTCTTGATCTCGGCGCGGATCTCGGGGATCCGCTCGTAGGTGAGCGCCTCGCCGGAGCGGGTCAGCTGCCCCGGGAGCCAGCGGGCGAGGAAGAGCCCGACGACCCCGCTCACGGCGACCAGGAGGAACACGCCCGCGAGGATCTGCTCAAACGCGCTGTGCGGCCACCGAAAGCCCGTGTGGAGGAAGAACACGAGGACCGCGAGCCAGCCGGCGTAGATGTGAACCTGGAGCCAGGTGGAGGCCC
>Ga0182015_10005635_pt1 | contig 12923 bp, 13 predicted proteins | sample 712P3MmetaG_FD_120478 | JGI IMG/M metagenome (GOLD analysis project Ga0182015, IMG submission 120478) | Permafrost microbial communities from Stordalen Mire, Sweden - 712P3M metaG | ecosystem: Environmental > Terrestrial > Soil > Wetlands > Permafrost | place: Sweden: Stordalen | collected...
ATCACAGCTTCCAGCCGTTCCCGGTCGCCCGGACCAAGCCGGACTTCAACACCTGCTCTCATCCAGCCAGACTCGCATATCCGCGAGCAAACTGGAATCATCTATCAGCGCCAATCCACTAGAGGGTTGCGCCCGCATCTTGGCGGCAAGGCGGTATGCGCGCGCACTCAAAAGCTCTTTCGGCAAAAGCTCTGTTGGCCAAGCCTCTGCCGGTCGGCGCTCCGCTTGCCGTCTCGGCGCGGCTCTTGCTGCCGAGCTTTGCCGCGACGCTGTTCTTCAGCGCCGGCCTTCGCGCTGTGGACCGACACGCGCTCCGACATCGTCAGCCGCATCAAATAGCGCGGCCGCGAGCCCGCGACCGACTGACCCCGCGCCTCTCGCCGAACTCCGCCGCCTGTGCCATATATGGCACATGCAGAATTCTCGGCTGGCGACGCTCGATCACGATCTCGGCCCCGAGATCGACATGCTGCGCAACACGGTGCGCGACTTTAGCGACGACAAGATCGCGCCGATCGCCACCGAGATCGACCGCGACGACCGTTTCCCGATCGAGCTGTGGCCGCAGATGGGCGCGCTCGGCCTCCACGGCATCACCGTCGAGGAGGAATTGGACGGCAGCGGCTTGGGCTACCTCGCCCATTGCGTGGCGATGGAGGAGGTCAGCCGCGGCTCGGCCTCGGTCGGCCTCAGCTACGGCGCTCACTCCAACCTCTGCGTCAATCAGATCCGCCGCAACGGCAACGACGCTCAGCGCAAGAAGTACCTGCCGAAATTGATGTCGGGCGAGCATGTCGGGGCGCTGGCGATGAGCGAGCCGGGCGCCGGCTCCGATGTCGTGTCGATGCGGCTGCGCGCCGACAAAAAGGGCGACCGCTACATCCTCAACGGCAGCAAATTTTGGATCACCAACGGCCACTACGCCGACACGCTGGTGGTCTACGCCAAGACCCGGCCCGATGCCGGCGCGCGCGGCATCACCGCCTTCCTGATCGAGAAGGGGATGACGGGGTTCCGCCCGGCGCAAAAGCTCGACAAGCTCGGCATGCGCGGCTCGCCGACCTCGGAGCTGGTGTTCGAGGATTGCGAGGTGCCGGCGGAGAACGTGCTCGGCACCGTCGACGAGGGAGTGCGCGTCTTGATGAGCGGGCTCGATTACGAGCGTGTCGTGCTCGCCGCCGGCCCTCTCGGCATCATGCAGGCGGCGCTCGACGTGGTGATCCCCTATATCCACGACAGGAAGCAGTTCGGCCAGCCGATCGGCGAATTTCAGCTGATCCAGGGCAAGGTCGCCGACATGTACACCGCCGCCAATGCCTGCCGCGCCTATGTCTACGCCGTGGCGCGCGCCTGCGACCGCGGCGAGACCACCCGCAAGGACGCCGCCGGCGCGATCCTCTACGCCGCCGAGAGCGCCACCAAGATCGCGCTCGACGCGGTGCAGATCCTCGGCGGCAACGGCTACATCAACGACTACCCGACCGGGCGCCTCTTGCGCGACGCCAAGCTCTACGAGATCGGCGCCGGCACTAGCGAAATCCGCCGTATGCTGATCGGCCGCGAGCTGTTCAACGAGAGCGGGTGATTGACACAAGGGGCATGTGAGACCAATTTTCCGGCATGGCTGAGACCGTATCGCTCGATTTTCTTGGTGCCCAAATGGAGCGCCTGTTTGCCCGGCTCGACAGGATCGAAGCCGGACAGGAAGCGATTCGCGACGATATTCGCGTCCTGACCGCTATCGTGCTGCGCCACGAGAACACGCTGAAGGATATTCTGGGTCAGGTCAGCGCCATGGTCGCGCAGCATGCGCGTTTCAACGACCGTCTCCGCCGGCTTGAGGAACAACCCGCGCAGTAGCGGGGCGGGGCAATGCGCCTCACCGAAGAGCAAATCCTGCTGCGCGACACCGCGCGCGACGTCGCGCGAACCTGCTCGCGCCACATGCGGCGGAAGGGGACCGTGAGGCCAAATTCCCGAAAGAGGCGCTGGCCGAATTGGGAAAACTCGGTTTCATGGGCGTGCTGGTGCCGCCGGAGTATGGCGGGGCGGGCGCCGATCATGTCGGGTACGCGCTGGCGCTCGAAGAGATCGCCGCCGGCGACGGTAGCGTTTCCACCATCCTCGCGGTCCACAATTCAGTGGGTTGCATGCCGGTTCTTCAATTCGGCTCGGAGGAGCAGAAGCAGCGCTTCCTGAAGCCGATGGCGGCGGGCGAGATGCTGTCGTGCTTCTGCCTGACCGAGCCCGGCGCCGGCTCCGACGCGGCGGCGATCAAGACCAGCGCCAAGCGCCACGGCAATCGCTGGGTCCTCAACGGCGCCAAGCAGTTCATCACCTCGGGCCGCAACGCCCAGGTCGCGATCGTCTTCGCGGTCACCGACCCCGCCGCGGGACGCAATCAGCGCCTTTATCGTGCCGACCGACACCGCCGGCTACCGCGTCGCCCGGCTCGAGCACAAATTGGGGCAGCGCGCCTCGGACACCGCGCAGATCGTCTTCGAGGACATGGAGCTGACCCCCGATCTGATGCTCGGCCAGGAGGGCGAGGGCTATCGCATCGCGCTCTCGAACCTCGAAGGCGGACGTATCGGCATCGCCGCGCAGGCGCTCGGCATGGCGCGCGCGGCTTACGAGGCGGCGCTCGCCTACGCCCAGGAACGCGAAACCTTCGGGCAGAAGATCGTCGCGCATCAGGCGGTCGCCTTTCGCCTCGCCGACATGGCGACGCAGCTCGCCGCCGCGCGCGGCCTCATTCTCGACGCCGCGCAGCGCCGCGACGACGGCGAACCCTGTCTGCAACAGGCGGCGATGGCGAAACTGTTCGCGTCGGAAATGGCCGAGCTTGTGTGCTCCGCCGCGATCCAGATCCATGGCGGCTATGCTACCTCGCCGATTTTCCGGTCGAGCGCATCTACCGCGACGTCCGGGTCTGCCAGATCTACGAGGGCACCAGCGACATCCAGCGCCTGGTAATCGCTCGCGAGCTCATTAAAGGCTGAACTTCGGCGGAACTCGCGCCTCCCGCATTTGTAAATCCACCTAGGGGTGCTTATCGCCGGCATCCCGCGCGCCGATTTCACGAAAGGACCGAAGATGTCCAGCGAAACGTTGCACGAAGATCCTAAAGCGCTCGGCCCCGAGGTCGTCGACCGCCACCGCGCCATCACCTCGCTGATGGAAGAGCTGGAGGCGGTCGATTGGTACAACCAGCGGGTCGCGGCCACGACCGACGACGAACTGCGCGCGATCCTCGCCCACAACCGCGACGAGGAGAAAGAACACGCGGCGATGGTGCTCGAATGGCTGCGCCGCCAGGACCCGGCGCTCGACGCGAACCTGCGCAAATATCTCTTCACCGAGCAGCCGCTCTCGGCGCTGATCGCCGCGGAAAAGGCCGAACCGCCCGCGCCGGTGGCGCCCGAGGGTCACCTCGGCATCGGGGATCTGCGCGCCGCGAATGAAAGGTAGTAGGACGATGAACCATCTGCTTCGCGAGCTGGCGCCGATCTCGACCACCGGCTGGCAGGAAATCGAAAAAGAAGCCATGCGCACCCTGAAGACGTCGCTGGCGGCGCGCCGGCTCGTCGACTTCGTCGGGCCGCAAGGCTGGGGAGCGTCGGCGGTCGGGCTCGGCCGCAGCGAGGCGATTGCCTCGCCGACAGATGGGAAGGTCCGCGCGCGTCTGCGCAAGGTCCTGCCGCTCGTCGAAGTGCGCGTGCCATTCGAGATGAGCCTTGCGGATCTCGACGATGTCGAGCGCGGCGCCAGGGACGCCAATACCGACGCGGTGATCGCCGCCGCGCGGGCGATCGCGATCGCCGAGGACCGCGCGGTGTTCCATGGCTTCGCCGCCGCCGGCATCCGCGGCATCTGCGAGGCGCAGGAGAGCGAAGGCGTGCCGATCGGCGACGACTACGAGCGATTTCCGGCAACCGTGGCAACCGCGCTCAATCGGCTGCGCGACGAGGGGGTCGACGGACCCTACGCGATCGCCCTCGGCGAGGCGTGCTACAAGGGCGTCACCGACACGACGCATGGCGGCTATCCCGTGCTCGACCATGTGCGGCACATGGTCGACGGGCCGCTGGTGTGGGCGCCGGGGCTCGACGGCGCGGTGGTGCTGTCGATGCGCGGCGAGGATTTTCAGCTGACGGTGGGCGAGGATTTCTCGATCGGCTATCTCGGCCACGACAACGATAAGGTGCGGCTCTACATCGAGGAGAGCTTCACCTTCTGGCTGCTGTCGCCGCAAGCGGCGATCCCGTTGACGCATCGCGCCGCCGCGAGCGCCTCCAAGCCGCGCCAGGCGGCGGAGTAGGCAGGCTCAGCCGCTGGTTCGCAACCGCGCCGGGTCGAGCCGCGGCAGGCGGGCGGGGTCGAACGGCGCCAGATCGACCGTCCGCGCGGCGCCGTCGACGATCAGCCCGGCGATCGCTTCGCCGGTCGCCGGCGCGTTGAGAATGCCCCAGACACTATGCCCGGTGGCGACATAGGCGCCGGCGATCCCGGGCACCTTGCCGATCAGCGGCAGCCCGTCGCGCGTGATCGGCCGGTAGCAGGCCTGGCGCGCGAGGATCTTCGCGGCGCCGAGCACCGGCGAGATTGCCCGGCACATCGCTTCAAGCCGATAAAGGGCGCCCCCGTCGGGCACGACCCGGACCGGGTCGATCGGCAGCGCCTCCTCGCCGGAAATCCCGCAGACATAGGTCGTGCCGTCGCTGCGTGGAAACAGCTCGGGCGTCAGCACGGCGCCGCTCCCCGGCTCGCGGTATTCGAGGAATGCCGCCTCCGCCGGAATTTGCGCGCCCGTGTCGAAGACGAGGCTATGGCCCTTCAGCCCGAACACCGCCGGCAGCGGCAGCCACGCCGCCGCGAGGACGGACCACGGCCCCATCGCGATCACCACGGCATCGCCCTCGAGCCTTTCGTCGCCGATCTCGACGCCGGTGGCCTTGCCGTCGCGCGTCGCGATACCGGTGACGCGCCCGAGGCGCAGCCTCGCCCCGCTCGCCGTGGCGGCGCGCATCATCGCCTGGGTGAAGCGCTCGGGATGGACCTGCGCGGTGGTCTCGGGCGAGCCGATCGCCTGGGCCACGGTCACCTCGTCCGACATCCAGCCGAGCTTATAGGCCCCGCGCCGACGCGGAAATCCGGCGAAGCCGCCATAGGTGTCGAGCCGGCGATAGCCCCAATCGTCGGCGATGGTCTCCGCCAGCTCGCCATGCAGGTCGAAGCTGCGCCGCGCCAGCGGGGCCAGCGGCGAACCCTCGCACCAGTCGCGCGCCAGGAACCCGCCCGACTTGCCCGAGGCGGCGCAGGCGACACCGGTGCCCTCGATCACCGCCGCCGTGACGCCCCGGCGGGCGAGGAAATAGGCGATCGAGGCGCCGATCACCCCGCCGCCGCAAATCAGCACGTGCATCGGGTCAGCTTTCTTCGGCCAATATCTCAGCGAACAGCGCGCGGTCGATGTTGCCGCCGGACTGGACGACCGCGACCTTCTTGCCGGCCAACCGCGCGCGTTCCTGCAGCGCGGCGGCGAGCGGCGCCGCGCCGGCACCTTCGGCGACATTGTGTGTGTCGCTGAAGATGATGCGGATCGCCGCGCGCATCTCGGCTTCGGTGACGGTGACGATCCGCGCCGCGCGACGGCGGATGATGTCGAGCGCCGTCACGTCGGGCACCCGCACCGCAAGCCCGCCAGCAAAAGTCGCGGCGCTGTTGGTGGCGACGGGCTTCCCCGCGGCGAAGGACAGCGCATAGGTCGCGGCGTTTTCGGCGACGACGCCGACGATCTCGGCCTTGCGTCCCAGCGCCTCGCGCGCCGCGATCACACCGCAAATGCCGCTGCCAAGGCCGATCGGCACGTAGACGACATCGAGGTCGGGCACGGCGCGGAACAGCTCCAGCCCGTAGCTCGCCACCCCGCGCACCAGCAGCGGATGGAACGAACGCACCGGATGCAAATTGTCGCGCTCGGCGAGCTCCATCGCGTGTTCGTAAGCCGCCTGGAAATCATGGCCATGCTCGACCAGCGTGGCGCCGAAGGCGACCATCGCCCGGTTCTTTTCAGGGCTGTTGCCGTGGGGCACGACGATCGTCGCCTTGAGCCCGAGCCTAGTCGCGGCCCAGGCGATGCTCTGCCCATGATTGCCGGTAGTCGCGCTGACGACGCCGGCAATTCCCGGCTGCGATCGCTTCAGATCGTCGAGGTAGACGAGGCCGCCGCGCAGCTTGAACGCGCCGGTCAGGGTATGGTTCTCGTGCTTGACCCAGAGCTCGGCGCCGACCCGGCGCGAGAGTTGCGGCCAGCAATATTGCGGCGTCGGCGGCACGACCGAGTGGACGAGCTCGGCCGCCGCGTCCAGCGTCGCGAGATCGGCGTCGGCGGTTGTCATCGGCTCCGCCCGGGTCTGATGGCCTGCCGCAAGGCGAGGAACGCGGCGAAGGTGAGCGCTGCGGACAAGATCGAAACCGTCAGCCCCAGCAGCGGCGCCGCTGAAAGGCCAAGCGCGAGATAAAGCGGGCCCAGCACCATGGCGTTCAGAACCAGCTGAACACCGGTCACGACCGCGTAGGCGAGCGCGAACAGGATGATCTCGGGTCCGCGCGGCGTGTTCGCCGGAATGCCCTCAAAGAGGCTCCGGGCGACAAAGAACACAATCAGCGCCAAGCTTCCCCAGACGACGCTGAGCCCGGCCGAGACCGCGTACAGCGCGATCCGGCCGCCGGATTGCAGCGCCCACACGTAGAGCGGGTTGAACACTCGCGCAAACCCGAGCGCGTAGATCAGAACCAGCTTGAGCACCTGGGCGATGGTATAGGCGAGGACCTCGCGGCCATTGGTAACGCCGTCGTTTTGCAGCCGCGGCTCCGCGAGCGGTCCGCCCAGTTGGGTCATATTGTTTCTCCGCCGGCCGCGTTCACTCGACCGGAAATCGTGCCGCCTCAGTCGCCCAGAAAACCCATCACCGCCCGGACGAACCGCTCAGGCTGCTCCGCTTCGGGATGGTGACCGGCATCCTCGATCAGCTGGAATTCGGCGCCGGCGATCAGCTGCGCGTAGGCGCGGCGGTAATCGGGCGTGACGACGCCGTCATGGTCGCCCCACAGCACGAGGCTCGGCGCCGAAATGCGGCCGAGCCATTGCTTCAGCTGCGGGTTGTACATGTAGGGGTGCCAGGCATAGAGGCACAGCGCCTCCCAGTTGCGCGCGTGGATCACCAGCTCCTCGTCGGTCATCGCGTCGTAGTCCGGCGCCTTCGCCGGGTCGGCCCAGCTGCGGCGGCGCACTTCGGCGGGGTGGGTGTTGAACACGTCGAGGATGTCGCGCTCCTCGCGCCCGCCGAGCTTGATGCCGACCGGATCGACCAGGATCAGATTGGCGATCTTGTGGCAGGAGGCGACCGCGACCTCGGCGGCGAGCCAGCCGCCGAACGAGAACCCCATCAGCGTCACCTTCTCGTAAGGCAACTGGTCGAGCAGCGCGAGATAGAGGTGGACGAGGTCATAGATCGTGTCGAAATCCGGCGGTCGCGGCGAATTGCCGAAGCCCGGCGCCGATGGCGCGATGATCTCGACATGGCGGGCAAGCAGGTCGAGAAACGGCGCCTTGGGGCTCACCGTGTCCATGCCGTGCAGCAGCACCACCGGCGCTCCCTGGCCGCGGCGCAGCACCTCCAGCTCGAATCCGTTGACGATCATCCGCTCGGCGTCTGCAGCGCTTGCCATGGTTCCCTGGGGTCGATTGTTGTCGGGTGTAGCCGGGCGCCATATTGCCACGAAGCGGCGCTTTGCCACTATCCGCCGCGATCGGAGCGGCGGCGGTTCTGCGGCGCATTGTCACGCAACGGTTGCGGCCCGATGGGGCCTGCGAACAGGACTTGCGATCCTACCACAACGGGCTGTAGTATTCAGGCCTCGTCGCCACAACAGAAAGGAGGTGATCCTGTGTCTAACCACCAACCGCGGTGCACCGCAGCCGTGACCAGGATCCCTGCGCTAGCCGAGATCCTTGCCTAACAAGGCAACGGCGCGGCTGTGACAGCCGCTGGTTATTCGGTGGAAAAGGCCGTCGCCCTCGGGAGGCGGCCTTTTCTTTTGCGCTATTTGCCGAGGTCGAAGCCGTGCGCGCCAAGCCACGCCGCGAAGCCGGCGCCTTCCGGACTCGTCGCCTGGCGCGCCTTGTCCTCCGACCAGCCGTAAAACGCGGCGGCGCCGAACACTTCCGGCGATTTCTGGCGATCCTTGATCGAGTGCCGCGCGTCGCGCCGGCGGTCATAGGCGTCGACCGCCTCGGCGACCCCGCGATCGTCATAGCGGTCAAGGTGAACCGTCGCTTCCGGCGGCAGGCGCATGCTGATGAAGCCCGGCTGCGCCGGGTAGCCGAGGCACAGCCCCGCGACCGGGAACACCTTGTCGGGCAGCGCCAGAATATCGCCGACCGCGTTTGCGTGGTTGCGCAGCACGCTGATCGGGCAGGCGCCGAGGCCCACGGTCTCGGCGGCGAGGATGCAGGTCTGCAGGGCGAGCGCCGCATCGACCGTGGCATTGAAGAAGCCTTCGAGCGTGCCGTTCTCGACCGGGTGCTTGGAAATCCGCTCCAACCGCCGCGCGTCGCCGAGGAAGACGAGAAACACCGGGGCAGTGCCGATCCAGGGCATGTCGGGGATGAGCGCCGCGAGCCTGTCGCGCTGGCCGCGGTCCTCGATCCGGATCACCGAGGCCTGCTGGAAATCCGATTTCGACGAGGCCGAGAACGCTGCGGCTAGGATCAGCCGCACCGTCGATTCGGGCACTGGCCGCGAATCGTACCGCCGCTGCGTGCGGCGCAGCAGCACCTGCCGGAGCCACGAATTCTCCTCCGCCTCGCCGCCGAGATCGAGGTCGAAGCCGAACCGGGCCGTGAGTTCACTGCTGTAGGGTTCCGTCATCGCCGCTTTCCCCTGCCGCATCCCGGCGAAGGCCGGGACCCACTTTTCAGCCGCGCGAGAAGCGGACCGGTGGGCCCCGGCCTTCGCCGAGGTGGTGCTCTTCTGATAGGTTCAACCCCGAACCAACATCATCTACAAGACTAGCAGCCCAGCGCCGAGGAAATCTCCGATGCCCGACACCTTGACCACCAATTCGCCGATCATCGCCGCCTATCGCGCCGCGACCCCGGGCTCGGCGGCGCGGGCGAGCCAGGCGGCGGAGATGTTCCCCTCCGGCATCACCCACGATTCGCGCTATATCGAGCCCTACGGCCTCTACATCACCCGCGCCGAGGGGCCGCGCAAATGGGATGTCGACGGGCGCTGCTATGTCGACTATTTCGGCGGCCACGGCGCGATGCTATTGGGCCATTGCAACCCCCAGGTCATCGCGGCGGTGCACGCCCAGCTCGATCGCGGCACGCATTACGGCGCCTGCCACGAGCTTGAGATCGATTGGGCGGAATGGGTCAAGCGCCTCATCCCCACCGCCGAGCGCGTGCGCTTCACCAGTTCGGGCACCGAGGCGACGCTGATGGCGGTGCGGCTTGCCCGCGCCTTCTCGGGCAAGTCGAAGATCATCCGCTTCAACTATCACTTCCACGGCTGGCACGACCACATGACGACCGGCCACGCGAGCCATTTCGATGGCACCGCGACGACCGGCGTGCTCGACGCGGTCGCCGGCAACGTGCTGCTCTGCGACCAGAACGACGAACGCGGCCTGGCGCGGCTCCTCGAACAGCACGCGGGCGACATCGCCGCCGCGATCATCGAGCCGACCGGCGCCAATGGCGGCAGACTGCCGATCGACCCGGAATTCCTTCACGCCCTGCGCCGGCTCACCACCGAGCACGGCGTGCTGCTGATCTTCGACGAGGTGGTCAACGGCTTCCGCGTCTCGCCGGGCGGGGCGCAGGCCGCCTACGGGATCAAGCCCGACCTGACGACCCTGGCGAAAATCCTCGCCGGCGGGCTGCCGGGCGGCGCGGTCACCGGGCGCAAGGACATCCTCGACCTCCTCGACTTCAAGGTCACCGAGGCGGCCGGCAAGGAAAAGATCAACCACCCCGGCACCTTCAACGCCAATCCGCTGTCCGCCTCGGCCGGCATCGCGACCTTGCGCCAGGTCGCCGAGACCGACGCCTGCGCCCGCGCGAATGCCTACGGCGACGCGTTGCGCCAGCGCCTCAACGAGGTGTTCGAGGAGGAGCGGGTGCCATGGGCCGCCTACGGCACCTTCTCGTCGATCGAGCTCTTCACCAACCCCGAGGGGATCGCGGTCACCCCGACAAAATTCGACCCGCTCGGCCTCGAGGCCAAGCACTTCAAGGGCGTCAAGAATGCGAGCCTGGTCCACAAATTGCGCCTGTCGACGATGCTCGGCGGCGTCGATTTCAGCTCGCACCCCGGCGGCGTCATCTCCTGCACCCACGGCGACGCCGAACTCGACGACACCGCGACCGCGCTGCGCAACGCGGTGCGGATGATGCGGGCGGAGGGGGAGGTTTAGGCGAAGCTCGCACGCAGCATCGCGCAACCGGTTACCAGCAGGGCGATCGCCAGGACGCGGCTCAGATGTTCGCCGGCGACCCGCTGCGACAGCGAAGCGCCGATCCACGCGCCCGCCGCCTGAGACGGCGCGAGGCATGCGAGGACGGCAAGGTCGATGCTGCCGATCTCGGTGCCGTGCTGCGCCGTTGTCGCGAGGGCCGCGACGAAGGTGGCCGGCACGCTGACGACGATGCCGGCCGCCGCCGCCCGGCCGATGCTCTTGTGCATCGGCAGCCCGGACAGGGTCATCACGACATTGGTCAGAATTCCGCCGCCAAGTCCGGCCAGCCCCGACGATGCGCCGATGCCGATCGCCGCGACGTGGCGGAACCATCCTCCCGGCGGCTCGCCGACGATCGGTTGGAAGCGCTGCGGGAACGCGAAGCGTATCGCGAAAACGAGGCATAGCAGCCCGAAGCAACCGCTCAACAAGTTGCCGCGCAGATGAGGCGCCGCCAATTGCGCGGCGATGACCCCGGCGGCGATGCCCGGCCCCCATTCGCGGATAAAGCCGATATCGGTATTGCCGGCGCGCCAGTGGCCGAGAAACGAGACGCTCGCCGCCGGCATGATCGCCGCCAATGACGTGGCAACCGCGACATGCGCGGCTTCGTCCGGGGCGATACCGGAAGAAACCAGCCCGTAATAGACCGCCGGCACGACAACGACGCCGCCGCCGATCCCGATCAAGCCCGCCAGCACCCCGGCGCACGCACCCGCTCCCAGTCCCAGCAAGATCAGATGATAGGCGGTCATGGTCGATCCCCGCGCGGATTTGCTCTCGCGTTTCAAGCTAGACGCCGCAAAAGCCGCGCCACTGTGACGCGGATCACACGAGCCAGACCTTTTTGCGAAAATGCTTTGTTGGGGAGGGCTGCTAGAGCAGCGCCCGCCGCAGCATGTCGAGCCCGCCTGCCGCAAGCACGACCAGCACGGCGATGCGAAACCATTGCGGCTTGGTGCGGCGGCGCAGCCAGCGGCCGAGCGGCATGCCCGCCTGGATCGGGACGATCGCCACCGCCGATACCAGCATATCCAGCCCGGACATCGAGCCGCTGCCGCCGAGCGCCAGCAGCATCGTCAGGCTCGCGGTGAAGGCGAAGATCGCCATCTGCTTGACGAAGCTGTCCGGGTCGGTGGCGCGGCCGACGAGATAGGCGATCATCGGCGGCCCGAACATCGCCGACATCCCGCCCAGCACCCCGGCGGCAAGGCCGACCAGCGGACCCATCCAGCGCGCCGTCTTATCGCCGATGCGCACCCGCGGCATCAGCAGAAGCAGCGCCGCCAGGCCAAGAAAGCTGATGCCGAGAATGAGGCTCAATCGCCGCCGGTCGATGCTGAGCAGCAAGTGCACGCCGACCAGCAGGCCGGCGACCACGAAAACCAGGATCGGCCACATCCGCCGGATCGCCGCCAGCGTGTGGCCGCCTTCCATCGCCTGGGTGACGTTGGTTGCGACCATCGGCACGGTGAGCAGCGCCACGGCGGCCGGCACATCGAGGAATTGCGCGGTCAGCGGCACCAGCACTAGCGGCAATCCGACGCCGGTGACGCCCTTGACCATGCCGCCGAACACGAAGATCGCGGCGAGCGCGGCGAGCGCGACCGGCGGCAGGCCGAGAACCGCTGCTGTCACCATCGGCCCGGCCCCTGTGCGCCCGCCTGTCGCATGCGCCCCTTATGCCCAAGGCGAAGGCAAGGCACCAGGCGGTAGGCATTGTGTTGTTTTCTCGCACTCCCGCGAATGCGGGGGGCCCAGGGCGAGCGAGCCCCGGCTGCCCTGGGCCCCGCTTTCGCCGGAACGACGAGGGAGGGGCGAAGCAAACCCCCTCCCGTTTGGCATGAAATAAGCTATCCTGGCCCAGCGAAGGGCCGCGGATGGCCATCCGCGGCCACACGGCCCCAGCGAGGAGAATTCGACGATGCTGCCGCGCGACGACAACGAGTTGATCACCCGGGTCGGTCCGGGCACGCCGATGGGCGATACGATGCGCCGCTACTGGATGCCGGCGCTGCTGTCGAGCGAGATCCCCGACCCCGATTGCCCGCCGGCTCGCGTCCGCCTGCTCGGCGAGGACCTCGTCGCCTTCCGCGATTCCAAGGGCCGCATCGGCCTTCTCGACGAATTCTGCCCGCACCGCCGCGTCTCGCTCTATTTCGCGCGCAACGAGGAATGCGGCCTCAGGTGCATCTATCACGGCTGGAAATTCGACGTCGACGGCAGCTGCCTCGACCAGCTGAACGAGCCCGAGGAGCTGCAGTTCAAGCACAAGGTCCACATCACCGCCTATCCGACGGAGGAGCTGGGCGGCATCGTGTGGGCCTATATGGGACCGATCGACAAGATGCCCGCGCCGCCGAAATTCGCCTGGACCCAGGTCGGCGAGGAAC
>Ga0182015_10005636_pt1 | contig 12922 bp, 16 predicted proteins | sample 712P3MmetaG_FD_120478 | JGI IMG/M metagenome (GOLD analysis project Ga0182015, IMG submission 120478) | Permafrost microbial communities from Stordalen Mire, Sweden - 712P3M metaG | ecosystem: Environmental > Terrestrial > Soil > Wetlands > Permafrost | place: Sweden: Stordalen | collected...
GCCCCACCGGTATATTGCGCCCTATTTCCCTTTGGAGGGGTGGCCGAGTGGCTGAAGGCGCTCGCTTGGAAAGCGTGTATACGGGAAACCGTATCGTGGGTTCGAATCCCACTCCCTCCGCCAGCCCCCTCGTCCGCCCCGTTCGTAACCGTTCGCCACCAGTCGTATAAAGCACTGGTATTACTTCATTTTCATGCTATAATGACGTCCGTTCTGGTTCGGCTCCAGCCGCCAGAATTCGGTCGATACTTGTGGGATGTCTCGTGGGATTTGGCGGACACTCTAGGCAACCGAGTAATGAGGACGTGCAATCCGAGTTAGGGGGACACGTGTCCGTCGAACTCACCGGCGGTTCGGGACGGACGTGCTCGTGAGTGTGGCGGACACTGACCAGATCGGGCGAAAGTCATGGCGCAAAATATCCAAAGGCTGAGCGCGTTGGCGGTCGCCCGCGCGAGCAAACTCGGACTCTATGCCGATGGCGCGGGGCTCTATCTCCGCGTTGGGCGCGGTGGCGCAAAGAGCTGGGCGTTTCGCTTTATGCTCAATGGCAGGGCGCGCGAAATGGGTTTTGGCAGCTTCACGAAAGTCGGTCTGGCGGATGCCCGAAAGAAAGCGATCGATGCGCGCCGATTGCTGAGCGAGGGACGTGATCCTCTTGTCCAGCGGGAGGAGGAGGAGAAGCAGCGCGCCGCTGCCGAAAACGTTGCTGCAGCGCGTTCGATGACATTCGACAAATGCGCTGAGGCTTACATCAGCGCCCACGAAGTAAGTTGGCGAAACGAAAAGCACCGTCAGCAATGGCGGAACACGCTCGCCACCTACGTGTCAGCTATCTTTGGCTCCAGTCCAGTCCAGGACATCGACATTGATCTTATTATGAAGGTGATCGAGCCACTTTGGAGCGTAAAGACGGAAACCGCTCGTCGGGTGCGCGGACGGGTTGAAGTCATACTCGATTGGGCAAAAGTGCGCGGCTATCGGTCTGGCGAAAATCCGGCGCGATGGCGCGGTCATCTGGATCACCTTTTGCCAGCTCGATCAAAGGTGAGAATGGTCAAGCACCATGCCGCCCTTCCTTACCTTGGAATCGGTGCGTTTATGAAAGATCTGCGCGCAATGGAAGGCACAAGCGCCGCTGCCCTCGAATTCCTTATTCTGACCGTGGCCCGGACCGGTGAAGTCATCGGCGCACCGTGGTCTGAGATTAACCTCGAAAACAGGGTCTGGGTCGTTCCCGCGGCGCGCATGAAGAGTGGCCGTGAGCATCGGGTACCGCTGTCATCAGCGGCGATCGCGGTCCTCAACCGAATGCCAGACTTAAAGGATGACTACGTGTTTACCGGGCAGAGGCCTGGCGGCCCTCTGTCCAATATGGCGCTGCTCATGACGCTAGGCCGTATGAACTGCGGCGATATCACGGCGCATGGCTTCCGCTCGACATTTCGCGATTGGGCTGCTGAATGCACCAACTTCTCCCGCGAGGTCGTCGAAATGGCGCTAGCGCATGTGATCGAGGATAAAACCGAGGCCGCGTATAGGCGCGGTGATCTATTTGACAAACGGCGTCGCCTTATGGACGCATGGGCCGAATATTGTGGAAAGCCGGCTTTGGCGCGAGAATAGTGGCATGTCCCGGTTACTCCCCGGCTACGGCGGTCTTGAGATCGATCAGGCGAAGCGGATGAAAGACCTTGAGCGCGAGAATGTCCGCCTATCCTACCAAAAAAGCCGGGTGCAGATTGGGCTTCTGTGATTAAAGCCGATCCAGACATTGTCGAGGAATGTGTGCTTCGTTTAGGAAACATGTGTCTTCTGACTAATGTAAACGAAAAGCTCGGCAACAAAGGGTTCAACACCAAAAAGGCTGCCTTTGCGAAGAGCGAACTTTTAACGACCTTAGCGGTGGGGAAGACTTCGAAGTGGGATCGAGTTGAAATTGAAAATCGGCAGACTCACTTGGCTCAACTCGCTAAATCAGTTTGGCGATTTTCGTGATCGAAGTTGAAGCAGATCAATTAAAGCGCGCCGTCGAAGCGCAGCACGGCTGCACGGCCACGTTTGTCCAATCGGTGCCGGTCAAGGAGACATTTGAGGGCGCGACCGTGTGGGATGGCGTCGTCCACGTTTTCCAAATTCACGGCCATCCCAAGGCCAAGGAAGCCTACGCCTGGTCATCCCCGATAGAGGGAAGCGATAAGCGGCGGTTCTTCGCGGTGCTGCATCTGCCGCCGGTTACATCTCCGGTTGAGGCAGTGCGGGCGGCTATCGTGGCGGAGCAAAGGAATCAAAATGTCCGATAAGCAAACCTCTGAGGATAGATGGAGTCGGCTCCGATTCGAGATAATCAGTTGGTGTGGTTCTATAATACTAGGAATTGCAGTAGTAATCCTCCTTGCCGTTTGGCTTAAGGGATTTAGCAAAGTATGGGAGCCTGGATTAATTAAAGAGCATTTTGCGGCAGTCGTCGGACTACCTGTGGCGGCACTTGCTGCTTCATGTGTGATACTTGCTTTTAGGCAATCAGAGGGGCCGATCCAGTTTGAATTTCTTACTTTGAAATTGAAAGGCGCTGCGGGTCCTGTCGTTCTGTGGACGGTGTGCTTCTTTGTTATCGCTGGTGCGATCAAATTGCTGTGGGGCTCAAATTAGGGAGATTATCCCCTACTTGACTTATTGGATTTGGCATGGCATATTCCTTCCATAGTGAGGGACACGGCCATGGCTACCCGGAAACACATCCACCAACTGACCGCCGCACAGTTCGATAAGGCGTTCCCTGATGAGGAAGCCTGTTGCGCCTATTTGGTCGGTAAGCGTTGGCCGAAAGGCGTCCATTGCCCGCGCTGTGGCGCTGTAGAGCCTACTGAGTTGAAGGGTAACCCGTGGCATTGGCAGTGCTACGAGTGCGCCAAGGAAACGTCCTATCGCTTCTCTCACATCACCGGGACGATCTTCGAGAACACGAATAAGCCCCTCAAAGACTGGTTTCGCGTCATCCACCTGATGCTCACCAGCAAGAAGGGAATGAGCGCGCTGCAAATCTATCGCTTCCTCGGCTTCGGTTCCTACAAGACCGCTTGGCTGATGTGTCACAAGGTCCGAACCGCGCTGGTCGAACGGGATATGGACAAGCTTGGGGGCGTTGTAGAGGTGGACGAAACTTTCATCGGCGGAAAAGCCAAGAATCGGCATGACCGGGGCCATGGTGACGGGACTGGTGGCACCGGGTCCGGGAAAGCCGTCATTGCTGGCGCGGTCCGCCGCAAGGGCAACGTCGTTGCCCGCGTAGTCGAGAACCTCCGCGCGAATACATTGGAAGGCTTTGTACATGAAGCCGTCTCGCACAAAGTCAGTCTGCTGATCACCGATCAATGGGTTGGCTATAAGCATCTCGGAAAAGAATATCCCCACACGACCGTCGATCACGCCAAGCGCGAGTACGTTGTCGGCGCGATCCATACCAACACCATTGAAGGGTTCTGGTCGCTGATTAAGCGCGGGATGGTTGGCATCTTCCACAAAATCAGCAAAAAGTACCTTCCGCTCTACGTCGCGGAGTTCCAGTTCCGATACAATAACCGCATGAATCCCGACATTTTCGGAACGGCCATAGGCGGATGCTGACGCTTTTGAAGAAAGCGAGTCCTCTAATCGCCGTAGCGATCTTTTTTGGCGTGGCAGTTTTCGGTGAAATTCGGGAAGCATCAAATCACCAATCCCCACGGGAAGAAAACGCCCAAAATCATGAGGGCAATACCAACAATCGACCCAAAAACCCCGCGACTGTTCAAATAAATTGCGATCCCAATTGCACAGCAGGCGGCGCCGATCATGAGGGAGATGCGGTCGCTCAGTACCTGCAAAAGATTGATCCGCTTACTATCGTCACTTTCGGGTTGGTAATTGTCGTTATCTTTCAGGTGCGAGACAGTCGCCGTTCCGCCGAAAGACAATTGCGCGCCTATGTTTTGATAAAACTCACGGAGTTCCATCGCCCCAATGTTAGCAACGCGGATCAGCAAGAGTGGCCTATTCACTTGGTCTTTCGAAATGCCGGTAAAACTCCGGCTTATGCCGTCGTCATCGAAGTCGAAACCGATCTTGGAGCCCAAAGACCGAAAGAGGAGATATTCGTCCTCAGCAAAGCGTCCGTAACCTCTCCCCCATCGGTCATGGCGCCGGATGCGGCTCACACTATGCGGCTGGGAGGTATCGAACCGGGACACGCTAAATTCTTGGCCGCCCAAAACGCTGGGCTGTACTGCTATGTCTGGGGCCGAGTCGACTATATTGATACGTTTGGCCGGGAGCATTTCACCAAGTTTCAGATGTGGCAAAATTTTATGGCCGTCCACCAGTTCGGATTCTGCGAGGTCGGGAACAAAACTGACGACGTGTTCCCGGAGCGGTGGTGGCAAAAATTGCTGAGGCAATGGCGACGCAATGGCCGTGCTAACAGTCGCGAGGACGCTTAGCGCAGCAACCAGTGCTACCCCCACGGTCCGCCCCCTTCCGTGGCCTTTTTCGCGTCGGCCTGTCGGGGCGGACTTGTGGAATGGTATTCCGGACAAGTCAAGTCAGGGATAATCGCCAAAATTAGGACACTACCCTAAACAAGATTTGCGTGTGGAAAATAGATATTGTGCGACGTTCAATCTAAAAAGCGTCTTTTCAGAAACCAAAGCCCTCCCGCAAACTGCGCTATAAGACCGGCAATCCACAGGTAGAAGACGGCGTCATCTCTGACGCTGAGAAAAAATGCCAGGATCGCAGCGATAGAAACTAGAGCCAATCCTGTGAATCCCAAAATCTTGGCAGCGTTAATCCCGCCAGGCGAAGATTGGCCAGTTGTCGAAGGTGGTTGCGCAATATAGGCCATGTTTAGTCCATACACGCAGTGATGCCAGTCATGAAGCCGCCGGCAAACCCAAGCACGTAACACCACTCGGCATCGACGTGGTGATTAGCGGCTATCTCGATAATGCCGATACCGGCCAAGAGGCCCAAAATAGTACACCCTATCGTACTTAAAAGGCATTTCACGGCGGAGGCCTCCCGAGCGCCGACTAAAATTCATCTTAGTACACGAACAACTGTCGTGCCAGCCGAAAGTTGAACATCCTGATCTTCTCAACCTTCCCCAAAGATCTGATGGCTTTCCGACCTTTGACTCGATCCGACCGTGCCACGCACGGTGCGTTAGCCCATTGCCGAGTTATTGCCAGGGCCCCAAGGGAGAGGAGGTCGAGGCTGCGTTCGCTTCAAAGAAAAATGCATTTCGCCTACTGAGTATTTTATCCTGAGTATATTCAATGAGTGTTCTTATAGAGTATCGGACTATTTTGGCCGGTCCAGAGCGGACAATTATCGCCGGTCTAGAGTGGACATTTTTGTCCGGTCAGTTCGCTTCGGCTTGAGGTTTAATTCGTAAATATTTGTCTTCCCCTGTCCTCTCCGTTTGATGGCCAAGAGACCGTTCGCTTCCAGCGCCTTGAGGTGACGACGAACGCTGCGCTCTTCGAGCCCTAGGTCTACAGCGAGCCGCTGCTGGCCCGGAAAGCAATAGTCATTCTAGAAGGCCCACAAACATAATTTGATCCTGGTGTTTTTGGGGTGTGGATAACCCGTGCATCTTATTGCAGCTCCGAACCACAGGTTGTACAACTCGAAGTAACGTTTTTGTCTGCCTGCAAGGAGAATATTACGCTGCCTTCTAAGGGGAAGGGCAGTTGCTGTATCGGTCGTGCTGCGTTTGAGACGATGTTATGAAACGCCTGGACGCAGAAGATATCATCGCCAATTACGATCCTGAGTTTCCTCAGCAGCGACCTCTTTCCGCCGGCCGAACCTTCGTTATTCGAAACTTGTGGAGCACGAGTTGGGGCATCAAAGGCTATTGTCTGATGCCATACGAATATTTTCTCAATTCTCAACTCGCCATCGATTTTGGACAATTTGGTCGGTGACCGGGTGAAGGTTGCGTCCAGGGGACAAGCGAATGTCGAGCCGCTTTCGATCTAACGAGCCATTGTTGTAGAGACGCCACCGTAGAGTCGCTTGACTATTTGGCTTTGCTTTTTCTCTGGGGGAAGGAATGAATCGGGTTGGGCCATGCAAGATCTTAGCGACGTTGCTTGCTGTAATTAGCGTCAGCGGATGCGGGACTTACGTTCCTGACCTTCAGGAATTCTGGGGAACGCCAGAAGATGCCACGATCAAAGTAAACAAAATAGCAGGCCAAGTTGTTTGTGAACTGCACAGGGCTGTCCAACGCGTATTCAAAGATAATGAGACTAATTATCCTACTTTTGTTGCTGCACCAGGACACCCCCCTCCGAAGCCTCACAATTTAGATTGGTTTTATAAGTGGTCTGTTCAGGTCAACCTAAAACTGAACGTTGCGGAAGACACTGACCTGACGCCTGGAGTTTCACTGAATACAGTGCTTCCGAGTGCGGTGACCGGATTTCCTGGCAAACCAGCCGTAACTAATCCGCAATCTTATTTAACTGGATTCGGCGCGACTCTCACGACTACGGGAACGCGCACTGACCAATTGAATATGTTCTTTTCGGTGGCGGAACTAAAAAACGGGCAGTCGGCTATAGCTATGTCGTGTATTCCGCCTCCCACAAATGCCGACCTTTTTGTGCAAAGCGACCTCAAGCTGTATGATTGGTTATCTGCGGCGCTACTTCCCAATTATGCAGATATAATAGACTACGCAAGCAACTCTAGCCCCCAGAACACCATAATTCATGACGTTAAGTTCGAGATCGTTTCAGATGGAAGTGTGAACCCGTCCTGGAAGCTCGTTCATATTTCCGGCAACACAAGCCCGAATTTGTTGTCCCTCGGGCGAGACCGCACCCAAGAATTGATAATTACGTTTGGCCCTGCTCAGAAGGGTGCACTGGCGCCGTCCGCACAAAATTCGCTTAATGCCATCGAGACCAGTTCCGGGATCAGCCAGGCTCTTCGGAACGTGCGATGATGACCCAGCAACAAATTAGCTGTTGGTAGGCGCGCTAAGGAAACGTGACTAACTGCAACCTATGGAGCGACACAAATGGCCACGAAAAACGTCCCAGGAATTCCCAGAACGGCGACGGAGGCCAAGAAGCGTGGTTATAAGGAGGTGGCAAAGGTAAAGCACGCCGATTTGAGCAGCGCAGAAAAGAAAAAATGGGCACTTGTTAAGCCTAGCGCTGCTACCGGCCCTCAAACTATCTGCTATTACGACCCTAACACTGGCGAGTACGACGATTGCCATGAAGGCTGATTGAGCTTGGCCGTCAATCACGGCCTAATGACCACCGCGCATGACTTAAGTTTCTCGCCCGCGGTTTTGTCGTGCCACTCGCTGCAAAACTACAGGGTGATTATCGGCGCGTCGGCGGTCTTCAGTCGGCCCTATGCTGTGGTTTTGGCAATGCCCCCAACTTAGCGAAATGCAACCCGACGGAGGTGGAAATGAGCATCGCGGCATTAGCTGATGACGAGATCCTGAGAACGGATCGCCGAACTCTTGATTTGGCGCGGGTTATCGATCCGCATCTTGTTCCTATTCTTACCAACCTCCAACTGGACACTGGCCGTACAGCCCAATTGCGTACAGCCCTGGAACCGATAGCCGCAGAGAGCCCAGTCCAGAAAACGCCTTCGTCTAGTGCGCTCGACGGTCTGGTGAAATATATCCCGACCGAGTCCATCACATTGTACGTCGCAGCAACGGCAACCGCCGCCATGTCGAGCTTCACAGTGGCCTTCCCGTTCCTAACCCCGTTCCGGCTGTACCTGTGCTTCGTCGCGCTCACACCGATCCTCTTTCTCCTGATCTATGTCGGGAAGCGGCGAAGCCTGAAGCTGCCGGCCCTTCCTGAGCCGGTTACGAAGTGGCCTTGGTGGAAATTGATTGCCTCAACCGTTGCATTCGCGGTTTGGGCGCTGGCAGTCCCGCCGCTCGTCGCTACCGACGCCGGCAAAGTTGCGGCTGCGTTTGGCGCGCTTCTGGTCTCGACGATGCTTAGCTTGGTGGGCGCTGTCGTCGAGCCGTCAGAAGCGTCGGAGGCTCCTGGCCAATCACACTAACGTGCTGCGCGATGTTTGGACAATCGGCAACCGACGCCCGCAGGGGTCGCAAGGCTAGGCACTGATCGACATGGCGGACGATCCGATTAAACATGTTGTTCTTCTGGCGCTTGAAAACCACTCGTTCGACCAGATGCTTGGTTCGCTCAAACAGGTCTATCCAGAGCTTCAGGGCGTGGCGCCAGCTACTCCATACAACAACATTGATAGTGACGGCGCGATTTATCTTCAGGAAATCACAGAGGAGCGGCAGATGCCGCTCGATCCGCATCACGAGGTCCAATACGTCGCCGAGCAACTTGCGGATGGCAATGGTGGATTTGTAAGGAATTTCTCCAAGATGTATCCCGCCAGTCAACACGAGGACCGTCAATTCGTGATGGGGTACTACCCAGTCGATTTTTTACCGGGACTTCATTCCCTGGCCAAAGAATTCACCATTTGCGATCACTGGTTTTCTGCGCTTCCCGGTCCTACCTGGCCTAACCGTTTCATGGCCCTTACCGGCACGGCTATGGGTCGCGTCAATATGCCCGATGACGGGACGCACAAAACCGACTTGCGTGGGTACTTCCAGCAGAGCCAAGATACGATCTTCGACCGCCTCACGGACAAGGCCATTCACTGGAAATCCTATTTCCATGACATCCCGCAAAGCTGGGTGCTGGACCATCAACGATTGCCTCAAAACGCCGCGCGCTGCTTTTACATAGCCGAGTTCTTCAATGACGCGCGTGGCCGGGAAGAGGATTTTCCGCAATTCTGCTTTATTGAGCCGGATTTCATGGGGATCGTCGGCAACGATGACCATCCGCCCCATGACGTAATGAAGGCGGAAAAGCTAATTGCGGACGTGTACAACGCGATACGCGCTAATCAAGAACTTTGGCAATCAACGTTATTTGTCGTCTTCTATGACGAGCATGGCGGCTTCTACGATCATGTCATTCCACCGAAGGCCGTGCCTCCCGACGATCACCATGAGGAATACAACTTCGACCAGCTTGGTGTTCGCGTTCCGGCTCTTTTGGTATCGCCCTGGGTCGAACGCAGGATCGAAACGACGCAGTTTGATCACACGAGCCTTCTCAAGTACCTCACCGACAAATGGCAATTGAAGCCATTACCGAGCGTGCGCATCGCGCAAGCGAACAGCATCGCAGTGGCGCTGCGCGGGCAGTGTCGCGATAATCTATTGCCCCGCATCGAACTGTCGGTGGACCAGCTTACGCCCCCCAACCTTGAACTTGAGGAGAAGGCGATCGCCGACAACAGCACGCATGACCAGGCGCTCAGCAAATTGCGTGACTATATTGGAATGGAATTGGATGAGCAGGCACCGGGGTTGTACGCTAGTTTTTCGCGCTGGTTTGAGACCGTGAAATCGTATTGCGGCAATTTCAGTCTAGCTCAGTCGGACGCGCGAGCTTTCAATGTTTCGATTGCTCAGCCCGACAAGCTAGGGACCGCCGACGTATCGGTGAAAGATGATATCGCGCACTGCCTTATGTCCAAAAAGAAGGCGGCAGTCGCGATCCTTGCGAACCGTGTTCGGGACGAAACACTTTCGGAAGCTCGTCGCCGTCACGCTGCTCAGACACTCGAACTAATTAGCGGGAGGCGCTTTCACAGCGATCAAAAGCTCAACGAGGCCCAACGATTACTTGATCTTCACGGACAATGATTCCCGCGTTTTAGTGCCCAGTTTGACGCTTCAAAGTCGAGAGCCATCTCGGTCTGATTCCATCAGAGATCAAAAAAGAGGTCTGGAAACGAGATAAAGGCCGGTGTGTAATTTGTGGTGCCACGAAGAATTTGCATTTCGATCATGACCTACCATTTTCAAAAGGCGGGACGAGCATTTCGGCAAAAACGTGAGATTGCTGTGCATGAAGCACAACCTTCAGAAGTCGGCAAAAATTGAATGACTGCGTGCTCGTTGATTTATTTTGCAACAAAATCTTCAGATGCCATAGGAACAATTTGCGGTTCCCCGTTGGGCCCTTGGCCGATTACAAGCCCCCCTTGTTCCTCAGCCTCATCCTCAAGCTTTTTCGGATTTGAAAACAAAGATTCCAGTTTGCTCATGTGTAAGACTCTTACAGTTTTATCCTGACTGGCAATTCCGAGACTATCTTCGTTCGAATCAGTGTGGAACTTTAACCACCAGATTGGGCCGTCAGAAATACGAAATACGAAATGGTCACGAAGAGTTACTGCGGTCCCGGAGCCTGATAGTTTCCATAATTGAACTGTTGAGTCTTCACTACCACTAGCAATTGTTTTTCCGTCATTGTCGAAGTCGACCGCCCACACCGGACTGCCATGATCAATAGGGCGCATAGCCTCCTTACCAGAGGCGACATCCCAGAGACGCATAGTCTTGTCGTCGCTTCCAGACAACAAAAGCATCCCGTCCGGGCTAAACGCAATTTCGTAGACCCCACTTTGGTGCCCGATGAGGGTAGTCTTCAAGTGCCAATCGCTGACTTCCCACAGTTTCACTGTGGCGTCTTCACTAGCTGAGGCGAGGAGCGTTCCGTCTGGATTGAACTCAAGTCCTTGAATTTTGGCAGTGTGCGCAGCAAACGAAGTTTCGACGTTGCCCGTCTCTACATCCCAAATCCTTATCTTGCCGTCCTCGCTTCCGCCGGCGAGCAGCTTGCCATCCCGGCTAAAGGCGATGTGGCGAATTTTTTCTGCCGCATCTTCCGCGTTAAGGGAGCGATTTTCCTCCGTTGAGATGTTCAAAAGCCGAATCGCTGAGGTCTTGGTCGCGGAAGCAAGGTATTTTCCGTCTGGACTAAACGCTACGGCCGATACACTGCCAGACTGTTTTTGAAACCCCTGCATAAGTTTTCCAGTTCGCAGATTCCAAACGTCTATTGAACTATCAACACTGGATGATGCGAGTAGCGGCGCAGAGGGATCGAAGTCGATCATTGTCACCGCTCCGCCCTGGCCTCGCAGGGTAGTTAACTCCCTTCTTTGACCGATCGTGCTGAGATCCCACAGCCGAACAATTCCATTCGCGTCTCCCGTCACAAGCTCCTCTTTCCCCTCAGAATTGAGGAACGAGACGGATGTAACGTCTCCAGAATGTCCCGGGAAAGTTAGGATATGCCGCCCTCTTTCAACCTCCCACAGTCTCGCAGTGCGGTCCTCACTCCCCGATACAAGCCATTTGCCATCGGAACTGAATGCAAGCGAAAGAATGCTCCCCTTATGCCCGGTTAAGGCACGCACGCCCTTCCCGGTCCTTCGATCCCAAATCCAGATTGTGTCATCCCAACCAGCCGACGCGACGGTTTCACCGTCCGGGCTAATTGCAACGCAAAGCAACGCATCGTCATGGCCTGTAAATGTTTGGCTGTTTGTGCCCGACTGCAAATCTCACACTTTTGCGGTCTCATCCCAGCTCCCGGAAACCAGTGTCCGATCATCCGCACTGATGGTGGGTACATATACTCCTATGTTTCTTCCTAATACTTCTATTATAAAGTATTCATCATATTTTCACTCGCGATTATTAGCTTTGTGAAGAGATGCCCCCTCTTTAAGGCGCCGCGCAATGTATTTGTGAATTGATTCAACCGTAATTTTCCGCGCGCCGCCGTCGAGAAATGAATCCAACTCGCCAGCGGCTAACAGCTCGTAGCCACGCGTGTTACCGCAGCCCAGCGCTTCGCGGACGCACTAAAAGTGGCCGAACGTATTCGCTTTCCTGACGTTGAGTGGGACCCTTTCTTCCAGGACTGGAACTAACAACATTCGTATCCATTTTCGCTCTTCCACCTCTGCCAATGGTGGCAAGCAAAACAGGTTTCGATGCGGAATAAAACGACCGCTTTTCGGAATCCCGACGGCCTAGGTCTGCACAGACTTTGGCAACCGCGGTAAAATCTTGCTGAGGTTTGGATTTGCGGTGAGACGTGCAAACAGCACGTATTTTCGAAATGCTTCCATTATTTGGCGCGCAATTGTTGGCCGAGCGTCCTCTTCCATACGAGGAGCGTTTTCACTACGGCCGATGAATTTGTTTTCGTTCGCAAGCATCGATCGGTAAAGTCGTCCGTTTTGATCGCTTGCGGGAAGGCCTTTAAAGTGATCGCGCCAATCGGCTACTGCATCGGAACTGGCTTGGCACCCTAGGTTGGTCAGCTCATTGGCGATCCGCCTTGCCGCTTCTTTGCGCCCGTACCCAATTGCGTAAAGCTGCGACATCGCGACTGCTGATCGAAGTTTTAGTAACAGCTGTTCGGGTCGGCGACCTCGACGGGACTTGTTACCTTTTGGTGCAAGCATCGGCTCTACGACGCCAACCTCGAGATAATACAGTGCGAGATTGAGCGCAAAGAGCGGCATTTGAAGAAGCCGGTCGTCACCGGATACAGCCGAAATAAATCGATTGATTGCCGAAAGTTGATGAAAAGCAGCCGCGCGCCCGCCATCGGCACGGTTGAGGAAAAGCTTGTTCGCCTCGCGCAGTAACGCTTCCAGTTGTTGCCACGCGGCAGACAGCGTCTTCTCGTCCACGTCGGCCATGGCGCCTTCCCGAGAATCATTTCGTAGGGCGGCCGAAGATATAGCCCCTACGGGCGTCAGCTACGACGCTGTTTCCCCCGAACTGTGGGTAGATTTGGGGGCAGGGGGCCTGTGCTGGAAGAAATCCATGAGGTGTCAATGGATGATGGCGGAGGACCGTTCCGCCAACGCCTGCGTTGAAACCAAGTCGAGCAGTTTTCGAGGACCCTTCCCGCAGACAATTGGAACTGACTAAGAAAGTATAATTCCATACCCGTTCAGAACGCTGCGGACTGATAAGGCA
>Ga0182015_10005638_pt1 | contig 12915 bp, 14 predicted proteins | sample 712P3MmetaG_FD_120478 | JGI IMG/M metagenome (GOLD analysis project Ga0182015, IMG submission 120478) | Permafrost microbial communities from Stordalen Mire, Sweden - 712P3M metaG | ecosystem: Environmental > Terrestrial > Soil > Wetlands > Permafrost | place: Sweden: Stordalen | collected...
AGCCGCCACGGAGAGCGAATTGGACGACCACTGCACCGACAGGTCGAGCACAATCAGCTGACCGGAGAAGACCAAGGGATCTCCGCCACCATCGAAGAGCCCGGCTAAATCGCCGTGGATGAACCGGTACAGCGTGAGGGCCAGTGAACGCTGCGCCGAGTGCTGTGTGCCGGCGATGTGCGTCTCCAATTGCTCGTACAGGGCCCGCAACACACGGGCCGGTCGCGAGACGGGCAGTTGCTGCCACACCTCATCAATGACGTAATGCTCATCGCTGGTGAGCGGTGAACCCTGGGCGCTGGCAATGAGGGCTCGCAGTAGATTCCGGCTCTCCCGGTCGTCCTCGGGAAATGGACTGCACCACCCGTCGCGGCCAAGTGTCACCGGCGACACCCCGTAGGACGCGGCCAGTTGCTGATACTCGCCCTTGGGGTCAATCACCACCACGCGGCGCCCGCGCACCAGCGCGCGATCAAGCAGCATCTTGACCACGGTGCTCTTGCCGGCCCCGATCGATCCGGCGACAATCATGTTGGGATTCGAGACCAGTCCGGCCGCGTACGCGTCAAACGAATCGAAGACAAAATCAAATCCCCGCAGCGCTATACCGAGCGGACGGCCCACAAGTCCCGTGCCGGCGTCGTGGGCCGGAAGTCGAAGACTAAAGAGGTCGTTCGACGTCGACCAATGTGTCCAGGGTCGACTCACCAGCCCGGTCCGCCCGGCAACTGGTGGCAGTACCAGATCGCCTGGCGACCAAGGCCGCGTTCACAACGAAGTCCCGCGTCGTGGGCACGACGTTGCACCTCGTTGACGTTCTGGCGCAACAGTCGCTCGGACGTCGCGCCCACACGTACGTAGACCGCGCAGCGCAACAACGCGCGACCGCTCGCGACGAGGACTTCACGCTGGGCCAGGCGCTCGAGCGCTCGTTCGGCGCGGGCGGTGCGGCGAAAACCAACCGAGCGCGAAGCCGCCCCGTCACTACCGGTGCGATGGACCGCGCGCTCGACCATTCGATGAGCCCGCTGTCCGCTCACCACGTCAAAGTGCAGCGCGACCGTGACGTCGTCGCTTGCCTGTTGTAATCGTTCCAACAGCGCTCGACCTTCGGGCACCGCAGTGAAATCACGAACGCGTAGCACTCGAACGAGACCACCGGTCGTTCGCAAGTGGTTCCAACGTTCGAGTAACCACATTGAACTCTTCGCGGGCGAAATACCAATCATTTCGAGCAGTAGTTCACTGCTCGCGCTCCAACCCTCGGGCGCAATGGTTCCCTCGCGAAGTGACAAGAGGGTCTGGCCACCTTCGCGACTCGAGCGCACGTGGACACCAACGTGCACGGATCGGTCGCTCGTCGCCTGGGCGTCAGCGAACGTCGCCAGATCCTGCGCACGCACGACGTCGTGGCCAGAGAGGTCGAGTCGCCCGCGATGCTGCAATGAATATCCCTGCACGGTGGTTTGACCCCGCGCGCGCAGCGCCAGCGACGGGCGCTCGGTAGTAAACGAGACCTGCGTCCAACGGGACCGAATGACGTAGCGGGCCGCCACCACCAGTACTTCGCCCACGGTCAAGTTGTCGTAACCCGGCAGAGCGCAGAAGAGCAGCAACAGTCCCGTGATGAGTTCGACCATGCTGGTGCGAGTGCGGACCAACCAGTCGCCGGCGAGGCCGACGCCGAGCACGACGACAATCGCTTGGTGGCGACGAATGCCAATCCAGCGGACCTGACCGTCGGCGTCGCCGAGCGCGAGCAATTCACTCATCGAAGTGCCATCCAACGACGGGACCCATTTCGTCAGTGTGGTACGCCACGTGCCCGCCCCTCACCTGAGGTTCGCCAATTGGTGGCGGAAGTTTCGGTCCGTTCCACTCTGGATCGGGCACGTCCGTAGTTGTCTCCCACATGCCAAAACCGAGGTCCTCGGACCGTGGCGTCGGACCAGGCAGCGGCGCCTCGGGCGTCAATGCGCGGGCCGCCGCACCAAGTGGCGAAGACGGTGCGTTCTGGACTGAACGAGTGAATCGTTGGCGAATTCCATCGAGGTTATGAAGGGCCGACTGCTCCACGAACGGAATGACTCGAAGTAGTACAAAGGGTGTGCACGTGGCCAACAGCAACGTCACGGCCCCGGTAATAGCCACCGTCGCGGAGCCACCCTCTAACTCATCAAGCCCGAGCGAGAGCGCAATCACGATCAGCAATTTGCTCGACGCCACCGCGATGAAGGTCTCGGCGAGACGCCAGCCCAGACGACGCATGGCGGGAAATGTCGACAGCGGCACGATCACCGGAACCAATACCAGCAAGAGTGTGAGGACCACCGAACGGATGATGAGCTCGCACCACAACAGCCAACCGCCGATCACGACGACGACGCAGAGCACGAAGACCGCGAAGCCGGGGACGGTCGTCGAGAGCGACAGGCTGGAGAACGCATTGATCAAAGAGGTTTCGTGACCAACGGCCGAGCTTGCCGCTCCGCTGGAGAGCTGATCAACCGCCTGGAGGATCAAGGTCGCTGCTGGTCGGGCAATGACAATGGCCAGGACGCACGACGGTGCGACACCTAAGTAGACGCGCCAGAGCGACGAGCCATCGGCGTGACGAAGCGCTTGCAATGTGGCCACCAGTAGTCCCAGCATCATGAGCACGGGCGCGGCCACCAACAAGACCTTGAATTCAGGTGTCGCCGAGCCAACGATCGAAGACGGTTCGCCGGCCTTGGTCAGCACCCCGCCCACCGAATTGAGCAACCACTCAACGCTCGTGAGCACCCAATTGGTGAGCGCAGAAAAGAGGTCACCGAGCGTGGATTTGGCGACAGACGTCGTGATACAGCCAACGGGGTTAAAAAGGCACGACAGGTGCTTGATCAACTGACGCTGAGCCCGGTCTTGAAGAAAAAGTTGATCAGCGCCGGGGCCGCGCCAATCAGTACCGCCGCTATGAGCGCCGTCACGACAGCGCGCCGTCCCGCCATTGATTGGTGAGCATTTTGGGTGTGGCTGCCAATGGCCCAGAGACCGGCACCTAGTAACAGGGCAATGAGCGTGCCAATGAGCGCCCACGAGGCAATTCCGTTGGCGATTGACTGCAATGCGGCGCTGCCGGGCAGGTCAGCCGTGGATGGATGGAGAGAGACGTCAGCAAACTTCATGGAAAACTCACTTTCCGCTAGGGGCAACCCAACGGTCGCTGTCTTCACTCACGCGGCATCTTCTGCGAGACTGGATAGGTGCTTCTCGCTTCTGTGCCTAATGTCCTCTCGCGCTGGCCCAATATTGCGATCTACGCAGCGGCCGCTGGTGCCGCAATCGTCGGCATCATCATCGGTATTTTCGTCAACCGTCATCGAGGCCACCGCGCCATTGCCCAACGCCTCAGCGCGCTTGGCTCGCGTCTTGGCGTCACCCCCTACAGCGACGACGGCAAGGTTGAATCGGCGCTGAGTTACCTCGAAGAGGTCACGGACGCCGCGACGACGGCCGTGGGCGAATCCAGCGCGGAATCAACCCGGCTTCGCCGATCACTCGACTCACTGCCGCTGGGACTCGTGCTCTGTGACGAAAGCGGCGACGTACTCTTTCGCAACACCCAGGCCGAAGCCCTCATGGCCAGCCGCTACGGCGACGCCATCGCCGCTCAGGCCGTCACCGGCGTGTTGACCGAGGGGTGGACCAACGGCGCGGCCGAGCGCACCATCGAGATCTACGGACCGCCGCGGCGAACGCTGACCATCCGCTGTTCGGTGATTGACGACGGTCGGCGACCGTTGGGCGTGCTCGCGGTCATCGAGGACATCTCCGAGCGTCGCCGTTTAGAAGACATCCGCCGCGACTTCATCGCCAACGTCTCGCACGAGTTGAAGACCCCCATCGGCGCACTGGGTTTGCTCGCCGAGACCCTGCAGTTCGAACGCGACCCCGAAGTCGCCAATCGCCTAGCCCAGCGCATCAATTCCGAAGCGTTCCGGGTGAATCGCATTATTGAAGACCTCCTCGACCTCTCACGCATCGAGAGCGAGGGCTCACCGTCGCGCGAGCCAGTGCCGGTCTCGCTCTTTGTCGCCGACGCGATAGAACGCATTCGTACGGCCGCGGAGCAGCATCAGGTGACGCTGGATTTCGTCGAGTCGGCCAACAACTTCGTGATCGTGGGCGACCGACGCCAACTCGTCTCCGCCGTGCACGCACTGCTAGAGAATGCGGTGGTGTACTCGCCCGAGGGCGGGTCGGTAGGCGTCAGTATCGACCGCATTGAGGCAACGGTCGATGAGGAGGGCGAGTCTGTCGGTCCATTCGTGCACGTCGCCATTACCGACCAGGGCGTGGGCATTCCCTCCAAGGACCTCGAACGGATCTTCGAACGCTTCTACCGCGTCGATCCCGGTCGCGCCCGCGAGACCGGCGGCACCGGGCTAGGGCTCAGCATCGTGCGCCACGTCGCGCAAAATCATGGTGGCACCGTGCTGGTGGATTCGCGCGAGGGTGAAGGTTCGACCTTTTCGCTCGAACTGCCAATGAACCAGCGATGAGCAAAAAGGCCAAAGCCCAACAGCGGGTCCGCGTGCTGGTCGTCGAAGACGAGGAGTCGTTCGTCGACGCCTTGAGCGTCGGACTCGACCACGAAGGCTTCGACGTCACCATTGCCCGTGACGGCCAGGAGGCCGTCATTCTCTTCGACAAGAACAACTACGACGCCGTCTTGCTCGATCTGATGCTGCCCAAAATGTCCGGGCTCGACGTCTGTCGCGCCATGCGCGCGAGGAGTGACGTCCCGATCATCATCGTGAGCGCCAAGGGTGAAGAGGTCGACATGGTCCTGATGCTCGAATTAGGGGCCGACGATTACGTGACCAAGCCCTACCGGCTACGCGAACTAGTCGCACGCATTCACGCCGTACTTCGACGACGCGAAGCCCACGACGAGGGCAGCGGCGAACAGGAACTCATTCACGCCGGACGTATCCGCATGGACGTGGACGCCCGACGTTGCTTCGTGGGTGAACAGGAGATCAAATTACGCAAGAAGGAGTTCGCCCTCTTACGGCTCCTGCTCGAAAATCCCGGGCGAGTACTCACGCGCGAAGTGCTGATCGATCGCGTCTGGGGCAGTGACTACGTGGGTGACACGAAAACCCTCGATGTGCACATCAAGCGCCTGCGTACCCTCATCGAAGACGATCCCAAGAACCCCACCGGCATCACCACGGTGCGCGGCGTGGGTTACCGATTCGAGATCACGCCGGACGAGTAGCGATCGTTGTCTGGCCGCCCATGTACGGGGCGAGCACGTCGGGCAGAATCACCGAACCATCAGGTTGACGGTAGGTCTCTACGAGCGCGGCCCAGATGCGCGGCCAGGCGAGGGCCGAACCGTTCACCGTGTGTACCAATTCAATGGATCCATCGGCCGTGCGGAAACGGACGTTGGCTCGGCGAGCCTGAAAGTCACCGAACCAACTCACTGAGGAGACTTCAAGCCAACGGTCAACTCCGGGGCTAAATACTTCGAGGTCGAACGTGCGCGCCGACGAGGTACCGAGGTCTCCAGTGCACAGCAACAAGACGCGATAGGTGAGACCGAGGGCTTGTAGGAGCGCCTCGGCGCGCGCGAGCACGTCGGCGAACGCGTCGTCGGCTTGGGCCGGCGTGCAGTAGTTGAACAGTTCCACCTTGACAAATTCGTGCACGCGCAAGAGCCCACGGGTGTCACGCCCAGCTGCTCCCGCCTCACGACGAAAACAGGACGTCTGGGCCGTCAGGCGAATGGGCAACTCCGCTTCGTCCAAGATGTCACCGCGTCGCATGGACGTGAGTGGCACTTCGGACGTTGGTATAGCCCACAGTCCGTCGCGCTCAATGGAGTACATGTCGTCCACCGATTTAGGTAGGTGGCCGGTGGACATCATCGTCTCGGTCAAGGCAAATGTCGGTGGGTGGATCTCCTCGTAGGCGTCCAAGTGACGTTCCAGCGCAAAAAACCCGAGGGCCCGCTGCAGTCGGGCGCCGGCGCCGCGCAGCAACGGGAACATCGATCCAGCTAATTTGGCCCCGGTCTCGAGGTCGAGAATCCCTAGTTCCGTGCCGGTCTCCCAATGCGGCACCCGTTGATGATCGGCGTAGGTGGGCGCATCGAGCCCTTCGTCCATCCCCACCCACCACCGTCGCATTTCCACGTTGTCACTGTCATCGAGCCCGTCGGGGACGTCGGGAGCGGGCAGATTGGGAATCATCAACAACATCTCGCGCAACGCATTGCCCGTAGATTCACTGGCCTCACTGGCCTGACGTTCCAGGTCACCCACTGCCCGGCTCTTCTCGGTCAGTTCCTGGGCGGTCGTTACATCCTTGTTTCGGTGCGCCTCGCCCACCTGGCGTGACAGTTCGTTCACCTCCGCGCGCAAACTCTCTGTCTCTTGCAGGAGGCGGCGATGTTCAACGTCGAGGGCCTCGATCTCATCCATGGTGAGCGTCGAGACGCCGCGACGGGCCAGGGCGGCCTTCACGAAATCCGGTTCACGACGCAGTTGTGCGAGATCAATCATGTCCGCCAGCCTACCGAAATGGAGTCTCGACTCCAGAGAACGTCTAGGTTCAAAGGTCGTGAGCAACGCCGTTGAAGTCAACAACTTAGGAGTGACGTTCGGCGAGTTGGTCGCCGTCAACGGCGTCACGGTGCACGCCGACTACGGCGACGTCGTCACACTGCTCGGCCCCAACGGAGCGGGCAAGACCACCGTCGTTGAGACGTTGTTGGGCTTTCGCCGACCAACGTCGGGTTCGGTGCGCCTCGGCGGACTTGATCCCTGCCGTGACCACCGCGAGGTGGTGGTGCGCACCGGAGCGCTACTGCAACGGGGCGGCGTCTGGTTTCCAATGACCCCGGCGCAAGTGCTCCGACTGACCGCCACGTACTACCACGCGCCGCGAGCACCCGAGGAGTTGCTCACGTTGCTTGATCTCGACCACTGTGCGCGCACGCCGTGGCGGCGCCTCAGTGGGGGCGAGCAACAGCGGACGTTGCTCGCGCTGGCCCTCATCGGACGACCGCGGATTGTGTTGCTGGACGAACCTACGACCGCCGTTGATCCCGAAGGTCGTCAAGTAATCCGCGAGCTCGTTCGCAGCGAGCGAAGTCGCGGTTGCGCCATTCTGATCACGACACACGAACTGGGCGAGGCCGAGCAACTCGCCGACCGCATCGTCATTCTGAATAAGGGCCACGTGGTGATCCAGGGCACGCTAGAAGACCTTGCCGGCAGTCCCGAGATGATCATCGAGACGTCGGCGCCCGCCGACCCGGTTGGCCTTTCGAGCCTGCTCGGCTGTGAAGTCACGCGAGACGGTCCGCTACGCCTGCGTTGCGCCACAACGTCGACGCCCGAGCGCATCGCGCTCATCACGACGTACCTCACCGGTGACGGGTTATCCATGACCTCGCTGCGCACCCGGGCGTCGCTTGAGGAGCGTTACCTCGATCTCATCGCCAGCGAACGAGACGGCGCCGCGACATGAACGCACTGTTCGCCCAAACGCGCGCGGAAGTGCAGATGACGGTTCGCCGCGGAGAAACGTTGTTGCTGACCATTGGAATTCCGGTCCTGCTCTTGATCTTCTTCTCCCAGACACACGTCACCGCCTCCCCGGCGGCCCACCGCATCAACTTCATCGCCCCGGGAATCTTGGCGTTGTGTGTGCTGTCCACGTCACTCGTGGCGCTCTCAATCGCGACGGGCTTTGAACGTTCTTTTGGGGTACTGCGGCGGCTACACGTCACGCCGCTCGGTCAACGCCGTCTCATTGGTGCGAAAATTGCGGGCGTGCTCGTGACCGAGCTGTTGCAAGTCGCGGTGCTGTCGGCCGTGGCGCTACTGCTCAAATGGCATCCCCATGGCGGTGCGAGTGGTGGCCTTCAGGTGCTGGCCCTGTTGGTCTTGGGTTCGGCCGGGTGCGCCGGAATTGGCCTTCTGCTCGCCGGCCGCCTTCGGGCCGAAGTCAACCTCGCAGCCAGCAATGGTCTCTACCTCGTGCTGCTCTTGGTGTCGGGCATCGTCGTTCCCGTCACGTCACTGCCGACGTTCGTGCAAAAAATCGTGGTGGGTTTACCGCCGGGAGCGATGTCCGATGGACTTCATCGCGTGCTGGGACAGGGCCACGCACCCTCGATCGCCGATTGGACCTCGCTCGCGGTGTGGGCCGTGCTGGCGCCGCTCTTAGCCGCACGCACGTTTCGCTTCGACTGAGCGTTACTGCAGTGACGCAATACCGCTCTTCAGCTGACTGACGGGGATGGCGCCAAAGTAAACCTGTTCGACCACGCCCTCTTTGGAGACAAAAACCGTCTCGGGCACGTCATCGAATTGAAAGATGCCACTCGTGACCACGTCATTGGGATCAAAGGCCACGGGAAACGTCACCTTGGAGTGCTTTATGAATGCCTGACCCGAGGAGAGTTTGTCGCTGGCGTCGACGCCGAGTACCACGACGGGACTGGGACTGTGTTTACGGATGTACGTGGCGACTTCGGGCATCTCTTTGTGGCACGGCCCGCAGTAACTCGCGAAAAATATCAGGACGCCGGGGTGACCCGTCGCCCACGGGGCGCGCTCCTTTCCGCCGTTAAGACCGGCCAGGCTGAAGGTCTGCACCTTGTGGCCAACGAGATTAGATGAGAGACCACCGTCATTTTGTACGGCGCTGCCCGTCAAGATCGAGACGATCACAATCAACGCCACGGCGAGCACTGTGCCAATGCCGATTGAAACGAACATCATCGGCGACGGATGTCCCCGCTTCGGCCTAGTGGTGTCGGACAAGGACATCCACGGCCATCAATACAAACAGCGCCGTTAAATACGTGATCGAAAAATGAAACAGACGCATGGCTTCGGCGACGTCGGCTCGGTCATTGCGCGCGTGACGATAGAGCCGTAGGGCGTAGAAGGTGAAGAGCGCGCCCAACACGAGAGCAGTGATGGCGTAGATCCATCCCAGGTGAGCCACGGGTCCCACCAGGACCGTCACGGCCCACATGATCACCGAGTAGACGAGGATTTCGAGCGTCGTGTGTCGCAGCGACGCAACCACGGGCATCATGGGTACGTGAGCCGCTTGGTAGTCGTCGCGGTAACGAACGGCCAGCGCCCAAAAGTGGGGTGGTGTCCAAATGAAAATTACGAGGAACAGCAAGACCGGTGTCCACGAAAGTGAGTTGGTCACCGCGGCCCAGCCAATCAATACCGGCACCGCGCCCGCCGCGCCACCGATCACGATGTTTTGCTTGCTGCGTCGCTTCAGCCACAGCGTGTACACAATGACGTAGAAGGTGGTCGCCGCCATCGCGAGATAGGACGACAACATGTTGACCCACAATGCGAGGACGCCAAAGGCCGCGAGTTCCAGCGCGACGGCAAAGATGGTCGCGGCACGCGGCGACATAACACCGGTGACGAGCGGGCGACGCTTGGTGCGCTCCATGATTGCGTCGATGTCACGGTCCAGGACCATATTGAACGCGTTGGCCCCCCCGGCCGCGAGCGTGCCGCCGATGAGGGTGGCGACGATCAGCCACAGACCGGGAATACCGTTCGCCGCCACAACCATCGTGGGGATTGTCGTGACGAGCAAGAGCTCGATGATGCGTGGTTTAGTGAGGGCAATATAACCACGAAGTACGTCAACGCCAGAGCGAGTCGATGGAGTAGCCGTTGTCACTGGTCCATCCTACGAGACTCAGACTTTCTCTAGGCTGGAAAAATGGCTTCCCCGCGACGCAGCGTGTCTATTACGGCTTTTCGTTGGTTCGCTTTTGCCACGTTCCTCTCGGTAATTCTGATAGTCCTCTCAGGAGCGGCGGTGCGACTGACCGGTTCGGGCCTGGGTTGTCCGGATTGGCCAACGTGTTACAAGGGACGGATAACAACACCGTGGGGCATCCATCACTTCATCGAGTACGGCAATCGCATGTTCACGGCCGCGATTTTCATCGTCACGGCGATCACCTTCGTCGCCGCGCTCATGCGTGAACCACGTCGACGTGACCTCGTTGTCCTGACCGCGATGTTGGGTGGCGGCATCGCGGCGGACGCGGTGCTCGGTGCCTTCGTTGTCTACAGCAAACTCAATCCGTGGCTGGTCTCGCTGCACTTGCTGCTGTCGCTCTCCATGGTCGTGATCGCGGCCGTGCTCTATCACCGGTCCAAATACATCTACGGACCCGGGGCGCGCGCCGACATTCGCGATCCGCACTTTCACAAGGTCGCAAAGTTGTTGTGGATACCTTTTGTCATCCTGGTCATCACCGGCACGGCGACCACCGGTTCGGGCCCACACTCCGGCGCCTCCCAGGGTCAGTTGGTCGCCAAGCGATTGCCGTTCGCCTTTTCTGACGCCGCGTGGGTTCACTCGGTGGCGGCCGTGCTCTTCATCGGCATCGTGGTGGGACTCTTGCTCGCGATTTGGCAGACAGGTGCGCCACAGGCATTGCAACTTGGCGTGCGCCGACTCGTAATAATTTCGTTGCTGCAGGCCGCGATTGGGGTCACGCAATATCTCACGCACGTGCCGGCCGCGTTAGTCGAGTTACACATTCTCGGCGCGGTCTCGCTGACCATCGGGGTCACGCAGTTTCACCTGCGTCAGAGCGCGCACGACCGAGAGCCGGGAACGAAGAAAGTGCCAGCCTAAGAGAATCCTCAGGTGAGCACTCCGAGTAGAGGAGTGTGAAATTTTCTGTGGGAGAATTTTTGCGGGGGTGGTACCGAGAAACGGATCACAGGTATGGGGCCCCTGCTCTACGCGGCACTGCTGCCGCTCAATCATCCCGACCATTATTTTCACTGGCACTTCTTAGAGATCAGTGCAGCGAACTTGATTGTCATTGCGCTCATGCTCGTGACCTTCGTCGCCGCACTGTTGCTGCCCTTCCCCGGACGCCGCCGTCGCCGGCAGAACCAATGAGTACCTCCGAATTAGATCGGCAGTGGACGACACGGCTTCGCCGGCGGGCCGTCAGCAAAATACCACCCGAGAAGATGTTGCCCGACACTCAGCCGAGTTACGTCTCGTCGTGGATCTACGTCTTCGGCGTCGCGACCATCTCGGCCCTCATCGTCGTCATCGCTACTGGATGCATCCTCGCGCTGCGCGGTCCAACGTGGTGGCACGGATCGGACGTCGGCCACTTCGTGAACTCGCTGCACCTGTGGAGCGTCGAGATCTTCTTCTTCTCCATGGTCATTCACTTGTGGGGCAAGTACTTCATGGCCGCGTGGCGCGGCGGACGAGCGATGACGTGGATCACGGGCATGGTGCTCTTCCTCGTCTCGATCGTGACCGCGCTGACCGGATACGTCTCCCAGAGCAATTTCGACTCGCAGTGGATCTCCACCCAGGCCAAGGACGCCATCAACTCGAGCGGCGGCGGTGCGTACTTCAACCTGCTCAATTTCGGCCAGATGTTGATGTGGCACATTGTCCTGCTTCCGCTCGCACTGGTGTTCTTGGTCGCCGTGCACGTCGTACTCGTGCGCATCAAGGGCGTAGTGCCGCCCTTCGAAGTGAACCCAAGGTCCGACCATGAGTAGGAAGGGCTTTCGCCCCGATGTTGACGCACCCGAGTGGAAGGGCGGCCACACCCCGTACGACATCCTCAAAGAGGGAACCATCGCCCTGGTGGTGATCGGCATACTCACCGTGTTGCTCGCCGTCGTCTTCGGCTCGCCCGACCAACCGGCGATCACGCTCAAGTCGTGGTCCAACGCCGCGCCGGTTGACTTCGCCACGACCGCACTCAGCGAACTGAACGGCACGTCAACGACTGCGGCCTACGGTGCGCCGTACAACGTCCAACCCGCCAGCGCCAGTCAGTCCCTCGGTTTCCTCAAGCTCGAACACTGGGTCGGCGTGCGCATCCCCATTGATGCCGCCAACGACTTCGTGGTTGACCCACTGAAGACGCTGCCCTACGGGCCAGTGCTGCACTCGAGTCTCAAGAACTGGAAGTCGGCCTCAACGTCAACGCGAGCCAAGTGGGTGGCCAACTACACCAAAGCTTCAGCGAACATGAAATTTACCGACGGCAAGATCGTCGTGAACGCGACCAACGCTGGGCCCGTACCCGTGATGATCAGCGACCTCACGACGATGGCCCGTAACGGAGCGTTGGACCAGGCGCTGCTCACGGGCGACAGTTTTTACTCAACCGACTACACCGACAGCCTGCTGTTCATTTCCGACGGCAACTACCTGAGCACACTCGCCACCAAGGACCACTTGCAGGGCAACCAATGGGGCGTGATGAACGAGACGGGAAGCTACCCGGGCTCGGCGTGGCTGTGGCTCTATACGTTCTGGTATCAGATCCCACCCTTCAGCACGAGCGGCAACGGGGACATCCTGGTCTTGGCGGTAATGGTCCTGCTCACGGCGGGCCTTACCCTCATGCCCTTCATTCCCGGATTGCGATCGATCCCTCGACGTAGTCGGGTCTACCGACTGATCTGGCGAGAGCACTACCGCAACCTTAAATAAGTCGGCTACCCCGTTGCGGGTATGCCGTACGCCGTAAAGTCCGCGCACCGTTGGAAACCCGAACTCTCGTACGCTCGTTGCGCGCTCGTGTTGTTGTGGGTAACACCCAACCCAAGCCACCTGAAACCTTGACGCTGCATCTCGCCACCGATCCCGCGAACGAGCGTGCTCGCTAGTCCCTGACCACGCATCTGCGCGACCGTAACCACCGAGGAAAGAACGTGTCGTCCCGACTCCCAGCGAACGAGGGCCGCTATGGAAGCCCACTCGCCATGAGCGTCGCGCACGCCGTACCAATCCACTATTTCGGGGTTGCCAGGCCAGACCTTTGATTGAGGGGCGTTCGTCGTGAGAATCTGGCGGATGACGTCA
>Ga0182015_10005639_pt1 | contig 12915 bp, 10 predicted proteins | sample 712P3MmetaG_FD_120478 | JGI IMG/M metagenome (GOLD analysis project Ga0182015, IMG submission 120478) | Permafrost microbial communities from Stordalen Mire, Sweden - 712P3M metaG | ecosystem: Environmental > Terrestrial > Soil > Wetlands > Permafrost | place: Sweden: Stordalen | collected...
GCTGCGGGGCGAGCTCGACGTGAGCCCGATCAGCGCGTTTACGTGGGCCGCGAACTGGGAGCGGCTCGTGCTCCTGCCCGATCTGTGCATCGGTGCTCGCGACGAAGTCGTCTCGGTGGTCCTCATCTCCAGGTCGCACCCGTCGCAGCTCGACGGCGCGCGCGTCTACGTGAGCGAGGAATCGGCCAGCGGCCGCAATCTGTTGCGCGTCATCTTAGAACGGCGCTACGGTCTGCTGCCCACGTACGTCGAAGATTCCGATCCGCTCGTGCGCGCTCAAACCGGTGCGCCGACGTTGCTCATCGGCGATTCTGCGATCGACGCGATCGAACGCTTTCCCGCGTCCCAGGTGTACGATTTGGGGACGCTTTGGCACGAATGGACCGGCTTGCAGACGGTCTTCGCCGTCTGGGCGGCGAGGCGCGAGGCCTTTGAGCGCGATCCCGCCGCGATCGGAGCGTGCATGCACGCGCTTACCGATTCCTATACGTGGTCTCGCTCGCATCGTGAGGAGGTCGTCGCGCTCGCGCAGTGCGCGATTGCGCGTCCGCCCGGCTTCTACGAGAACTACTACGGGAAGCTGAACTTCATGTTCCACGTCGCCGCTCAGAACGGGCTCGCCGCCTTCTGCCGCGAGCTGCTGGAAATCGGTGCGATCGGGTCGATGCCGCTCGCGCTCGAGGAAAACGCGCGTGTCGTCGCTCGCTGATCTGCTCGATCGCGCGGCCGGCGGCGGCCGGCTGACATTCGACGAAGGCGTTAAGCTCTACGAAGAAGCGGATTTGCACGATCTCGGCGCGGCCGCGCACGCGCGCCGCATGGCGATGCACTCTCCCGAGGTCGTCACCTACGTCGTCGATACGACGATCAACTACACGAACGTCTGCAACGTCCACTGCACGTTCTGCGCGTTCTTTCGACCCGAGCACCACGGCGAAGGCTACACGATGTCACACGACGTCGTGCTCGAGCGGGTAAAGTACGCGGTTGACCAAGGCGCGACCCAGATCATGATTCAGGGCGGCGTCAATCCCGAGCTCGGCATCGCGTGGTTCGAAACGCTTTTCGATCGCGTCCGGCGCGAGTATCCGCAAGCCGACATCCACTCTCTGTCGGTTTCGGAGATCGTCGGCCTCGCGCACGTCGAGGGCATCTCGACGCGCGACGTGCTGGCGCGCCTCAAGGACGCCGGCATGAAGTCGCTTCCCGGCGCCGGTGCGGAAATTCTCGTGGAGCGCGTACGCAAGCGCATCTCGGCGCGCAAAGTGAAGCCGCACGAGTGGCTCGGCGTGATGCGCGAGGCCCAGCAGCTCGGCATGCCGACGACCGCGACGATGATGTTCGGCTCGATCGAGACACCGGCGGAGCGCATCGAACACCTGCACGTGCTGCGCGAGCTGCAAGACGAAACCGGCGGCTTCACCGCCTTCATTCCGTGGTACTACGTACCGTTCAAGACGCCGCTGCGCGGCAAAGAATCGACCGGGTTGGAGTATCTGCGCGTCCTAGCGATCTCGCGGCTCTACCTCGATAACTTCGCCCATCTCCAAGCCTCCTGGCTCACGCCGGGCGTGAAGATGGGGCAGCTCGCGCTCTTTTACGGCTGCGACGACATGGGCGGGACGATCATCGAAGAACGGGTCGTCCACGATGCCGGCAGCACCAACGAAGCGACGCGCAAAGATATCGAAAACATCATCACCACCGCCGGCTTCCATCCCGTCGTCCGTGACACATACTGGAATATCCTCGAACCCGCATTGTCATCCTGAGCGAGCGAAGCGAGTCGAAGGACGCATTGACGGTCACCCTGAGCGAAGTCGAAGGGTGACCTCATTTTATGTCATCCTTCGACTCCGCTCAGGATGACAGGATAGTAGCTGCTCCTAAGACCTCGTCGTCGGTTGGATCGAGCAGCGCTACCAGTTGGCCGGGTGAAACGGCGCGCTGAGGTTCGTCGAATACAACGCGCAGCGAGCCATCGGCCTGCAGCGTCGAGCGCGCCGGAGCGGGAACGGCGCGATACCGAATCATCGCGCGCACGGTGACGGCAACATCGATCGGGAAGCGCTCCGGCCGGATGAGATTGACCTCGCTGCCGTGCAGTTCGCGCGAAAGCAAATCCTCATGCCCTCCAACCACGATCGTGTTGGTCGTGGCATCGATCCGCGTGACGTACCGCGGGCCGTCGCTGCTAGCGGGCAGCCGCGCGCGCTGGCCGATCGTGTAGTTGACGACGCCGTCGTGGCTCCCTACACGATCGCCGGCCGTCGTCACGACTGCTCCGCCGGCTTGCGCTTGGGGAAGTAGACGTGCGACCACCTCGCGATAATCCTGACCCTCGACGAAGCAGATGTCTTGGGATTCGGCCTTGTCGTGCACCGGCAGACCCAAACGCCGCGCCTCTGCGCGCGTCTCCGTCTTGTCGAGTGCGCCGAGCGGCAACAGCAAGCGGTCGAGCTGCGCCAGCGCCAACTGCGCGAGCGCGTAGGCTTGATCCTTTTCGCTCCGGCTGCGAAAAAGGTGCACGCCATCACGGCGATGCTCGAGGCGCGCGTAGTGACCGGTCGCCACGTAGCGCGCACCCAGGCGATCGGCGTACTGCGCGAGCGTGCCGAGCTTGACGAAATTATTGCACGAAACGCAGGGGTTGGGCGTGCGCCCGGCGGCATAGTCGCTCACGAAGCGCTCGACGACCGTGCGCCGAAACGCTTCTTCGAAATCCAATACGTAGTGCGGAATGCCCAGAATCGCCGCGCTGCGGCGTGCATCGTCGAAATCGTCGCTGCCGCAACAGCTTTTCGCATATGCCGGTCGCGTCGGCGCATACATCTTCATCGTGACGCCGACCACGTCGTAGCCTTTTTCCATCAGCAAACCCGCGGCGACGGCGGAGTCCACGCCGCCGCTCATCGCTGCGATTACACGTTCTTTCGGCATCTAGTCGAACAGGATAACATTAAGACGAGGCCAACTCAAACCGTAACCGATGAGCGACGCTGGGCCACGAGATTTGGGCGAACGGTTTCGTGCGGCACGCGAGGCCCGAGGCTTGTCGCTCTCGGAAGTCGCCGAGCATATCCGGATCCGCTCCGTCTACCTCGCGGCAATCGAGGAGGAGCACTGGAGCGCCATCGGCGTGCCGGTCTACGTCCGAGGCTTCATTCGGACCTACGCGCGCTTCCTCGGGCTCGATCCCGAGGAGGCGGTCGCCCAGTTCAACCGCACCCAGCCCGAGCCGCCCTCGGCGGAAGCCGCCCCTGCCGAGAATGTCCGCCCGCGCCCGCGGCCGGGCGGGCCGATGATCTGGGTGGCGGGCGCGGTCGCCGTGGTGCTCATCGCCTTCGTGGTCTACAACGAGCTGTCGCTTCGTGCCCAGCAGACAGCAACGGCGCCGGTCAACGCCGCCTCCGGGCCGGCGGCGTCGGCCTCGATTTCCCCCACCCCGGAGCTCCCGACGCCGTCGCCCGCGCCTGCCATCGGCGGCGCGAACACGCTCGCGCTCGTCCTGTCGGCCCCGTCGTGGCTGCGCGTCACCGTTGACGGCAGTGTTAGCATGGAGGGTACGTTTCCGGCCGGCACGGCAAAGACGTTCCACGGAAAGAACGCGCTCGTGCGTATCGGCAACGCCGGCGGCGTGGAAGTGTACGTCGACGGCAAGGACCGCGGCAAGCTCGGCGCCGCGGGCGACGTCGTCGAACAAGACTTTACTCTGTAAACGAGGAGCAACGATTGGCGAACGAACCTTCGTTCGACGTGGTCTCACGCGTCGACGGCCAAGAGCTGGATAACGCGCTGAATCAAACGCGTAAGGAGATCGAGAATCGATTTGATTTCAAGAACAGCAAGACGAGCGTCGACTACGACGGCAAGAAGATTACGCTGATTTCCGACGACGAGCTGAAGATGAAGAACGTCGTGGACGTCTTCGGCGGCAAAGCGGTGCGCCGCGGCATCGACCTCAAAGCCTTCGAGTTCGGCCCCGTCGAGCCGGCCGCCGGCGGAACCGTGCGTCAGATCGTAACCCCGCGCAGCGGGATTACGAAGGACCAAAGCCGTCCGCTGCTCGCGCACATCAAAGCCCTCAAGCTGAAGGTGGCCGCTCAGTACCAGGACGAGCAGATTCGCGTTTCCGGCAAGAGCAAAGACGATTTGCAGAAGGTCATGACGTCGCTGCGCGCCCTAGAGTTCGAGCTGCCGTTGCAGTTCGTCAACTACCGCTAGGAAAGGAAGGCCGTGCGAAGCGTCGCGTTCGTGAGTCTGGGCTGCGCAAAAAACCTCGTCGATACCGAGGTGATGATCGCCAAACTCGCGGGCGCCGGCTGGGCGCTGGAATCCGATACCGCGTGCGCCGATACCGTCGTCGTCAATACGTGCGCCTTCATCGATCCGGCAAAGGAAGAATCCACCGAAGCAATTCTCGAGCAGGCGTCGCGCAAGCGTCGCGGCCAGCAGCTCATCGTCGCGGGATGCCTTGCGCAGCGCTACGGTGCGCAACTGCAGAGCCTGATTCCCGAGATCGACGGCGTGGTAGGTACCGGCGCCTACGCCAGCATCGTCGAGCTTCTTGCCGACGTCGAAGCGGGCCGCAAGCCGGTGCGCCTCGATCTCGAAGCCGAACCCGAACACGATTTCTTGCCGCGGCTCGTGACGACGCCGCGCGCGACGGCGTATCTGAAGATCGCCGAAGGTTGCGATCACCCGTGCACGTTCTGCATCATCCCGGCGCTGCGTGGGAAGTTCCGAAGCCGCAGCATGGAATCCATCTGCGCGGAAGCCCGAGCGCTCGCTGCCGGCGGCGCCAAAGAACTGATCCTCATCGCGCAGGACACATCGATGTGGGGACGCGATCGCGGCATCCGTCGCGGCGGTCTCGCGCAGCTGCTCGAACGGCTGCACGATATCGACGGCGTGGAGTGGATTCGTTTGCTCTACCTCTATCCGGCGACCGTGGATCGTGAGCTCGTCGACGCCATCGCGCAGTTGCCGAAGGTCTGCAAGTACATGGACATGCCGCTGCAGCATGCCCATCCGGAAGTACTGCGCGCGATGCTGCGTCCCGGCAACGGCGAACGCTATCTCGAAATCCTCGACGATTTTCGCGCGCGCGTTCCGGGCATCACGATGCGCTCGACCTTCATCGTCGGATTTCCGGGCGAAACGGACGAGCACGTTGCGTACCTCGAACGCTGGATCGAACGCGCACGGCTCGATCGCGTCGGCTTCTTCGAATATAGCACCGAAGAAGGCACGCCGGCAGCCGCGCTGCCGCAGAGCGTCGGCGCCGCGCGCCGCCGGCGGCGCCTGATACGCTTGCGCGAAGCGCAGCGCATCGCGTCAGAACGTGCCCGCCTCGCGCGCTGCGGAACGACGGTGCGCGTTCTCCCCGAGGAGTTTCTTAATCAAAAACGAGCATGGTTCGGACGTTCCGAAGGTGAAGCGCCGGGTGTCGATGGCGGCATTTATTTCACAGGAAACGCTCAGGTCGGAGAGTTCCTCGACGTGGTGCTAGAGAGTTCGGGAGCGTTCGATTACTTCGGCCGCGCGGCCGTACCGGAGCCTTGCGCCAGTTGATCAAGAGCAAAGTCGGACTGACGCTGCTCCTCGTCGTCTTGGGCCTGATATCGGCCGCGGCCGGTTACGCGGTCGTCGAGCGCAAGAACCCGGTAACGGCGTTCGCGCAGATATTCGTGCCGTCGCCGCAGCAGGTCTTCGGAAAATCGAACCTGCTCGTCCTCGTCGAGGGCCTCGACTACGATTACACGCCCAACGATATCGAGTTCTCCACCAACTCGCGCAGCGACGTGATTTGGGCCGTTAACCTGGATTTCGCCAATAAGCGCGTTTACGAGCTATCGATCCCGCGCGACATGATCGCCACGTTGCCCAACGGAACCCAAGCAAAGATCAATCAAGCCCAATCCGACGGTGGCGTCAAAGAGGCGAAGAGCGTCATCGCCGGCTGGCTCGGTATTCCCGGCTTCGATCGGTACGCCGTTCTGCGAATCGACGCCACCAAAGAGTTCATCACCGCGATCGGCGGCGTGGAGGTCGACGTCAAGAACTCGAATTGTTTTCACTACAAGACCGATTGCACCGGCGACACCCTCGACTACGACGACAGTTGGGGACACCTGCACATCCATCTCAAGGAGGGGATGCAGCACCTCAACGGCGATCAAGCGGTGGCGTATATGCGGTTTCGCCACGATTGGTGCAGCGATCCCTGCCGCATCATGCGCCAGCAGCAAGTCCTGCGCGCGATGGTCGCCAAAGTGCGCGGCAATCGTTTCAACACGATCGTGCACCTGGGTGACTTGCTCGGCGTCTTCCGCAAGTACGTGCAAACCGATGTTTCCGATTCCGAGCTGCTCTCGCTGGCAACGTACTTTCAAGGAATTCCGAACTCGGCGATCGTTAGCAAACAAGTGCCGTACACCGACGACGTGAATCTGCCCGGATACGGCGATTCGCTCGTACCCGACGTGCACGTCCGCGCCCAACTCGTGGCATCGATGCTCGTCGCGTCTCCGGCGCCCGTGCCGTCGCCCGACGCCTTGGCGCTGGCCGCCATTGCACCGGCGACCTTACGCGTCGACGTCGAAAACGGCAGCGGCGTTCCCGGCGTGGCGGGACGGCTGGCCGCTAAACTCAAGCAGGCCGGATTCACCATCGGCCAAGTCGGCAATGCCGATCGCTCCGATTACAACGCAACCGAGATCCACGAGCACTCGAGCGTCATCTTCGCCGGTGCGAAGGTGCGCGCGGCGCTTCCGAAGACGCTGCGGAACGCCATGGTCGTTCCCGATCCGTCGCCGAGCGCGTTGCCGGTTGCCGCAACGACCAGCGACGTGACGGTGATCGTCGGCAGCGACGCCGCGACCGCTCCGTCGCTCGTCTCCCAGGAGTGACCGCCGGCGCGAAGACCGCGATCGCGGTTGCGATCGCGGCAGCGGTGTTTGCCGCTGCCTGGCGCGTCGTCGTCCACAAGAGCAACCTCGCTCCGGCGATCGTTACGCCGCACACCAACGTGCAGCTCGAGTTCTCCGACGGTCTCGGCCCGCGGCTCTACCGCGCGACGCATGAGTTGCCGAGCGATCGCTCCGGACGGCCGCGCCTGATCGCGTTGACTTTCGACGACGGACCCTATCCCATTTACACGCCGCTGCTGCTGGACGAGCTCCAGGATCTGCACGTGCCCGCGACGTTCTTTCTGATCGGCAACGACGCGCTGCAGTGGCCCGAGCTCACGCAACGCATCGAAGCCGACGGCAACGAGATCGGCGATCACACGCTCACGCATCCCGATCTGGATCGCGAGACGCCCGCGCAGGTCCGAGCCGAGATTCTTGGCGGCCGCGACGTCTTGTGGGCCTTGAGTCACGACCCCGCGGTGCGGTCGCTGATGCGTCCGCCGCACGGCCGCTACACGGAGCGCACGCTGCAGATCGCGCAGCAGCTCGGCTACGACGTCGTTCTCTGGACCGACGACAGCGGCGACTGGCGCACGGTTCCCGTCGCGGCGCTGCAACAGCATTTGCTGGCCCACGCCACGGCTCCCGAGATCGTGTTGCTGCACAGCGGCAAACTGGCAACGATCGAAGCGCTTCCCAAGGTCGTCGGGCGCTTCAAGGAAGCGGGCTACGAGTTCGTTACCGTCGGCCAGCTGCTGCAGCGGGTGCAGACCGCCGAGCTCAACCATCCGCTGAGAAAGGCGGTCTAAGCCGATGCCGCGCCAGATCATCGACGTGGAAACGAGCCGGCCGGCGTACGTCCGCCGACGCGCTCGCCGCTTCATTTTATTCGTTATTATCGTCATTCTCGTAGTTGCCGCCGTCTGGTTCCTTACCCAACGCGCTCCTGCCGAGGAAAGTCACGGCGCTGCGGGAACCCTGGAGAAAGCATGCTGCCTAAGATTACTGTAGGTTTTCTCACGCTTGCCCTCACTGCCTCGATCGTCGCGTGCAGTAATCTGGGCATGACGCAGGGCGTCAACGTCGGGCCGAACTTCCCTTCAAAGACCCTCTATGCGACCAATAGCAACCAGAATGCCATCAGCATTTACTCGAATGGTATCAAGAACGGTGCCGGCCCGTCGTATCAGATCGGCGGTGCCAACACGACGCTCAACGGCCCCCAGTACCTGGCCTTCGATCGCGGCGGGAATCTTTGGGTCACCAACTATAGTCCGAACACGAAGAGCGCGCTGTTGGTCGAGTTCGAGGCGCTGGCCACCGGCGACGTGGATCCGCTCCTTTCCTCGGCGATCGCAGGGCAGCCGCGCGGCATCGCCTTCGCGCCGAGGTATCCCAGCCCGGCGCCGTCGAGTTCGGTGAGTCCGCCGCCGGCGATCATGGTCGTTTCCTCCCTCATTCCGACCAACGTCTACCCGAGCCAGATTCTCCTCTTTGCCGCCGGCAGCGTCTCACCGTATCAGTCGATTGCCGGGCCGCATCCGAACTTGAAGATTCCCGGCGGCATCACCGTCGATCGCAGCGGTCACGTGTACGTCGCGAATATCGGCGGCGGGACCGTCGAACAGTTCGTGCTCCCGACACCGTCGCCGACGCCCAAACCGACGCCGACGCCGAAACCGACGCCGACCCCGTCGCCAACGCCAACGCCGAGCACTTCACCGAGCCCGACCCCGACGCCAACACCGACGCCGACGCCGGTCAACGTCTATCCGCGTTTTACCATCACTGCGAAAAACGGCATCGTCACGCCGTATAGCGTCGCGCTCGATCAGAGCGGCAACATCTACATCGTCGATCAGGGGCGTCCTAAAGCGGGCTGCAACTCCCAATACGGGCCCGCCATCTACGTCTTCCCGCCCTACAACAAGAAGATTCCGTTCACCAAGCCGATCCGCACGATTCGGGGCTGCACCACGATGCTCAATGCTCCGACCGACATCAAGGTGAACTCCGAGGGTGTGATCTACGTTGCCGATTCGACCAAGGCCGGAGCGGGTGTCATTCTCGTCTATCCGGTCGGCTACACTCCTAAGCAGGGGCCCCCAACCCAATACACGTCGCCAGGCGCTGTGACCGGATTGGGAATCATACCGTAACGTCGCCCTGTAGAGCCCATGGCATTCCTTAAGAGCATAATTGACGGTAACGAGCGAGAAGTGGCGCGCGTGCGGCGCACCGCTCGCGCCGTCAATGAGTTCGACGCCGAGTTCTCGGCGATGTCCGACGAGCAGCTCCAAGCCAAGACCGCCGAGTTCCGCGGTCGCCTGGAGAATGGCGAGTCGCTCGAAGCGATGCTGCCGGAAACCTTCGCGGTCGTGCGCGAAGCCGGAAAGCGCACGCTGGGGATGCGCCATTTCGACGTGCAGATCATGGGCGGTCAGGTGCTCTTCGAGGGACGCATCGCCGAAATGAAGACGGGCGAAGGCAAAACGCTCGTCGCAACGCTGCCGGTCTACGCGCGCGCACTCGAAGGGCGCGGCGTTCACGTCGTGACCGTCAACGACTACCTCGCGCGACGCGATGCGGAATGGATGGCGCCGCTGTACGAGTTTCTCGGCTTGCGCGTCGGCATCATTCAGCACGGCCTCGATCCGGCGCAGCGGCGCGACGCCTATAACTGCGACGTCACCTACGTCACCAACAACGAGGTCGGCTTCGATTACCTGCGCGACAACATGGCCTGGCAGGTCGAAGACCTTGTGCAGCGCGAGCTGTACTTCGCGCTGGTCGACGAAGTCGACTCGATACTCATCGACGAAGCGCGCACGCCGCTCATCATCAGCGGTCCGTCGCAAGAAGCGACGGAGCTCTACGAAAAGTTCGCGCAGATCATTCCTCGGCTCAAGAAGGTCGAGGATTTCACCGTCGATGAGAAGGCGCACGCCGTGCCGATCACCGAAGCCGGCGTCGCGCGCGTCGAGAAGATGCTCGGCATCTCCAACCTCTACGAGCAGCGCAATATCGAGCTGACGCACCAGCTCAACGCCGCGCTGCGCGCCTGGAACCTCTTTCATCGCGATCAGCAGTACATCGTCAAGGACGGCGAGATCATCATCGTCGACGAGTTTACCGGCCGCCTGATGTACGGCCGGCGCTACTCCGACGGCATCCACCAAGCGATAGAAGCGAAGGAAGGCATTAAGGTTCGGGGCGAGGATCAGACGCTCGCGACGATCACCTTCCAGAATCTCTTCCGCCTCTACGAGCACCTTGCCGGCATGACCGGTACGGCGAAGACCGAGGAGCGCGAGTTTCGCGACATCTACGGCCTCGACGTCGTTGTCGTGCCGACGAACATGCCGATGGTCCGCAAAGACAACTCCGACATCGTCTATAAATCGGAGCGCGCGAAGTTCGAAGCGGTCGTCGACGAGATCATTGCGGAGCATCGGCAGGGTCGTCCGGTGCTCGTCGGCACGCGCTCGATCGAGAAGAGCGAGCTGCTCGCGACGATGCTGCGCCGCAAGGGCGTCGAATGCAACGTGCTCAACGCGAAGTATCACGAGCAAGAAGCCGAGATCATCAAAGATGCCGGCCAAGAAGCCCAAGTGACGATCGCCACGAACATGGCCGGGCGCGGCACCGACATCAAGCTCGGCGACGGCGTGGCGCGCAACGGCGGCTTGCACATCATCGGTACCGAGCGCCACGAGTCGCGGCGCATCGACAACCAGCTGCGCGGACGGTCCGGGCGCCAGGGCGATCCCGGCTCCTCGCGTTTCTACGTGTCGCTGGAAGATGAAGTGATGCGCCTGTTCGGCGGCGAGCGCATGACGAATATTATGGAGCGCGTCGGGTTTACCGACGAGCAGCCGATCGAGTCGGGACTCGTCACGAAATCGATTCAGCGCGCGCAAGGTAAGGTCGAGGCGCACAACTACGAGATTCGCAAGCACGTCCTCGAGTACGACGACGTGATGAACAAGCAGCGCTCGATCATCTATGCCGACCGCCGGGCGATTTTGGAGGGGCGCTTCGATTCGCGGACCTTCATGCTGCAGACGCTGCAAGCGAAAGTCGACGAAGCCGTAGAAGAGAACGCACCCGAGAACGCGCATCCCAGCGAGTGGGATCTCGAAGAGATGCTCAATGCGCTGGAGCTGATCTTCCCGCTCAAGGCGAGTCTGAGCGTCGCGGATCTCGAGGGCAAGGACCGCGAGGAGATTCGCCGGCTGCTGCACGAGCGCGCCGCCGAGGCGTACGAAACGAAGGAGAAGGAAGTCACGCCGGAGATCTTGCGCGTCGTCGAGCAGCGCTATCTGTTGCTGCCGATCATCGATCGCCAGTGGGTGGATCACTTATACGTGATGGATCACCTCAAGACCGGCATCGGCCTGCGCGGTTACGGCCAAAAAGATCCCCGCGTCGAGTATGAGAAAGAATCGTTCGAAATCTTCGAGTCGTTGAAGAACAACATCGCCGACGAAGCGATCAAGGGTGTCTTCCGCGTGCAGATCGAGCACGGTCCACCGCCGGAGGAGATGACACCTTTTCAGGGCGGCCCGCAGTTCGAGCCGATTCCGTCAGGCGAACTCATCCCACAGCCGGTCCCTACGGGCAGCGGCAACATCGCGACCCAGCAGCTCGAACAAATCCTCGGCCCCGCGCCGGGCAGCGACCGCCGCGTTACGCAGTTCCACACGAACAAAGACGATGAAGAACCGGCAAAGCCGGTCCACCGCGATCAACCAAAGGTTGGAAGAAACGAATTGTGCCCATGTGGCAGTGGGAAAAAATTCAAACGTTGCCACGGCGCAGCCGCCTAAAGGGCATAGAGGAAGGGGCCGAAACGCCGCACCCTGGCCGCAGCTCGCCGATCGCCGGCCAACGCCAAAAAAGCCTATAGAATAACACTACTGTCCGGTTAAAAAGTCAACAACGGCAACTGGTTTTCGGCATCGGATGACCCGCGATCCACGCCATCGGGCTGTAAAGCCTGTAGAATAGGCGCTTTTTCGAAGACGGAAACGGACAGGATCTGTAATATTGTGTAGAGCGACGCCTCGAGCCCCAGCTGCTTCTTGATGATGGCGATGAGCACGTAGGTTGACACGGCGCACCAGATCTGGATCTTTACGGCATTTTCGCTCGTGCCCAGAAACTTCTTGATTCGGAGATGCTGTTTGATCCATTTGAAGAACAACTCGACCTCCCAGCGGCCCTTGTACAACGCGGCAATCGTCAATGGTGACAGGGCTGTGTTGTTCGTGAGAAATACCAGCGTCTTGTCCAACCCCGGATCTTTGAACCGGATGCGCCGCATATACGTGGGGTAATGCTTCGACGCGTAGAGGCCGTTCAAGGCGATGGTTTGATCGCACAGGACACCGTTGCTCCTATCGCGCGCGGCTGAATAGACGCGGCGCGCATCCATGCCGCGTTTGGCGCGCGTGATGAAGAACGCGCCTGCCTGATGCATCTTGTATAACCTGGCGTAGTCGAGATAGCCGCGATCCATGACGTAGAAGGAGCCTGCGTCTACGGGCAGGAGATCCAAGACGCTAACATCGCCCATTTTCCCGTCGCTGATATGGATAAAGGCCGGAATACTTCCTCGCAGATCAAGAAGCGTGTGAAGCTTGATGGCGGCCTTCGTTGAACGAAACGCTGCCCAGTCGAACAGGCTCAGGCACAGGTCGATGGTGGTCGAGTCCAACGCGTATACCGTGTTGGTCAGTTCCACACCAAGGTCGCTGTCGCTATACAGCTTGCGAGCACGACGGATGAGTACCGCGGCAAAATCCGACCAAATGCGCCAGTCCCGAGATTCGTTTGCGTCGGCCAGGGTGGAGCGGTGAATCTCATGGCGCAGCCCCATCGCGTAGAGCTTGCTACGGTTTGCGGACAGCGTGACCTCGATGTCGCGCAAACTTTCGCGCCAGGTCAACTGAGCAAATGCCATGACGCGAAACTGTTCGGCGCAGTTCAAGCGCCGAAC
>Ga0182015_10005640_pt1 | contig 12913 bp, 14 predicted proteins | sample 712P3MmetaG_FD_120478 | JGI IMG/M metagenome (GOLD analysis project Ga0182015, IMG submission 120478) | Permafrost microbial communities from Stordalen Mire, Sweden - 712P3M metaG | ecosystem: Environmental > Terrestrial > Soil > Wetlands > Permafrost | place: Sweden: Stordalen | collected...
CACGTCAGGATGTTGCGCTTGGATAAAGTGGGGGTTCATGATGCGGTCGGCGCCGGCGTAGGGAAACGGGTGCAGCAGGACGGCGTAGATGAGCGAGAACATCGCCGTGGTGGCGCCGATGCCTAGAGCGAGTGAGAGCACGGCGACGGCGGCGAAGCCAGGGGTCCGGCGCAGGGCGCGGAGGCCGTAGCGGATGTCGCCGCCTAACTCATCGAAGAAGCGGAGGCCGATGGCGTCGCGGTAAGTTTCGTTTTGGGCGGTGGGCTGGCCGAGGTCGATGCGGGCTTTGCGCCGGGCTTCTTTTTCGGGGAAGCCCTGGCGGATTAAATCTTCCTGGTAGGCGTCGAGGGTAGAACGAAACTCTTCTTCGACGTCGCTGTGGGTGCGTGGCGCGATGGAGTACCAGAGCTTGCGCATTGCGGCCAGGAGACTCATATGGCCTTCTTGTCGAGAATGCTGGCCACGCCAGCGGCCACGCCGGTCCATTTGGCGGTCTCGGCCCTGGGAATGAGCCTATCGACTTTGCCCTGCGGGGGTTCAACCGGTTTCGTCAAAGGCTCTCTCCTATCTGGGAAAGGAGAGTACACGCTCTCTCCTTTCCCGTCAAGGAGACTGCCACCCGAGCGATTGCGTCTTCGATGCCGCATGGGCGAGCCAGTTGTGTCGAGTCAGTCCGTTTGCTAGTTTGACATGCATGCCGCCGAATGCGCCCGAAGATCTGAGCAGGATCATAGAGACTCTTTACCGGTCTGAATCGGGCAGGATTTTGGCTACGCTGGTGCGCCTGCTCGGCGATCTTGATCTCGCCGAAGAGGCGATGCACGAGGCCTTTGCCGCCGCTTTGGACGGATGGCCTCAGACCGGCATACCGGACAATCCGCGCCCCTGGCTGATTTCAGCCGCACGCTTTAAGGCCGTTGACGGGATGCGCCGGCGGGCGCGCTTCGACGGCGCACAGAGAGATCTTGCGCTGCACATGGAAGCGCGCATCACCGAAGCACCTCAGGACGAGGAGATCGAGGACGATCGCCTTCGTCTCATCTTCACCTGTTGCCATCCCGCTCTGCCACCGGAGGGACAGGTTGCGCTCACACTGCGTGAAGTCTGCGCCCTGACAACAGAAGAGATTGCTCGGGCATTTCTGGTTACGCCGGCAACGCTTGCGCAACGCATCGTTCGCGCGAAAGCCGTCATCCGCGATAAGGCGATTCCTTACCAGGTGCCCGTGTCGCAGGAATTACCGGCAAGGTTGGGGGCCGTACTTCAGGTTGTGTACCTGGTCTTCAACGCGGGTTATTCAGCGGAGACAACAGGAGCCGAACTGAGCCGCGAGGCGATCCGTTTGGGTAGACTGCTCCTCGACCTTCTTCAGGAACCCGAGGTTATGGGCCTGTTGGGGCTCATGCTGTTGCAGGAATCGCGCCGCGCCGCCCGAAGCTCTGCGGAAGGAGAGCTGATCCTGCTCGACCAGCAGGATCGCTTGTTGTGGAACAGGGAGCAGATTGCCGAAGGCATCGCGCTCACCGAGAGCGCTCTTCAATCGCGCCGTTTCGGCGCCTACACCCTGCAGGCGGCCATAGCGGCAGTTCACGCCGAGGCTTCCTCGGCGGCGTCCACGGATTGGCGCCAGATCACGCTGCTCTACGACCGGCTGATTCGTATTCAGCCATCGCCGGTCGTGGAACTGAACCGCGCAGTTGCCGTCGCGATGTGCGAAGGTCCAGAGCAGGGTCTTGGTCTCATCGATGGCCTGCTGGCGCGCGAGGAACTCGCCAATTATCACCTCGCGCACTCCGCCCGGGCGGATTTGTGTCGCAGGCTGGGACGGCTTCCGGAGGCCCGTGCTTCGTATGAGAAAGCGCTTGCTCTAGCTCGGCAGGAGCCGGAGCGCCGTTTCCTCGCCGGACAGCTGCGGGAATTGAAATAAAGACTGGCTCGCTGTCGATTTTCCTAACGCCCGACGACTATAGGGTGAACCATCCAGCGCGCAAGGTTGCGCTTCTGGCCACCAACAAAAGGAGAGGTGCAATGAAATACATCTGTTTGGGATACTACGAGCCGGCAAAACACGCAGGCATGACAGAGAACGAGCAGCACGCAATGTTCGACGAATGCTTTGAGTACGACGACCATCTGCGCGCCAACGGGCACTGGGCTGGCGGAGAAGCTCTTCAGCCTCCAGAAACCGCGTTGACCTTGTATTGGAAGAACGGCAAAGTCGCGACCACCGATGGCCCCTATGCGGAAACCAAGGAACACCTCGGCGGCATTCTCGTGCTGGAGGCGCGAGACATGAATCAAGCCATTCAGCTCATGTCGCAGCATCCAGCCCTGAAGTATGGGACGTCGTTCGAGATACATCCAACTGGAGATTTGAGTGAAATGATTCAGCAGAGCGAGCAGCGACGGCGAAAGAGCGCCGCGCGATGAGGGCGACTGCCAGGGATTTGCACCGGGAGGCCGGCTTGCGTCAGCAACCCTTAGGCGACAAGCGCTTTTCTTCGTGCGCTGGGCGGATAGTCAAATGCGTCCCTGCCGCGATCTCTATCTACCCCCATTACTGGTTTGGGTCATAGATATGATAGACAGTTTTATCCGAAATGATATCGGCCACCGGAGGTCCGCAAATAGTTGATCGCATGTGGAGAGCAGCGGGGCCGGTGGTAAAAGGTTCCTCTGCGAGGAAGCATTTTCCATCGCGCTGTTTCTCAAACTTGTGGTGATAGAGGAACTCGGGATCGATGTAGTAGCGCACGCCGTAGCCGCGGAGCGTGGCGAGCAGATCGTCCTGGTGGCGCATGTGCACAAGGTAGCCAGGGTCCATCATGAGCCCCTCAGTTTGGATGAGTGGATCGACAAGAAGATAGCCGGTCATGCCGGCGCCACCACCCATGGCGTAGACTCCAGGATGCGACTGCTCGAAGGCTCGTATCTGAAGAGCGACATTATAGACATGATCCATCGTTCGCTCTTTTTTATAGTGCACGCAAAGGAAGAGCACGAGGGCGAGGCAGTATGCGACGGCCTTCATCCAGACCGCCTGTCGCGAGACCCACGCAGAACCTGGTAACGCGAGCATCAGCACAAGACCTGCAAGCAATGCGAAGCGCAGGCTGTAGTAATACCAGCCCCACAACGGCCAGTCGCTCAGGAGCGAGAGAACGGCCATGTGCAGATATGGAAAAGCGGCCGCGGCCGCCAGCACGGACCGCTCCTCGGGAGCCAACCTCTTCCGAACGAGCCAGAAGGCAATCGCCGCATACACCAGAAAGACTGCCAGGAACGCGCCGTTGAGGCCACTGCTTTCGATCGCCATGAGAGTAGGCCAGGGGGTCGACTTTAGTTGCTTGGCAACGCCGGAGACTGGCATCCACGAATGAAAGTAAACGCGGTTGAAAACGAAGTAAGCGAGCAGCAAAGGTCCGCCGCCGATTGCGAAACCACCGATCTGACGAAACCCAATGCCTCGCCTCTGCTCTGGCTCGACGAGCGTGAAGATGAGCAGCAACAAAACCAGAAAAACCGCGTCCAGTCTCGACAACACTGTGAGCGTAGCGAGCAGCCCGATGCCAACAGAACGCCAGAAAGTCCAGCTCGCAGGCTGTGAGCGAAAGGCCAGCAACAGACCGAGGCCCAACGGCAGCGTAAGGGTGATTTCCATTCCCTCGCAGAAAATATGAACGCAGGGGATCAGAAAAACGAGCGCGAGCGCATTGGTGAGAAATGGTCCACTCCCCGGCCGTTCCAGCAGTTTGCGCGCGGAGAGAAACGTTGCCGCTGTAGCGACGATCCAGAGCAGCCACAGCCCGCGAAAGATGCCGACGAGGCTGGTAGCGAACTTGCTTATCAAGACAAGGAGAACTAAATAAAGCGGATGGTATCCATTGGTACGATTAATGCCATTAAAGGTCGAGCCCAGACCGGCGACAATATTTTGCGCCACTTTGAGATAGTAGTAAAAATCGTCTTCCACGAAGGGCATGATGCGCGTGGGATTCCGCAGCGGCGTGTAAAAGATCCAGGCGCTGGCCAACACGACGAAGAGGAACGTACTCCAGTTGACCAGGGTGCGGGTGCGCTGCTCCTCCCCAACACGGCTCTCCTGAACGGCAACTGTGGAATGCATAAACCCTCAGGGTTCTGGTCACTAAGATGTTTTCGGCAATTCGAGGGTTGCCGAGTGTCGATAGTAGCGCGAAGTACGTAGAGAAAAATACTAAACATTTGTCCAGTATTACTGAACGTAACTTTGGAGAGCGGTTACCTTTTTGGTTTCTTACGCGGGCAATGTTGAAGGCCGGGTTAACTCCGGAGGCTTACTTCGGCTGCGGGTCGCGCGAGGAAACTTACTCGATCCTTCAGTCGTTAAAGAACAGTTCCAGGCTGCCGACAGCATTTTTCGCCGGGAACAACGTGGTGATGCGTCATTTGCTTCATGTGCTTTCGGAAATGGGCGCCAAAATTCCGGGGGACGTGGCGGTGGCTGGGTTTGATGATTTCGACATGGCCGACATTTTTCATCCAGCCCTTACGGTCGTCCGTCAACCGGCGGATGAGCTGGGACGGGTTGCTGCGGATCTACTGTTTGAGCGTCTTGGAGACAAGAAGGCGACAGGGGGCAAGCTGATCGTTCTTCCGGTCGAACTGATCGTGCGCCGTTCCTGCGGCTGCAATGTGCGCCGCTAGCTTGACTATACAGACCATCTGTACAGGTAAACTGTATATCTGATAGAATGAAATTCATGGATGAGCGAGCAAATCGTCCACGAATAGAGCGGGCCTCTGCACTTGCAGCGGAACTGCGGGCGACCCTTGGCAAACTCAAGCGGAAGCTGCGCGAACACGGTGGCCGGAGCGATTTGACGCCTTCGCAAGTCTCCGTGATTCTTCGCCTGGAGACAGATGGCCCCATCACAGTATCCAGTCTTGCCCGAGCGGAAGGCATGCGCCCTCAGTCCATGAGCTCCATCATCACTTCGTTGCTGGACGTCGGATTGGTGAGTGGATCTCCGGACCCGAACGACGCACGGCAGACCTTGATGTCCCTTTCCCGGAAATGCCAAAAGACTCTTAAGGAGGGCCGTGCCGCCAAGCAGGATTGGCTTACAACCACAATCCAGGAGAAGCTCTCCGTTCAAGATCAGGAGAAGCTTGCGGCTGTTCTTGAATTACTCGCGCGGCTGGTTGAAGACTGAGTCTTCCTGCGCGTATCTCGCCACCCTTACAGAAATCGCTTCCAGGGAGAAGACACTTGTGCCTGTTACCACGCTAGACCCGAAAACCGCCCTGATTGTCGTTGATCTTCAGAAAGGTATCGTCGGCTCACCGTCCATTCATCCGATCGCCGGCGTCATTGAACGCACGCAAACCTTGCTCGCAGCGTTTCGCCGGGTTCCCCTGCCCGTGGCCCTGGTCAATGTGGCCGGAGGCGCACCAGGACGGACAGAGCAGCCGCGACGTTCCTCGACGTTCCCCGAAGGATTCACTGATTTGATCCCGGAGTTAGATCGCCGGCCCAACGACATCGTGGTAACAAAGCGAACATGGGGCGCCTTTGCCAGCACCGATCTTGAAGCCCAGCTGAGGGCGCACGGTATAACGCAGGTTGTCATCATTGGCGTCGCCACCGGCACCGGTGTGGAGTCCACCGCGCGTCAGGCATATGAGGCGGGATTCAACGTCACACTGGCCACGGACGCAATGACCGACGTGAGGCCTGAGGCCCACGCATACAGCCTCGCACATGTCTTTCCCCGTCTTGGCGAGACGGGCACAACACAGGAAATCATCACCCTGCTTGGTACCAGGAGCGCCGGAATATGAACTGGCTTCATCTCGTCTCGTACTTCTTCGGCGGAATCTTCCTGGCCAACGCTGTCCCGCATCTTGTCAGCGGAATGATGGGACGAGCTTTCCAGAGTCCTTTCGCCAAGCCTCCCGGCCGGGGGTTTTCCTCAGCGACGGTAAATGTCTTGTGGGGCTTCTTCAACGCCGTTGTCGGATATCTTCTCGTGGTGCGCGTAGGCAGCTTTGAACTGAGATCGACAACCAACGTCCTCGCCCTCGGGGTTGGTGTATTGCTGATCAGCCTTCAGTTGGCCCGGCACTTCGGCCAGTTCCATGGGGGCAACGCGCCGGAGCGTTCATGAAGAATCCAGCGGCGGGTACCTTCCGCGCTTTGAGCATCTTCAACTATCGAGTGTGGACAGCCGGCGCTCTGGTTTCCAACATCGGCACGTGGATGCAGCGTGTCGCTCAGGATTGGCTCGTACTCACGCAACTGACGCACCACGACGCCTCCGCTGTGGGCATCGTCATGGCTCTTCAGTTCGCACCACAGTTTCTTTTGTTACCTTGGTCCGGGTTTGCCGCGGATCATTTCAACCAACGCAAGCTCCTGATGCTCACCCAGGCGCTCATGGGCGGGCTGGCATTGGCTTTGGGAGTTCTGACGATCGCAGGTACCATCCGCCTTTGGCACGTTTATGTGTTTGCGTTCTTGTTTGGCTCTGCGGCGGCACTGGACGCTCCCGTGCGCCAGACTTTCGTCGCAGAGCTGGTAGGAGATGAGCACTTGTCGAATGCAGTCGCCCTGAATTCGACATCCTTCAATGCAGGCCGCATGATCGGTCCCGCGGTCGCCGGTATCGTCATTGCCAAGGTCGGAACCGGTTGGGCATTTGTGATCAACGGCTTATCGTTCGCCGCGGTTCTGATCTCCATGTCGCTGTTCCGCGCATCCGAACTGTATCCAAACACCAGGGCTCGACGCACTGAGGGTGGATTTCTAGAAGGATTTCGCTATGTCTGGGGCCGCCAGGATCTCCGAGCGGTCCTGGTTATGCTGTTTTTGATTGGAACGTTCGGCCTCAATTTCCCAATCTTTATTTCGACGATGGCGGTCAAGGTCTTCCACACCGATGCGCGCGGCTTCGGGTTGTTGTCCTCCATCATGGCGGTCGGCACGATCTCCGGCGCGCTGATCGCCGCCGGCCGCGAGCGGCCGAAGTTTGGCTCTTTGCTGATCGGCTCCGCGGTCTTCGGGATCGGATGTACTTTCGCTGCGCTGGCTCCCGGTTACTGGTGGTTCGGCGCGGCTCTCGTGGTCATTGGTGTGGCCGCACTGACGTTCACCAACACAACCAACAGCATGATGCAACTCTCGACTGAGCCTGCCATGCGAGGCCGGGTCATGGCGCTTCGCCTCGCCGTTGCACTGGGGGGCACTCCGATAGGAGCGCCTATTGTCGGTTGGGTGGCAAACCGTTTCGGTCCCCGCTGGGCGCTTGGCGTGGGCGCGGCATCGGGCTTTGCCGCGGCTATCGTTGCTGCCTATGCCCTGACACGGTCCACCGGACTAGAGAATGCAGGCTTGATGATTTCCAGTCGGCACCATGATCGGTAACAAAGAGTCGGCATGGCGGCGACGCTCCGTCAACAGCCCTCGGTCGACACGCATTCCGCTATCGAGCAGCGGCCGGCGGCCGCATCAGGAACGAGATGTTACCGACCTGATAGATCACCTTACCCGCACCCGCTGGTTTTGCTTGCACCTGTCTGGCCTGCACCTTCTCGAACGCTTGGGCAAGATCCCCCAGTACGCTCGGTGGGGCAACGGGCACGTTGTGTGCCCCGAGAACCAGCTTTACCTCCGGCCGCAATGCAGCGATCTTTCGCACCGAGTTGCCATAGGCCGCGCGATCGGTTTCCGGTGCGTACAGCCATACCGTTCCTGGATAGTACGTGTCACCCGTGAACAGCAGGCCGTTCGCGCGGTCGAAGAGGCAGATGGAATCCGGCGTGTGACCCGGCGTGTGACCCGGCGTGGCCATCACCTCGATGGTTCTTCCGCCCAGGTCGATGTGGTCGCCGTCATGCAGCCATTTCGAAACCCTCCACGGCCGCGTCCGGTACGCTGCGCGATCGAACCCGGTAGGCAATGAACCGCAGATATCGCCGGGCCCGATCTCGGCCTGTGCACTTTCCTTCGAACCATTCGCGTTGCGCCGCGTGAACTCGGTGTCCATACCGTAGACGGTGGGGAACTGCCAGTTGTCCCCAACGTGGTCATCATGGGTGTGGCTGTTCAGGACGATGATCGGCAGCTTGCTCAGCTTTAATGTCAGAGTCAGGGAGTGCATTGGACCGTCGCGCGAGAAGGAAAGGCAAGAAAATCCCTACCAGTGTGACCTGATAGGGCGAGGGTAATGCATCGTTCGAGTGATTCAGTGCGTGCAGCAAGATCGGGAAAGACGTAAACGAGAGAAATTTGGCAGACGCAATTAGTTCATTTACTGCGAACTACAAAGTAAGGCAACCGCTACTTGTACAGCGACTCTCGTTGCTCCCTCATCGGCCCATCCCCCGAAAGGGTCGCTGAAGGAGTTTGCCGAATCGCCGCTTGAAAAGAGCATAGCGTTTCTGTTGGAAGATGCCATGCGCCTTGGGTAGCAAAAGAAAAGAGTGTAGTTGTAGCCCTGCCGCCTCACTGGTGTATGCCGTACCTCCGCTGGGTGAATAGGTATCTTGTCTATGCCGTCGCCGTATCCGTTACTGGCTTGCCTTCTTCCCGAGCCATTACCTCCGTCGCCGGCCGGATGTTCGGTCGTGCATTATGATGGAAACCGCCAGGGTTCGCGGAGATACCGTCCACCGTGAAGTTGTTCGCGTCGATGCGCTGCCCAGCCACCGAGTAGTAGGCACCCCATGCATCATGTTCCCGGCGCCACATGGGTCAGGTCCTGGAAGCATGAAGCCAAAAAGTGAGGAGATGTGACTATGCCCAATTTAAGTGCGGGACGGCTCGCCGCCTGCGTCGTGTTATGTGCGGGGCTTGCGCAGGCCGCGTCCGCCGCGGAAGTTCTTATCGTGGATGCGAAGTCCCAGCCAGAGAGTTTGACTATCGCACCCGGTGGGGTCCTGATCGTCGGTAGCGCGAGCACTCCCTTCATCTATAAGGTGCGCCCGGGCTCGACCACTGCAGAGAAGTTCGTGGATGCCAGCGCCGAGGGTGCCGGCACCTTTTTCTTCGGTATGCTTGCCGATGCCGCTACCAACACGGTGTGGGCGTGTCAGCTAACCCCGGTGCCAGACACAACGCCGGTCAAGCGCCATACCGCCTTGAGGGCCTTTGATCTCTCCACTGGCGCCGAAAAGCTTCGTTGGAACCTGCCGGGTGACAACAGTACCTGCAACGATTTCTCGCTCGGACCAGACAAGGCGCTGTACATCAGCGACACTGCCAACAGCAAAATCTACAAGCTGCCGGCCGGTGCTACGACTGCCGAACTCTTCCTCGAAGATCACGCGCTCTACGGCATTGACGGCATCACCTTCCTGGACGGTACGCTGTATGTCAACAATGTGTTCTCGAACAATCTCTACCGTATTCCGGTGGATGCTGCCGGCAAGGCGGGACACCCTGTCGATATCTGGATGGATCAGCCTGTGAAAGGGCCGGATGGCATGCGCGCAGCCAATGGCAAGCTACTCCTTGCTGAGAACGGCAGCGGTCAGATTGCCGTGATTACTGTCACTGGCGATAAGGCCAGCGTCACCGTAATCAAGGATGGACTCAAGACACCAACCGCCGTCGAGCCCGCGGGCGACACCATCTGGGTCGCCGAACGCGGCGCCGGCAAGGCAGTGTCGATTCCGATGCCGAAATGATCGAGAGGGATCAGTGAACCAATCGACATCGCCCTGAGCTTCAGGAGATGACCTATTGTTCCTTCGGTGTCACGCGGAACAGACCGCCAGTCCTCGAATCCTCGAGCATCCACAGCGCGCCATCGGGACCGACCTCTACGTCGCGAATGCGGTGACCCACGTCCCAACGTTCCGCTGGCTTGGCCCCGCCTCGACCGTCAAAGGTAATGCGGTTGAGCGTCATGCTCGCCAGGCCGCTCACCAGAGCCGAGCCTTTCCACTGCGGGAACATCGCGCCGTTATAGAAGATCAGGTTGCCGGGCGCGATGACCGGTGTCCAGTAGATGACCGGCTTGGTCAAGTCAGGTCGCGTGTTGGGACTTGGGATAGGCACCATATCGTAGTTGGTTGCGTACGAGACCAGCGGCCAACCATAATTCTTGCCCGGCTTGATCAGGTTTAGCTCATCGCCACCCAACGGACCATGCTCGATCTCCCATAACCGTCCGTCTGGTGCGAAGGCCAGACCATAAGGTGTGCGGTGTCCCATGCTCCAGGTCTCCGCCGGCGTCAGGTTCGGTCCAGGGAAGGAATACATTCTCACCACCGGAGCAGTCTTCGCTGCTTCGGTATTGTCCGGTGGATCAATCACCGGCACGCGGGCTTTTCCTGTCTTCCCGGCCATCGGATTGCCTGGAGCAGGCTTGCCATCCAACGTCAGGCGCAGGATTTTGCCCAGTGGCTGATTAGGATCTTGAGCGGGCGTCATCCGCTGCCGTTCACCAACCGTAAGGAACAGATAACGGCCATCCGGAGAGAAGGCTATCTGTGCACCGAACTGCCCCCCATCACCCCTCTCGCCATCCCGCCAGATCACCTTGAGTTGCTCGAGGCTCGCCGAATCCTGCCCCAGCGCCAGCCGGGCTCGTGCAAGAGCCAGGCTCGAACCGCCCTTGCCGGGTTCCGCATAGGTAAGGTAGACACTATGATCCTTGGCGTAGTGCGGTGAGAGAAAAACCCCCAGCATGCCGCCTTGTCCTTCGTAAAGAGAGGCCGGCACATGCGCGATCGGCGTCTTGGCCCCCTGCTGCGTGACCAACACCATATCGCCGACCTTCTCGGTGATCAGCATCCGTCCGTCGGGCAGGAAGGCGATCCGCCAGGGCAGCTTGAGGGTCGTTACCTGGACCATGTTGAAGGGCAGGCGGGGCTCGGGCTTCTTCTCGCCTGCATTGATCTGCGCATCTGCTCGGATCGCCGCCAGGGCCAGAAAGAACCCCGCGATCACTAACTGCTTCATCCCGTTTTTCCCTCTATCCGTATGGTTATGGATTGGTTCGGCGTGAGCAAACCTTACATCGTCTTTGCTTCAACGGTGTCCCGTCGCCACGCAGGCCGCTTAACGCGGAGCCGGCCTCGCACGCGATCGGTCCTCTAAGACTTGGGCCGGTCAAAGCCCTCAATCGCTTGCAGCGCATCGAGCTGATATAAAGGGCTGTCCGTTCTCTCCTTGTTATGATGCCGCGACTGCGCTTCGTTCCCCTCGGGTCCCTGGTTCTCTTCGCGCTCGCTGTTTCGCCCACCCTGCGTGCCGGTGCCTCGCCTGCAGAGAACCCGGATAAGCCATGTGCCCGTTGCCACCAGGCTATCTACGAAAGCTATCAGAAAACGCCCATGGCGCAGGCCAGCGGAGCCGCCACCGATGGTCTGCTGCCGGGCGAGTTTACTCACGCCGAATCCGGCGTTCATTACCGTCTCTTCCTGCGCGATGGGCGCGCATGGCTCAGCTACGATCGGCCCAACGCTCCCGCGGAACACGCCCTGAAAGGAGAGCAGGCACTCGCTTACTTTGTTGGCTCCGGCCAACGGGGACGCACCTACCTGTTTCAGAAGGACGGCTATTGGTTTGAGAGTCCCGTTAACTGGTATAGCAAGCAGCAGGTTTGGGATATGAATCCAAAATCGATCGGTGTGCGGGAAATGCCGTTTACCTTGAAGGTAGATGCAGGGTGCCTTCACTGCCACGCCACCGCCGTGCAATCGTCGTTGCCCGGTGCGAGAAATCATTTCGCGGCGCTACCGTTTTTGTTTGCCGGCATCACCTGCCAGTCGTGTCACGGAGATCCCGCAGCGCACCTTGCCAGCGGCGGCTCCGCCCCAATACTGAATCCGGCTAAGCTGTCGCCAGCCAGGCGAGACTCGGTCTGCCTGCAATGTCACCTCGAAGGCGAGACTGCGGTCAACCTCCCGGGGCGCTCTCTGGCAGAATTTCTTCCTGGTGAAGACCTCGCCGATTATGTAACCCACTTTGTTCACGCCGGCGAGATCGGTCCGCAGGGCAGAGCGACCAGTCAATGGGAAGCGCTGCTGCAAAGCGAGTGCAAGCGCAAAAGCGGAGATCGGCTTACCTGCACAACGTGTCATGACCCCCACAGCTCGCCTACTGCTGAAGAGCGCGTCAGGTACTTCCGTGGCCGCTGTCTCACTTGTCATGGAGCGCCAGCTTTTGTCAGCAAGCACCACCCCGATCAGCCAAACTGCAGCGGATGCCACATGCCGCGTGAGAAGTCAGGAGACGTGGCGCATGAACAAGTAACGGACCATCGCATCCAGCGCCTTCCCCTTCTATCGCTCGATCAGGCCGCCGGGCCTACGGGGGATCTGACGGTGGTCGGCGGCGGCTCCGCGAGCGACCGCGCGTTGGGGCTCGCCTACTTTCAGTTTGCCCAGGGGGGGAATGAGCAGGCAGGGCATCGGGCAATGCAGTTGTTGCAGCAGGCCGAGCGCCAGGGCGGGGAACAGGCAGATTCCGATTTACATACGGCACTCGGCTTTCTGAATCAGCTTGCAGGCGATCGTCCGGCTGCTGTGCGTGAGTACCAGGCAGCGCTCCGCGCCAACCCGGCCGATTCGGTTGCCGTCGGTGACCTGGCCATCCTTCAGGCACGTGCCGGCGATCCCAAAGGGGCAATCGCCGGCCTGCGTTGGGTCAGCGAGCATGATCCGGGGGACACTTCCGCAAGTATGGATTTGGCCACCATTGAATGTGCCATCGGTGATCCTCGCACTGCCGCCGCGGTATTGGCACATCTGCTCGAGTTCTCTCCAGATGATGGAAAAGCTCGCCAGGCCCTGGCTGCCATCGAAAGAAACCCCGGCGGATGCGGGCGTTAGCGGCTGGGCAGATAATAACTCAGCCGTACCAGCGTCAGACAAGATTTCAGGAATTTTCCCTGCCACGAACTCGGGTGCCCCATATCTCGCG
>Ga0182015_10005641_pt1 | contig 12910 bp, 14 predicted proteins | sample 712P3MmetaG_FD_120478 | JGI IMG/M metagenome (GOLD analysis project Ga0182015, IMG submission 120478) | Permafrost microbial communities from Stordalen Mire, Sweden - 712P3M metaG | ecosystem: Environmental > Terrestrial > Soil > Wetlands > Permafrost | place: Sweden: Stordalen | collected...
ACTTTAAAAAATCAATGAATCATTACTCACGAAAACAGTAAATGCGTAAATTTTGACGAACTACATATGCCAAGGAAATTTTCATGTGAACAAAAATTTAAGACTCGCAAACAATCATGTGAAACACGAGTCGAGTTCCGAGACAGTAATCAAATCCAATTCCAAATTGAGAAATGTAAATCGGCAGTTGAAAAGCAAGTACCACCGCTTATCCCCCATTTCAGGACGCAATCTGAACTCATAACAAACCACACTCTCGCTCCCAACCATATACAGCGTTTCGCAAAAATCCAACATGTTTCAACCACGCGTCTCATTAATCCACGATGCATTGACCATGGGCCCACAAAAGTGGCGTCGGGTAACTTTCGGTTTCTGAGCCTGCCCCGCATGCGCGGCCACGCCGCATTCACGCCCCCACGCTCTCTCCAGCACAACCACGTTGCTTGTGGGGAAATTCCGTCGCGATTGCTGCAGAAGTTTCTTATCTGTGTACTCGTAGATCATGATGTAGACGAGATCAAAAGTGGATCCGATGGGGCCGAGATGGGACGGGAGGTTATCGAGCCAGACCGGCGGTCCCGAATACGAGGGGCGAAATGGAGAGAGATTGAAGGCGGGGGTGGTTGGACCGTGTCTTAAATTACTGGTGTCGGAAGTTTGTTTGGGACTCGAGACTCGGGAGGGGAGACGAGGGTTCGTTTTCGTCGGTGCGCAGAGAATATTTAAGAGGTTATGTAAATGCTCGCGGACGTTTAGGATTCTTATGGAGCGTGTTCGACATTCGTCGTTTCCTAAATGGAATAAAAGTTTAGCCCACTGCAGATATCAAGCAATTTCTCATAGACTGCCAACACTCATGTCATCTAGAGACTTCCATACTTCGATAATCCCAACAGCCCGTTAGGTTTTTCGCTCCGCCATGCTACCACGTTCGGCGACTTACCTACTCACGACTCACGACGCAGATTTCAGACAATTGTTGCCGACAATGGACGAGTGAGTGTTTTCACGTTACCCAAAGTCCGCCCGGTTAGGGTCAATTTTCAATTGAAAAAAGTGCCTTGCATGCCCAAAGTAATTGACAATCGGTCATCTACGCGTGGCTCTGCTAATTGAGACCGGACGCGACTTTTGACTGGCCAATAGCAGATCAGCCAGAATCAGACCCTGAAAAGGCTGAATATCGTAGGGTAATTTTAAGTAGCGTAAGATCGAGAAGGAAGGTAGGCAGTACGTGAGATTGCGGAAACCCCAGATGGATGCTCGTATTTGTGGATAGAGAGAGAAGAAGGCCAAGGAAGAAAGTTGAAGACGAAGCAACCAATTAAGGCAAGGAAATAGCATGTCGCGCAGATTTCTCCCTTTGGACTTGCCGGGGTCACTTACAACTTGTGACTTTAATCAAAACTCGTATCAAGCGTCGGTTAACAGTGGAGCTATATGCTTTCCGGCCAAGCGACCCGTAGTGCGGTTAGCACGTTTCCATCTCATCCATCGCCGCGGTTCCATCATCCTGGATTTCGGGCAGAACAGCATGTTTTAAAGCCATTTCTGCAAGGTCTTTTGAGGTGAACCAACCGTGGGGTGAATTACCGCTGGGTTCGCTTTTATAGCATAGATAACGAAAGTTCGGCTCGATTTCCCAAAGGAGGGTCAAAACTGATTCATGGAAAATGCTGATCCCGGTCACGCTAGGCACTCGAATTGGCTTTCGGGGATCGCGTAAGCAGTGGGCATCCCACGCCTCACACACGAAATTTGAGCCCCTTGAATTGACTCGCTCCTTTCATCTTGGACCGGGAACAAAAGCTCAGAATCATCAAAGGATTTCCGGATTCATTTTTTTTGACCTTGGCAGCTATTTGCGTGGATCGAGCCCAGAGTAGATTCACAGACCAAGCTGGTGAACAAGACACGACATTTTGCTTGCTGGTGTGGGTTGCAGCCGGATTTAATTTCGTCTCGCTTGGTTGTCGAAAATGATCTGAATTCCATTTAGGTACATGTGTCCATTGACGAATTCTGCTGACAATAACCAGATTGGGGAATACACGTTCTAAAGATGATGAGCGGACGGAGGATGAAGAGACTGCAAAGTCCAAAAGCAGAAAAGACTTATCCGCCTGCTCTTCAGGAACAAGAAATACCCGCTTCTCCAGGCAAACCACCCTCCACCTCCAAATCCAGTTTCCTCTCTCGCTTCCGCTCAAACAAATCCACGCCGCAAGAACCTGCCCCCGTTCCCTTTGCCTCTGCAGGCCGCGTCACGCCTGAACAATCCGAAAGTCGTGGCTCCTCCTCTGACCACCAAAAATCTCGAGACAGTTCCCCCAAATCAGGCGCAATAGGACTCGCGTCGTCGACGTACCGAAGTTTATCACATTCATTCACCGACCTTGCATCAATCGCTTCACGTTCAAAACCTTCCTCTCCAGATATAGAACCTGTTGTTCCACCATTACCGTCTCCACGTTCGATTGACATCATATCACCACCTCCGATCGTCGAAAAGCCATCCTTATTGCCATTTCGAGCTGATTCGATTCAACGTCAAGGATGGCTCAATAAACGTCCTGATTCCGATATTAAACGGTCAAAGTCAGGAGTATCAGTGCCTTGGAAGCTTCAACGAGCTATTGTACATGACTCGCGACTCTATCTCTACAATCCTCCCTCAAGTCTCGGGATCAAGGCATTCACGCCCGATCCTACTCCTGCTCCAACAGATCTCCCGTCTCCGCCCTTTGCTAGCACCCACAACATCAAACACTCTCACTCCCCTTCTGAAGGTGTCGCCGCTCAAGCCAGCACAGGTCAAGTATCTCTTGCCCAACTCGAACGTCGTCCATCTACCGCACCTACTGCTCCACATGCGCTGCCAACTGGTTATCTCATCCATGTGAAAAACTCTAATTCTTAGGATTACTACCAAAAACAGTTACTGAAACGACTACTGAGGAAAATACCGATGATATTGCCAATGAGAATGTCCGGCTCGATGACGAACAACAAATTGTAGGAGGAACAGTAACGGCAATATGTTACCATATCCTCAGTAGTGGTGATCCCAAAATAGCGGAATTAGACGAGGATTGTCGCGTCTTTTGTACCACAATTGGGTTTTGGGCTCCGCTGGATGTGGTGTTACTTGAAATAACTCGCATCGCGTCGGGAAGAGACGTTTCGGCACGACTCGAACAAATTATTCGATATTGGTGTGACAATACTCCGCGGATCTTATGGGAAGAAGGAGCAAACGACACTCTGCTTGCATTGATCGAGGAAGGAGTGACGAGAATCGATGCCGCGAGAGGCCGTTCGCTGAGCAACTATCTCGTTGAAGCTGAGAAGAAGTTCAAAACACTTCTCCAACCTTCCCGTGGATCAGATGCCGATTCCATTAAGAGTAAAATACTTTTCTGTATATGACTGACGTCTAGGTGTCGTCGAACACTCAGGGTTAATGGAAGTTGGTCTCACGGGCAACGTATTACTTCAAATTCCTGCCGACTCAATGGCCGAACAACTCTTCCTCTTCCATCTCAAGTACCTCATCGCCCTAGATCCCGCCCAAGACATGTCCCTCCTCCTCGACCGTTCCGCATCTCAACGTTTCCGTTCTCCGCTCGTCTTCTCACAACAATCACCCCATTTCCTAACTCGACTCGTCTACACCCACGTCCTCGGTCTCGACGCCCCCGATGCGACTATCGACGTATCTCTACGAGCAAGTTTTGTTACTCGATGGGCCGAAATCGGGCAAGCGATGAAAGCACGTGGTGATCTCGCTGGATTTTTGGCTATTGCGACGGCAGTATTGTCGATACCGATTTTGAGGTTGAAGGAGACGTGGACGGATGTTGATGTGGATCTTCGGTCTTTGATTATTCGGGATTGGTCGCCTATGATGAAGGAGTTGCATCGGAGGGAGCTGGGTGCGCAGGGGGCTTCGTGGGCTGCACATGTTCTTACGCCGGATCTCAAGAGGGAGGATTTAGACAGTCATCTTGTGATTCCATATTATGGGGATATCTGCACTGCTTTGGAAGCATTTGAGATTTGGGCTGTAATTCACTTCCATTTATGGCGACTGATCGTAGGTTACTCCTGATACGGATGTCGATTTCTTTCAAGTCAAGGAAGGATTTACGTCAGTGGAGAACGCGATAACACGATGGATCACATTCAAAAACGACGCCCCAGGAGAACGACAACCTCCAGAAGCATTGTTTACCCGACGTAATCGAGCTCTGCAAACGTGTTTCGAAGAATTACACATCAACTTTGCAGATGGATTTCCGTACTCTGCAGAACAACTCTTCGAAGCGTCCATACTAGCCGAACCTCCTCAACAAGGAAACTACATCGAACATCATTACGCGAAACGACTGTCTGTGACAAGTGGATCGTACGTTCCACTTATGCTCACGGACGTCCTGCCCTCGTACAAGTTATTTGAACAGACGGATTTACTTGAAGCACTCGCAACGGTAGAAAAACGTGTCCAGTACAGCGGAGCACAGGCAATGTCGAGACAACATCAAGCACGACCGACTACATCAACAGCATCTGCCTGGGCCGGTCGAGGAAATAAACCGTCTCCCCTCCGTCGTCGGAACTCGTATCCTCCAGCGCGGACGTCACTTGCGACAACCGGGAATGCGGACCTGGATTATTCCACACACAATCGTATCGCGGGGCTAACAAGTCGACATTTCCCTATGCTCAAGACCCTACGAGATATCGCTGGCGTGGAACAAAGTTTATTACACATCCAAGACGGCGAACTCGTTCTCAAAGTCGTCACTGACAACAAACGTCTTTCGAGACCGGGCAGTATGATCATTGAGACGTCGTCAAAACGAGCTAGTCTCGCTTCCAAACGAAGTTCAGCTCAAGTTTTCGGAACGCCCGCCATTTCTACGCCTCCACCCGGAAAACTCGGTTCCAGCGCGCGTAACTCATTTCATCCTGAAAACGGGTCGACAACAGTCGTAGATGTAGTCACCAAAGCCGGATCTTTGGATCGATTGGTTGATGTTTTGGTTCTTGGGATCGAAGACTTTAGTTCCTATTTACTGGAAGACAACGTCGATCCGAACGGGAAGAAAGTGTCTCGATTGCAGATGAATATGGATGAACTGCGGACGACTTTTCTCGCCACCTTTCGAAGTTTTTGTTCACCGACTGTGTTGTTGGAATATCTACGGAAACGGTTTACGGGAGCGGTTTATTGTGCTGCGCATATCAATGATGATGAGGATTCCGAGGATTTCAGCGAGTCGTTTCCGGATTGGACACCAATTGAAACACTCGACAATGATAAAGTGGATTGGCAGTTGGTGGGGAAGATTCAATGTGGAGTATTGGATACGATTAGTGTTTGGATTTCACAGTACTTTACCGATTTCCTCAACACTCCGACTCTTGGGATGGAATTGATTCGATTGCTCGGGATCGTGCAGAGGGAGCTATTGGCTTGGGAGGAGATTTACAAAACAAAACCCTTTGTCACGTATTTCTCCAGTCAGGTAGGATCGATGGCTGCGGGAATACGGAAAACGTTCTCAGCTACGTATTACAAACCCATCTTCTATTCCTCCTCCTTTCGAACACCGAGTAATTTCCATCGTATGCCTCCTCTTCCGCTACCGCCATCAAATCGCCGCGTGGATCAGTTCAACACTCTTTTCAACGAACTAGACGAATCACTACTGCTTCTATATCAACAAGTATCGATCGAGGATTGGATGTCGGCGTTCGAGGTATTTGAGATTCAATCGACAGACCTCTGTGGATTCTATAACCCGTTTGGATCAACACCAGTTAAAGAAGACGATACGCGGTTACGAACGATCTTTACTGTCATCGGTCAAATTCAACGACCGAGGTCGAATCATCCACTACTGAACACCCTTCCCAAATCACTACGACTTTTACATCGACTTCACGAGAATCTCGTAGCTTGGATTATTGCCCAATTGGCAGATACCAATATCACGATGCATGAACGTGCAAATCGAATTCAATCCCTCGTACATTTTCTCAGATCTAGTCGACAACGGATGTCATACCTCGATTTCTACACTACCGAACAAACCGTCAGACTCACTGAAGAACGCGGCGAGAATCGTCTTGGGGTCCCCTCCTTTATCGCCAGTGCCGTCGCCACAGCGCTTGTTTCCCCAGAGAGTCGTGCCTTCGGTCGTGCGTGGTCAAGAGTCTTTTATGAAGACGATAGTTCCGATCCCGGAAATCAGACATACGATACTTTCGCAGATTTTGTTTACCGAAAGACCGTTGCCCCAGATTATGGCGCTACTCGGACTTTGACACCGTGTCTCGGTTGGATCATGGAACGAATGCTAGAGATCGCATGTTATGTCCCCAACATGTCTCTGGAGAGTACACGTCTAATCAACTTTGACAAACGTCGATACATATTCAATCTCATCTCCAACATTGTCCCCGCCCCAGACGACCTCGATCTTTTCGAAGCAATCCATCAGCCACTCTCTTCCGAATCGTTTGCATTCCAACTCATCTTCTCCGACCTTCTCTCGCGCCAGTCGGATCTCAAAGCAGTCCGTGAAGCTGCCAACAATGAATGGGGTCTGATAGAAAATAGAGCACCTCGTCTCTTCCGTTCCCTCATCACTGACGAACAACGCAAGAATCGTCGTGATCAACGTCGTCGCGCAGAAATCGAGAAACAACTCCGAGATCACCAAAAGTCTAGGCCTCTCGGAATTCGTGAGGCGCCAAGCCAACCTGACCTGCGTGAAGCCGCCAGATCTGGCAGAGATGCGAAAAGCGCACGAGGCGCTCGAGGAATGTTCCTACGGACTATTCGCCCTTTGTCGATTGCCATTAGTAGTCATCCGTTTGGTGATAAGGTGGAACCAAGGGTCGTGAAGGTGGAGGAATTGCCTAAGACGATGAGCATACCACCAGGAACAAGGGCTGCGCAGAAGTTGCCATTAGGTGGGGCTTTGATATTGTCGCGGATTTCGTATGAGAAGGAGTATGTGTTTACGATTCGAACCGAGGAGGGACATGAGTGTTGGTTTCAGGCAACTGACGCGAAAGATACGAATGCTTGGGTTCAAGTTCTATCTAGCATTGCAGCGACAACTCCATCGCGTGGACATGCCCAACCCAAGGAACATGCCCCTGAAGCCTCCAAAACCCTCAAACACGCCGATCCAGGTACTTATCTTTCCCAGCTTTCCTGATAATTAGTATTTGGTGTCAAGCTGGAAGTTGTTCTTGAAAGGGAAGGACGGGAGATCCCTTGGGTTGTGGAGAAGCTTCTCAACGAACTCGAACGAAGAGGTAATACTCCCTTTAGAATGAGCTAATGGCAGGTTTGGACGAGGTTGGTTTATATCGTGTGCCCGGCTCTGTGTCAAGCATTAAGGCTTTAATAGCTGCCTTGAATGCAGGAGAAGATGTTGACATGGACGATGAACAATGGATAGACGTCAACATCGTCGCCGGAACATTCAAGTCCTGGTTACGAGAATTACCGGAGTCGATACTGACACCCGAACTTTACGACAAGTTTATTCAAGGAGTCGGTATTACGGATTACGAAGAAAAGTGCTACGCTATCAAAAATCTAATATTTCAACTACCGACGGGTAGTTTCAACCTGTTGAGACGTGTCATTCAACACCTCAAGAAGTATATCCTACCTGTTTTTCTTTGCTCATCTGTAGGGTGGCGGATAACGAACCTATAAACCACATGAACGCTCCAAATCTGGCTATTTGTGTTGCCCCTGTCATCATCACATCCGTGGGCCCCACGTCATTTGCAGGGACCATGGAAAGCATGGGCCGAGCGCAAGCGTTGGTACGAGATCTCATTATGCAATGCGAGTGGTTTTTCGAAAAGGACGAGGAAGTAGAGGAGGAGAAAAAGGAGGAGGCGATGGTACAAGTCACGGAACAGCAAGAGGAGGAAGCAATATCGATACCGGCAGTAGCAGCTGTGGATCCGGAGGAATCGCAGGAAGAGTCATCTGAGGTTCGGCTTGGTGTTTCAATTTGAGGACGTTGCATGCGAACTCTAATCCTTAGGCTAAGATAGAGAAACCTGCACAATTTATAAATACCTTTCTTCAGATGTTTCCCTTCGCAATACTCCAAGTTGCAACTAGTTTGCGCACGACCCTGGTGATACCGTTGACCTTCCGGGTTGAGAATGAGTTTTTTTTCTGCGCGGCCATTTTATAGGCAACTAGACCTGCGAGTACTAGTACGTCGAGTCACACCGCAGGTCTAGTGGAGATCAAAAATCCCGCAAAGTCAGGCACTGCATCGCAAGACGGTTCCCCGTCCTGACACATAAAATCTCCTGTCGTTCCTTTGTTCAATTGAACGCTTCATAGTATTGCCCGCCATGAACTTAGAATAAGTGCGAATGCCCCTGAATCGAAGGCTAATGATACAGTGTCTTCATCTTCATCGAGTTTCGAGAGCCTTCCGGCTGATATTCTCCTGGAAATCCTCCATGAGCTCAAGGACACATTCGCTTATCGTCGCCCCAACTTCCGTGCATTCGATCATTCCCATCGTCGTAGTAATGTATACAACTTGATGCGAACCTGTAAATCACTCCACGAAATCAGTCTCCCTTGTTTATATGCGGACGTCTTCCTCAGGGATCTAGACAAATCGTACTCCTTCTTCATCGCTCTCCCCGATAGAGGCCATTTGGTTCGCCGATTACGAATTGACGAGGAAGGGTGTCGAGAGTTTCTGGGGAGTGTTCTTCATCACCATATCAAGGCTCCTGATAGACTTGCTGCCATCGCACGATACTGTACCAATCTTCGCGAATTCTTTGTTGGATGGGATTGTCGTGACAGTCGAAAGGTTGAGGGATATTTATTCGATGGATCAGATCACTGGCTCAGCGATTTCATCAAAAAGCGCTCTACGCTCGAAAGTCTCATCCTACCTGAACGATTCTGTACAGATTATACGGTCAAGAATTTCTATTTACCGTTGACGAATCTTACGCGTCTTTACGTCTCGAGAACAAACTATTTTTCCTTATCACACGGCTTGGTCGAAATCGCCCAATGCTGCAGCCGATTGCAAGAAGTCTACATGAATGCTGTCAGTTACGTTTCCATCAACGATTTTGTGGAATTTCTGACTCTGGTGCCTGCCCTCGAGGTCCTGTCGCTACAGGTGCCAGATTTCAAAAGCACCATCATTCATCGTCTGGGAAAGGAAGATCCCCATTACATCGGCCTCGTTTTAAAAACACTTGCAACAAATAATCCTCGTCTACACACCCTTAGTCTCCATAATATTCGACTTCCCGACGTTTTTCCAACTATACCACCTCATTCCTTCCCTGCGTTGCGCGTTCTCGATATGTTTGATTACCATCGCGGTCGGTCTCCTCGTTCCCCAACAATCCGTAATCTCCTAGAGTTTCTCAAAAGTCTCCGTGCGCTTGAAGTTCTGCATATCGATAGCACAAATCTACAGCTTTTCGACAGCGAGAAGTTGGTTTGCGATGCGATATCACCAAAAGTGGAGGTCCATACAACTGCAAAACTGGGCAAGATGGAGCCGGCAGTCAAGGAGGCGGCCCGCGCAGGGAGATTGACAAGTCACAATGAAATATCCTTCAAAAGATGGGCAGGAATTGAAGATGAATTCGTTAGGGGTTGGGGTTGGTAGCAGCGAGATGGAATTTCTGAGATCGGGTTATAAAAACGCGGGTGGCATTTTCTCTGGCGGTTTAGATTTTTGGCAATCCAGAGTCTATCTGTGCCATGTTAGATACGTTGGCTCTTCTATTATTGTTATCGCCATCATTGATATCATTAACTCTACGAAGTGGATTATGCTTGTACAACGTTGTCAGCGGGTCGGTGGATGAACTTGCAAAATTGTATTTAACTAATCGGGGGGGGGATTTTCCACTCGGAAGAGGGGGACTGAAAAACATGATATTATACATATTACCGGGTCAGTATAATACCAATACCGGGTCAGTATAATACCAATATATTCTTAAACCTGTCTTCCTGAAATCGTACGCTCGCAGCCGAGCTCCTCCCATTGATTCTCCTTTGACTCTAAATCATACCTTTCCTTTGACCCCAGCGTCATCTCCGCTTCCCCGAGTGGTTGCGTCGCCTACGGTCTCTCGCACTACAAGTCTCTCTTTCAACCAGGCCCCGAGAAGATTCAATTCCTCAGGTTGAGCTTCGTGTGCCATATCCTCAATCTTATGAAACTCCACGTTGACGCCCAATTTCTTCAGTGTCTCATAGGACAGTTCTCCAAACTTGTAGTTCACAACTCCATCGTCCTCTCCGTGTGCCATGAATAAAGGTGTTTTCAAGTTGGCATCTGCCCACATCTACTTGATCAGAGAGAGAAAGATTTGGAGTCATTACGGCAGCAAATTTGTTGTGTAGAGGTAACCAGCCAGAGAGCCCGACGACACCAGCGAGTTTCCGTTCACAAGAATACCCCGCAAGCAAAGATATCGCTGCCCCTGAAATGAGAAAAGCAAAAGAGGGAAACATACCTTGAGAGAATCCTCCAACTATGATTCTGTCTGCCGGTATTCCGGAGTCGACTTCCTCCGTAATGAGCTTGTGGACTAAATTCACAGACTTCAACATCCCATCCTCATCCTGTCGAACCGTGACGTCGCCAAGGGTGCGGATATCGAACCATCCTGGCATGCGTAACCCACCATTAAGAGTAATAGGAATGGGCGGCGCATTAGGGAGGATCCACTACTCATTACTTTCTTCTCACGGAATCTGAGCTACCCTGACATGCTACGCCATTAGTACACGAAAACAGTTCAAAGACACATACCGGCATATCTACATATTTGGCGAGAAAACTCCATCCTCTCCCTGTATCGCCCAATCCATGGAGCCATATAATTGTCGCAGAATGATTTTCTGTCGCGGGAACACGGATGGCACTGATTCCTGCAGACATGGTTGCGAGGCGAGTTTTGTTTGTCAATTGAAAACGAGCTTTGAAGGATGCTCGGCTAACGGGGCCTCGCTGAAAGAGGCCGATGATGGCAATAACGATGACAAGGATGACAACAGCGGTGAGAGGCGTGCAGCGAGATCGACGAATCCGTGCCAGGGTCTAAATTATCCTTGAAGTCTTTCTTGCCGAGCGGGTGTGGGTGTAGTCCTCACGTGAAATTATTCTGGTGTTGGAATTTCTACGAGGGAATTCCGAGGAAATTCGTTGAGAATCTGACGGAAGTTTTCCACGGAAGCGCACCAAAGCATTCGTGAATTCTGGGTGTTGGTTCACCTGACGTACTACTTATATTATACATACTTCTTCTCTCTCTTAATCTAAGTCGCAACTTGATGCCGACCTCCATTCACCACCCATTCGTCACCGTCGTCGTACCACCAGTCAACCTGCTGCTGTTCCTGTTCCTTTAACGCAGCAATCTGATTACTCGCCAAACCCACTCAAGCGCAACATTCCACTCATCCAATATCGCTTCCAATTCTTCCCATTCTCCCATTCCAAAAATCCGATACGTACTTCGAAGGACTAATAATTCTTGTCGTGCTTTGAGCTAATTTCCCTTCTACTTGTCCGGAACGGATAATGTCGATGATCAGCGTCGTCTTGTGAGATGTCGCGAATTGCGGCAGTTTTGGCGTAGGAGACGGCGCCTTCCTCAATGAACGATCATATCTATGAATCCAATCAATGTTTCCGACTTTTCTGCCTTTCCAATCTCCCGTTCAACTTTCCTAGTAATCCCCTCCACCACAAACGCGACACTCTGATCTTCCAATAAATCCGCTCCATATATTTCTACAGTCAGCATCAACAGAAACGACCACGCAAACCTAAAATTTGGTATGTAACATCGATGATGATGGGGGTATATCTCGGATCGGTAAGATTCTTTTGCATCCACAAAAGGATCGGCATCAATGTGTCTGGAGTTCGATTGTGTAGCGCTTGATGTAATGCAGATTGATGTTTAAGCTCTGTCAACACGGTTTTGATTAAGATTGAGTCGTTCTGGGGGAATCAGTCTCGAAAGCGGGGTGGAGTTACTTTTCTGATGATGAGATCTAATGCATCACCGAATCGGAATCCCAGAATTGCACGGTCATAGTCTTGCAAGGACTTTTGTTTTTTCTCTTCAAAAGTATATTCCTGAATTAGCAATGGTCCAACAAAGAGACATACTGCTTCATCTTGAGGCATCACTGATTGATAATCTCGAAAAGCAGGGATAGGTATTCTTGTTTTTGCCGTTGATTTTGTTTGTCCACTCAGACGTGATCGTAATGAAAGATAAGATGAGACCATTCCCACCGCAAGATGTTTCTCATCAGACTACCCAGGTCAGCATTTCTTCAAGGTCGGAGAGTACCGAGAGCGAAACATTAAGTATACCATCCGGGTACTTTACGCCATGTACGACCTTCCAAGTCCCGACATCATAAATTTTGACAAGTCCATCTAATCCTCCAGCCAACACTCTCGATCCATCTGTATTCCCACACAACGCGGTCACCTCCTTTTGATGATTCCACATTTGTTTTACAGGATATTCAGTCCCAGCAGTCATGTCCCAAACTTTAACACCTGAACTTCCCGCAGTAAGAAAAATCATCCCGCCCTTTAAAGGAAGAACAGAATACACGATTCCCGAACCTTGGTGTCCATCTCCGTGTCGAAATGTCGCGACTGGCCCCTCAACTCTGGGATCCCACAACTTGGCAGTTCCATCAAAGGAGCCAGACAGCAAAAAATTTGTCTCTGGAACACAAGACAATGCTCTCACATAATCTTTATGTCCCACAAACGTTTGCAAACAACCTTTTGCCGTAATATCCCATAATTTCACCGTCTTATCATCC
>Ga0182015_10005644_pt1 | contig 12905 bp, 13 predicted proteins | sample 712P3MmetaG_FD_120478 | JGI IMG/M metagenome (GOLD analysis project Ga0182015, IMG submission 120478) | Permafrost microbial communities from Stordalen Mire, Sweden - 712P3M metaG | ecosystem: Environmental > Terrestrial > Soil > Wetlands > Permafrost | place: Sweden: Stordalen | collected...
CCGGTGTGGAGTCCTGGACGGGGATGACGTATCGGAGGATCTGCTGCGCGGTCTCCAGGGTGATCTGCTGGCCGTTGATGGACGCGTGGGCGAGCACACGGATGAGCGCGCCCTCGAGCTCGCGGATGTTTTTCTGGATCCTGTGCGCGATGAATGAGCAGACCTCATCCGGGACGAGCTTGCTGTACGGCCCGAGTTTGGTGGTGAGAATTGCCAGCCGCGTCTCGAAATCCGGTGGCTGGATGTCTGCCATGAGCCCACCCTCGAACCGACTGCGCAGGCGATCATCGAGGGTGGGAATGTCCTTGGGAGGCCGGTCGCTGCTCACCACGATCTGTTTCTGGAATTCCTGCAACGCGTTGAATGTGTGGAAGAACTCCTCACGAGTGTGGTCCTTGCCGGCGAGGAACTGGATGTCGTCGATGAGCAGGACGTCAACCCCTCGATAGCGCATCCGGAACTCGGCGGGCCGGTTTTCGACGATCGAGGCCACCATCTCGTTCATGAACTTCTCGGAGGTGACGTAGGCGACCTTGGCGTTGCGGTGCGTCTCGCGGACGGCGTGACCGATCGCGTGCATGAGATGGGTCTTGCCCAAACCCACGCCGCCGTACAGGAACAGCGGGTTGTACGCCTTGCCAGGCGCCTCGGCGACGGCGCGGCAGGCGGCATGCGCGAACCGGCTCGAGTTGCCGACCACGAAGGTGCTGAATGTGAAGGCCGGGTTGAGGCGCGAGTCGTTCGCGCCGTCCTCCGGTTCGCTCACCTGCGCATATGTCGGATCCGGAACCTGCGCCGGCTCAGGCGGCGGCAAGGCCTCCGGATCGACCGTGATGATCACCTCGCAATCCCGGCCGAGTACCCCCGAGAGCGTCTCGCGGATCAGCGGGACGTAACGCTCGCTGACCCAGTCGCGGGCAAACATCGTCGGCACACCCACGGTGAACGTATGTCCATCGGAGTCCACGAGCACGGCGTTCGCGAGCCACGCCTCGTACCCGGGACGGACCACCTGGAAGCGAAGCTCTTCCTGGGCGACCTGCCAGAGCTGCTGTGGATCCATGCTCGCGGTCGAGTTCCCACTCTCCAGGGCAGGCTCGACGCGCGGCGCCTGATCACCGACGACTCCGACACCGACTGTTCGATCCACTCGTTCCTCGCCTTGGCCTGCCGATCACAGCGCAGTTATCCACAACTTGTGCACATCAGTGGATAAATGCATGGCCGCTGGTGGCCGGGGGGCTTGGTGAGACGTGTGGAAGGGCTTCCCGCTCCCGCTGCAGCCTGCGGAGTCTAGCAATGCGCAGCCCGGGTCACAAGCGGAGCGAGCGCACCACGGTCTGGTGATCTCGTGACGGCAAGTCCCGCCCATGAAGGGCGGTCGACCGCCGCCTTGGTATACTCGCGACGCAACCCCGTCGGGCTCAGCGGTGCCCAGAGCGCCCCCGACGCGATCAGTGTCTCGGAGAGACGGCCATCAAGCGGACGTACCAGCCCAAGAAGCGCTACCGGCGTAAGACGCACGGCTTTCGCATACGTATGTCGACGCCGGGCGGACGCCAGGTGCTGAAGGCACGCCGTCGAAAGGGCCGCAAGCGCCTGACTCCGGCTCCCACGCGATGAACCCGCGGCATCGCCTCCCCGGGCGACGCCGGATTGCGGCGGTGCGGGAGTCCGGGAGCGAGGCACGCTCGGGTGCAGTTCGTCTCCGTGCCCTTCCCGGTGAATCGACCGTGTCCCGCGTCGCGTTCGCGGTGCCCGGTGCCACCGGCGCGGTGAGCCGGAATCGCGCCCGCAGACGCCTGCGTGCGGCGATCGGTCCGATGCTCGCCGAGCAGCCGAGCCTGGACATGGTCGTGAGCCTTCCGGGCCGTGCCACCGAGATGCCCTTCTCGAGCCTGCGGAGCGCGCTCTCGGCCGCGCTCGCATCGGCTGCAGCCCGGTCGAGCCCTCAGGGAACCCGGACGTGAGACGCGCCAGCCTGGTGTTCATCCGGACGTATCAGGTGACCATCGGGCCGCTCTTCGGGATGATGAGTTCCTGCCGTTACGAGCCCACCTGCTCGCACTACGGCTACGAGGCGATTCAGCGCTTCGGTGCTCGGCGCGGCTGGTGGCTCGCGGTCCGTCGCATCGCCCGCTGTCATCCGTTCCACGAGGGTGGCATCGACCCGGTCCCGGAGACGTACATCAGTTGGCGTGCGGCGCGGCGAGTGCACCGTGAAGCGACCCAGCACGGCAGCGCCGCATGATCGCCGCAACCACCACGACGTCGTCGGGCGGGTTCAATCCGCTCTCGATCTTCTCGATCCTGCAGTACCCGTTCGCGTGGGTGCTGCGAGAGCTGGTGAGCGTCTTCACACATGTGGGACCGCTGAGCGCCATTGGGGCTTTCGGGCTCGCGGTCATCTGTCTCACGATCGGGATCCGCGCCGTGCTCTTCCCGGTCTTCGGCTGGCAGTTGCGAACGTCACGACGGATTCAGGCGGAGCAACGCCTGGTCGCACCACAGCTGCAGGAGCTCCGCAAGAAATACAAGAAAGAGCCCCAGCGCCTGAGCCAGGAGATGAACGCGCTCTACAAAGAGCACGGCATCAGCCCATTCTCGAGCCTCACCGGTTGCATTCCCGCGCTCGTGCAGATGCCGGTGCTCATCGGCCTGTATCAGTCGATCAAGGCCGTCACCACCACGCTGGCGAAAACGGACCGGCATTTCCTCTGGATCCCCGATGTGACCCAGTCCGCGCAGTCGGCATGTTGCTCCCTGCCAGCTTCGCACGCCGGGCTCGCCGGGCTGCTCACGCAACCACAACTGTTGATCCTGCCGATCATCGCCGGCGCCTTCACGTTCGCGCAGTCACGGATGATGATGCCGCCCTCTCGTCCGGACATGTCCGACCAGGAACGCTCGATGCAGGGCGTCACCAAGCAGATGTCGTTCATCTTCCCGGTGATGATCTTCATCTTCAGCTTCCTGTTCCCGCAGGGGCTGGCGATCTACTGGGCGACCGGCACGATGTTCATGGTCGCGCAGCAGTACCACCTCCTCGGTTGGAACGGTCTGGTCGTCCCCTCCTGGTTCCCCGGCGCCAACCGAGTCACAGCGCTGACCATCCCCCGAACACCGGTCAAGACCGGCGCGGGCGCGGGCGCCGCCAAGAAAACGACAGTTGTAGTCACACCTGGCAAGAACGGGACGCGCAACGGGACCAAGCCGGCGAGCGCCAACGGCGCGAAGGCCGACGTCTCTGACGAAGAGCCACCGGTCCGATCCCAGAGCGCCACCGCGCGCTCGCTGGCGCGACCCAACAGACCGAATAGACGGAGGCGGCGCCGCTGAGCGCGGCGTCTTGGGAGAAGTGGTGAGCGAGAGTAGGGTTTCGGCGGTTGAGGCAGAGACCGAGGACGGTGTCGAGGCGCGCGGAGCGACCATCGAAGAGGCTGTCAGCGTTGCGCTCGGGCAGCTTGGCGCCAATCGTGAGCAGGTGGAGGTGCAGGTCCTCTCGCCGGAGGGCAGGGCGCTCCCGGGTGAGCGTCTGTCGACGGGCGAGCGCCGAGTGCGCGTGTACCGGATCGACGAGCACGCCGCGAACGCGCGGGCGCTCCTCGAGGAGCTGCTGACGCGGATGGAAGTGCCCTGCAGGGTCAGCGTCCGTCGCGGCACCGGGACGGTCAGCTCCTCGTCGGGAGGTCCAGTGATCCTCGACATCGCAGGCGACGACCTCGGCCTGCTGATCGGGTGGCGTGGCGAGACGCTCCGCTCACTGCAGACCGCTCTCAACCTCATGCTCGGCGAGGAAGGCGTGGAGTCGCGCCGGGTCATCCTCGATGTCGAGCGTTACCGGGCTCGCCGCGAGGACCAGGTACGCGAGCTCGCCCTGCGTCTTGCGCTTCGCGTCAAGCGGACTGGCGAGCCCTACACGCTCGACCCGATGCACGCCTACGAGCGCCGGGTCATTCACATGACCCTCGCCGACGATCCGGACGTGACCACCGAGAGCACCGGCAGGGAGCCGGCGCGCAAGGTGGTCATCAATCCGACCGGTCCCGCGCAGGGCGGACCGCCGGAGCGCTTTGAAGGAGCCCGTCCGGGCCGGTCGTCCGGGCGCTCGTACTGACCGAATTCGGCGTCGAATCGCTGTCCGGCGGGACCAGGCTGACAGCCGTCCCGCTGCCCGGCCGAGCCTCGGTGGCTATCGCGTTCATGGTTGCCGTGGGATCGCGCTACGAGACGGAATCGGAGAGCGGGATCAGCCACTTCGTCGAGCACATGGTCTTCAAGGGTGGCAAGCGATTTCCCACCGCCCGTGACGTGAGTGAGGCCATCGAGGGCGTCGGCGGCGTGCTCAATGCCGCCACCGATCGCGAGGCGACCGTCTTCTGGACGCGTGTCCCAGTCGCGAAGCTCGGGCTCGCGGTCTCGGTGCTCAGCGACATGCTGCTCAGCCCCGGCCTGGACCCCGACGAGGTGGTCAAGGAGCGTCAGGTGGTGATCGAAGAGCTGCGCATGTACCAGGACAACCCGCAGGACTACGTGCAGATCGCGTTCGATGCGCTGATGTGGCCGGACCATCCGCTCGGGTGGGACGTCGCGGGCCGCGAGGAGACCGTGCTCGCCTTCACCGCCGCCGACTGCCGGCGTCATCTCGAGACCCACATGCTGCCTTCGACCTTGGTGGTGAGCATCGCCGGTGGGTTCGCGACCGAGGACGCGATGAGGGTGATCGACGACGCTCTTGGACCGTGGGCCGCAGGCCGAAAGGGCAACCCCGCGCCGCCGGTGCCCGCGACGCCGCCGTCGGGTCCGCCACTCAGGGTCATACGGCGCAGCGCCGAGCAGGCGAATATCCTCGTCGGCGCTCGGGCGCCTTCATACAACGACCCCGAGCGCCACGTCGCCGAGATTCTCAACGTGATTCTCGGCGAGGGCATGTCGAGCCGTCTCTTCCTGGAGCTTCGTGAGCATCGCGGCCTGGTGTACGACGTGCACTCGTTCATGAGCCGCATGGCGGACACCGGTGTGCTCGGCATCGGTCTCGCGTGCGAGCCACGTCAGGCGGCGACCGCGCTCGAGGCTGCGGTCGTCGAGCTGCGCAAGCTTGCCGAGCAACCCGTCGGGGAAGCGGAGCTCACCAAGGCGCGCGAATACGCGAAAGGCCGGCTGCTGCTCCAACTCGAGAGCACGTCCGCGCTTTGTGAGTATGCGGGCCAGCAGCTCCTGCTCCAGGGCAAGATCGTCGAGCCCGATGAGCTGGTGGCGCGCCTCGAGTCGGTGGACGCCGCGCAGGTCACCGAGCTCGCCGCCCGGTTGCTCGGCGCCGGGCTCCGCGCCGCGGTGGTTGGACCCTTTCGCAGCGAGTCCCGCTTCGAGAAGGCGATCGCGGTCTGATGGCCAAGTGTCAGACTGCGCGCCGTGAGCATTGAACGAACCCTCGTCCTGGTGAAGCCGGACGGCGTGCAACGCCGCCTCATCGGCGAGGTGATCACGCGTTTCGAGCGCCGTGGCCTGCACCTGGTGGCGCTCAAGCTGCTGCGCATCGATCGCGTGCTCGCTGAACGCCATTACGCGGAACACCAGGGCAAACCGTTCTTCGCCGGACTCGTTGAGTTCATCACCTCGGCGCCGGTGGTTGCGATGGTGTGGGAGGGCGACGATGCGGTTGCGCAGGTGCGCTCCATGATGGGCGCCACCAATCCCTCGGCAGCAGCGCCGGGAAGCATCCGCGGCGATCTTGCAGTCAGTATTGGCAATAACGTGGCGCACGGCAGCGATTCGCCGGGTCGTGGTGCGGAGGAGATCGCGCTCTTCTTTGAGCCCGCGGAGCTCGTCGAGTGGAGTGGCGTCGACGCGTCCTGGGTGAACGGCTGAGCCGACCGGCTCGCCGCAGCGGGACGACCTTGGGGCGGCGCCCTTAGTCGAGAGGTTCGGTGCTGACCTGCTCGGTGCGCGCGGCTGCGAGCCTGCGCATCCTGCGGCGCCTCCAGCGCCACGATTCGAAGCCGGCAATCACGAGCGCCGGAAGCGCGAGTGCCGCATTGGTCACGGGTTCCAATGAAGGCCCCGCGCCGAGTCCTCCGAAATGGTCGAGCGGCCAGATGCGCAGGATCGCCTTGGCGAGGATGTTCTTGCGCGGGACGAAGCCGAACACTCGCGAGTCGCTCGAGAAGTTGCGGTTGTCGCCCATCACGAAGTATTCGTTGGCCGGGATGGTGACGGGTTGCGGGGTCGAGGTCGCCATCCCGGTTGACGTGCAGCAATACTTCAGCGTCGTCCAGGCCTGTGGGAGAAAGGGCTCTTTCAACACCTGAAACGGCCCCTTTCCATCCGGCTTGATGAGGACCTCGGTGGGGTTGTGATCTCCGTCGATCTCGATGACGTCGCCCGGAAGTCCGATCACCCGCTTGATGAAATCCTGGCTCGGAATCGTCGGAGGGATGAGGATGACGATGTCGCCGCGTTGCGGATTGCCGCCGAAGTCGTAGGAGATCTTGCTGGCGAGGAGCAGATCCTGGTTTTGCAACGTGTTCATCATGCTTTCGCCATCGACGCGCACGGTTTGCAGCGCGAACGCGATCGCCACGTACAGGATCACTGCGATGAGGAGCACCTCGATGGTGTCTCGGAGCCATGATCCTCGCCACCAGGGATTGCTCGTGGTCGTCGCTTCCGGGGGCGGGAGTACCTGAGCCACTCGGGCCGATTATGAGGGGAACCGCCGGGGACACCACGTCTGTGGCCGGGACTCGCTGCTCCATCATGAGAACGTGACAACGGGGGTTCGTCGATTCCTGGCCGTGCTGGCCGCGATCGTGGCGGCCCTGGCGATCCCGCTCGCCGCCTCGGCACACGCGCTCCTCGCCGCGTCGTCACCGCCCGCGGGCGCCCATCTCGGCACGACCCCGGGGGTGGTGACGCTCGAATTCGATCAACCCCTCAACGCCGCGCTGTCGTTTGCCTCGGTGATCGATCCGACGGGGCGCGTGTGGCAGGGTCAGGTCGACAGCGCCCAGGAGATCCGCATCCCGCTCGCAACCAACGCGACGGGCGTGTACAAGGTCGACTGGACGACGGTGAGCGCCTTCGACGGCCACAAGGTCTCCAGCAGCTTCACCTTCGACGTCGGTGTTGCGGGACCCAGCTCTTCGGTGGTCGCTGCAAACTCGGTTCCGGGCCCCGCGGCGTCCGATATCGCGATCGGTGCGGTCAAGTGGATCGAGGCGCTTGCTTTGCTGTTCCTCGCGGGGCAACTGTTGATCAGCCGGCTCGCGCGCCGGTCGCCGTCGCTCGACTGGGTCAACCCGGGGTTCCGCGCGTCGAGCATCGCGCTTTCCGCAGGGCTGGTTGCGGTCTGGGCTGAGGCGACGGTCGGCTCTGGAGGCCACAGCCTCAGCGAGTACCTGGCGTTTTTCAATGGGCTCTCCGGGGCCGCGCTGATCGCCCGTCTTGGCTTCGAGGCGCTGACCCTGGTAGCCGTCATTCTGCGTTCGAAGACGGTGCCGATATGGCTCGCCGGCGCGCTGGTGATGCTCGCAGCCGGCGGTCACGCCGCAGGCGTGAACCCTGTCTGGTACGGGATTGGGCTCGACGCGGTGCACCTCCTCGCGGCCGGGCTCTGGGCAGGAGGGATCGCGGCGCTGGCGCTCGCCCATCCTCCTGGCGGCTGGCGTTCCAGCGAAGGTCGCGTGCTGCTCGCTCGGTTCACGCCGGTCGCGCTTGCGGCGTTCGGCGCCACGGTGGTTGCCGGCGGCCTGGAGGCGATCACCCAGCTCGGATCCATCCAGGCGTTGTTCGGCACGGCGTACGGACGGGTGTTGCTCGTGAAAATGGCCCTGGTCGCGGTGATGCTGCCGCTGTCGGCAATGGCGTGGCGTCTCAAACGGCCACATCTGCGCATCGAGGCGGCGCTTGCCGTCGGGGTTGTGGCCGCGGCAGCGCTGCTCTCGTCATTTCCGACACCGCCGACGGCCGCGGCGCGGCAGGCGGCCGAGGAGGCTGCCGCGACACCGACCGCCGGCCTCCCGACCGGTGACGAGCTCACCATGGCGGGGGCTGCGGGCACCGACCTGGTCGGGTTGAGCCTCTCCCCAGGTCTGCCGGGGGTGAATCGAGCCACCGTGTACCTCGTCCCGGGCACTGCAGGCGCGACAGCGCAGGGGCTTGCCGCGAACATCGCGGTGAACGGCGTCTACAAAGCGCTGGTGCCGTGCGGTGACACGTGCCGCTCCGCGAACATCGACATCAAGTCGGGCGACAAGGTTTGGGTCGACGTGCTGAACTCCGGCGGCGGCGAGGCGCAGTTCACGATCCCCGACCTCCCCGCCCCGTCCGGCGACACCCTGCTGGCGCAGCTCGAATCCGCGATGAATGCGCTGTCGGCGTACCAGGTGAGCGAGGTTCTCAACTCGGGCACGGGGATCGTGCAGGACACGTTTTCGGCGGACGTCCCCGACCGGGAGTCGTGGACGATCAACCAGACGAGCCGCACCATCTGGATCGGCAAGACCTTCTACACGCAGGAGGCCCCGGGCGATCCCTGGCACGAGGAAGAGTCGGTGACGGCAAACACGGTTCCGTACTTCGTCTGGGACCAGTTCAAACCCCTGACCAACGCGCACGTGATCGGTCAGGAGATGCTCGATGGCGTCCCAACCACCGTGGTGGCCAGCTTTGGGAATGCCATCGCCACGCCGATCTGGTTCACCTTCTGGGTCGAAGCCACCGGACGTGTGCGCCAGGTGACGATGGACGCGCCCGAGCACTTCATGACCGACACGTACACGAGCTACAACAAACCCGTGGAGATCGTTCCGCCGACGGCATGATCGCTCTGCGGGATGCCGTACCACGCTGGCAGAATGTGAGGCGAAACCAGCGTTCCGGACCCGCTTGATACACGAGGCACAAGATGGCCCTCCTGACTCAGACCCCGTACAAGGCCAAGACGTTCGACCTCTCCGGGCTCACCGGCATCTCCGACAACACCCTCGAGGTCCACTTCGGACTTTATGCCGGTTATGTCAAAAACACCAACCTCCTCAACGAGCAGCTGGTGACGATACAGCAGGCGGGCCAGGGCCTTTCGACGAATCCGGCGTACTCGGAGATCACGCGCCGGCTCGGCTTCGAGTACAACGGCATGGTCCTGCACGAGTGGTATTTCGGAAATCTCACCAAGGCGAGCGGCGGCGGCATCTCGTCATCGTCGGCGCTGGGTCGTGCGCTGGGAGAGTCCTTCGGCGACATCGACACGTGGCGCAAGGACTTCACCGCAATCGGCGGGATGCGCGGCGTCGGCTGGGCGGTGACCTTCCTGGACACCGCGACGGGACGGTTGAGCAACCACTGGATCACGCTGCACGAGGACGGCAACATCGCCGGCTTCAAGCCGATTGTCGTGATGGACGTCTGGGAGCACGCGTTCCTGCTCGACTACAAGCCGGCCGATCGTCCGAAGTACATCGAGGCCTTCCTCGCCAACTTCGACGCTGATGCGGCCGAGGCGCGTCTCACCGGAGCTGCTGACCGACCCGTCGGCTGAGTCTGGCCCGAGGCGTTCTAAAGCGGCGGTCCGCCGAGCTTGCGGTAGAGCGCGTCCAGGTCGTCGTCCACGGCCCAGTCGATGACGATCCTGCCGCCACCACCCTTGCGGCGCTGGAGGCGGACCGTCACGCCGAGTGCGTGCTCGAGTCCCCGACGCAACGCGACATCGTCAGGGGAGGCCACCTCCGGCGTTGAGGCGGTGCGCTGGCGCGTCCGCGTCGCTGCCCGTGTGAGCCGATCCTGGACCGCGCGCTCGGTATCTCGTACATTCAGTCCCTCGGCGATCACGAGCGCCGCCACGGCCTCCTGATCCGCCGCCAGCGGCAGGACGAGCAGCGCCCGCGCGTGGGACGCCGTCAGCCGCGCGTCCGCGACCGCCTCCTGGACGGGAGCCGGCAGATCGAGGAGGCGGATCGCGTTCGAGATGCCCGAACGGCTTCGTCCGAGGCGCAGCGCGATCGCCTCATGGGTCAGACCGAAGGCGTCTGACAGGCGCGCGTACGCGGCGGCCTCCTCCATCGGGTTCAGATCGGTTCGAAGCAGGTTCTCGGTGAGTGCCATCTCGAGCTGGTGGCGGCTCGATTCCGCTGCCGGGCGAACGATCGCCGGGATGCTCGACACCCCGGCCAGTTGAGCGGCCCGTAAGCGGCGCTCGCCGGCCACGAGACTGTACGTGTCGCCTTCGCGCTGGACCACGATGGGATGGAGCAGCCCGTGGAGGCGAATGGAATCGCCCAAGGCCGCGAGGGCGTCGGGCTCGAAGGCGCGGCGGGGCTGTTCGGGATTCGGTGTGACCGTTCTCGGGTCCAGGCTGATGAGCGGCGACCCCTCCTCGGCCTCAGCCTCGTTGGTGAGGAGCGCGTCGAGCCCACGGCCGAGCCCGCGACGCCGGAAGGAACGGGGCGGGGATGGCTCGCTCACGCCGGGCTCGGGATGCCAGAGGCGGTGAGGACCGCGCCCCCGTGGATGCGCGCATCGAGGTTCGCGCTGAGCTCCCGGTAGGCGATCGCGCCGCGGCACGTCGGGTCGTACAGGGTTATCGGCATACCGTGGCTCGGCGCCTCACTCAGGCGCACGTTGCGGGGGATGAGCGGGGTGAGCAACTGGTCGCCGAAGCGGGCGCGAACCTCATCCACCACCTGGTGCGCCAGCGCCAGGCGGGCGTCGAAGAGGGTCATGACGATGCCGGCGATCTCCAGGGTGGGGTTGAGCTCCTTGCGGAGCAGCGCAAGGGTATGCATCAACAGGCCCAACCCCTCGAGGGCATAGAACTCGCACTGGATCGGGATGAGCAAGGCGTCGGCTGCCACTACCGCATTGATGGCCAGAAGACCAAGGCTGGGTGGCGAATCAATCAGGACGTAGTCGTCGTCGGAGGTCAGAGCCTCTAGTGCGTACTGCAAGCGGCGCTCCCGGCGCGCGAGATCCACCAGTTCGATCTCAGAGCCGGCCAATGCGATGTCCGACGGGACCACGTCGAGGCCGGGCACCGCCGTGTGCAGGCGGGCTTCGTCGAGCGACCTGCCCATCACGATGACGTCGTAAATGCTCGTTTCGACGCGAGCACGATCGACGCCCAGCCCGGAGGTGGCGTTGGCCTGCGGGTCAATGTCGATCAGAAGGACCTTGCGGCCCATCTCGGCGAGCGCAGCGCCCACGCTGACGGCCGTGGTGGTCTTTCCGACACCGCCCTTCTGATTGGCGACCGCGAGAATGCTAGGTGGCACGGTTAGCGGCTGATTATGGCTGGATCGTCCTGGCCGTCAGCGGACGGTGAGTTATCCCGGGTTTCCCCAGGCTCAACACCGTGCGCCAGCGCCGATCCCGAGTTGCAGATGCCTTCCTTCGAAGTTGGCTTGTGGAAAACTCCCCAGGCTCGATCTCACCCGTGGTCGCGATGTTCCGCGCACAACTTGACGGTGAAACAAAGGCATGGCTACCCTGCGACTTGTGGATGCTGAAGAGTCGCCAGGCAACATCGAGCGGAACCCGTCGATCGCTCCCCCGTCCTCCGACCTGGCTCTGACGACCATCCAACGATCCGGGACCTCCGACGAGAACGATCTGTCGATAGGGTTCCTGCTGGGCCTCCTGGTCGGCGAGGGCCACTTCGGCGGCGACGGGCGGCAGCCGCAGGTCACCTTACGGATGCACGTGCGCCACGAGCAGATGTTCGATTGGCTGAAAAGGACGTATCCCGGCAGCGCCCTCTACGGTCCATACCACCACGGCGGCCGTTCCTATTACCAGTGGTCGGCCCGGGGCCGGTATCTCCGCGAGCACCTCGCCCCGCTCGTGCAACGCCACCGCGAGCTCCTCGATACCTATACCGCGGCACGATTCGACGCCATGTGTGAGCGGTATTCGATCGATCTGGGCGCGCCCGCCATAGCGTCGGAGGCCTGAGCGCACCCCGCTACAATCCGGGGCGATGCTGGCTCGTTCCGCGCACACCTGGCGCCTTCTCTCGGCCGCCCCGCCACGCGAGGTGTTCGCGATCATGGAGCAGATGATCGGCACGACGCCGTATCGCTTCGAGGTCATGGGCGCCAGCGAGGCGCGAATCGTCGAGCATCGCCGCCGCGGTCTCTTCGGGCAATGGGGTCGCCCCAAGGTGCGCATCCGCTGGGTTCGATGCCGCGCCATCACGAGCACCGAGGGAACGCAGGTGGAGATCGAGGCCAGCTCAGGCGGGGGCTTGATCTCGAAAGCCATGGGCAAAGCCGATCGCGGTCCGAGCACGCGGGCGCTTCAGGTGATCCGGCTGCTCACCGCCGGCGCGGCGGATTCGCGCACGGTCTATCGGGACCGTCGCATCCCGCCCGGGCCGGTGACTTTGGTCGCCTCCTGGGCCGGCACTCCGTACCGCCTGTTCACCGAGCCCCGTCACGACGCCGCGCGCGGCCGCGACATCCTGACCGCCACCGAACTCGTGGCGCTCGATGAGCGCAGCGGGCAGTTCGTGAAGGTACGCGTTGCCGGCGCCGACGAGGGCTGGGTCGAGAGCGACCAGATCGTCCCGTCGCCGGCCGTCTCGACCCGTGCGGCACAGGTGGAGACGGCGCGTTTCACCTAATGAAGCCGGTGATTGGCTCGGGCCGCGGCTGGGCCGCGGTTAGCGCAAATGCGTGGAGAGACCGCCGAGTGCGACGGTTTGCGCCTCTCTCCGAGTGGTGACCAGGCTCCCTGCGGTCAGCTCTCCACCACTGCGCTGGTCGGGAAGGAGGGTGTACTCGAAGAATCTGTCATGGGCTAGGTTCCTCCTTTTGCCTGAGTGCCACGGCACCGCGTCCGCATGCGTCGTTTTTAAGGCGGGGCGGGTCCGGGCCGAGAGACGCTCCCCAAGTGTATCCCGGTTCGGGCGC
>Ga0182015_10005645_pt1 | contig 12904 bp, 9 predicted proteins | sample 712P3MmetaG_FD_120478 | JGI IMG/M metagenome (GOLD analysis project Ga0182015, IMG submission 120478) | Permafrost microbial communities from Stordalen Mire, Sweden - 712P3M metaG | ecosystem: Environmental > Terrestrial > Soil > Wetlands > Permafrost | place: Sweden: Stordalen | collected...
ATAATCCAGAAGAGACTCAACGCGAACCTGCGAGTCAAGCGATGAGGTGGATCTGTGCGGATCAAGTTCCTCTCGGATCACGACGGTCAGCCGACCGTGACGGCTCTGACCGGCCCGGTGGCGCTCGATGCACAACAGGCGCTGCTACTGGAGAAGTTGCGCCGCGCCGCCGGCGCGCCCGTCAGCTACGACGAGCTGCGCGAGGAGGGAATCCAATTCCCCGCGAGCGTGGTCTCAGAGCTCGAGCTCGTCGGCGTGCGACTCGAGCGCAACTGCCCGGTCACTCCGGGAGTGCGCCCCGCGGTCGGCGTGCGACTCGATCCGGCGCGCGATCCCGCCGCGAGTCTCGCGGCCGCTCCGCGCGGTTCCGGACGCTCGCCCGCGATCGACGACCCAACCTCTGCGCAGCGCGCAGCGCGCGCGAGCGCCGAGTTCGAGCCGCTGACACTCCGCGAGCGCCTGGCCGAGATCGACGCAATGGCGCGCGAGCTGACAGCGAGTGCGCTCACCCGCGCACGCGGCCTGCCGCGGATCAGGAACCGCTCGCTGGACACTGAAACACCGAGCCATGGCTCGGTCACGACCAGGCGCTGGCTTGCGCCGGCGCTCACCCTCGTCCTGGCCGCCGCTGTCCTTTTGGTGCTCTTTGCGGGTGGCGGAAGCGATGGACACTTCCGGGGTAGCACTCAAGACCTGCGCGCAGCCGCGCCACGCTCTGCGCACCGCGCCGGCAGAGGCGCAACAGCTGGCTCAGCCCAGCCGCGCCATGCGACTACGCCCTCGCCGGCTCTCGCGACCCAGTTCGAGGCGCGCGGGCACAACCTGCTCGAATCCGGCCATTACGCGAGCGCGATTCCGCTGCTCCGTGAGGCGATTGCGGCGACCGGCGAGCAGCTCGATCGCTGCCTCGATCCGGTCAGTAGCGCCTGCCTGACCTACGCCTACGCGCTTTTTGACCTGGGCCGGGCGATGCAGCTGACCGGACAGGCAGCGACCGCGGTGCCGATCCTCGAGCAACGCTTGCAGATCGCCGACCAGCAACAAACCGTCCGCTCGGAGCTGGCACTCGCACAGGCCCAAGCCGACTGACGGAGCCGCCCCCACAAGCGCTCGCTCAGGGCGCCTCGAGCAGCCGGTAGCCGACGCTCCACACGGTCACGAGCATCGCGCCATGAGCCCCGAGCCGCCGACGCAGCCGGACGATCTGCGTTTCGAGGTTGCGACTGGAATCACACGGCGGACGATCGCGCCAGAAGTGGTTCCGCAGCTCGCCCTTCGTGAAGACTCGCCCGGGCTCGACGGCGAGACACGCGAGCAGCGCGTATTCGCGCGGTGCTAGCGCCAGCGGCACGCCCGCGAGCGCGACGCGACGGGCGCGGAAGTCGATTCGCAGCGCTCCGAGCCGGCGAACCGGGGGCGCAGCGGCAACGGTCCCCTGTGCGCGTCGCAACAGTGCGCGCACGCGGGCGCGCAGCTCCGCCGGGCGCAGCCCGTGGTCGAGCACGCCGTCGGCGCCGCTATCGAGCACGCGCGCGACGTCGTGGCGCGAAGTGAGCAGCACAAGCAGCGCTGCCGTTGGCTGATCGCGGCGCAGCCCGGCAATCGGCGCGCGCTCATCGGCGATCACCAGTGCCGCCCGCCCAGTCCTAAATGTCGTGCAGAACGCGGGCCGCAGCGGTGCGAGCGCAACCTCGACGCGGGCGCGCTCAGCGCGGTCCGCAATCACAAGCAACAGCTCGAGCGCGCGGGCCGGCGGCCTCAGCCGAGCTCAACCTCGCGCGGTGCAATACCCAAGCCGTCGCGCGCGATCAGCGCGAGCGTGTCGCTATGAACCCACGGGTTCGCCGCGCCACCGTCCGCAATCAACCCGACTCGCCGGGCCAGCCAACTGGTTTCACCCGAGCCGTTGCCACGCGGATCGCGCTTCATTCGCCCACACGCGATCGCGATCGCGCTTAGGCTCACACCGCGGCGGCAGACGGCGTCCAGCACGGCTTCGCGAAGCCGGCGATTGAGCACGATCGGACTCGCCTCGAGACGGCGCAGTTCGAGGCCGAGCGTCGCGATCGACACCTGGCGATCGTTGCGAAACGCTGCCACCGCGGCCGCAGTCAACGCGCGCACCGGCTCGTAATCCTCGAGCGCCGCAACGACCTCCCGCGCGCTCACAGCTCGCGAGCGGAGCACCGACTCCGGGTCCTCGCAACGCCAGCGCAACTCCGCCGGCTTGCCGCCCACACGAAGCCGGTAGCGCATTCCGGCCGCGTCAGTGAGCACTGCCGGCTCGGTCAGTTCGCCCACAACGGCGAGCGGCGGCGTCCCCTCGGGGAGTCCGACGAGGTCTTCGATGCGCAATTTCCGACAGCCACGGGCGCTGCCGGCGAGGTACTCGCGACAGACGTTCGTCGCGTTCTCGTCGGGTTCGTCGCGCGCCAGGTGTGCAAGCAGGCGAGCGTCTACGGCGCCGGCAACATGTCGGTCAACGAGCAGGCGAGAGCCACGCGCGCCCTCGAGCAACACGATCTCCCGTGCGCAACCACCCTCTGCCTCGTAGCGGTGCAGTCGAGCGCGGACGGTCGTCTGCGGAAATCCTGGTGCGCGAGCGCTGCTGGTGCTTGCAGTCATCCGATGGTCCTCTGCACGTCGGAGTGGCTTGTGGCTGCTTTCACCGACGCGGTGAGATGCTCGGGACAGCGGGAGTGCTCTAGCGCCCGGCGAGGAATGCGGTCGTTGCGCGATGCAGTATCGGAGTGATCGACGCCATCGATGGGATCGCAGTGATCGGCGTGATCGGCGTGGTTGGAGTGAGTGAGTGATGGAGGACGGCGAAGCTAACGAGCGGCGGTGTCACCCGACGGCTGCAGTGGCGGGCAACTGCAAACGCCCGCAGCCGTGGTTCCATTGCGCCGGGTCCGGCGCGGCCCACGAACGGCGCGGCGTCAGCGCCAAGGGGGCGGCGTGGTGGCACGCACGATGCCCGTGACGGCCGCGAACTCGACGCGCAGCAGCTCGGCCGCGCGGCCGTCGCGCAGCGCCGAGTGCTGGGGCAGCTGCCAGGCGGCGAGGCTCCCTACGTGGACGTCGCTCTCCGCGACGAAGCTGATCCGATTGCGGCCTGGCCGCTCCCACTGCGAGGGATCGCTGCCAATCCGCGCGAGCGTCGCGCAGAGCAGTCCGTCGGCCGCCAGCGCGCACTCCCGCGCGCGCTCGCCGTCAGCACACAGCACAACGAGAGAGGGCGGCGCTCCCGCTCGCGAGTAGCGCGCAACCGCCCGCCACCAGCCGCTCAGCAGATGGTCATACCGTTCGAGCCAGCCCATGCGCTCATGACGCTCGCGCACCACAAGCAGATCGCGGCGCGGCGCAGGCGCATCGTCGCTCGCCAGTGCCACAACGGCGTCCGGATGGACCGCCGCGAACCGCTCGACCGGCCGTCGGCTGCCGTCCGGCGCACTGAGCAGGAAATCACGCGCGCGCAGGCCGTCCTCGAGGACGAGCTCCGCGGGGCCCAACGGTCGTCCGCCGCCGGGCGCAATCGCCGCGCGTCCCGGTCCGAGCACCTCGCCGAGCGCACCGCCAAGGAGTGCCTCCAACGCGAGCAGCCAGCCGACGAGGTGCAGGTCATTGCGCAGTCCAGGCAGCGCGTGATCGCCGAGGTGAACGGCCGCGCGGCCGCGAGGGCCAAGTAGCTCGAGCGCCGCCGCAGTGGCCGTCACACACAGCGGCATCCCGCCGCCGTCGCCACGGTAGAACTGAAAGCGCCCGACGAGTCCAACATCGGCGAGCCGCTTGAGCTGGCGCTGGGTGCTCGTCAGCGCCCGCCCCGGTCGCATCCGCCGGTGAATCTGCGTGGTCAGCGCGCAGCGCGCGCCGACCAGCCATTGGAGGAGCTCGCGATCGCCGGGCTCGAGCCGCGGCGGCCTTCTCGGCGCCACCGTCTCAAGCCAGCGCACGCGCGTTGCGGCGTCGAGCTCGAGCAGCTCAGCGAAGCTCTCCGGTGTCTCTCCCTCCGACATCTCCCCCTCCCCCGACGCGCCGGCGGGCAACTGCAGCGCGGCCGGGGGTGACTGCGTGAGAACCGCAGGCGACTGCAAGGCGAAGACGTCGGCAGGTGGACGGGGATCGTGTAGCTCCCGCCCACCTCGCACGCGCTGGCGCTCAGCATGACGCTCGATCTGAGCGCGGTCGAGCGCCATCGGCAACGTGCTCGCAATGAATGGGCGCTCGCGCCCGCGTGGCGTCGTCCAGCTGACGATCGCCGTGTGACGCGGAAGGTGCAGGCGAACGTCTGGCGTGGCGAGGCGCATCGCCTGCTCGTCGTTCGCGCGGAGCTGATCGGAAAACTCCGCGAGCATCAGGCCGGCGGCGGCGCGAGCGTCGGCCGTCGAGGCGGTCGCGAAAAGCACCCGGTGAGCGAACAGGGCGTCGAGTTGCTCGCGCAGCTCGAGCGGCCACTGCGCGTCGGTCTGCCAGCACGCAACCACCTCGAGGCCGGCCGAACGCTTGAGTGCAAGCGTCTGCGCGAACGTCTCGTTGATCGCCAGCGGCGCCTCGTCGACCTTCAGCGCGACCGCCCGCCGCTCCCCCGGAGCACGGCGATCCTGGACCCGTGCGAGCGCCGAGTCGAGCATCCCGAGCAGCAGCTGCATCAGCACCGCGACGTTGCCCGCACCGATCTCGCCAAGCGCGCCACGAACGACGAGCACCTCACTGCGCTCGATCAGCCCGTCGATGTCAAGCCGCAGCGAATCGTTGGCCAGCACGCGCTTGACCGCCGGCGAGTTGAGCACGCGCGCAAGCTTGTTCGCCGGCGCATCGAGCTTTGCGGTCGTGGTGGCGCGGGCGTCGGCAAGCTGGGCCGGCAACTCCTCGGCGAGGAACGTGGCGACCTCGGCGTAGGTCGGCAGCTCGACCAGACGCTCGGCAGCGCGAACCCGCGCGGTTGTTCCCGCAACGCCGACCTCCAGCAGGCGCGCGACATCCCACAGGCTGGCCCGCGGCTCACACGCGAGCACGGCGATTATCGCGTTGCGCAAATAACGGTCGGAGCTCCCGCGCACCTCTCCTTCGCTGAACATCGCACGCAGTGCACCGACGACCTGGTCAGCGATCGCGTCGGGCGCTGCCGCCACGGCGAGCGGGTTGAAGCCGCACGTCGGCGCCGCCATGTCGAGCAGCGTGCAGGTCCGCGAGTCGGGGACGATGCTGAGCACCGCATCGGCAGCATCGCCCTTGGGATCGAGCACGATCAGCGCACATTCGGGCCGCCTCAGATCCTCGCGCGCGCTTGCCACCAGGTAGGAGCTCTTACCCTGCTCAACGGCGCCGACGACGGCGGTGTGCTGTCGGCGGACCTCTTCGGCGATTGTCACGCCACCGTGGTCGTCGCGCAACAGTCCCCGTCCGGCGCGTGGCCGTGCGATGCCCGGCGGCGCCGGGGCAAGCGGCAGCGCACCGCGAAGACACGGGAGCGCGGCGAAGTCCGGCGATGGCAGCTGCCAGAGCTCGGCGATCTCCTCGAGGCGGAAGAGTGTCAGTAGCGAGCGCGGCGCTTCGATGTCGGTCAAGGTCTCAGCGCTCATCGCGCGCCACCCGCGCCGAGCAACGAGCCGCGGTGGATCCGCACCGCCGCTCCGCAACGCGCTGGCGATCGCCCGCGCCCGCGCCGGATCGCGTGCGAGCACACGAAGCTCGGCCCAGAAGAGCGGGCAGGCAAGCGCCGCATGCCCGTACTCGGGACGCTTGAGCACAGACGCCAACAGATGCTCGACGATCCGCGACGTCGGCCGCAGAACGAGCTGAACGCTCGCCGGAGCACCGGCCGCGGCCATCGCCGCGAGCAACACGTCGGCCCGCGCCGTCGGCGACTCGTATCGCTGAATGCCTTCGCGCGCCACCCGTATCGGGCTGTGTCGGTGCAAGCGCACGAGCGCCGGCGGGGCGTCCAACGGCGAGTGCAGAGCGCGCAGGCGCACGTTGGCATAGCTCGCCCGCAGCGCCGCTTCGACGTGACGCTCGAGGCCCGCCGGACAGACGAGCGCAAACCAGGCCAGCGGAGCCCCGCCACTGCGCCGGTCAAGGTGCACTTCGAGCGCGAGCGTTCGCCGGCGCCCGCTCGCCTGCCACGGCCCGCCTGCGCCCAGCAGCGAGTGCAACGCGGTGAAGGTGGCGAGCAGGGCGGGCGCCGACGCGCGGTCATTGCGATAGGGCTCGACGAGGAGTCGAACCCAGCGTCTCTCAGATCGCCTGCGGCGCGCGAGAGCCCGCACCAGACCCGCGGTGCCAGCCGCGGCCAGGCCGCCGACGGCAAGAGGAACCGTGCTCACCACCAGCCAACCATCCGGCTGTCTGCTCCGACGGATCAGCTCGCGGCGGACGCGATGAGGCTTAGTGCTTGCGGAGGTAAGACAGCGGGCGGAGGTCAGCCACGCGCTGCCGCGCGGCGCGAGCGGTCCCGGTAGGCCCGGTACTCGGCTCGTTCGGGCGCCAAACAGGCCGCAATCGCCAGCGGTCGACAGGCCTCGTCGTGGCGGCCGAGCTGCTGCAGCGCGCGGCCGAGGCAGAAATGCGCATAGTCGTTGGTCGGCGCGGCGCGCGCGAGCGCATCGAACTCCGCTGCTGCCTCGCGGTAGCGCTGAGCGTGGAACAACGCCCGTCCGAGCGCTTCCCGGATCGAACCCTTGTCCGGCTCTAGATCCCGGGCGCGGGCAAGCGGCACCGCGGCGGCGGCGAAGTCGCCCCGCTCGAGCAGCGCACTACCGCGCTGATAAAGCTCATATACGTCATCCGCCACCTCATGAGCGTAAACAACGGCGGCCCTAATCTCACGCGACGGTGAGCGGTCGGCCGAAAGCCCGCCGGAAGACTTCGCCTTGACGCTCTGCTCCCCAGCGGGCGAGAACCTCATCACCGCTGCGGGCGACCTGCAGCTCAAGCTCGAGCGACTCGCCGGCATTGCGGACACCGGCGACGTCGATCGTGCCATCGCGACTGCGGTCGAGATGTTCGGCGAGGGCAAGCACGGCAGACATGCGCAGCAGCAGCTGCTCATCTCCAGGCGCGCACAGCGATGCCAGCTCGCCGAGCTCCGGTGTCCCTTTCCGGTGGTAGCGAACCGCCTGCGCGATCAGCGCCTGCTCGCGCTGATTGAAGCCAGGCAGTCCGGCGGCGAGCACGAGGTAGCGCGAATGCTTGTGGTGGTCGTCGTAGTTGATCGCCATGCCGATGTCATGCAACATCCCTGCAGCCCAGACCAGCTCGGCGGCGTCGAGATCCGAGGCGGGCGCCGCCCCAATGTTGATCAGCGAGCGCCAGAGCTCGCCGGCGAGCGCCGCCACGTGCTCGGGGTGCGCCAGCTCGCTTTGGTACTGACGCGCAAGATTGAGCACGCTCGCCTTGCGCACATCGGGAAACAGCGGTGGACCGCTGCCTGCGTCCGGCCCGGCACGTCCCAGATAGGAGCTGAAGAAAACGCCTTCGCGCAAGCCGGCTTCCGTGACCTCCAGCTCATCAGCGCCAGCCGCGTCCATCGCTGCGGCGATGACGACCGCCCCGGCGAGGATCACCCCGGCGCGCTCTGGTTTGATGCCGACGATCTCCGCGCGCGTAGCGGCCGAGTGCCTCGCGAGCTCATCGATCAGCTCGCCCAGCATTTCGCGAGCGAGCGAGTAGCCCTGCACGCCAAACGCGGGGCGTCCTGCTGCGTGCTCGGCCGCCGCCGCGAGGTTGCGCACCGTGCCGCCGATCCCGACGATCCCGCCGCCTAGCTGCTCGAGCCACGTTGCCTGCTTCAGTTCACGCAGCGTGTGTGCGCGCAAAGCGGCGCATTGCTTGCTCGTCGAGCGTTTGTCGGCGAAGAACTGCTCGGTCATACGCACCGTGCCGAGCGGCCACGAGGCGGTGGCGAGCGCGAGACGCGCACCCACGCGAACGAGCTCGAGGCTCCCGCCACCGAGATCGAGCACGGCGCCCTCGCTGAGGGTCGTCGAGTTGACCGCCGCGACATAGGTGTAATAGGCCTCCTCGTCGGCGCTGAGGATCCGTGCCTGCAGTTTCGTCAGCGCTTTGACGCTGGCAATGAAGTCGGCCCCGTTCGCGGCTTCACGTATCGCGCTTGTCGCGACCGGTGTCACCTCGGAGAGCGGTATGCCGCTCGCCGAGCAGAAATGCGCGTACACGTCCATCACCTCGAGCGCCCGCCCCATCCGCTCCGGGGCGAGGGTCCCGTGCGCGAGCAGTCCGGCGCCGATCCGCACGCCGTCGTAGATCTCGTCGCTGCGTCGCCACCAGCGCTCAGGCACGTAGTCGTAGGCGACGAGGCGGAACGAGTTTGACCCCATGTCGATCACCACGGTACGCAGCGGCGTCTCTAGTGCCATCGGCGAGCAGCCTAAATCCTCCACCAGTCACTCGCGGGCCGGGCGGCCGTATTTGTGACGCCGCCAACCGTCGCAAAGGATTGCCGAGATACCCGACCAGAATGGTGCTGTTCGTTAGACTCGACCTGCGGTGGCATCACTCTTCTCCTTCCCGAACCCCGTCAACGAGAAGGCGGCACGCACAGTCGCCGCGGTCGTCTGCGCTCTTTCGCTGCTGACGCTCGCGACCGGCTGGTACTGGCTGCTGATTGTGCTCGCCTACGGCTTTATCGCCCGTGTCCTAACCGGCCCGACACTCAGCCCGCTCGGGCGCATCGCCACGTCGCTGATCGCGCCCCGCCTCGGACCCGCGCGGCCGGTGCCGGGGCCGCCCAAGCGCTTCGCGCAGGCGATTGGCGCGGTGATGACGACCGCCGCTGCAATCTTCGCGCTTGCCACTCCGGACCACGCTGTCGCGATCGTTCTGCTCGCGGCGATGGTCGTGGCCTCCGGCCTCGAGTCGATCTTCGCCATTTGCGTCGGCTGCGAGCTGTTCAGCGTACTGATGCGTTTCGGCGTCGTGCCCGCGTCGGTCTGCGCGGAATGCGCGGACGTAAAGCTGCGCAGCACGCTCGGCTGATCAGCCGGCCAGCGCGTCAGCTCGAACGGACACGCGTCGCGCTCGGCGGGGGTGGCCGTCGCTGAATCGCGACGAACCAGCACAGCCCGGCCAGACATGCCGCCGACGCGACATAAAGATTCAGGCGCAGCCCGAACAGGTATTTCGACGGATCGATCCGCAGCGTCTCCTCCCAGATGCGAAAGCCGCTGTAGCCGGCGACGTACAGCGCAAACAGCCCCGGCGCGCGCACCTTGCCCTTGCTGCCGAGCCAGATCAGGAAGGCAGCCAGCATCAGGTTCCAGATCATCTCGTAGAGGAACGTCGGCTGGAACGTGCTGTATTGCAGGTAGCCAGCCGGACGGTGCGCCAGCGAGATCTGTAGGGCCCACGGCAGCGATGTCGGGCCGCCGAACAGCTCCTGGTTGAAGTAGTTGCCGATCCGCCCGATCGCTTGGGCGACGAGCAGCGCTGGCGCGCCGGCATCCATGAACAGGCGTATGTTCGCGCCGCGCCGGTGCAGTACCCAGATCCCGACGAGCGTGCCGAGCGTGATGCCGCCCCAGATTCCGAGCCCGCCGTCCCAGATCGCAAACGGACCCCACCAGTGCGGCGGCACCTGGTTCCAGCTCGTCGCGAGGAAGTAGAGCCGCCCGCCAATTACCCCGGCAGGGAAGCCCCACATGGCAACCTCGTAGACGAGCTCGCGGTCGCCGCCGAGTGCTTCCCAGCGGCGCCGCGTGATGTAGATGGCTGCTGCGACGGCGACGACATAGGCGAGCCCGTAGGCATGGATGAACAGCGGGCCGATGTGGAACCCGTTCGCCGACGGGCTCGGAATCGAAGCGAGCACCGCCAAGAGCCTAATCGTCGCCGGCCGCACGCACTGCAATCGACCCTCCGTGTAGCGCCGACGGCGTCACCTCGTTAGATTGACGGTGCTATGCGGCCCGTGGTCACGGGTCAGTCCTCTGGTTCGGATGCCAATAGGATCCGACCACCACTAGCTAGGCGACCGGATGGCAACACGACAGCAGCACCTGCAGCAGCTCACACCGCCCGAGCACGCCACGCCGGATCAGCAACAGCCGGCGCCTGAGGACTCGGCCGCACTCGGCAGCCTTGCCGCCATGCCGATGCAGTCCCGGTCATCACGGATGTGGCGAGTACTGACGCGTGCCGATGGACGCGCGCCGGTCTGGCTCGAGGCGTTGGTCGTGATCTGGCTGCTGTGGCTGTACGACACGATCAACAACCTGGCGCCACTGCGGCGTCTCGCGGCGCTCCACAACGCGGCCAGCGTGCTCGCGTTCGAACGTTCGCTCAACCTCGCCCCCGAGCTCGCCCTCGATCGCTGGGTTGCCGCGCACGCCACTTTGGGCCTGGCCGTCTCTTACTACTACGTGTTCGCGCATTTCTTCGTCACGTTCGGGCTGCTCGGTTGGCTCTGGTGGCACAAGCCCAAGCTCTACCGTCCGCTGCGCACCCAGCTCGTGCTGATCAACGTCATCGGCCTGGCGATCTTCTGGTGCTTTCCCGTAGCACCGCCGCGAATGCTCGCCGGCGACGGCTTTACGGACATCGTCGCCGCGACTCATGCCGTGGGCGATTTCCACAAGGGCGGGCTGGCCACCGTAGCGAACCAGTACGCCGCAATGCCCTCGTTGCACATCGCTTGGGCCTCGTGGTGCACCTTAGTCGTGTGGCGCGTATTCTCGAACCGCATTGCGCGCACGGTCGCCATTGTCTACCCGTTTTTGACCGCGTTCGTTGTTCTCTCGACTGGCAACCACTTCCTGCTCGACGTGGTCGCCGGCGCGGCCACAATGGCGGCTGCAGTCGCCATCGAGCTAGCCGCCGGTCGCTGGATCGGCCCCTACCGGCGACGGCGTTACGGACTCGCGGCCTGGCGCGCGAGCTTCGTACGCGATCCTGCCACAACTGCGCCGTTGGCAACGGGCGTGCTCGCCACGAGCGGCACGGCAGGCGACACCAGTGACGGGACGTTCCTCGAAAACGGCCACAGACGTATTGGAATGGATCGTCGACCTCCCTTGCCGACGTCCCCGCGTCCCACCGAGTAAGACGCAGGGTGAGGCGGTCTCGGCGTCGGCTCGACAGCCGGTGCCGAACTACGACGACCGCGCGTCGGTTTCCGATCGTGCGTGTGTTCGCTCACACGCTGAGGACTCACCAGGGACCGGATCGATTCCTCGATCGATCGTCTAGCCTCCTGGCTGCGGCGCGGCCTGCAGGACTTGCCTGCGCTCGACGGGCCCGACGACGGGCAACATCAAAACCAAGGATTGCGTAGTGGGGAAGCTGCACGCTGCGGCCCGGAACGGGCGCAACGGATGAAGCATGGCGATCGAGACCGACCGGCGAACGCCACCGGTCGCGTGCCCTCCACTGGTCGCGTGCCTGCCACCGGTCGCGTCCCGGCCAGCAAGCCCGGCATACGACCGCAGCTGAGCTGGGAGCCAACCGCACCAATTCCCCCGCGGCGCCGGCGTGGTTTGAGCACGCACCTTGTGACGCTCCTGCTCGCTGCCTCACTGCTCGCCGTCAACGGTCCGCTGGTCGTGTCCTTCGCCGCAAGCGAGATCCACAACTACATCATCAACACCAAGACCTACAAGGAAAAGTACGGCCATTGGGTCACGCTCCAGGTCGCGGCCAAGTACAAGATCAACGCCGTGCACGCGGCGCTGCTCTACACCGGCAAGGTGTTGATCGTCGCCGGCTCGGGCAACGACCAGGGCAACTTCGAGGCCGGGCACTTCAAGTCGATCATCTGGAACCCGGCGAACAACACGTTCAAGGTGATCCGCACGCCCTACGACATGTTTTGCGGCGGCCATACGTTCCTCCCCGATGGCAAGCTCCTGATCGCAGGCGGCACGGCTCGCTACGAAGTGCTCGCGTCAGCAGTCAAGTACGCGGCGGGCGTGATGGTCATCACCGACCAAGCGCCGCACGGGAAGCCGTTCAATCTGCCCGCCGGGACGAAACTGGAGTCGCCCACCGGCGCCATGTACGTCACGACGGTGGCGGTCACCGTCAAGCCGGCGACCATACGGGTGGGGCCTCGGCTCCCCGGCCAAGGGGCGCGCCGGCGCGTCACGGTCAGGGAGAGTCAAGTCGAAACCTGGGTCCACGCGGTCAAGCCCGGCAAAGGACAGAACGTCGCCGACCTGACCCGGTTCACGATCGTCGGCCACCACCCGGTGCCAGCGCGCAACTTCTTCGGCACGACGAACACGATCAACATGGACCAGCAGGAGTTCTGGGGCTCGAACAAGTCCTACATCTTCAATCCGGCGACGGAGACCTACCAGCGGGTGAGCAACCTCAACTTGGCGCGCTGGTACCCGTCGCTCGTCGGCCTCGACAACGGCAAAGTGCTCGCCGTGTCCGGACTTGGCGCGTTCGGCCAGCTCGTCCCCGGCCAGATCGAGGAGTACACGCCGGCGACGCAGAAGTGGACGCTCATGCCGAAGCTCAAGCGCATTTTCCCCACCTACCCGGCGCTGTTCTTGATGCCGGATGGGAACCTCTTCTTCAGCGGCAGTAACGCCGGCTACGGATTGCCGAGCGTCGGCCGCACGCCTGGAATCTGGAACCTCACGACGAACGCGTTTACCGATATCCCGGGCCTAAAGGACCCAACCGATACCGAGACGAGTGCGAGCTTGCTGCTGCCCCCAGCGCAGGCGCAGAAGTACATGATCATCGGCGGCGGCGGCATCGGGGCTTCGCTGCAGTCAACCGCGCGAACCGCGATCGTCGACCTCAACGCGAAGAAGCCTCATTGGACCCCGGGGCCAAGTCTGCCCGAGCCGACGCGCTATCCAAGCGTGGTGATCATGCCCAACAATCAGGTCCTGATCACCGGCGGCTCGCGCTACTACCGCGGCGAGTTCGACTC
>Ga0182015_10005646_pt1 | contig 12904 bp, 12 predicted proteins | sample 712P3MmetaG_FD_120478 | JGI IMG/M metagenome (GOLD analysis project Ga0182015, IMG submission 120478) | Permafrost microbial communities from Stordalen Mire, Sweden - 712P3M metaG | ecosystem: Environmental > Terrestrial > Soil > Wetlands > Permafrost | place: Sweden: Stordalen | collected...
CGCTCGGGATGACAAAGGGGAGGGCGGCGCTTCGGTGCGAATCGGATGCTGGTTGAGAGAACTGCAGATCCCTCGGCTTCGCTCGGGATGACAAAGGGGAGGGCGGCGCTTCGATGCGAATCGGATGCTGGTTGAGAGAACCGCAGATCCCTCGGCTTCGCTCGGGATGACAAAGGGGAGGGCGGCGCTTCGATGCGAATCGGATGCTGGTTGAGAGAACTGCAGATCCCTCGGCTTCGCTCGGGATGACAAAGGGGAGGGCGGCGCTTCGGTGCGAATCGGATGCTGGTTGAGATGACAAAGGGTGGAGTCGTGATTCAAAGGGAAAGCCGCCGCTTAGAAAAGTCCCTGTACCGGCCACAGACTTAACCTTGTGCTCCTATATTGATTTTGTCATCCCGACCGACGGCAAATCGTGGAGCGAACCGCCGTACGCTAGCATTGCATCATGCTGGCTGGTGTTCCGATCACATACTGGATAGGCTTCCACGCCGTGGTGCTGGTCCTGATCATAAGCGACTTGGCCGTTCTTGGCCGAGGTGAGGCCTCCACTCAAACCCGCCGCAATTTTCTCTTTGTCGTCTTGCTGTTCGCGCTCGCTGCGTCTTTCGGCGGGTGGATGGCTCACATTGCAGGCCGTCAGACGGCACTCGAATTTGCCTCCGGCTACATGATCGAGCTTTCCTTGAGCATTGATAACCTCTTCGTCTTCCTGCTGATGTTCCGCTCTTTCAACCTGAGCGCCGAGTCACAAAGGAAAGCACTACTGTTGGGGATCCTGGGCGCGATTATCATGCGCGGCCTTTTCATTTTTTCCGGGATCAAGCTCCTGGAGCGGTTCACCTGGATCCAGTACCTCTTCGGCGCAGTGCTGCTGATCGCCGCGCTGCGGCTGTTGCGCGGGAAAAGACCCCCCAAAGCGCCCCCTGCCGGCAAGTGGGTTGCGCGATGGACAAAGCGGTGGGGCAGCAACCCGAAGACAATCTTCCTCGTCGCGGTGATCGCTATCGAGCTTGTGGATCTTGTCTTCGCGCTTGATTCCGTGCCTGCAGTGCTCGCCATCTCCCACCAACCATTCGTCGTTTACACCTCAAACATCTGCGCCATCCTCGGACTGCGGGCGCTGTACTTCCTGCTGGCGGGCCTGCTCGACCGGTTGCGATTCCTCCACCTGGGCCTGGCTGCAATTCTCGGGTTCGTCGGCGGCAAGATGTTGCTGGCGCCCTGGGTCACTGTTCCGGTCGCCGTCTCGCTCGGCATCATCGTTCTGATCGTGCTTGCGGCCACGGCTGCTTCAGTGCTCTCAACCGCTGACCGGCACCTCGGCACCCTGGAACATAAATAAGCGGAACCCTTGCGATACCATAGACGGAGCCGTGCGCAAGATTTCCGTCACGACCAAGTCCGGGCAATACACGGTTTCCGTCGGAAGCGGCATCCTGGATTCTTTAGCAAAGCGCATGCCGGCGCTCGCCTCTAAGGACCGCAAGCTCATTTTCCTTTTGACCTCGCCGGAGATCTGGTCGCTCTGGGGCCAGCGTTTCCGGGCTTCGCTTGCTCCCCGGCAGCCGATCGTGCTCTTCCTTCCCGCAGGGGAGCGGTACAAGCGGCTGAGCCAGGTGGAGCGGATGGCCGCGGAGATGGCCCAAGCCGGCGCTGACCGTTCCTCGCTGCTCATCGCCTTCGGCGGAGGTGTGGTCGGCGATATGGGCGGCTTTCTTAGCGCCATCTACATGCGCGGGATCGACTACATCCAGGTACCGACTACCCTGCTGGCCCAGGTTGATTCTTCCGTGGGCGGCAAAACCGGCGCCAACCTGCAGACAGGAAAGAACCTGGTCGGCTGCTTTTACCCTCCGCAAGAGGTGGTCGCGGACATCGAACTGCTCAGCACCCTGCCGCAGCGGGAACTGCGCGCCGGAGTTTATGAAAGCATCAAGGCCGGGCTGATCCGGGATGCGGCGCTCTTCCGCTTCATCGAGACGAACCGCGCGCAGATTGACGGGCGCGACCCTGCATCGCTGGAGAAGATGGTGGCAGCCTCCATACGAATCAAGGCCGAGGTGGTCGGTCTGGATGAGCGGGAATCCGGCGTGCGCATGATCCTCAATTTCGGCCACACCATCGGCCATGCGATTGAAGCGGCCAGCGGCTATCGTGCGCTGCTGCATGGCGAGGCTATCGCCTGGGGCATGATCGCGGCGCTCGCGATCAGCCGCGAGCGGAATATGTTGACGGCGGAAGCAGTGCGGCGCATGGAGGCCATGATTCGCTACTTCGGACCTCCACCATTGCCGCCCATCAGCGGCAAACGCTTATTACATGCAGCATCCGGTGACAAGAAGAACCGGGCCGGGGTGCGCCGCTTCGTCCTTCTGCAGGGCTTAGGCAACGCTGTCGTAGCCGACGATGTAACCGACGCCGAAATATTGGCGGCCATCGAGTCCATTCGCCGGCTCTCCGGAAGCGGCAATTAGCCGTGGCGGCGCCGGGAGCTCAACCAGAGGGGACCGGGGACGAAGAAAGCGCCTCAGCCGCCGTCCGCTCGATGTTCGATCAGATTGCACCCCGCTACGACCTGCTGAACCATGTCCTCTCCTGCAACATCGACCGGCTCTGGTGGCGCCGTGCAGCACGCACCTTTCGCCAGGTGCTCGCCCGGCCGGACGCACAGATTTTGGACCTCTGCTGCGGGACTGGGGACATGACGCTGGCTTTGCTGCGGCGCAGACCGAAAAATGGGCGGCCTGTACTGGCCGCCGACTTCGCGCACCAGATGCTGCTGCGCGGAGCGGCAAAATTCGTCCTCCGGGGAGCGATTCCGCTGGAGGCGGACGCACTCCATCTTCCTTTGCCCACCGGCTCCGTCGATTTGCTCACAACCGCCTTTGGTTTTCGCAACTTAGCCAACTACCGGGCCGGCCTCGAAGAATTTTACCGGGTCCTAAAACCGGGCGGAGAGCTGGGCATCCTTGACTTTAGTGAACCGGGCGGCCCGATCGGCAAGCTGTATGCCTTTTACTTCCGCCGGGTTCTCCCCGCGGTGGGCTCGCTGGTCTCGGGGGTCTCCGGAGCGTACCGGTATCTCCCCTCCTCGGTCCACCGGTTCCCGGCCCCTCCGCAAATGCTGCCGACCATGCGCTCGGTGGGCTTCGAACCGGTTTCCTGGACCGCCTACAACTTTGGTATCGCAGGCCTGTATCGCGGCCGAAAGCCGTCCTAGAGCGGTTCCACAGTTACTATGCCCTCACAAGGATCGCGAGGTGTGGTTTTCTTTGGGGGAAAACCACGAAAACCTCTTTTGCTTCGGGGTATACCTACTGTGAAACCGCTCTAGTTGCTGCGGCCAACAACGTTAACCAGGTGATGTCGGCCTGCGGCCGCGAACGCCCGGACCGCGGCTTAACTGGATAAACTTATTACATGCGAGCGACCGTCACCTGGCAGCAAGGCCAGCAATACGATGCGGAATCAGACAGCGGCCATCACGTTGCCCTGGATGGGGACGGCGCACACCGAGGCGGCCCCAGTCCGATGGAGGTGGTCCTCATGGCTCTATGCTCCTGCACCGCGGTGGATGTGGTCTCGATTCTGCACAAGAAGCGCGAACCCTTTACCTCGCTGATCGTTTCGGCGGTTGCCGAACAGGCGCCGGAAGCTCCCCGCGTCTTCACTCACATCCAGCTCACGTATCACGTGGGCGGAGATGTTTCAGCAAAGGCTGCGGAAGCTGCGGTCGCCTTGTCGAAGAACAAGTACTGTTCCGTTTCGAAGATGCTTGAAAAGGCAGCGACGATCGATTACCGGATCACCTATGAGGCAAAGGAAGCATGATCAACTTCTTCCGCCTGGCCCTCGCCGGGATGGTACTCGCCATGGCCGGACTTATCTCGGCTGTGATGACGATGCATTTCGCGATCCATGGAGCCGAAGTGAAGGTTCCGGATCTGCAAGGGCTTACCGTCGCCGACGCGCTGCACAAGACGGCCAATATGGGATTGAACCTGGGCATCGATAACAAGTACTACAGCGTCGACGTGCCCGCGGGCCGGGTGCTGGCACAATCTCCGTTGCCTGGCGCCATCGTCAGGCGCGAATGGCGTATGCGCGTGACCGAGAGCCTGGGGCCGCAGCGGGTGCCGATCCCTGAGGTTGTGGGCCAGCAGGAGCGCGTGGCGGCGATCGAAGTGCGCCGGCTAGGGCTGGATCTCGAAGAGACAGCGCAGATGCCCTATGGCGGGGTTCAGCTGGGCACGGTCATCGCGCAAAATCCAGACCATGGGGCAGCCGGCGTGGAGCGGCCCAGCGTGAGCCTGCTGGTAAGCAGCCCAGCATCGGTTTCGGCTCCGGCATTGGTCATGCCACAACTGGTTGGCTTGCCGCTGGCGACCGCGGCAGCGCTGGTTGCGCACGCCGGGTTGAAAGTCGGGCCGGTGCAGAGTAGCGATGTAAGCGAGCCCGCATCCACAGACCCGGGCAGCATGCAAATGGCTCCCCCGGACACGGTGGATCCCGTGGGCACGGTGCTCGGCCAGAGTCCCCCCGCGGGCTATCGCGTCAACGCGGGCATGACTATTACGCTGAAGGTCGCACAATAGACCGCATTGGTAGAACTAACAATGAAACTGCAGGTCCCTCCACTGCGCTACCCCGGATTTCCTGTTGATTTCAATGGGTTCCACGAGCTTCATGCGGCTTTCTTCACGGAAAGCCGCACACGCAGCCCCGTCTACGGCCGCGTAGCAGGAAATCCGGGTACGCTTCGGTCGGGATGACAAAGGTTACGGTGGTTTCGGACCTTTTGGTTTGTCGCGCGGATAGTGGGTGGCCCTCCAGGAAAAGCAATGGAAACAAATCATTATCTTCCCACGTACGCTGGGGCGAACGTGGGGCACCCCTCCGGCTCTGCAGCCCCGCCCACCCGAGCTCTGCCAAAAAGAAACCGGTTTCTTTACAGCTTCTCCCCCGTCATCAATCCCGCGTTATGCAAGCGCCGAAGAAGCCGTCACCCGGATATGCTCCGGGAAGAGTGCGCAGGAAATAGTCAGGCGCGCCGACTGGAAACAACCGCTCCGCAGTGCCCGCGTGGAGCGTGCCCTCAAGCTCCAGCTTCCACACTTGCTCTCGCCAAGGCCGCAGCCGGAAGCCCTTCTTGCGTTCGAGAACCTCGGCCACCACGTTCTCGTTTTCTTCGGCTTCGAGCGAGCACGTGGAGTAGACAAGCCTGCCGCCCTGGCGCAGAGAGTTCATCGCCGCAAGCGCCAGCCGGACCTGGCGATCATGCTGGCGCCCAAGGTCAGCCTCGGTGATCCGGTGCCGTATTTCGGGGTTGCGCGCCATCGTTCCTGTTCCGCTGCAGGGAGCGTCACAGAGCACCAGATCGAATTGCCGATCGAAGGGCAGTTCAGTCGCGTCGAGAGTGCGGAAGCGAATCGGATTGCCTCCCGGCCGAGGGCCGAGGGCGGTCTGCATCGTCTTGAGCCGGCTGGGGCTGATGTCACAGGCGGTGATCGCGGCGGTGGGGTTGCGCTCGGCCAGGATGGCAGTCTTCCCTCCCGGAGCGGCGCAGCAATCGAGGATGGCGCTGCCGTGGCCTGCCAGCTCGGCGATCAATTGCGATCCTTCGTCCTGAATGCGCACCAGCGCCCGCGCGCCCGGCACCTCTCCGCCGACGACCCTTCTGGCGCGCGCTACGAAGACACCGGCCTCGAGGTGCAGACCGTCCTCACGCAGAGCCGCTTCCGCCTCGGGCGAGATCAGCCGAATCGTGGTTGGAGGGGGAAGCTGATCGTAACGGCAGATCGTGAAAGCGGCTTCGAGGCCATAGGCCTCCACCCACCGTTCCACCATCCACAATGGATGGGCGGTGGAGTTGGCGATCTCCGCGGCGGAAGCGCCCGCAACGGTTGCGACATCCAGCTTGGGCGCCTGCGCCAGTTTCCGCAGTACTGCGTTGACCAGTCCTACAGCATAGGTATTGCCCGACTGCCTGGTGAGTTCCACGCTTTCGAAGATAGCGGCATGTGCCGGGATGCGATCGAGCAGCAGAAGCTGCAAGGCCCCCAGCTCAAGCGCGACCTGCACCGGGTCGGCCAGGTGACCTCGGCTCCTGGTTAGCGCATCACGGATACGCTGCTGCAGCACGAGCTGCCATCGCAATACTCCCATGACCAGCGTTGTGGTCAAATTTTTGTCAAGAGCCGATAGTGCTTCCACTCGTTTGGAACGAAGCAGGACGTCACTATGCGACTCCGGTTTCCTCCCGAGTTCCAGCAGCAACTCGAAGGCGGCGCTCCGGGCTGGTGCGATCGATTTCACGATGACGAAGGTAACATGACGCCCAGGAGCTCATGCTTGTGGGGAGCCGTGCCGCGCAGAAAGTCCCCGACCGGCATTCTCTTCTTCCCCTCTAACTGAATCTCCAGCAATTCGAGCCAGGTGTTCGCTCCCGCAGCCACGAAGAGGCGATCCCGGTCCACCGCCAGTTCACCCGGATGGCTCTGGGCAGCCATGGGCACGGCAGGGACCAAGCGATGCAGGGACAGCTTTCTGCCGCGGAAGAACGTGTAGGCTCCGGGCCAGGGCTGGAACCCTCGCCAACGGTTGTAAATGTCGTTGGCTCTTCGGTTGAAGTCGACCAGAGCGTCCTCGCGTTGCAGGATCGGGGCAAGTGACGCCGCTGCCTCATCCTGCCGGACAGGCTTGATCGAACCCGCTTCAAGACCCGCGAGCGTCTCGATCATGAGGCTTGCTCCGCTCTTCGCGAGCAGGGGAAAAAGTTGCTCGGCGGTCTGATCCGGCTCAATTGCCAGCTCGCGCTGCAACAGAATGTCGCCCGTGTCGAGGCCCTCATCGATGCGCATGGTCGTTACACCGGTCGAGCTCTCGCCGTTTGCCACCGCCCACTGGATTGGAGCGGCTCCGCGGTACTTGGGAAGCAATGAGGCATGAAGGTTGAGGTTGCCGAACGGAGGCAGGCGCAGCATCCACCCCGGAATGATGCGGCCGTAGGCGACCACGATAATGGCATCCGGCTTGATCGCTTCCAGGCGAGCACGAAAGTCCGGGTTGTTTTTAATCTTTTCAGGCTGCACGACAGGCAAGCTCTCTTCGCCCGCCAGCAGCTTGACGGGGGGCGGGGCCGGGTCGTGATCGCGCCCGCGTGCGCGGTCAGGCTGAGTGACCACCAGTTCGATGGCATGACCGGCCGCAAGCAACTCCTGCAGGGTGGGAATGGCAAACTGCGGGGTGCCACAAAAGATGAGCCTCATGAGTCGACACCATATCTGCGAGAGCCTACCAGTCGCCCGCTCGCTGCAATTTGCGGATCTTGCGCATCGCAAAATCACGCTTAAGCGCACTGATGCGGAAGATGAAGAGAATCCCGTCCAGGTGGTCGATTTCATGCTGAAAGGCGCGGGCCAGGAGGTCATCGGCGTCGCGCTCAAACCAGTTGCCCCGCACATCCTGGGCGCGTATTTTGACTTTCGCCGCACGGGCGACTTTCTCCCGAATATCGGGAAGGCTGAGACAGCCTTCCTCTTCAAAAATCTTTCCCTCGCGCGTCACCACCTCAGGATTGATCAAGGTAATTTTGTCTTCAGGGGTTTTCTGGAAGCTGAGATCGATTACCGTCAGACGTTTGGGAATTCCGATCTGGGGGGCCGCAAGGCCGATGCCATGAGCCAGGTACATGGACTCGAACATATCGTCGACCAGCCTGCCTAGATCCTCGTCAAACACGATGACCGGTTCTGACGGCCGCTGCAGGATCGGGTCGGGAAACTTGATAATCGGATAGACCATGCGCGGGGGTATCTTTCTTAAAATTCGCTCAAAATCTGCGAATTTGCTCCAAGTATCCTTGGTAATTCCTGCTGAGTTCTCCGGCCGAGTCGCCGCCAAATTTCTCCAGCGCGAGTTTCGCCATAATGAACGCAACCATTGCTTCCGCTGCCACTCCGGCGGCAGGCACAACGCAGACATCGGAGCGCTCGTAAGCCGCCTTGGTCGACTCCCGGGTCGCAAACGAAACCGAGCCCAGCGGCCGGCGCAGCGTGGAAATCGGCTTCAAATAGCCGCGTACAACAATGTCTTCACCATTTGAGATACCGCCCTCAATGCCGCCTGCATTGTTGTGCTCGCGCGTGAATCGCGTCGGCCCGTCGCCGGTACCCTCCGGGCTGTAGCCGATGGCGTCATGGACGGCGGAGCCGAAGGATTGGGCAGCGGTGACTCCCTGCCCAAGTTCCACCGCCTTCACCGCCTGCAGCGACATCACGGCCCAGGCGAGCATCCCGTCCAGCCGCTCATCCCAGTTAGCATAGGTGCCGATGCCGGGAGGTGCGCCATGAACCACCACTTCGAATACCCCGCCGATGGAGTCTCCAGTGCGCAAGACCTGATCCACTTCTGCCTTCATCTGCTGTTCCGTCGCGGGGTCGGCACAGTTCAGCAAGATCTCGTCGTGTCTTTGCAACGCCGCAATTTCTTCCCAGGAGGCAATGCGCGGCAGATCCACGCGCCCGACGCGAACAACATGACTGGCGACCTCGATGCCCAGCCGCTTCAACAGCAGTTTGGCCATGGCGCCTGCCGCCACGCGAGCTGCGGATTCCCGAGCGGAGGCCCGCTCCAGCACATAGCGAGCGTCAGGAAAGTTGTATTTCAACGAGCCTGCAAGATCGGCGTGACCGGGCCGCGGCGAAGCCACAGCCTTGTGCTTTTCCGGATCTCCCGCGGCCACAGGGAGAGCTTCGGTCCAGTTCTTCCAGTCGCGATTTTCGAGTTGGATGGAAACCGGCGAACCGATGGTCTTGCCATGGCGAACCCCGGAGAGGATGTGCGCCCGGTCCTGCTCGATGTGCATGCGGCCGCCACGACCGTAGCCCTGCTGGCGCCGCCACAGCTCCCGGTCGATAAATTCCAGATCGACATCGAGGCCGGCGGGCAGTCCGGAAATGAGGGCGATCAGGCACTCGCCGTGTGATTCACCAGCCGTTGAAAAACGTAGCATCTTATATGGCGAGCAGGCTCTAGGGTTTGATTGTAGACGATTTTGCTGTCAAGGTAGCCGCGCCGTGATGTCCCGCAACGTGAGCTCTGAATAAGTCGGTGTGAATTCCTTAGCGGCTTCACAGGCTACGGAAAAACACTATCGATGAAGGGTACGGGCTTCACAGGTTGCGGAAAAAGTGCCGGTTCGAGGCGAAAGCATCCCTCAGCGGCTAAAGCCGGTTCATTTCAAAGCATTTGCGTACGGCCTAAAGGCCGTACCCTTCAAAGACCATTCAGAGGTTTCCTGGGCCGGCATTGGTGGTGGCGATTTAGTTGTCCAGGATCCAGTCATACTGCGCCTCGTCCAATGGCACAACAGAGAGGCGTGACTGGCGGACGAGGGGAGAAGCCTGAAAGATCTGCTGCTGCTTGATCTCCGCCAGAGTTTTTGGCCGCGCGATGGCCGCTCCGGCCGCGATGCGAACCAACGGAACTTTAGGGTTGGATAGATCCACCGACTTTACGCGGGCCGAGCCCACCGCGCTCTTTTCATCACCGGTGTGATAGATGACGAGTTTATCGCCCTTCTTCATGGCGGCGAGGTTCTTCACGGCCTGCGGGTTAGTCACTCCCGTCCAGTCGGTTTCCTTTTCCCGCACCAGCTCTGCAAACGAGTAGGCAGTGGGTTCGGTCTTCAGCAGATAGTTCATGCATTACTCCTCTGGCTGGGATTTGACCTTGAGGAATGCCGCCGTGTCGAGCAGCGGCCTGTCCATGGAGCGCACCCAGTCCGTCATCTCGCCCGCCTGCCCCCCTTGCGCTTCGTGACGCTCAAATTCGCTGCGCATGGTGTGCATCTTGGCGTCCAGATCGTCGAGGTAGTGGAGCAACACGGCTTCCGGAATCATGGGCAGTTTGGGCGAACCGAACTCCAGTTTGCCATGATGGCTCAGAACCATGTGCTCGACCAACATGCGGAGCGCCGGGGGAAAGCCGGCAAGCGCTGCCAGCTTCTTTTCGATCATCGCGATGCCGATGGTGATATGCCCAACAAGTTGCCCCTGCAGGGTGTAATCGAAGCTGGTGCCCCAATGCAACTCCTCCAGCTTGCCGATGTCATGCAGGATGGCGCCGGTCAGGAGCAGGTCGCGGTTGATCTCAGGATAATGCTGCGCCGCCAACTCGCAGATGCCCACCAGGGAGACCACGTGCTCCAGCAGGCCGCCCATCCAGGCATGATGAAGGGTCTTGGCGGCTGGGGCCTGACGGAAAGCTGTAGCAAACGCCGGATCGTCGAGAAAAGAGCGCACCAGCGCCTGGAGGGAAGGGTCGGAAAAGCTGTCGACGGAGCGAACCAGCGCAGCCCATAACTCCTCGACGTCTTTTCGCGTCTGGGGAACATAGTCTGCCAGTTCAAACTCCTCCGCGCCGGCGCGACGGAGCTTTTCCAGGTTCAACTGCAGGCGCCCGTTATAGCGGCAGACCTCGGCGCGGACCTTGACCACATCTCCCTGCTCAAACCCGGAGACGGAATCCGCGAAATTGTCCCACATGCGGGATTCGATCTGCCCAGTGCGGTCGCCAAGGGTCAGAGCCAGATACTGGCCGCCATCCTTCCGGCCGCGCAACTGCTTCGAAACCACGGCAAAAAAAGAGACAACCGCCTGGTTTTCGAAGCCGGCTGCATCCGCGACATAAAACTCTTTCATTTCGCCTGCATTCATCTTGCAACGGCACTCGCGCGCGGAACTTCCAGCGGCGAAACCTTAGGGTTGCGTCGCGCCCGGGGGCTGCGGTTGACCGCTGGAAGGCGCCGGCTCGCTGCTGGAAGGCGCCGGCTGGCTAGTCGCAGGCGGCGTCGCAGGCTGATTGCCAAGATAGGGCTGCGGGGTTTGCTCCGGCTGCTTCGGCTTAGCAGAGTACCGGGTCTTATCGCCCTTCTGCTTGGTCTTTTTGGCCGGCGCGGTCTGGTCGGCCAGCCCTAGCGGCGCGTCCTGCACCTTCTGCCCTGCCACTTCCTCCGTAGTAGGCGCATCCGTTGTATCCGAGGAAGACTTCGAACGTTTTGCCTTGGGCACACGCTCCCGGTTGCTCAGGCGCGTCTTCCGTTCCGTCACCGGGGCGGTCGTGCTGCTCAAACTGCCATCCGGGTTTACGTAGCGGGTTTCAGGAGTCGTCACACTCGGGGCCGCGGCATCCGGACCAATCGAGGGGGCGCTGGCAGCAGCCACTTGCCCGGCAGGGAGAGACTCGCGAGGAGCCTGCCCGAAGCGGATCTTCTCTCGCTTGCCGGGACTCTGGACCTGGACATTTTGGTTGGTGGTGCTTGCCTGTTGCGTGGTTCCAGCGGCCGCGGTGGCTGCGGCCGGGGCCTTGGTGGCAGCAGTCTGCACAGAGGTAGTGCGCTCCCTGCCGCGGAAGCGGGCACGCGCAAATTTCTTCTTCTTTTTAGCTGCAGGGGGCGTATAGGCGCTATAGGTCAGGCGCATTTCATTTCCACTGGAGCCGGTATCCACGGCTCCCGGCTTGATTTCTACAAATGCCTCACCTCGCAGCTTGGTAAGGTACTCGCGCAGTGCCGGCTGCATACGCTCCAGGAAAAGAGCCTCCTCCACTTGTGGCTCCGCCTGCTTGAAGCCAGCATCACCGCCGAGGGTATGCTGCGCGACCTGAAGAATGATGAAGCCTTGTTTGGTCCGAACCGGTTGCGTGTATTGGCCGGCATTCAGGGCGAAGGCCTTATCTTCAATTTCCTTGGCCAACATCCCGCGGCGAAACTCACCCAGCGTGATGTCTTTCGCCGCATTGGGCCCGGTCGAAGCCTGCTTGGCCACATCCTCGAACTTTGCCCCCGCCGCCAGTTTCGCTGCGATCGCGTCCGCCTGCGCCTGCGCTGCCGCGACCTGAGCCGGGTCCGCCGCCTCTGTGCCCGCGATCGCCGGGGTGGGAATCATAATCTCGTTAAGATTGACGGATTCCGGCTGCGCAAACTCACTTTCGTGCTCTTTGTAGTACCTCTGCACGTCCCCCGGCGACATGGTGATGTGCCGCCCAACCTCGTCCCGCACTACCTGCTGCGTAATGATGCCGTTGCGGATGTTGGCCTTGAAATCCTCATAGGAGAAGCCCTGCTGTTGCGCAGCCTTCTCCAGGTCATCGAGCGAGTCGAGATGATTCTGCTTTCTGAGGTCGTCAAGCCTTTTTACCAACTCGGTTTCGCCGGTGATCCCGAGCTCCTTGCCTTTGGAGAGCAGGAGCTGCTGATCAATCAGATCGCGCAACAGATCTGCCTGGCGCTTCTCCATCTCAGGGGCAGGAATAGCTTGCTGCTTGCTCTCGCTATCGAGCTGCTGCGCGGCTCGATCGTAGTCGGACTGGGTGACGATCTGGTCATTCACCCGGGCGACAATATCTTCCACTACCTTGCCTGTGACCGGAGCGGGCTGGGTCGTGGGCGGGTTGATGCTGCTGGAGCCGCGAGCATTGGTAGCTTGGCCGAAGGACGGGACAGCGCTTAGGCTCGCGCTCAAGATCAAAATCGCCGTGGATTGCAGAGATTCAGGAAAAATCATGTGTCTGGACATCTCGTATAGCTGGTAAGTGGTAGCTTACAGCCCTATATGTGGTACTTGGCCGTGAGTCAGCACGCGCCCAGCAGCGCGGCCTGGAGATTGGATCGGCACCTGGATTGACAACTCCAGGAACCAACGCGGAAAGTGCTGTTCCTCTTGGGTAATTCTAATCGTCCCTTCGATCAAATCCAATTCCGCAAGGCCGGGACGAGGCGGATATCCCAACCCAAGTGGAATACGTCCAATGATATACTTCGAGTCAAGAAGACCCCGGGCCTGACGCAGCAGGGCCCCTCTCTTTGCGCCTCCAGACCCAGAGGATTCTATGGCCTCCC
>Ga0182015_10005648_pt1 | contig 12903 bp, 12 predicted proteins | sample 712P3MmetaG_FD_120478 | JGI IMG/M metagenome (GOLD analysis project Ga0182015, IMG submission 120478) | Permafrost microbial communities from Stordalen Mire, Sweden - 712P3M metaG | ecosystem: Environmental > Terrestrial > Soil > Wetlands > Permafrost | place: Sweden: Stordalen | collected...
AGTTCCTCCTTTCGCGACCAGGCTGACGGACTCGGCTTCGTCTCCGCAACTTCGTTGGAAATGCCGCGAAGCCGCGGCGGAACGCGCTGTAACAGATCGCGCAGGACAATAATGTTGAGCGCCGGCATGAGTTCCTCCTACTTTTGCAGTTCGGCAAGCGCCGCCAACACCTCGGTGCTGTGCTGATTTGGATTTACGTCGGTGTAAACCTTCACGATCTTGCCCTCGGGATTGATGATGAAGGTGTGCCGCGCGGCCAGCGTCATGTCTTTGTAAGTCATGAGCGAGTCGTAGGTGCTCGACACTTTGTGGTCGGTATCGGCCAAAAGCTTGAAATTTAGTCCTTCTTTGGTGCAAAACTGTTTGTGCGAGTCAGCGGTATCGACGCTGACTCCGAGGATAACGACATTCTTCTGCTGGTACTGCGCCAGGTCGCGCTGAAAGTTGTGTGCCTCGATGGTGCAGCCGCTGGTGAAGTCTTTGGGATAGAAGTAGAGGACGACCCACTTGCCGCGATAGTCCTTGAGACTGACGGGCGTGCCTTCCTGCGAAGTGAGCGTGAAGTCGGGGGCTATGCTTCCCACAGACGGAGCCGGAGAAGCGAAAGTGAGGCTTGGGGTTAGTGCGCAAAAAGCTACGCAGAGTGCGATCAAGCTTAAGAGCTTCACCATAGATATTCTCCTTGTGTTACATCGAACGAGTTATGTCGGACGAGTTGTACCGAACGTTTTCGCAGCTTCTGAGCTGGTGCCAACACAAAAATAGATGCCTGACAACAAAATCCGGTTCAGGCTTTCCGATCGCCGCGAAGATACTGTTGTACAGCTTCCTGAATCACGGTGCGCAATGGGACATGCTGCGCCTCGGCCAACGCGCGACAGTCTTCGTATTCGGGTGCATAGTTGGAAACCGTGCCGTTCATGTTGGCGATCTTGATGCGCACCGGACCCCAGGTCGTAGCGACGGTCTCCCAGCGGCGCGTCAGTACCTGGCGGTATTCTTCGCGCGAGCGGACGCCCAGGGTTGTGGTTTCGGCAAAGATGAGTTTGGCTAAGCGGTCGGCATCTTCTGTCTTGGCGAGCACAGTGAGTAACGCGCCGGGACGGCTCTTCTTCATCTGCACCGGAATGCTGAATACATCGAGCGCTCCCTCGGCCAGCAGCCGCTCCATGGCATAGCCAAGCACTTGCGGGCTCAGATCGTCGAGATTGGCCTCAAGAACGGCGATGCGATCACGCTCCGGAATCTCATTAATCAGCGCCGCATATGGCGGCTTATGTGCGGTTTCCGTGACCGGTTGTCCAATGGTTAGACGCAGCAGGTTGGGGTGATCGGGAAATTCCCGTGTACCCGCGCCATAGCCAGCTCTTTCAACCTTCATTGCAGGAAACGGGGTAAACCGACTGCACAGTGTCCTGACGATCGCGGCACCCGTGGGCGTAACCAATTCGACTTGCGGGCCCGACGAATAAACAGGCGCATCGCCCAGCAGCTTCAGTGTCGCGGGTGCGGGTACGGGCAGCGTCCCATGCGCGCACTGAACCATGCCGCCGCCGACGTTCAGCGGCGAGCAGACCCATTCGTCGATGGCTAAAGATTCCGCCCCCACGGCGGCGCAGACAATATCGACGATAGCATCCACCGCGCCCACTTCGTGAAAGTGGATTTTTTCGATTGACGTATTGTGGATATCGGCTTCGGCCTCGGCCAAAGCTTCGAATGTCTTGATCGAAACATTTTTTGCATGGCTGCTGATCGCCGCCTTGTCGATGATGTCCCGAATTTCGCGGAGGTGGCGACCGTGCTGGCGGGTTGCGGACTTTGGGGTGACGACGTTGACTTTGGTGGCTGCGACGCCGCAGCGCTGCACCCGCGAGATCTCCAGGTGCGCGCCGAGATCGAGCGCCGTGACCGTATCTTCCAGGAGCCTGGGAGACACTCCGGCATCCACGAGCGCGCCCAGAAACATATCGCCGCTGATACCGGAAAAACAGTCGAGGTAGGCGATGCGCATAAGGAACCGTCGTCGGTCGTTAGTCGTCTGCCATTGGCGAGCACTGCCAGCGCCAGTCTGAAGTCAAGCAGATTGCTGTGCTGACGGGTTTTGCGGGCTAACGACTGACGACCAGCGATTGTTGACTGAGGATCGAACCTTCATGATAGGGAAGGCCGCGGGCTCCGTCAAACCCGCCGCCCGCGGGGGAGTTTGTTAGAATCAGTTTTCTTTAATCGGCGTTTCTTCAATTAGTTAGAGGACATCCTTGTATCGATTTCTGGAACGGCGACTGGTCGAACATCTGCGGGCGTTTTTGCTGCGGGCTTACGGCCTGGAGGCTGCGAATATTGTCGTGGAGCAGCCGCCCAAAATTGAATTCGGCGAGTATGCGCTTCCACTCGCTTTTGAACTCGCCCGCAAGCTGCGCAAGGCTCCGCGGAAGATCGCTGAAGAGATTGTCGCCGGAGTCGGTACGATTCCTGGATTTGAAAAGTTGGAAGTGGCGGGCGGTGGATACATCAACGTCCGCGTGAATCGCGCGGAGGTTGCGTCGGCGCTGATTGCGGATGAGGCTCCGGCGGCGGAGGTTCCGCCGGGTAAAGTGCTGGTCGAACATTCCAGCATCAATCCCAACAAGGCAGCGCACATTGGGCACCTGCGCAACGCCATCCTCGGCGATACGTTTGTTCGGATGCTGCGCTTTGCGGGCAGGGAAGTCGACGTACAGAACTATATTGACAACACAGGGGCGCAAGTCGCCGACGTGGTGGTTGGGTTCCTGAACATTGAGAAGAAGTCGCGGGCGGAAATTAAGCTCCTGGCGGCGGCTCCGCGATTTGACTACGTTTGCTGGGACCTTTATGCGCGGGTTTCGCAGTGGTATGAAGAAGACAAGACGAACCTGCAATCGCGATCGGCCACGCTGCATGCGATTGAGGAAGGAAACAATGAAACAGCCGCGATCGCGGACCTGATTTCGGTTGCCGTCCTGAAACGCCATCTGGAAACGATGGAGCGGCTCGACATTGAATATGACTTTTTGCCACGGGAGAGCGAAATTCTGCACCTGCACTTTTGGGATGCGGCATTTGCAAAGCTCAAGGAATCCGGCGTGCTCACTTTCGAGAACGAAGGCAAGAATAAAGGCTGTTGGGTGATGCGGCGGGCGGGCACGGCAAAATCTGAAACGACGGCGGGTATGGAGGACACAGCGAACGGCAACGTGCCGGATAGTATTGCCGAAGAGGACCAGAAAGTTATCGTCCGCTCGAACGGAACGGTCGGCTATGTCGGCAAAGATATCGCTTATCACATGTGGAAGTTCGGCTTGCTGGGCCGCGATTTTGGCTACCGGAAGTTCTATTGCTATCCGAATGCGCACGAATGCTGGATTTCGACTATCCACGGAGAAACAGAGCATCCTCATTTTGGCGACGTGGCTGAGATTTACAACGTGATCGATGCGCGGCAGTCGGAAGCGCAGAACACGGTCATCGAGGCTTTGCGCGGACTGGGCCACGATGAGGCCGCAGATCGCTACACGCATTTTTCTTATGAGATGGTCGCTCTGACGCCGCGGTGCGCGGCCGAACTTGGCTATCAGCTCAGCGAAGAAGATAAGTCCCGGTCTTGGATCGAGGTTTCCGGGCGCAAGGGATTTGGGGTCAAGGCGGACGATCTTCTCGATGCGCTGATTGCAGCGGCTCGGACGGAAGTGGATGCGCGTCATCCTGAGTTGAGCAATGCCGAACGCGCCGATATTTCCACGCAGATCGCGATTGGGGCGCTGCGGTACTTCATGCTGAAGTTCACAAAACCGTCCGTGATTGCGTTCGACTTCAAAGATGCGCTGAGTTTCGAGGGAGACACCGGTCCCTACGCGCAATATGCAGCGGTGCGGGCATCCAATATTTTCCGCAAGGGTGGATTCGATCCTGATCGTTTCGTTCGAGAGTCTGACGGAGGCGCGTCCGCGGCCCCGCACGACGGCGCTGCTGGCGGAGACGGTGCAAGTCGCGTCTCTACGATTGATTTTGCCAAGTTTCTCGGCGGCGAATCTGCCGACGACATCTGGGAGCTTTGGCTGACGGCGGCGAAAACTTCCTATATCGTGGGGCAATGCATCGCAACCACTGAGCCTGCTTACTTGGCCAAGCACGCCTTTCAACTGGCTCAGCTTTTCAATACCTTCTATCACCGCTATCCAATCCTGATCGAAACGGACGAAGACCGAAAGAAGTTCCTGCTTACCACTGCGGCCCTGGTTCGCCGTGAACTCATTCGCGTGCTGGCCATCATGGGGATCGATGTTCCACCAGTAATGTAACCATGGTTTTATATTGCTGGTAGAGATTCCTTACAACTCCAGCTGCTCCGAGCTGCATCCCTCTAAATAAGAAAGCTTGCAGCAGTTATACGGCGATCGCGCCAAAGGGGTAAGTCCGATGGAAACGAAGATGAAAACAAAGAAGAGTATTGCAGTAATCGGTGTCATGGTTTTGGCCACGTTTCTGACAATGTGCACCGCAGTAGCCTTGGCATTGGACCTTCCTGCGATGCCGCGCATGTTTTCGAACTCGCGGTTTGTGTATGTAACCGCCTACGACGGTAATCAGTTCGATCCGAATCTGTTGCCCGACGACCGCGCTGCGATCTCTCGCGTGCAGGATGCCATTCAGAAATGGGGCAAACTCGTCGTGGTGTATCGCCCGCAGGAAGCCGACGTGATTCTCGCGGTGCAGTCTCGTCCTTCGGAAGACGTGCTCGCCGTCTATGACGCGCACAGCGGTTTCGGAGACGGTCGTCCGTCGCAAGCCTATCTATGGCGCGTAATGGCTGCTGGCGGCTTACAAAAGGGCGAGGTTCCGCTGGTTTCTCAATTCGAGCAGGCCTGGGATAAGATCGCGAAATGAGTGGCGCACTCTTCGCGCCACACCCCTCGCGCCACTGATTACCGCGTATCCACGTATCTAACTGGCATCTACCACCGTCATTTCCCTGCGCCTATAATTCTTACGCGGGAAATCGAACCGTATAAAATTTCTACGATTCGTATCGCGATTGCTCGACTGCGGACAGCGCCATTTCCCACAGTCAATATGCAAGTTGCTGATAGTAAGCTATTTAGCGGTTTGGTCGGCAATAGGCAAATGGCAACCCCCGTGCATCGTACGTAGCTGTACGCGGCTGGCAGAGGATTATGCCGGATTCGCAAATAGAGTTCCTGGAAGCAATATTCTTGGGCAAGGAGCCCTTAACCTTATGACTCGCATCTCCCTCAACCGCACCTCGTTGACGCTGACCCTAATGCTGGCCGCGACTTTGATCGCGTCGATTGGATGTACAACCAAGACTTATGTGCGTGAGCAGACCACGCCGCTGATTAACAAGACCAACGAACTTGACGACCTGACGGCTAAGAACTCGAAAGACATCAAGGACGTCGATCAGCGCGCACAAGCCGGAATCCAGGATGTGCAGGCGAAAGCCGCCGCGGCTGACCAGAAAGCTCTGGCTGCCGGAGGTGACGCCGACAAGGCGCAAATGGCGGCGAATACCGCGACCCAGCGTGTGGATATGCTGACCAACACGGTGATCAATCTCGACAACTATCGTCCAGTGGTTGAGACAGCCGTACACTTTGGCTTCAATAAAGACAATCTGACCAAAGAAGCCAAAGAAGCGATCGACCAACTCGCCGCGAGCGTGGCCACGACCAAGGGATACATCATCACGGTCGAAGGTGCGACGGATTCTGTGGGCGGCGCGGACTATAACTACGATCTGAGCCAGCGGCGTGCTAATGCCGTGATCCAGTATTTGGCCGCCGAGAAAAGTGTTCCCGCTTACAAGATTTACCTGATCGGCCTCGGCAAAGACAAGCCGGTCGAGTCGAACAAAACCGCGGAGGGTCGTGCCAAGAACCGGCGCGTGGATATCCGTCTGATGACCAACACCGAGGGCGGATCTACTCCAGCCCAGGCGCCGGCAAGCAATCCGACGCCGACGGCGAGCGCAAATCCGTCGTTATAAGGGCTCAATAATTTTCCCCTCCTCCCTGGAGGACTTGCCAAACAGGCCGCCCCAATCTAAGTGGGTGGCCTGATTTTTTGCTGGCCGGAAGGCGTTACAATGGTGGGGTGCGGGTGCGATTTCAGATTCTTGCTTTGGCGCTGCTGGCAGCGGTTTCGGTGGCCCAGAATTCGCCGGACAAGCCTGCGTCAGACCAAGCCACATCCGACAAAACTCCTGCTGATAAGGCTACTCCGGCCCAGAATTCACCCGATAAAACTGAGGCCGAGAAACCGGCTGCTGCGAAGGCGGCGGATCGTACTGGCCAGGCGGAAGCAAGCTCCAGCCGCGATACGCGAATCGACCTGAGTCCGCCCAAGGACGATGCCAAGAACCATCCCACCAGCCAGGACGCCGTTGAGGACCTTGTTCCCGGTAATCCCGACACCACTGGCATTCAAGAGTTCCATCCCTGGAATCCGCTGAAGGCGTCGAAAGATATTCAGGTCGGAGATTTTTACTTCAAACGCAAGAACTACAAGGCCGCGCTCGAACGCTACAAGGAAGCGCTCTACTACAAAGATAATGACGCCGTGGCCAGCTTCCGTGTCGCCGAATGCCAGGAAAAACTCGGAGACAAAGACGAGGCGAGGAAATACTTCGAACAGTACTTGAAGATCCTGCCGGAAGGTCCTTTGGCCAAGGACGCGCGTGCCTCGCTCGAAAAGCTCGGACCAGTGAAATAGCTTTCTAGCGGAGCAATCGGGCAGGCGTTGAGTCAGCCGGTTTCTATTTTTCCACCTTCCAGAACTCGCCACTGGTTGCATCCACGGCCACGCGCAATTTCGCGGTCTCGCGGTCAGTCCCGTAGATCACATGCCACAGGAGCTTGTTGATTTGGCGGTCCCATTCCAGAACATAGAGAACCGGCGTGTTCGGTTCCTGCTGTAAAAGCTTCTCTCCGCCGTGCTCCTGGGCGATGGCAAAGGCCTTGTCAGCGTCGGTTTTTAGATACTGGACGTTGAAAATCTGGGTGCTGGAGTTGGTGGGACTGTAGGCGTCCTCAACACTGTGAGAAACATCGCCGAGCGCCCAGGTATATGGGCGCGTCGTGTGCTGCGCCGGCGAGGCGAAATAGGCGCGCCACTCCCCCGCCTTGCCGTCGCGGCCCTTGGAGTCGTTGGTAGGTTCCGACTCCAGACGGTAGGGTTGGGCGTCCGTCGCCCAGAGGCGGGCAGAAACGTAGCACTTGAAAAAGGCGCTGCTTCCGGTGATCGACTCCGGGACCTTGCGCTGTGGTTGTTCTGCTGGCGGCGTGCTGGGCGGCGGCGGCGAAGAGCACGCGACCATCACTCCGGCTGCTAGAATCGCAAATGCCACGACGATTGTTTTCATGGACGATTTTCCCGGCCAGATCTTGTAGACGAATCAGGTTCGACGAATCAGGTTCGACGGATCATTGTACTTACCAACGCCATGGATTCCCATCTCCAACGCCTAAAGCAGGAACTCGAAGATGCAACATGGGGCGCCAGCGACAATGATTTGTTGCAAGCTCCGGAGGGAAAGTGGAATTCCGCGCAAATCTTGGAACATCTTTTTCTGACCTACAAAGGCACCAACCAGGGAATTGCGAGATGTCTGAAGAAAAATGCGCCGCTCGCGACGCGGGCCACGCTGAAGCACCGTTTTGCCACGCTGCTGGCCGTCAATCTGGGATATATGGGCGGAGGACGAAAAGCTCCGCAACTTGCTGTACCAAGAAACATGCCGCCCGAAGAGGTACGGCACGGAATCGCGCCTGAGCTTCAACGCATGGCCGAGGGACTTGAAGAATGCGATCGTAGATTCGGCGCCGGCACGAAACTCATGGATCACCCCATCCTCGGCCCCTTGACCGTCGACGAGTGGCGGAAACTCCACTGGCTGCACGGCCGGCATCATGCGCGCCAGATTCGCGAGCGAATAGGAAAAGCTCGAGATCGCCGTCCCGCTCACGCAGGGCGCTTATTCTAGAAGTAAGTATCGCTTTAAGGATGCGACGATGCGGCCCCGGCCCGCGTCCTATTTGTTGCTATCGTCCGTTTTCTTGTCGCTGTCTTTCTCTTTGTCCTTGTCGGTCGCATCGATGCCAGCCTTGTGCGCCTGCTCCTGTAGATCATCGAGTTGCTTCTTGGCGTCATCCAAAGTTTTTTGTTTTTGTTCGATGTCGGCCTTATAGCGATCGTCATCCTTGTTCCAGTTGACGTCGCGCACCGCGACGCTGGGATCGGTATAAGCGGCCGCCGTCCGCAAACGCATTTCGCGCTGGTCGATGTCGAGTTCGTGGGCCAGAGCGTCAACCTTCTGTTTCTGATCATCGAGCTTTTTCTTCCACTCGTCCGCTTTTTTCTGCTTCTCCGCGTCGGACGGAGCGGGACCAGCGGCGGCCGTTTTTGCTGCATCGGAGCCGGCGTCGTTAGTCGTCGCCGAAGGCGTCGGTCCAACTACGCTCAGCGGCTGGTCGGTCGGAAGATTGTCATTGTCAAAATGGCGGCTGGCCGTAGTTGGCTCAGGTTTGTTCTTGCGAGCTTGGCGCGCGTAATCGCCAAGGGACTGCGCGGTCGCTCCGCCGATCCCGAATAGAAGCAAAGTGCCCATGGTCGTGCATGTGGCCATCCATTTCGTGCATTTCATGTGGTCATCCTTTCGCCAGCCCGCGCTTCCTGTTGCGGACTGCTATCGCTAAAGTCAGAATCTTGTTGAAGGTTCCCGCCTCCGAGAAAACTGCCCACCGTGCGGTCCAGTTGCGCCGCTTCCTGGGCGATACGGTCAGCCAATTGCGTTAATTCGGGGCCATGGCCGCTTGAGAGTTGCCGCGCATGTTCCTTGATTGCCGCGAGCGAGGTGTGCAATTCGAGCGCGAACTCGGAGGATACTTCCCGCTGCATTTTCTGCGCGTGCCGAATCCGTTCAAGATCGGTCTTGTCGGTGATGACGAGCGTCGTACCCATGAGACTGGCATCATCAGCCAGGACCGGAGAAGCGGTCACTTCGAGCACGCGATTTTCGCCCGCGCGGGTGAAGTAGTTCAGTAGCAGCCCGCGAACAGCCGATTTCCCTGCCAGGGCGGGAGCGAGTGCCTGTTCGACACTTGTTTCGGGGCGCGCGCCGATGTTTGCGGAGTGCTGCATTTCTGGACGCAGAGTGGCCGTGCGGAACAAATCGCCCGCCTGCAATCCCACTGGCGAGTCGAATCCGAGCAACTTGCGCGCCGCCGCGTTCGCTTGCCGCACCAGGCCGTTGGTATTCAGAAACAGCACGCCGCAGGAAAGGTTGGAAAGGACGGTTGCGCTCAGGGAATCGGAAGCCTTGGCTTTTCTGCGCTCTGAAAGCTGTTGCGTAGCCAGCTCGTGTTTCTGCTGCTTGAGTTGCTGGATGACAGCGTGATAGGCGTGAACGGGCAGTCCCTCGACGGCGAGTGGAGTGTGAGCGAGAGAGTCAGATTCACTCACCATACTCGTCCGGACGCGCCGAATCGCGAACATCCCAAACCCGAAAGCGGCTGCGGCGGCGAACAGTAGAAGCCCCATGCGCAGGATGATTGGATTGGTCAGCAGATTCACAGCGGACTCCAATACCAGTGCAGAAGGCGGTTTCCAAAGAAAAACGAAAGAATAGCCATGCCGCCGAGAAAGACCCCAAACGGCATCTCGTAATAACGGAGCGCGAGCCGAGCGGATTGCCAGGCGCGCCGCTGGGCTGCGACTCTGGAAGTGCCGCGGGCTTGATTCCGGCGCGTACGTTTCATCCAGACGGCGAGGACGGTGCTCAGCCCAAATAGCGAGCCCGCGAGCGAGGCAGCGAAGATCGTTAACACTGTGAGCTTTGTGCCAAGGAACGCGCCGATCATGGCCATCAGCTTGACGTCGCCAAAGCCCATTCCTTCAACGCCGCGAGCGCGCAGATAAATCGCCGCCGCGCCATAGAGAAACGAGGCGCCGATCGCTGCTCCGAGCAGCGAGTCTGCGAGCGACCACCATTGCCACGAAATCTGACTGCGCAGTGTTGGCGAAACCAAACCGGGCATGATGCGCGAAGCGAGATCGTTCACAGGGACCACCAGGCTAAACAGAACGCCCAGCGCCAACCCCGGCAGAGTCATGGCATCGGGAAGAAGCTTGGTTTCCGCATCGGTGAAGATCAAACCCAGCAGCAGATAGCCGAGTACAGTGCACTTCAGCATCCCGAGCGTCAGGCCGAAATGGGTATAGCAGCCGAGAAAGAGCAATCCGGTGAGGATTTCGATGAGAAGGTAGCGTGGCGATATGGGCGCTTTGCAGGCGCGGCATTTCCCCCGCAGGATCAGCCAGCTTAGAACGGGGACGTTGTGATAGAGCGGGATCAAATCTCCGCAATGGGGACACGCGGAGCGCGGCGTAACCACCGACTTGCCACGCGGCAGCCGGTAGACGCACACGTTAAGGAAGCTGCCAAAGCACAGCCCCAGTCCGAAGATCGCAGCTGCGAGAAAAGGTTCCACGTTTTTAGCGAATTGCCAGCTAAGTGCCCATTCTGCTTGGATTTGGAATGATTATAAGCCGACTGAGCCGTGGCTTCTAAGTGACGGAAGTCACTGTACCTCGGACGCCTGTAAGTGATTGTTGAGAAAGAGACAGCTCGGATCAGAAGATCAGGCGACGCGGCTGATTTCCTGTCGCTGAGGCATAAAGACCTGAAATACCGTTCCCGTCGAGCGCCCGGCAGTCCGGCTGCGCACGCGAATCGATCCGCCATGTTTTTGCACGATGCCGCGCGAGATCCACAATCCGAGGCCGGTCCCGGCATCTTTTTTTGTGGTGTAAAAAGGCTCGAAGATCTGCCCAATATTATCGCTGGGAATGCCGCTGCCGGTATCGGCCACGGTGATGCGAATTCCATCTCGGCCACTGGACCAGTCGCGTGTAGCCGCCACGCGCACTTGCAGCGTTCCTCCCTCTGGCATCGCATCCACCGCGTTTACCAGGAGATTCGCCAGCAACTGCCGAAGTTCGCCCGCATATCCGCTGATTTGGCAGCGGTCGCGATAACGGCGTACGACCCGAATCCGCCGCTTTTCGAGTTTGCGGGAATAGAGCTGGAGAACCTCATCCATGATGGCGGCGGAGTCCATCGCAGCGGCAGAATTGGTGTCTCGTACAAACCCTAAAGTTTGCTGCGCCAGCCGCGCTACGCGGCCGACTTCCTGCTCGGCCTGCGTCAGATACTCTACGGCGTGGGAGGAGTCGTTGCGCGCGAGATAGAGCAGGTTAATCACGGCCTCGAGCGGGTTGTTGATCTCGTGCGCGATAGAAGCCGCCAGCCGGCCAGCGGTAGCAAGCTTCTCGCTGCGGCGAATCGCTGCTTCGGACTGTTTTTCGGCTGAGATGTCGCGGGCAATAGCCGATGCTCCCACGATTTCACCGCGAGCATTTCGCAGCGGCGAGATGGACAACAATACCGGCCAGCGCGTGCCATCTTTGCGAATGCGCTCGGTCCGATAGGGAGCCACATACGCTCCGCGATTGAGCGTCTCCAGGTTCCGTTCCACCTCATCGAGGCGTTCGGGCGGCGCCAGTCGCGACAGCGGAGAACCCACCGCCTCCTCGGCAGTGTAGCCGTAGAGTTGCTCGGCCGCGCGGTTCCAGCTGGTGATGATTCCGTCAGGACGGGCGCTGTAAATCGCATCGCAGGAATATTCGACGATTGCCGCCATTTCACGAGTGGTCCGATCGGCGCGCGATTCCGCCAATGTCTTCTGTCGCGCCATGCTGCTGGCAAACACAGACAGGACAAGAAAAGCGAGCAGCCGCTCCAGATCGTGCGCCGTACTGATATGAAGGCTGTGATAAGGCGGCAAGCCGAAAAAATCGAAGCAAACAGACGAAACCAGCGCGGAGAAAACCGCCGGGCCGAATCCCAGGAAACGAGCAGTGAAAAGTACGCCCGCCAGCAACAGAGCGAATATATGGCGGTGTAGTACCGGTGAGAAGGTCCATAGGCTGAGCGCCACCCAAACGGCGAGCACAGCGCCTAGGTAAGGCACCACCGCGGAATACTGGTGCTGCGCGATCCGACTCTTCAGATTGGCAAAGATTCCCGACATGCTTAGGGCGGCGTTCTAACTAGCAGCTACCGCCAAGTTAACGGTTGTTGGATCGGGCAGGCAGAACGCCCGATGTCCTCGCAGAACTTTAGCAGCAGCCGGGTCGCGGAGCAACTAGCGGCTCCGCTTACAGAGGTCTCACGTGTTGTGAATCCTCGGGCCGAATGGTCGGAAGCACCCTTGGCCTTCGCAGGCGAGACGCCCGCGCCCACGCTCAGTTCTTATGCAGAAACTTGTAGTCGAGAATCGAGGCTGCCAGTCCGAAGGCGTCTTCGGTATTTTCGACCGCGTCTTTTGTGCGAATCAGCCTGCCTTGGCAAAGGACGCTGCTGTTCTTTTGTCCGGAGATTTCTTCCGGCATCTCGAAGATCATCTCAATCAGAGCATTCGCCGGCAGTTGCTGCGGGCCATAGAACAACACGCCCGACTGGCTGATGTTCTGGATAACTCCTGTATACCAGGTGCTGAGGTTTTTTCCGCGGTAGCGAACCTGGATCTCCGAGCGCAAGCGTCGCGCCCGAGGCATCCAGGTGGGTTGTTTCTGACCGGAGCGGCGCCGAACCGTCGTGGTCTCGGCCACGGGTTCGTCGACCCGGTCTCCGCGGCGCATAGTCTTCCAGTCATATTGGTAAGCCGTCGCGCACAACAGGCAGACCTGATAGAACTCCCCATTAGCGGCGCGGCGCGGCCAGGAGAACTCGTGCGAACATCGACCGAGCATAAGAACGTCCATGAGTTTTTGCGGCATGATGACGAGCAGAGCCCCCGACCA
>Ga0182015_10005650_pt1 | contig 12899 bp, 16 predicted proteins | sample 712P3MmetaG_FD_120478 | JGI IMG/M metagenome (GOLD analysis project Ga0182015, IMG submission 120478) | Permafrost microbial communities from Stordalen Mire, Sweden - 712P3M metaG | ecosystem: Environmental > Terrestrial > Soil > Wetlands > Permafrost | place: Sweden: Stordalen | collected...
GACGTTGGAATTTCGGACTTGATAATCGAGCGGCGTCTCGGTGACTTCCACGATCTCGTCGCCGGTGGCCACAATCGCCACCTTGGGTCGCGCAAACACTTCGACGCGCGACAATCCAACCATCGCCAGTAGTCCGGCGTCCGCAAATCCAAGACGGTGTCCGGCTTCGAGCAACACCGCGTTTGCCCGCGCCTGCGAAGCGTGCAAGGTTACATTTTCATCGGGGGCGAGCGTGCGAGGCACTCTGACGCGATCGCCCGCGACCGTGCAGTGCTCCACCATCACCACCGCATCCGCGCCCCGAGGCATGGGAGCTCCGGTCATGATCTCCACTGCTTCGCCCGGCTGCACTTCGCCAGCGAACTTCTCGCCCGCGCGTACCTCGCCGATGACTAACAAGTCTCCTGGCAAATCCGCCGCGCGCACCGCAAACCCGTCGCGCACCGAGCGCGAGACAGGCGGGTAATCGCGATCGGCTCGCACCGGCTGGGCCAGCACTCGGCCCGCGACTTCGGAAAGGCTGACCTCTTCGACGGGAGGCTGTGGATTGGATTCGCGCAGCTTGCTGAGGACACACTGGCGGGCCTGTTCGAAGGTGAGTGTGGCCACGAACACTATTGTACCTTTGGTGTATGCGAAAGCTTGGCCCGCTGACTGGCGGCGAGGTGCATCTCTACATCGTGCAGTTGGAATCGTCGGAAAATAACTTCGCCCAAGCGTTCTCTTGGCTGTCGCCGGATGAGGTGGAGCGCGCCGACCGATTCCGATTCGAACGGCATCGGAGTGCGTTCGTGCTCGGGCGAGCCGTCTTGCGCGCGTTGGTCGCGAGCTACTTGCGTATCGCGCCCGAGGAAGCCAGCTTCACCTACGGACCGAAAGGCAAACCTGCGCTTGGCGCCGTCGCAAGCCCGCTCCGCGAAGCCGCTGACTCGTTCCACTTCAATGTGTCCAATTCCGGCGACCTGGCCGCTTACGCCTTCACTTTGGATTGTGAGATCGGCGTGGACATCGAACATCGCCGCCGGCTGCTCGAAATTGAAGGCATCGCCCGGCGCTTCTTTGCCCCCGACGAGGTGTCCAAACTTATGGGTCTTCCGGAAGGAGAGCGGCACGAGGGCTTCTTCAATTGTTGGACGCGCAAGGAGGCATATATCAAAGCCGTGGGAGACGGGCTTTCCGTCCCGCTGGATAGCTTTGAAGTCACGCTACAGCCCGGCGTCGCCGCGCGCATGATCGCGCTCGATGGAAGCGTCGCGGCCGCCCAACGCTGGACCTTGCAGGCATTCACTCCTGCGCCGGACTACGCTGGGGCGATCGCTTATCAGGACCGCGAGCGTCCACTCACCGTGCAGCCGCTCGCAACCGTGGACGAATTGCTTGGGAACATCCCTAAGGTTTGATCGCCGCGCGCAAATACGTCAGAATCGCGTCCAACTCGGCATCGTTGTAGGCTTCGATCACCGAAGAGTGCCTCCAGGTGCTGCCGTCGGTGAACTTCACCGAGCCCGGTTGCGCATTTCGCTCGACCGGCGGGGCTGACGTAAGGTCGTAGAACAGTGTGCCCTGCCTGCCATCGCTCAACATTAGCACCGGCATGGATTCGTTGTCCGTTGTGCCCGTCTTCACGTCGGGTGTCGCCAGCGCCTTGAGCGCGGCGACGGAAGCCGGTACTTGCGAGATTGGCTGCGCCACTGAAACTCCGAAGCCGTCCACTTCATGGCAGGTCGAGCATCGTCCAAAGCTGCGCACGGCTTCCGTGAACAGGCGCGCGCCGCGAGCCGCTTCGCCGGTGAATTTGGGTCCGGTGGAGGCTGGCGCATCGTCGCCGTCCGAGCCAATTTTGGGATCGGCGACGCCGTTGAGCATCGCTACATAGGCGACCACCGCTACCAAATCCGGCCGCGACAACGTTGTTGCGAAGGACGCCATGCCGGTGCCCGGGATGCCGCGCATGACCACGTTAATGATATACGCCTGATTGAAGCCCCGGCCCGCCAGGCGCGGAGCGCCGCTGGATGCGCCCCTCACCCCGTGGCAGTATCCCGTGGCGCAGGATTTCGCAAACACCTGCTCGCCTCGCTTTATCGGGCTCTGCGCCCAGCACGACACTGCCAGAAGGAACGCCGCAGCGAACAATTTCATCGCGAAGCACCTCATCGCGAAGGCTCCGGCAGAGCAAATACAACCAGCGTCGATCCCAGCCGCCAGTCCTGATCCGGAAACAGACCCATCGCCGCGCCTCCTACCACCGAGACATGCCATCCCGTGGATGTAGCGATGTATTGCCGGCCGTTCACCGAATACGAAGCCGACCCGCCGCGATGACCGGCGCCGGTTTGATAACTCCACAGTTTGTTTCCGCTCTTGGCATCGAGCGCATAAAACTCGCCTTCCGGATTTCCGGTGAACACCAGGTCGCCGGCCGTGGCGAGCATGGAAGCAAGCAGCACGTACTTGTACGGAACTTTCCAGGCGAGCTTGCCCGTTATTGGATCCCAGGCGTCCACGTGGCTGTAGGTGGTGCGCCCTGGGGCGAGCTTAATGGGGAATGCCCCGTTCATGTAACTTTGCCCTTCTTCTGGCGGCGCGTTGTTGGGCGTAATGTCTTCGCACAGCTCATTGACGGGAACATAAATGAAACCGGTGCGCGGCGAATACGCCATGGAGTTCCAGCTTTTCGCGCCGGCCGCGGTCGGACAGACAGTTGTGGTCTTGCCGAGCTGCGGCTCAACGCGCCCCACCAACTTCCCGTCTTCGGTGATTCCCGAGATCCAGGTCTGCACTTCGGGGATGGAGAACACGCCCAGCAACTCGCCCGTGACCCGATCGAGAACCGACGTGATCCCGCTCTTGTTCATGTGAACCAGCACCTGCCGCATGCGTCCCCGGACCTCGCGGTCCATCACAAGGACTTCGTAGGCGGAGTCCCAATCCCACTGGTCATCGTGGATTTCCTGGTAATGCCAGCGCAGCTTCCCGGTGTCGGCGTCCAGCGCCACCACGCTCGCGGTGTAGAGATTTATGTCCTTGCTCTTGTCCGCGCCGGCAGGCACGCGATCGGCATCGTAAAAATCGGCCGCGGCGTTGCCAGTGCCCCAGTAAACCAAATTAAGCGCGGGATCATAGGAGCCTGTCAGCCAGGGCGCGCCGCCGCCGAATCGCCAGCTGTCGCCTTTCCAGGTTTCGTTGCCTTTCTCTCCGGGCCCCGGAATCACATACCAGCGCCACGCCAGGCGCCCGTTCTTGGTGGAGAAGGCAGTGATGTAGCCGCGATGCGCTCCATCGCCTCCCGTGCCGCCCACGATCACCTTATCCTTCACCACCAGCGGCGCGGCGGTGATGTTGCAGCCGCACTGGCGTGCGTCGTCGATGTTGACTCTCCACAACAGGCGTCCGGTCTTTTGATCCAAGGCGACCATATCGTTGTTCTTGGTGCCGAAGAAAACCTTCCCATCGCCGATCGCCAATCCGCGATTGCCGACGAAACCGGGAACGCTGCGCGGCGGCTCGGGGTAGGCGTACTTCCAGATTTCGCGCCCTGTGGCGGCGTCCAACGCGAACACACGCGCCCGCGCGGTGATCAGATACATCACGCCGTTCTCCACGATGGGCGTGGTCTGCAGGTTCTCTGCATAGTCGCCGGTTTGGAACAACCAGACGGGTGTGAGAGCTTTGACGTTGCTGGTGTTGATCTGATCCAGAGCGCTATAGCGCCACGAAAATTGTGTGCCGCCATAGTGCGGCCAATCGGCACGCGTGGCCCCGGCATCTTGCGCCAGCGCTCCAGAGATGGTGAACAAAGAAACAGTGAACAGCGTGAGCCAGAATCGCATTCTGCTTATCATATGCGACTTCTCAATCCAGCGGGGCATCAATCCAACGGCACGGGGCCCGTGTACCGAAGAATGTAGAGCCCTCCGGTGAAACGGTCATTCGCGTAAATCAAACCATTTTCATCCACGATCGCGTGGTTGATCTGGCTCGTCGGCGTTGGGTTCTTCGCAGGCGCCGCCGGAATATAATAACCGATCTCCTCCAGGTGCGGAGGCGCATCCGTAACGCCTTTCGGACCATCGACGATATGAAAGATTCGCACGCCGCCGTTGAACCAACTGGCCACCGTGGTGTTCTTCAGCTTGGCGGAAGTCGGGCTGGGAAAATTCGGGTGCAGATTGTGAGCGCCAAACCGCCCGCCGCGCGCGCACAGCTCGCCATCGTTGGAGTGGAGCGGCGCGGTCGCGATCACCATCGGATTCGTTTCGGCGCGAATGTCGAGCAGCCATACCAGTTTCGGCGCGTCCTTGCAGTTGTCCTGCGTGTCCTCGTCCGACGCCAGCGCCATGCCTCGGCTGAAGATCGGCTGAAAGGTGTGCGTCCACGCCGTGTACGGCGGAGAAAACGTGGTGTGGCCCACCACCTTCGGAGTGAAGCTCTTCGCGCGGCCGGCCTTCACCTCCGCGAGTCCGGAAATATCCAGGATGAACGCGCCACCATCGATATAAGCGACATAGGCGCGATCCGGATGATCGGGCCATACCTCGGTCTGATGAGGCCGGTAGCCGTCGTCGAACTTCGGATGGCGCTTCGGCAAACACTCGGGCAGGCATGCGTCGCCTTTGCGCGTTCCCGGATACCACCAGCGGCCCACTTCGCGCGGGCTGCGCGGATCACGCAAATCCAAAATCAAATAAAACTGATCGTCGTTCGGATTCGTTGGATCGAAATCACTCGCGCCCGTCGTCACGTGCGCGAATTCACCGTCGACGAACCACACGCAGTGGACGCCCCGCGAATTTGGTCCCGACGTATCGAAGAACGAGAGCTCGAGATCCTGCAAGCGCTTCGCGTTCTGGATACGCTGGAAGTCCGATACATCCAACACCCACAGGCCCGCCGTCTTCTGGCCCTTTTGGAGCGCCTGATTGGCGATCACCAGCACGCTGCCGGAAAGACCCAGCGAATTGCAGCGCGTGATGCCGGGCGCGGGCGACGGGAGCTGGTTGATCAATACAGGATTTTCGGGACGCGTGACATCGACGATGCTGACGCAGGTCTTCTGTCCCTCGTGGGCGAGATACAGCACGCGGCGTCCATCGGCCCACTGCTGGATGGCCAGCCCCTCGCCGCCGTCGCCATTGCCATTGAGATCGTTGTGGCCGACGAGGACCACGTTGTTGGCTTCCGCCCGCGGCTGAGCGCTGAGTGTTGGAATCACGATTCCGGCGAGCGCAACGACAAACAGAATGCGGTTCAACTTGACCTCTCGTCCACTATACTCCTGGGGCGGTCGGTTGTTGGTGGCTGGTTGTTGGTGGCGGTCGCGGGAGTGTTCAGAAATGGGATTCGCTGCGTTTGGCGTTAACTTACTTGGCTCACCTGAGCATGGTAGTATATTGTTCGGCGTGACAGGTTGGCTGCTACTCGTTTTCGCTTTCTTCTTTTTTACTGTTCTGTTTTTGTACATCGTCAACTTGCGTAACGCGAAAATCGCGAACCATGTGATCGAAGTTAGCGCTGCACTTCACAGGATGGAAGGTTTTGAAAATATCACGATAGGAAAATGTACCATTCAAGGTATACATGATATTGCCTTTGGTTATTTCCCCGCAGAGTTCTGCGGACAATGTCTGCCCAAGTGGCTCGTAGGACCAAATCTTGATATCGCCAGGGCCTATCGTGATCGGAGGCATGTTGGAAGGTGCCATCGTGTCATCACGGCCCGTAATTCCAGCCCAAATGTTGGCCCTGAAGTCTATCGCCCTAGTTTGTCCTCGATTCTTGAAGTGTATGGATACTGCCGTGTTGGGCCAAAATTCTTGCGTCTTCTTCCCCAGAATTTCAAGCTCTATACTCTCGATGTACACGTCCGCCCGCAAAATCTCCCTAGAGAGTTTAGCGGTGAGCAGGGCAGCATCAGCGCTATCTCTAGCCGCTATTGCGGACTTGTTAGCAATACGCGCTTGGTTAATCGATATCCGCAAACCCCTGCGCATGTAGTGAGCCTGTCGGCAATAGATCCACGCCTGAACACCAGTGGCGACCGCGATCATCATCGTCGGTATAATCAACCACCAATTGGACGGCGATTGGTCGGACTTGTTGTCAGTGTGGTCGCTACTTTCTGTTTTGCTGAATGCAGAAGGCGATCCCGGTTGTATCGTTTTCTCGGGACGATCAGCTACTTTGCCTTTTGCGTCTTCATGACGTTGCTGGTCCTGAGCGGGTTTACTTGGACCTGGGGATGGTGGTTGTGATTGGGCAAAAGAGATGGATAAGACGAACGCTAGAACAACACAGCTACGCTTCACCGCGCGTAGTCTCCCGCTTCGGCCTCTGCATCGGAGGTGCTTTAACAACCTGTTTAAGCAGTTTAGCGAACTTCCGATATCCAGGCGGTTTCTTAGGCCGCTCTGATTTTTCTTTGTCCTCGGCCTTGGCGTTTGGCTCGGACATCACCCCGCCTCCTTCGCCGTTAGAACGTTCCATGTCAGGCGTCTTCCGGCAATGGCTTTTAGGACCATCAAAAAGCGCTCAGCATCCGTGGCCTTGCGCTCGTTATAGCGAAACGCTTGTTCATCGAGGTATCTGAAGAGATGAAACGGTTCAACGCTGATGTATGTCCCGCCAAGAGAGCGCTTCAACAGGCTCCAGAAGTTCTCCAAGCGGTTCGTGTGAACATTCCCATTCACGTAGGCTTCAGCGTGGTCAATGACCTTGTGCGCGTAATCGCGATCCAGGCTGTCATAGGAATGGAGCGCGTCCGTGTGAATCTCCGCGCCCTTCGCAACGTTGTCATGAATTGCGTTTTGAAGATGCCACTTGCGGCGGAAATCAACGACCGATGCGCGGACCTTTCCAGTCTCGCGTTCAAGCAGCCCAAACACGATGGCCTTACCAGCGCCGCCGCGTCCGTGGCTGAAAGGCGTCCGCGCTTTTTTAGCCGCTTGCGTGCTTTACCGCCGATGAAAGTTTCATCCGCCTCGACCGTGCCCGTCATTTTGTTGAAAGTGCCGTGGTGCATCGCGTACCGGATGCGCTGGAGCATGAACCAAGCGGTCTTCTGAGTGACGCCGAGACCGCGCCCGATTTCATAGCTGCTGATGCCGTTCTTGCAGTTGGCCAGCATCCACATCGCCGTGAGCCATTTGTCGAGTCCAACGGGCGAGTCTTCAAAGATCGTACCCACTTTAACCGAGAATTGCTTCTTGCAATCCAGGCATTTCCACATCAACCGCGTCTTGAGGAAAGACAGCCGCCGCCGCAAACATTTCGGGCAGAACGGGCCGTCTGGCCAGCGGACGTTAGCAACCGCTTCGACGCAGGTTTGGGGGTCAGAAAAGAACCGTATGGCATCTAACAACCCCTTGTCTTCTAACGACTTAACCGTATCCATGCTTTTATTATACGCCGATCTACAGGTGAGTCAAGTAATTTATTGCCCTGCGTTTCGTAATTTCGGTGTAAGCGCCGGTGTGGAAAGGGCTTCGCGAGGCATGGTCTGCTGATCTAATTCTATGGGGACGGGTCGGCGATGGAGAGCGGAGGTCGGCGAATTGCGTGATGGGGAAGGGGATTGGGGAGGGGGGATGCTGTGAATCACGCTGGCGGCCACAGCGATGCGCAGGGCGTGGTGGCCGCTATACTGCATAAAGGAGTACTATGCCAGTTCCAGAGTCTGAGATTATCGAGAACGCTATCTTTAGCACTATGCAAAGTGGGCAGGTTGGAGCACAGCTGCGCAAGGTCACTCAGGTTGAACCCAACGCACACAGGAGCGTGAGGTACCTGAGCAAAGGAACTAAACCAAAACATCCGCTTGAGAGATGGCAAGAAGGGCACCTAAGGAGCAGCCCTCCTTCGATGGCGTCGTTTATCGCCACGGTGGACCATCTTCTAACCCGCGCGGAAATTGACGATTTCATCGCGGACGGTGTTCTCGTGCCAGAGGATCGCAATGAGTGAGCTGGCCGTCGCCGGAAGTACGGCGGGGATTGGGTTCCCGGCACTGATTGCCGGAGCAGGGGATTCCGCCGCGCGGCGCTTCCCCAAGTTCTTGACCGTCCACTTCGCCCAGATATGAAGAATACACTTGCGTGCGGATCCGGCCATCCCTTCTACAGCCCGAGCTGTAGACGCCCCACGCCACCGCAGCTTTACGACCGGCGGGGGGTGGTTCAGCCTCGCACGATGAGTACAGCGAGGGTGGGGATTTGAAAGAGCGCTCAATGTTATTGTGGGTAAAGATAGAGGAAAACGTCGACGTTTGTGGCCCCTGGTTGTGGACCGTTTATGATCTTGAGCGTGAGGTGCTTATTTAAGCTCCTCTTTTGCTCCCACTGTGACCATGAGTTGGCAGCGGCCTCAAGTTGATTAATCTCTTGTGCCTTGCCACCTATCGGATCACCGTATATGACAACCGTCGCAGAGCCATTTTGGGGCATTATCGTTCGTGCAGAAACAATCACTCTTTTATACTGCTGAATGTCTTCCTCCTCATAGATCACATGCTCGCTTGGATTTAAATTTGGGTATTCAACTACCCGGCCTCCCGTCGATTTATCACCGCTTGAGGGGCCGAAAAGGTCAGCGACGAACGCAACGAGCCCACCGACGGCGAAAACGACAAGGAGCCGAATAAGCTTTCCGGTCCGAGAGACCTTGAAAGGGTCTGGCGCATTGCGCTTTTTAAAGAAGCTAGCCACTGTGCCTCAGCTTAGCAGGCCCAACAAGTGCCTGTGAGAAGCACTAGACCCAGACGATTTTGCTGAACCGATTTCTGACGCCTCGTCAGATTCAGATGGTGACAGCGGTAATGATGATGGCGATGCTCAGTATAACCAAAACCGATTCGCTGATCCCATCTTCTTACGGGTTTTCTGCGATCGGTGGCGGCGCCTGAGTTTTCGAAATCGGTTGTGGTAGTGCGCTGGAAGAATCTGAATTCTTAGCGGCGGACTGAGAACCAAAATAGAAACCCAGAGCTGTACCCGCTAACGCAATTAGCGAAGGAAAAATAGATTGGGTAATAACCGCCCCGTCAAGACGTCCAAGCCCTACAAATACGAGGACTCCGGCAATCGTGAAGGTAAGTAGCCACAGAAGCCCCCGCGCAAGGTCGCCACGAGCGGCCTCGCGGGCAGGCTCAGGATCGTACGGTTTGGTTACAACCGCTGGCGGCGGGTCAGGAAGAACTGGGGGGTCTTTGGCAGTAAAATCTTCTGCAGCACTCATTGTTAGTATGGTACTACCTGCCCGCCCCTTTCGGATTTATTTAGTGGCAGTTCTCGGATTCACAAACAAAACCTGTCGAACATTGTTGTCTGCTGGATTTTGAATCAGCACTCTGTTGCCGCTTTGTACTTCAGTGTCAAGAAATGCTTGACTCTCAATTACTTGTCTCAATGCCTCGGTTACGTTCGTGCCTCGATTTGCGGCAATATTTTTCAATGCGTCCACCGTCTGAGTAGGTAGATTGACGGTCACCTTTGTAGTGTCCATGGAGGACCTCCTTCGAGCACGGCCTTTGCCGTACCCATTCCGTATAATAGCCGTATTGTAGCCGTATGTCAAGGGCTAGGCCGACAACAGCGGAACAACGCCACTCGTTCAATTTGCCAGTCCCCCGGAGGCTCGGATTGGAAGCATGCCAAGAGCCTCGAGGTACGGTCATTAATCGATGCTGGCAGATTGCAAACCTCGGTCTGGATGATTGCACGTCCCGCGGGTTCGCGGCCAAGGCGGGGGTAGATCAAGTCCGCGCTGGGCCGCTGGGCTGGAGTAGATTTCCTTGCCCGTGCGGGTATGTTTTTGCACCTGACTTTTGCAACGCGCCACACCCGTGCTTTCTGGGTTCCGCCAACGATGCAAAACTTACCCTCTGCGAGACACCGATACGCGTGCGCGGATGTTGGCGAGCGGGGCGCGATAGTCGTTCCAGAAATCCGCGTTCGCGCGGTGGATCATTAGGCGGGCCGCCTAGAGGGGGGGTGTGTATTTCCGGCTTTGTGGTCGGCGAAGGCGCGATTAATGCGGTCGTCAATGCGCCCAGCTTCAAAATCGGCTTTGAGCTGCGCGTCGATAGGTTGCGGATGGCGCTGGTCAAGCCATACGTATAGCTCTTCGGTCTGCTGTGGCGTGAGCGCGTCTATCGCGCGTTCAATTTCCTGTAGCGTGTATAAATGCATTTAACGCCATGGGCATGGAAGGCGGACAAAAGGTCTTTGTAGTCTTGGTACCTCCGGCTCCATCTTCCAACCTTTGAGTGCGTAGACGGCCTCGATCATTTCCTCAACCGCGTCCATCCGCTCATGCACAGGCCGACTCTGCCAGTACCGATACTCGTCGGCCTTCATGTCATCGAAGCCGCTGTACTTGCGGATAGTCTTGTCCATGCGTCCGTTTACCTCCCTGGCCCTGCGCGCCTCGGCATTTTCCGTTCGCCGTTCACAACAGGCGGGAAGTCCTTCACTTCGTCGTACACCTCGGTGATGAACCGGTCCTTGCTCTGTTTCGTGTCGCCCAGCGTGGTCGCGTCATAGGGCGCAGTCAGGTTCGCGGCCAGAACCTCATCCAGCGACTTGCCCTCGTCGCGGAGCTTCTGCACCTTTCCCAAGATGTCGACGAGCATGGCACGGTAGCCCAGTAGATCCTTCCTCCTGACCAGCGTTCCGTGGCCTGGGACGAGCGTCGTATCGGGGCCCGCAAGCTTTTCAATGAGGTCGACAGCCTCGATCATGCCCTTGATCGACCCGCCGTTGGCTTGGTCGGCGAACGGATAGCCGAAGTTGCGATAGAAATCCTCGATATAGATCACGTTCGCTCGGTTGAAGCGCACGATAGTGTCACCCGCGGTGTGGGACGGCATCATCGGGATAAAGTCCACCGTTTCGCCGTTCATTTGAATCGTGACGGCAGGAACACCTGGTGAGCCGTACCGATACGTGGCAGTAGGAACGCCCGCGGAATCGCGTGCGCGATCGGTGTTGTCTTGGCCCGGTGGGCTTAGCATCTCAGCGCGCAGATTCTCCTGCGAGAAGATCACGGCCCCCTGTTTGGCGAAGAACGCATTACCGCCGGTATGGTCGGGGTGAATATGAGAATTGACCACGATCTTAATGGGAGCACTGGTGAATGTCCGGATTGTGTCGAGCGTCTTTGCCGCCAGTTGTGGGTCCTCGGTGTCCACCATCAGCACGCCGTCGGAGCCGAAGAGCACTGCGACCCTACCACCGGCCGCATCGGGATGTGCCGGGTCAAGATCCGCCGAACCGTGCAGAGAATAAAGATTCGGCGCCAGCTTCTCCGTAATCAGCATCTCGATCTTGTCCCAGGGCGTTTGGTATCCCGGAGGAAATTGGTGTGACTCTTTTCCCGGTGGGACCACCGTGATCGGATAACCCGGTTCCTGCGCCCACGCACTCGCGGAAACAGCCGCCACTGTCCACAGTAATCGCACACCCAGTTTCATAGCCTTAGTCCTTCCGAGCCTAGGCTTCGATGTTACTCGATCTGAAGCCCGGCGTTAACGGCCCTTTGGGCCGAAGTGACGCGGAGAAAAAAGGGTGGGGGAAAGATCGGTCAAAAAAAACGCTTGACATATTTCTATATGGGAATATATTGAGAGTGTGGCAAGGGCGGCGACAACCTCGGACGCGTTCAACGCCTTGGCGGAACGGCGGCGGCGGGACATCCTGAGCTATCTAGCGATGCGGGAGAGGTCCGTCACCGAGATTGTGGACGCGATGGAGATGGAGCAGCCGTCGGTTTCGAAGCACCTGAAAGTTTTGAAAGGTGTTGGCCTGGTGGAGGTCCGGAGGGAGGGTCGGCAGATGCTTTACAAAGTCAACGCCATGGCGATCCGGCCGTTGCACGAATGGACGAGCACGTTCGAGCGGCTGTGGAAACACCAGCTGCTGGGAATCAAGGAACGGGCCGAGGCCAACAATGCACGGAAACAATAGTCTGCTGGAATTTCAAACGAGGAGGAAATCGTGAGTTCACCCGCACTATCGCTGGAAGCGACAACGATCCATATAGCGGAGGAGATTGAAGTGCGCGCCTCGATCGAGGTTACGTTTGCCGCGCTGCTGGATCAGCTTGGACCGTACAACGAGACTCAAGTGGACAGGCCACTGCCGATGAAGCTGGAAGCATGGCCAGGCGGCAGATGGTACCGCGACCTGGGAGACAACAACGGCCATTACTGGGGGACGGTGCAGGCGATCAAGAAGCCGGCGCTGCTGGAAATTTGCGGGCCGCTGTTTATGTCCAATCCGGTGATAACGAATCTTCAATATCGGCTGAAGGAATCGGGCGGCGTGACGCTGATCACGTTTCGGCACCAGTCGTTTGGATTGATTCTTGAGGAATATCGAAACGTGAAGGAGGGCTGGAATTACATCCACGAGAAGGTGAGGCAACGCGCGGAAGGCCCGCGGCCACATTGAGGCGCGGGAGATTGTGGAGCTTGGAGGAGGGAAATATGTGCCCAGTATGCATCGCAAACGCAGCAGCAATGGCCGCCGGAGCGGGATCCGCGGGAGGAATTCTGGCGGTGTGCATCGGCAAATTCAGGAAAGTTTTCAGGGCGAACGGTCTCGGCCTGTTTAAAGAAAATCGAGGAGAAATAAAATGGCAACAAGCAAGGAGAGCGGCATGGAGCACGGAAAAGGGCATCTCGCAATGAACACACCACCCATCGTGTCGCCCCAGGAATGGGAGGCTGCGCGCCAGCAGTTGCTCGCGAAGGAGAAGGCCTTGACCCGCTCCCGTGACGCGCTGGCCGCCGAACGCCGGCGGATGCCTTGGCTGGCTGTGGAGAAGAAGTACGAGTTCGACGGACCCAAGGGCAAGGTAAGCCTGCTCGATTTGTTCGAGGGCCGCCCTCAGTTGATCGTCTA
>Ga0182015_10005651_pt1 | contig 12898 bp, 17 predicted proteins | sample 712P3MmetaG_FD_120478 | JGI IMG/M metagenome (GOLD analysis project Ga0182015, IMG submission 120478) | Permafrost microbial communities from Stordalen Mire, Sweden - 712P3M metaG | ecosystem: Environmental > Terrestrial > Soil > Wetlands > Permafrost | place: Sweden: Stordalen | collected...
CTGGGACGACGCGGAGGCGGCGCGGTTCGAAGACGAGATCGGCCAGCGCGTCTACTCATCGCGGCTCCTCGGCAGCGACAGCGCGCTCGTTCTATCCGGCGGCGGCAACACGTCCGTGAAGCTGCGCCGGCGCGGCCTCCAAGACGCCGACGCCGACGCCGAGGTCCTCTGCGTCAAAGGCAGCGGCTACGACCTCGGCACGATCGAAGTCCACGGCTTCACCGCGCTGCGGCTCAAGCAGCTGATCGCAATCGCCAAGCTCGCGGAGTTGTCCGACAGCGACATGGCGCGAGCGCTCCGCCTGGCTGCGCTGGATCCAGACGCGCCGGCGGCCTCGGTCGAAGCGCTTCTCCACGCGATCCTCCCCCACCGCTACGTCGACCACACCCACGCCGAGGCCGTCTTGGCGCTCACCAACACGCCGTCCGGGGAGAAGCACGTTCGTCGAGCTTACGGCGATCTGGTGATCGTCGTTCCATATGTAAAGCCGGGTCACGCGCTCGGCCACCTCTGTGCTCGGCTGGTTGCGAGTGAGTTGAGTGGCAACACCATCGGGCTCGTCCTGCTTCACCACGGCCTCGTGTCCTTCGGAGCGAGTGCCCGCGAGTCCTACGAGCGGACGATCGCCCTCGTCACACGCGCGGAGGAGTACCTGTCCGCCAATGGCGCATACGAGATCCCAGCTCCGATTCCACCGGGCCCAGAAGCGCAACTCGGCCTGAGGCTGGCGGAGCTGCGAGCGCAGATCTCACACGCCGCCACGGTCCCGATGGTCCTTCATCACGACGCCGATCCGGTGTGCCTCTCATTCGCACGCCGCGCCGACGTCGCGGAGCTCTCGCAGTCCGGGCCTGCGACGCCCGATCACGCGATCCGGACGAAGCGCCTGCCACTGCTGGGTCGCGACGTCGACAGCTACGCGGCAGCCTATCGAGACTATTTCGAAGCGCACGAGGGTCGACGCGCAGCCGGTGAAGAGCTTCAAATGCTCGACTCCGCGCCGCGCGTCGTGCTCGATCGGGAGCTGGGGCTCTGCACGGCCGGTCGCAGCGTCTCCGATGCAATCGATGCGGCCGAGATCTACAGACGCACGATCAATCTGATTCTCCGCGCGAGCGCGCTCGAGCGATGGCAAGCGCTTCCTGCAGCGGACATCTTCGACGTCGAGTACTGGTCGCTCGAGCAAGCGAAGCTGAAACGCCGACCGAAACCAAGCGAATTCGCGGGCGAAATAGTCATCGTCACCGGTGCCGCATCCGGCATCGGAGCCGCCTGTGTCGATGCCTTCCTCGCACGCGGAGCTTGCGTCTGCGGGCTCGACATCGACCCAGATGTGACTGCATCGCGTGACACGCCGGCATACCGCGGAGCCGTTTGCGACGTCACGGAGGAACAAGCGGTCGCTGCTGCGTTCGAGGAGTGCGCACGGTCGTTCGGCGGTCTCGACATGCTCGTTCTGTGCGCCGGCATCTTCCCCCAGAGTCGTAGCGTGGCAACACTCGAGCTGGCCGACTGGCAGCGCACCTTCGCGGTCAACGCGGACGCGAACCTCCTGCTGATGCGCACGGCGCACCCGTTCCTCGAACTCGCTCCAAACGGCGGGCGGGTCGTCGTGGTTGCATCGAAGAATGTTCCCGCCCCAGGACCCGGTGCGGCAGCCTACTCCTCATCAAAGGCTGCGCTCACCCAATTGGCGCGCGTCGCCGCGCTTGAATGGGGCGCGAAGGGCATCAGAGTAAACGTCATTCACCCCGACGCGGTGTTCGATACAGGAATCTGGACCGACGAGGTCATCAGTGCACGGGCTGCGCACTACGGCGTTACACCGCAGGAATATAGAACCCGGAATGTGCTCCGGGTGGAAGTCGCGAGCAAAGACGTCGCCGAGCTCGCCGCCACGATGTGCGGGCCCGTCTTCGCCAAGACAACCGGCGCACAAGTCCCTATCGACGGCGGCAACGAGCGAGTCATATGAGCGCACTTGAGTGGTGGCGGTGAATTGCGAGCGACAAGACAACGAGGCGACGACGGCTCGGGAACCATTGTCCTCTACGCCCCTATGGCCCACTGACAAGCGGTGTGTTTTACGGGCCTATGTTGAGTGGGCGGTGCCGAGCTCGAACCAGCGACCTCCTGCGATGGCAGGACCCGTCATCGCGGCCGCGAAGAAAACCTGATGCCCCAGCCGCGTCAGCATCGAAAGACAGTCAGGCATCCGAAGCCACCCCAGCTGGCCACGGCACGTACCGGTCTCAACGACAAGGTCGCGAACATCATCGCGACGACGGTCGGCTCGATGTGGATGTTCTATGCCAGCATCATCGGCTTCGCCGTCTGGATGGCCGGGCTCGGGGTCACCGTCGCGGGCGACCACTACCCGTTCAACCTCATGCTGCTAGCCGTCGGCGGCATCATGCAGTGGCTCGCGATGATCGCGATTCTCGTCGCCCAGAACGCGCAAGGCAACATCCAGGACAAGCAGGTCGAGCACCTACACCAGCTCGGCGTGACGACCCACAAGCTGGTCATCGAGAACACCGAGCTGACCGAAGCAATCCATGACCACTTCATCAAGAACAATGCCGCGTAGCCGGCCTCGCTCGGCCTCCGCGCACGAGATCTCGGCGGACGCGGGACTCGCTCGCTGACTGCCGCGAAGCGGCTGCGAAGCTCGCTCAGCGGCCGGTTGTTTACGGCTGTTGCGACTGGCCGACCGAAGACGGGCCGCTCTACGCAAGGCCCGTGGCGCGTCAAAAGCCGTGTCCCCAGATGTGTCTCGAACTCCGCAAATGTCCCCGTTGCTATCGATGACCCATCCCGAACCTGAGCGCCACTTGCTGCGCGCTCGCGACTTGGCGGATACGCGCTATGCCGACCCGATCGACGTGGGGTCCATGGCGAGCGCCGCCGGCCTCTCGAGGGCGCATTTCAGCCGGTCGTTCACGCTGGCCTTCGGTGAATCCCCGGGCGCTTACCTGCTGACCCGCCGACTTGAACGGGCGGCGGCGCTACTGCGCAACACTGACCACAGCGTCGCTGAGGTGTGCTTCGAGGTGGGGCTCGCGAGCGTCGGCTCCTTCACGACATCCTTCAAGCGCATCTACGGCCGAACTCCAACCCAATATCGGGCGTCCAACCCGCCGGCCGCTACCTGGGCGATAGTTCCTAGCTGCCTGATCCAGGAGTACGCGCGGCGCCGGAACCGCACAAATCGAGAAGACAGCGCAGCCGGCGAGGGCTAGCCTCCGCTCCATGATCTCACTCGCGATGACCCAGATTTGGGTTCACAACCAAGACGTAGCCAAGGAGTTCTACACAACGAAGCTGGGCTGGGAGGTGCGCCAGGACGCGGTGATCCCCGAGCTCGGCGGGTTCCGCTTCCTTACCGTCGGCCCACCCGCCCAGCCCGGCATAGCGGTCGCGCTGCTGCTCGTGCCACCGCCTCCGATCTTCGATGAGGAGACGGCCGCTCAGCTCAAGGCACTGGTGGCCAAGGGAAAGGCCGGCAGCCTGTTTCTGTCCACCAACGACATCCACGCCGACTACGAGGCGCTGAAGGCGCGCGGCGTCCAGTTCTACGAGGAGCCAACGGAGTATCCCTACGGCACGGATTCGGGTTTTCACGATCCATCCGGCAACAGCATCCGCCTCGCCCAGGTCAAGCCGGAGTTCAGCTCCGCAGGCCAGGCAAGCAGCATCTGAGCTGGGATGAGACGACGGTGGAGGGCCGGGGTTTTCGCACGGCCCTCCAGCCGTGCGACTACCGCGCCGGCGCGCGTGTCTATTCCCGCGTGGCTGCTCGAAGGCGGGCAGCCCCGTCCAGCGGTCTTATCTTGTAGTCGTTCGAGGGCCAGAGAGGAGTTGAGGTGAGCAAGCTCAGACTGACCATCACGATGTCGCTGGACGGCTATGTCGCGGGTCCTGACCAGAGCGAGGAGAACCCGCTCGGAGTCGGCGGGATGGAGCTGCACGAGTGGTTCTTTCCGCTCAAGGAGTTCCGCGAGATGCACGGCGAGCAGGGTGGCGAGACCAACGTCAGCTCCCCGGTAGTCGAGGAACGCCGCGCAAACATCGCCGCCACGATCATGGGACGCAACATGTTCGGCGGCACCGGACCGTGGGGCGACGATCCGTGGCCAGGCTGGTGGGGCGAGGACCCGCCCTACCACCATCCGGTGTTCGTGCTCACCCACCACGCGCGCGAGCCGCTCGAGATGAAGGGCGGCACCACGTTCCACTTCGTGACAGACGGGATCGAGCCGGCGCTCGCGCGGGCCAAAGACGCCGCCCACGGGCAGGACATCTGGCTTGCCGGCGGCGCGTCATTGGTCAACCAGTACCTGGCCGCCGGCCTCGTCGACGAGATCGACATCTCGATTGCGCCCGTGATCATGGCCCACGGCGCATCCGCTCACCTCCTCCTCTTCTGGATCGAACAGTTGCTCTACAGGCATGGCAAAGATGCGCGCGATCCGAAACGCCAGCGGTAGCGAAGGCGCGTAGCGACCGCCCTCGATCGAGATCACCGTCTGGCGCGAGACGCCCAGCGCCGCGGCCAGCTCAGCCTGAGACAATCCCCGCTCGGCCCGCTGCTCCCGAACTCGATTCCGCACCAGGTAAAGGTACCTTGACATTCGCCATATGTCAAGGACGCTTTACCTAACCAACGCCATAGGGGTCTATCGAGGGGGCGCAACACAACGGTCATCAGGCAATAGGTCGGGCGCCAAGCCGACGGCCCGCGACCGCTCCCACAAAAACCGAGCGCCCGCGAACCCCACCCCTGGCGCTCGCCTCGCGCGACTTGGAGTCGTGTCGGTCGTTAGCGGGCTGCTGTCAGCATGCTGGCATGCACCAGCACGAATCGAAGGCGTGTCCGCAGTGCCGTGCAGTGGCGCCCGACATTGACGGGCCGGTCCACGCCTACGTGCCCACTTCGCCGGGCTGTTGGATCACGTTCGGTCAGCCGCAGGCCGACGAGATGCAGCGCTTTCGCTACCCGCCGGCTCACCGACACGTCGTAGACGCCTACATGGCACAGCACCCAGGCGACCGGACCGACCGCCGCGATCGCCAATCGTGGCCGCATGAATCGCGGTGGCGCGAGCGATGAATCCCGCCGAGCTTCGCGATCACTGTCTCTCGTATAGCGGCGCCGAGGAGACGTTCCCGTTCGGCCCCGAGACGTCCGTCTTCAAGGTCTCTGGAAAGATGTTTGCGCTATCCCAGCTCGGCGCGGACTCGCTTCGCGTCAGCCTCAAGTGCGAGCCTCAGCTCGCCGATGCGCTCCGCGATGCGCACGCGTCGGTAGTTCCCGGATACCACCTCAACAAACGCCACTGGAACACCGTGATCATTGACGGATCCCTGCCCGCGCAGATGATCGATGACATGATCGAGGACTCCTACGGCCTCGTCGTCAGCCAGCTCCCGGAGTCCGGCCGCCGCGCCCTGGGATTGAGGGCTGACACACCGCGAGCCCGGCGCACTCACGGCGCTTAACCTGCCAATCGGACCGTCGCTCGCAGTTGCAAATTCTGGAAGCGACAACGCGATCCCGTCCCCGCGTCATTGTCTCTCCGCGCGAACAGCGACTGCCGGCGTGGGCGTAGCTCCGCCCGTGGCTGCGGCGCGTAGTCGTATGCTCGCTCGCGTTGGGCGGCTCGGGACGATCGGTGACGGGAGGCGGGTTCTCCGCCCGCACGTGGATCGGCGGCCTCGTGTTGATCGTTGTCGTTGGTGTGATCGTCGTTGCCGTTGAGTCACACTCGTCGCCTGCAGCCGCGCACCGCGGGCCAGGCCCGCGCGCGGCTCGATCGCTTGTCCTGACGGCGTTCGCCGTCGAGGCTCGCGCACAGTTATCGACCGGCATTACGTCGGCGTTGCTGCGTCACGAGGTCGATGCTGCCGAACGCACCATGGCTCCCGCGGCAGCGCGCTGGTTCGCCGGCCGGATTGCCCGCGATAGGACCGACGCGCGCCGCGCACGCGCTCTCAGCGGCGACGCGTGGGACCACGCCCGCACGTGGATTAGATCAAGCGCGGTTCTCGGACCGACCTCGACGCGCGTCCAACTCCTCGTGACCATCGAAGACGGCCTGCACATCGCGGGCACTCATGCGACCACGCTCACTGTCACGCCCTACGTCGTTAGCCTCACGCGCGCGGCGAATGGCGCCTGGCGAATCCGACACCTCGCGTTCCAAAACCCGGAAGCCTTCAACGGTTAGCCAACGCGAGACGCCGCTCGAACAAAAAGGAGGCGCCACACAAGACCCCGGCCACGCGGCTCCCTCGCGCGAGATGGAACTGTCTGGACGGGCAGTAAGCGATAGCCGCGCGCACTCACTCCGCCATCGTTGTCGCTTTCGCTGGCCGTCTAGCGTGCCGCGGAGGGGGTGATGCCGTGGATGTCGAGCTTGGGGACTAGCTCGGGGTCGTTGAACACGTCGATCGCTAGCGCGCGGTCGCCGACGACCGTGAATGCGAGTACCGCGAATGGCTGCTCGCCGTCGAATGCGACTGCGCCGGCGGCGCCGTTGACGAGCGCCGGGCGAACGTACGGCGCGAACCGTCGCGCGTTCATTGCGCCTTGCGCGACTTGCGTGGCGCCGTGTAGCTCGAGTGGGTCGCCGTCGCGGCGGTGGGCGCGGAGCACTACGTTCGGGTCGAGTACCGCGACGAGTGCTTCGAGGTCGCCCTCGCGGGCAGCGGCGAAGTAGGCGTTGACGACTGCCCGCTGTCTAGTCATGTCCGGGTCGGGCGGCGGCGCCGCGTCGCGCACGCGGCGGCGGGCGCGGCTGGCGAGCTGGCGGGTCGCTTGGGGTGAGCGGTCGACCATCGCAGCGATTTCGTCGAACGGCACGGCGAACATGTCGTGGAGCACGAACGCGAGACGCTCGGCCGGACTGAGCGTGTCCAGGACGACCTGCAGCGCGATCCCAACGGCGTCCGCTAGCAGTGCTTCGTGCTCGGGATCGGTCCCGGCCACCGGGTTATCGATGATTGGCTCCGGCAGGAAGCTGTTGAGCGGCTGCTCGCCGCGTGTGCGGCGGGAACGCAGAATGTTCAGGCAGATCCGGGCGATGACAGTCGTCAGCCACGGCTCGAGGTTGTCGATCTGCTCGGCGTCGGTCCGCTGTAGCCGCAGCCACGACTCCTGCACGGCGTCGTCGGCCTCGGTCAACGAGCCGAGCATCCGGTAGGCAACCGCGCTGAGCTGGGGCCGCTGACGTTCGAACCGGTTGGCCAGCTCGAGGTCGTCCATCGCTGTCACACCGTCCGGGGTTCGCGGGTCATACCCCATAGACCCGTGAATCCCGACCTATGTGACAGGAGGTGCCCGATGGCACGCATTCAGGGAGTATCGAAGAGCAAGGCCGGGCCGATGGTCAGGCTGGTCTACCGGTTCGGACCGAGGATGATGAAGAAGCTGACCGGCCGCGCACCGCAGGCGGGCAGCGGCCTGGAGCCAATGGAGATCTGGGCCCACCAGCCGAAGATGATGATGGGAATGGGCAAGTTCAACCAGGCGGTGCGCAAGGGGCGCTCCGTCGATGAGCGGCTGAAGAACCTCGTCGAGCTGAAGGGCGCGCAGATGATCGGATGCGAGTTCTGCGTCGACCTCGGCTCGCAGATCTGCCGCAACAACGGTCTTAGCGACGAGGAGCTGCTAGCGCTACCGCGCTACCACCAGAGCGATCTGTTCACCGACCGCGAGAAGCTGGCGCTCGACTACGCGGTTGCTGTGATGCGCACGCCGGTCGAGGTCACCGACGAGCTGTTCGCCCGAATGCACGAGCACTTCAGCGACCAGCAACTCGTCGAGATCACCGCACACCTGACGCTCGTCAACCTCGACCGCTTCAACGCCGCCTTCAGGATCGGCTCGGCCGGATTCAGCGAAGGGATGGTTTGCGTACCACCGGACCACCCCGCCGCCAACCGCACGCTCGCGAGGATCGCCTAGACCTCGGCCTGCCCTCCAGCATCGTCATCGCTTTACGGCAAAGGAGTCACGGCCGCCGGCACTCAGGTCAGCGTGGCGCGCTGGGCGTAGCGGTGATGAAGCATCAGCGCGTTGCCGTCGGGATCGGAGAAGAAGGCCATGTGGCAGACGCCTGTGTCGAACGTGTCGCCCTCGAAGTTGAGGCCGCGCCCGCTCAACTTCTGGCGGGCGGCCGCGACATCGTCGACGTGCAGGGCCACCGGGTTCGGGTTGGGGTGATAACCCATCGGGAACTTCTCGGTCATCGCTACGTTCAGGGTCAGCGAGCCAGCCTCGAACTCGGCGAACCCGCGCTCGGGCATGTGGACCGAGCAGGGCAGGCCGAGGATGGTGCCGTAGAACTCGACCGCGGCCGCCAGGTTTCGCGTAGGGAACATCACAAAGTCGACGCCGGTAATGGGTGTGGTGGTCATGGTCATACGGACGATCCTACCCCGACGCTGGGTAGCTCGACCACTTCTGACCCGCGGTCAGGCTCGCGCGCCATCGTCGGCAATGGCAAGCACCTCTTCGCGGACGTCCAGTCCGCGTCCCACCTCGCCCTCGCGGCCGCCGGCCGCGACAGTGACAGCGACAGTTGGCGTCCCTCACCAGCACCCGACAGCCGCCAAGCCGCATCGAGACGGTCGCATTCTGCGAAAGGGCCCGCGACCGTCCCCGCGCCCCACGCTGTCGCAGTGCGCGACACGCAGCTGCGCTGAGATAACCCGCCGGTTGCGACACCGCGCCGGGTCGTCGCCGAGCGTTAGTTCTTGTTGAACACGACGCTGACCTTGACCCGGGCGGCGGGGATCGAGGTCTTGCGGACAACAACCGTCCAGGCGCCACCCGGCGTGCCGCCCTCGGCGAAATGCAGCACGCACAACGCTTGTCCAGCGGTCGTGCGGCAGCCCTGGTCGTGAAGCGTGCCGAGGGTGGACCGCGTCCCAGCGATCGTGTTCATCGTCACCGCGACCGCCGCTGTAGCCGGAGCGGTCACGGTCACGTCGTAGGTGTGCGAAGCCAGGGCCGAGATTGCAAATCGCTTCGTCGCCTGTCCTCGCGGTAGGTGCAACGTGGCGCTCTGAACATGTCCAGCCGGAACCGTGGCGGCAGCCACGCTGCTGACCGCAAACACACCCAGGCAACTAAGTCCGCCAGCCAGGGCGACGGCGCGGGCTCGCATCTGCCGACCGTAGCACGGATCAACACTTGCGCTGGCGCACTGCGCGGTCCTGCGTCACGACGCGCCAGGCGAGCTTGGCTAACGTCTACGCATGCCGAATCCGCCGCGGATACCCCTGTCAGTTTTCGTTCCCCGCGGCGGCCATGGTGCCCGCCGCGCTGCTCGGAAGCCTTGGCGGCTGGCCTGTACTCATGGCCGGAGCTCTGATGTTGATCGCGGCCCTTGGCGCCTTGGGGTGATTCAAAGGCGACGAGATCGCACCCTGTGGTAGCCCGCGAGCTCTAAGGCCAGCCTCCGAGGCACACCAGGCCCCGCCGGCACGCAGCCGTTGTCGCAAATCCCGAGAGCAGCCACGAGCGCAACCCAACGCCGCGCTGCCCCATTGGGCGAGAGGCGGGTGCCGGACCAGCGGTGACGGGCCGGTTCCTACGCGCCGAGGTAGCGTGTCGCGAGGCGCTGCTCGCTGATGCCGTCGTTGGTCGCGTTCCGGACGCGCCGGATTCGTAAACTCGCCGAAAGGGCGAATGGAGGACGAGATGTCGAGCGGACACAGTCGTATCAACCTGGCCGACGTCGCCGACGCAGCGCCGGGAAATGGCTTTGGGGACAGGTGGGAGGCACGCGTGGCGCGCGCCGACCTCGACGCCGAGCAGACCGGCTTGACTCACTTCCGTCTTCGGCCTGGAAAGCGCTCGCCGTTCATGCATCGCCACCAACGCGCGGAGGAGGTCTACGTGGTCCTCCGTGGGACCGGCCGGATCAAGCTGGACGATGAGATCCTCGATGTTCGCGCGCTGGACGCCGTTCGTGTCGCGCCCGAGGTGGCTCGGGCCTTCGAGGCCGGCCCGGAGGGGCTCGAGTTCATCGCCTTCGGCCCCCATCGCGAGGCAGACGGTGAAACGGTCGAAGACCGCTGGGTCGACTGAGCTTGTCGCCTACTACACGCCGTTGACTTACCGGCCCCATTCGGCCCGGGCACCAGCGTGCTGAATCGATAGATGCGCTCGCGCCTAGCAGATGCGGAAACGGCGACCCAGCCACGACCTATGCTGCATAGCGTGTCCACTATCGAGCTGCTGTACTGGGACGGTTGCCCGTCCCACCCCGAGGCGCTCTGCGATCTGCGCGCCGCGCTCAATGAGCTCGGGCACCCAGAGCTCCAGGTCGCGCTGGTCGAGATCGCTACCGAGGAGCAGGCGACGGAGTACGCCTTTGTTGGGTCCCCGACCCTGCGAGTCGACGGCGTCGATCCGCTACCCTCACCGGAGGGTGAGCCACCGAGCCTGACCTGCCGGATCTACCGGCTACGTGACGGCCGCTACTCCCCAACGCCCGACCCCGCAGATTTGCGCGACGCACTGCGTCGACTTCTACCTCGATCTGCCCAGGAGGCCTGACCGCATGTCACTTGCCATCGGAGCACCGGTTTCGACGTTCACGCTGCCCGACACTGACGGCACGCCGACGCCACTGCACGACCGCGACAGTGCTGCGACGGCCGTCGTGTTCACCTGCAACCACTGCCCCTACGCACTCGCCTGGCATGAGCGCCTGCAAGCGGTCGCGCGCGACTATCTCCCGCGTGGCGTGCGCATGCTGCAGATCAACGCCAACGACGCCAAACGCTACCCGCGCGACTCACCGGCCGCGATGGCAGCGCGCGTAAACGCCGGCGAGTTCGCCGGCCCCTACCTGCACGACTCAAGCCAAGAGGTCGCACGCACCTGGGGCGCCGCGGTAACCCCAGACGTGTACGTGCTCGACGCCGAGGGCCAACTCGTCTACCACGGCGCCCCCGACGCCGACTACCACGACGCGTCACTCGCAGCGGAATGGCTGCGCGAAGCACTCGACGACGTGCTCGCCGGGCGACCGGTGGCGCGAACGGAGACGCAACCCGTGGGATGCTCGATCAAGTGGCTGACCTGAGCGGTCAGCCAGGCTCGCGCCACCCGGATGCGACCTGACGAGAGCCGGTCACCGACTGTCGGCGGTGGAGGACCGCCGTGCTCATCGCTAGTCCGGGTCAGGCATCGATTCGCCGTGTCGCTGCGGCTCGTTCCTCGTCGGTGAACAGATCCATCCAGCGTTGCTGTGTGATCTCCCGCTCCGTCGTGAGCTCCGGCCGCCCGTGCTCAACCAGCCACGGTGTGACCGGGAGGGATGTTCCCCGTGGAAAGGAGGTGTCGAGCTGCTTCGACTGCTCCCATCTGGTTGATCAGGCCGATCCAGCCGCCCGGGGTGAACCCTGCCGTGATCGTGTCTTTCACAAGCTCGCGACAGCGGAACTGGAACTGGCCCGCAAGGCTCGACGGATCATCCGGGTCCACAACCTGCAGCTCGCCGCGCATTCGAAGCCGCCGAACGGGCATCGCCGGAGCAGCAGCGAGTGTCCATCCACACGATCCGCAGTAGGTGACCGACACAGGAGCCGGAAGACCCTGCGCCGCGTCGACACCTTCGATCTCCTCACTGCGAAGAGTCTCCCTCAGCGGCAGCGTGCAGTGCGGGCAAGTCGGCCCATCGACAGCGCCGACACCAACGTCGCTCGACACGCCGCCAGTGTCGCAGACCAGCGCCACTCGACACACCCCGCCGGTGACCGCTTCCACCCAATGCGGTCGCGCCGAACGGGCAAGGAGACACGCCTGCTGCGCGCGAACAGCGAGCGAGCGCGCGCCGCGGGTTGATCGGCGACGAAGTCGTATCGTGCAGCCGGTCAACCCGGCGCGCGCTGTCTATTGCAGGGACAAGGCAATCTGTTCGAGAAGGTCGAGTGACTCGTTTGTGCCGGCTTCCATCCCGGAGTTGAGGTGAGCGTCGCGGTTCTCCTGGCTGCTGTGCCGCACCAGGATCGCGAGCGTCGTGTGCCCGCCCGCCTCGCTGAACGTGGTGGTTGCGAGTCCCGGTGCGTCAGGCGCTCCTTCGTAGACCTGGGTTGAGACGATCCGCTCGTTCGGCAGGATCTCGCGGTACTCGCCATGGAAGGCGACCTCGAACTGACCGTGGGCGAGCATCACGTAGCGCCACCGGCCGCCGACGCGCAGATCGATCTCGCACTCAGTGACCACGCCGCGCTGTCCGGCAAACCACCGCTTGACCAAATCAGGTGTCGTGTAGGCCGTGTAGACCAAATGCTTGGGCGCGTCGAACTCACGCTCGATCAAGATCTCCTCATCGCTCGGGAGCGTTACCTTCACCGCCGCCTTACTCGTTGCCGCTTCCATCACGTTTCCTCCTTCTGTTTGAGGTCTTCCAACACGACATCCAACGCCTCGAACCGATCGGTCCAGGCGCGCTCGTAGCGCATGACCCAGTCATGGATCGGCTTCAGCGCCGGCCCGTTCAGTCGATAGAACCGCTCTCGCCCCTCGGGACGGACATCAACCACACCGACCTCTCGAAGCACCCGCAGGTGCTTGGAGACCTGCGGCTGACCGAGCCCGAGCAGCTCAACGAGCACGCCGACCGACCGTTCACCGTCTACGAGGAGATCAAGAATCTCACGTCGTCGCGGTTCGGCGACCGCGTTGAACGCGTCGGCGGTAGTCGCTGCTCGTGCCATCCCCAACACCATATACCGATATCGGTATATGTCAAGGGCGGCAACGCTACTGGATCGCCCGCGGCTCGCCTCCGCCACAGCCCGCTGTCGCGCTTATTTCCAGGCTTTTTCGCCGATGGGCGGTGCTGGGCTCGAACCAGCGACCTCCTGCTTGTAAGGC
>Ga0182015_10005652_pt1 | contig 12896 bp, 9 predicted proteins | sample 712P3MmetaG_FD_120478 | JGI IMG/M metagenome (GOLD analysis project Ga0182015, IMG submission 120478) | Permafrost microbial communities from Stordalen Mire, Sweden - 712P3M metaG | ecosystem: Environmental > Terrestrial > Soil > Wetlands > Permafrost | place: Sweden: Stordalen | collected...
AGGAAGAAAGCCCCCCGCCAACCACGCCCACAAAAAGGGTCGGGCGCCCCAGGGCCGCTTTGATTCTGTGGTGGGCGGGGGGGGGGGGGGGGGGGGGGGGGCCGGACAAAAAGAAAGGGGGGGGGGGGGGGGGGGGGGGGGGGGGGGGGGGGGGATGGCGGCATGCCACCGACGCAACCCTGGGCAGGAAGCGTTGAACAGGAAGAGCGTAGCGGGAGGATGGGCGGTCCGCTATAGGCAGGCTGCGATTGTTGAGAAAAGGGTTTGCGGAACAGAGATTCGACCGTGGCGTAACGAAGATCAGTAATGAAGCTAGCGGCCGGCGGGCTTCTTACCCTTGAAGAAGAACCTTGCGAAGAAGAAGACCACGGCACCGATTAGCAGAAAGTAGAAGGTGCCGCCCTCAGGGACCCGGGACTTACGCACTGGGTGAGCCGGGGTGTTGGCTTTTGCCAGATTAGCTTTGGTGCGAAGGCCAGCTTCGCTATTCGGGTCGTTGTTGATAGGGGGCGTGGTCGTTGGGGAGTAATCGCAGGGTGGATTTGCACAGTTATTGGGCTGCGCGGCGTCGTGTGGCTTAATTGCCGCGCCATTGGCCGTGAGCGTACCCGCATAGGCAGAACCAATAGCCAAAAACGCAAATAAAGCAAGAGCGGGAATATACCGCAAATGGAGCGCTTTCATCGACAACCTCCCAGGTATGTGGTGGGCGAACCTGCGATCCCCGTTAAATGTAATTGTGCGACGGCACGGAGGCAACTACTGGGAAGTGCGGGGGGGGCATCCGATGCCTGATCCGCCTACAGTATGCCACGAAAGTGGTAAATTGCAAGGGGATTCTTGGGCAATCCTAATTAGCATCCTATTAAAACCAGAGTACTTAGCTTTGAGGACCATAATTGGCCACCGTGGGGCACAGGAAGGCTGCAGGACAACCAAGCCGATGGTGGCTCCGGGGCGACAAAGGGGGAGGATTTCTGGCTCGGCTTATTTCGCCGTATTGCGTTTCCGGAAGAAGCCGTACCCCAGGATCGCGATAGCGCCGATCAGAAGATAGCTGAAGGAGTTGCCCTCGGGAACGACTGTCGGGCCCCCGCCGGCGGGAGTGCCGGGATCTCCAGGAATTCCGCTAGGGGTCCCGCCAAGGACGCCTTCAATCTGGAAGCTTTCAGAGGGAATTGAACCGAAGCCGCTGAGATCAGCGCTTGCGGCCCCGTCACTTTCGTCCCAGTAAACCGGACCGCTCTGAGCTGAGACGGCATCGCCGAACTGGAGCCAGTAAGTGCCGGGACCCAGCACATAGGGACTGATGTCGAATGACTGCTGAAGGACGTCATAGCCGTTGGTGTTGGTGTTGGTCTCGATGAAGGTGTTTGGCAGTCCGGTAGCCGTGCCGGAGTCCTCTGTTGCGCCGCCGAAGGCGCTGTCGGTTATCGCCCAGTCGACGCTGGTCACTGTGTCACCGGGAAAAGCATTTCCGGGGTTGGTCCAGGTCACAAAGGTTACGCCTGTGAGAGTCGAATTTTGCGTGAGCGTGAATGAGTCGGTGACCGAGAATCCCTGATTGATGCTCCAGCCGTTTGTGTTGTAGGTCGGAGAGGGGTTCGTATTGTCGAAGAGGATTGGCCCCGCCGCGGCGGGAAGGGTAGCCAAGGCCAGGAGGGATGCAAGCAGAACGGGTAGAAATGTGCGACTTCTTGTCTTCATATGGGTTCCTCAAAGTTGGATCTGTTGAGCCCGGTACTTGGCCGGGGAATTCATCCAATCGTGAAGAGGGGGAAGAGCTGATCCCCACTCTGTGGGAACCGGAGTTAATCCGGGGAAGATTATCGCAGATTGCAGGGGGTGGCCGAGTGTCTGCTAACCCATGCATTTCCAACGATCAATGAATCGACATTACCAAAAAATCGGGCCGATTCGGTACTTAATTGGTAGTGCTTGATTACTAAAGTGGAACATTTTGAGTCAAGCCACTCAAGGTCGGAAGTGTTCCGGCGGGTCATGGCGTACCAGTTGAATTGACGGAGGGTTTGCCGGGGAGGGAAGTGTCGGAGCCGTGGCTTTTGCGGAGTTGAAGGGCGGAACGGCAAAGCTACACGGTCGGATTCAGGGGGTTTCCGTGATGGCTTCAGTGGACTTTGACATCTTGGCGGTGCGCTGAATCTTGTCCCAGTTGAAGGGTTTGCCGTCTATTGCGCGCTTGACTGTCTTGGCAAGGACGAGCGAGAAGAGCTGGCGATAAGCGAAGCGCTGAAGCCAGATATGGAAGAGGAGCCAGACATCGCCCTTGTTGGCAGGGTGGCGGCGCTCGAGCGAGAAGGCAATCGAGGAGGTGACGAAGTCGATGAGCAGGAATGCGCCAAAGTAGGCGAGGAGCTTCTCGAAGCTGGCGGCGCTGGCGGCCTCGGGATGATAGTAGCGATCGACAAAGTAGTTGAAGATGCCGGCCAGGAACATGAGATCGATGAACGGTGAGACCAGCGGTAGAAACATCTGGAAGATGACGATGTTGGGCAATGCGAACAGGCCCATGGCCTTGTTGCGGACGAAGGCCAGCTTGTGCTTCCATACCGCTTGCAGAATGCCGAAGGACCAGCGGAAGCGCTGACGCATTAGGCCACTTGCGTTGACGGGCGCCTCGGTGAAGGCAAGAGAGCGGTCCTCGTAGTTGACGCGCCAGCCCGCCTCGAGAAGGCCCATGGTAAGGTCGGCATCTTCCGCGACAGTATTGAGCGGGTAGCCGCCGGCTGCCTTGACGGGGCCGGTGCGCCATGCGCCGATGGCGCCTGGGACAACCGTGACGACGTGGAAGAGGTCGAGTGCGCGGCGCTCGAAGTTCTGGCTGGTGATGTATTCGAGGGCCTGCCAGCGTGTCCAGAGGTTGACGCGGTTGCCAACCTTGGCGTTTCCGGCCATGGCGCCGATGCGCTGGTCTTCAAAGTGAGGGATGAGCTTGGAGATGGCGTCAGCGGCGATGACGGTGTCGGCATCGATGCCAACGTAAATCTCCTCTGTAAGGCGGTCGAGGGCGAAGTTCAGCGCGGCAGCCTTGCCACCGTTTGGTTTGGAGAAGACCTGGACGTGGCCTGCTGCGATCTCGCCGGCGTAGGCTGCGCGGGCAACCTCGGCGGTGTTGTCGGTGGAGCCGTCATCGATGACGATGACGTGGAGGTTTTTGTAGTCGGAGTTGAGGACGGAGCGGATAGTGCGGACGATGACTGTCTCTTCGTTGTAGGCGGGAATGAGAACGGCGACACGCGGGTTGTAACCGGGGGACGCTGCGCGGTGCGGCCTGCGGAAGCGGTCGACGATGGCGAAGAGCCCGACGAGCAGCAGTCGCGCGCTCATGAGGATGTCGCCGAGGAAGAAGACCAGGATGATGAACTTTTGAACGATGGCGACTGAAGAGAAGGCGAGCGAGTCGGGAATGGAGCGCAGGAATTGCGGAAAGGTTAGTTCCGGCATGACATCGGCGGTGGTCTTGCCCATGAGCGCGGATACCTGGACGATGGTGTAGCCGTGGGCGCGGAGTGTGTCAATGAGCACGGGGAGCGCGGCGACAGTGACGGAGCGGTCACCACCGCCGTCGTGGAGCAGGATGATGGAGCCGCGGAACTGCGGCTTGACCTTCATGGTGTCGAGCTGGGCGAGAATCGACGAAACAATCTCGGAGGTTGTCTTCTTGGGATGCTCATTCCAGTCGCTGGTGTCGAGCTTGCTGCCGATGATGGTGTAGCCGTCTTTCTGAATCTGCACGACTGGCGAGGCCTGGTCGCTGGTTTCGGGCTCTTCGTCGATGTCGTAGGGCGGACGGAAGTAGAGCGGCTGCACGCCGAGCTTGCTGGCGAAGAGGCGTTCAGTGAGTTGGACTTCAAGGTCGAGCCGGCGCGGCGGGATTTCGCTGATGTCAGGATGCATGTAGGTGTGGTTGCCGATTTCGTGGCCCTCGCGCATCACGCGTTTCATCACGCTGACGTTTTCCGCGGCTTCGGCGCCGATCATGAAGAAGGTGCCCTTGGCGTTTTTCTGCTTGAGGATGTCGAGGATCTTCGGGGTCCACTTTGGGTCGGGCCCATCGTCGAATGAGAGCGCGATCTCGTTGGCGTGGTAACCGTAGTATTCGACCGTGTAGGTACGGGGATAAATATCCATATGCTCATCGATAATGAGCTTGCGTTGAGGATTGGTCTCGTCGGTGTCGACGGAGACTGTGCGCTTGCCGGGCTGCGGCAGGCCAGTCACGCGCAGGATGTCGCCATCGCCCTCATTGTCCACGTCGGGGCCGGGTTGGACGGAGCCCAGAGCCTGGAGCGAGTCAGCGCTGGACGGCTTGTCCCAGATATTCCAAAGCGAGTTGTCTTCCCAGCCGAGCCGCCAGAGCGCGAATGTCTGCAGTCCGAGAGCGCGGGCGGCGCGCAGCTCGTTGAGCATGGTGACGCCATCGAGGAACCAGACGACGTGGCGCTGGTTAGAGTCTTCGTCGATGTACTGGAAGTGGGGATTGAGCGAGTCGTAGTCGAGATCGAGGTCGGCGTCGGAGTCCGATGCACGCTGCCAGGCCTCAGTTACCGCGAAGTCCTCAGTGTTCACCACCTTGGGCTTGGGGTGCTTGCGGTCTTTGGGGTCGGGGATGGTGAGAGCCCAGTCGTAGCCGTAGTTGCCGACTGCGCAGATGATCTTTTCTTTGGGAATGATTTTGAGGACGCGGGTGAGGTTTGCGACGAACCAGTCCTGGCTTGCGATGGGGCCGGGATCGCTGGTGGTCTGGTGCTGGTCGTAATTCATCAGGATGATGCCGTCGGAATTTCCTGCGATGGTCTTGAGATCGGCATCGGATGTGGCAATGGCGGTGTTTACCAGGAGGCGCACGTTCATCGGGTGCAGGTCGCCATCGAGCTCGCGGATGAATGCCAGGTAGGCCGGAGTTGCGTCGTCGGGAAGGCTTTCAAAGTCCAGCGAGAGTCCGCGATAGAAGGGATACGTGTGGAAGAAACGCACCAGTTGCTGGCGCAGCGCGGCGCGCTTGCCGGGGTCTTTGAGGAGTTCGCCCATCGCTGCGTCCCAGGACCCTGTTGCGGTGTTGTAGTTGTTCAGGTGCGGAAAAACATCGGTGTCTTCTTTCGCAGCCTGGATGACGTGCTTCACCCTGTCGCCATCGTCGGGATCATGGACGCCGGAAGCGTCGACGATGGCGAAGTCGCGATGTGTGTCTGGGCTGTTGCCCATCAGGGCGCCCTGCGGCGACACGGCGTGGAGCCACTGGGGAAAAAGCAGGTCGATCTGGTGGACGTGCTCCTTGAGCGAAGAGTAGCTGGTTGCGTCGTCGGGTATGTAGTAGGCAGCGCGCAGGCCTTCGCCCGTGTTGAAGGGAATGTCGGAGGGCTTACGATCGGTCTTGCGCCGGGCAGGGCGCGGCACGCCACGCCCGGGATGTATATCGGGCAATGCCTTGAAGTTGTGTTTGGGAACGTCCAGTGGCAGCAACGGCAACTGCTGAAAGCGAAGAACGTTGAAGATGAAGCCGGCCAGAACGAGGGTAAAGACCACTGCGGAAATGTCAAGAATGCGGCGAAGGCGCTTCCATCGCTTGCGTTGAGGGTCGAAGAATATCTGACGATCGGGCATGCGGGTTGCGGTTAACCTGGTGGGCTATAGCATTTCTCGAAAAGGCCTGTGCGATGCCACAGTTCTCAAGCCGACGCGAAACCAGGGAGCGGCGGCCTTGCATGTTGTCTGGCGGGGGACAGAATCTCGAAAAATGCCGTAAGACCTATAAGACAGTCTACGGTATACAGTACGAATCGTATGGAAGCTCGGAGAGAGAGTCAATTGAGCAGTGGGGCAGGCAGGAGCCGGCTGGGCTGGCGGGTGGGCGCCGTGCTGGCCCTGGCCTGCGGCGCGGCGTTGCGGCTGTGGATGATGCGGGCGATTCCGCAGGTAGAGGGCGACACGTTGCTCTATGGGAATATCGCGAAGAGTCTGCTGCTCCATGGGCAGTTTGCTATTGCGGATGGAAGCGGCGTGTTGCATGAGACGCTGATCCGGCTGCCGGGGTATCCGCTTTTCCTGGCCGCCTGCTTCAGGCTTTTCGGCGTCGAGAATTACAACGCGGTGATCCTGGTGCAGATCGCACTGGAACTGGCCGGTTGCGTGCTGTTGGCGGGATTTGCGGAGCGGATCGCAGGCGAGCGCTGGGGGAAGGCTGCGGCACAAGCAACGCTGTGGCTTGCGGCTCTTTGCCCCTTTACGGCTTCGTACACGGTGGCGCCGTTGACCGAGACGACGACATTGTTCGCGATTGCGCTGGCGCTTTGGTCGATGAGCAGGTTTCACGCGCGGCCGGCATGGGCAAGCGCTCTGGCTTTTGCCTTTGCCGTGAGCTTTGCGGCGATGCTGCGGCCGGATGGAGCTTTGGTGGGAGTCGCACTGACGCCAGGTCTGCTGCTGGGGCTGAAAGGCAGTTGGGTTCCGAAGAAGCAGCTTGTCCTGGTGGGAGCGGTATGCGCATTGCTGGCTGTGCTGCCATTCATGGTGTGGGCAGTGCGCAACTGGAAGGTCTTTCACGTTTTTGAGCCGCTGGCGCCGCGCTATGCCAACGATCCGGACGAGGTGGTGAACCCTGGTTTTCAGCGCTGGATGAAGACGTGGTGCCTAGACTTTATTTCGACTTATGAAATCTATTGGAACGTGTCGGACGGACCCTTCGACGTGAGCAAGCTGCCTGCGCGGGCCTTCGATACTCCCGCGCAGAGGGCGGAGACGGAGGCGCTGGCGGCTAAATATGAGGACAACGGGGAGGATTTATCCCCGGCAATCGATGCCGGATTTGTGCGGCTGGCGGAAGAGCGGGTCAAGGCCGATCCGCTGCGATTCTATGTGTGGTTGCCGCTGGGGCGAATGGCGGACATGTGGTTCAGGCCGCGTGTCGAGAATCTGAACATCGATCTGGACTGGTGGGTCTACGCACACCACCACGACGAGACAATCTTCAGCTGGTCATACGCGGCGCTGAACGCGCTGTACCTTTTGCTGGGTGTGGTGGGGCTATGCCTCAGGCCGAAGTACTGGAAGTGGATGCTGCTCTACCTGGTGCTGCGGAGCGCGCTGCTGACGACACTGGAGGGCCCGGAAGCGCGGTATACGCTGGAGTGCTTCCCGATGCTGTTTGCGCTGGGCGGAGTGGGAATTGCTGGGATGCTTAGAGTGAAGCAATAGAGTTGGGAATGAGTTGTGCCCCGGGCCTCAATAATTGGACCTGGGGGAAACTTCCTGGAAGAGCGACCGCGCAGGCCGCCGATTTGGGAAAACGCCATTTGGGCGCGCCTGTCTATCGATGACCTATTGCGGCGCCATGCCATCCGGCCAGGGGCCGCCGCAACTCTGCGGCAGAAAGACGGTGGGAGTCTCTCGTTCATTCGCATCGAAGCAATTCGCGCTCTGAGTCGCGCCCGCGGCTGCACGGTTGGTTTCCCCATTGAGCACATTCGCAGCGCGAGTATCCTGAGCGGCAGTCATGCCGGAACTCCCAGACGCTTGGCGGGCCTGGCCGGCGATTGCGGCGGCGGCTTGTGGAGGAAGCACGGGCGCGATTAACTTTTGCAGCCATGCCGGCGGAATCTTGTAGCTGCCGAAGATGGCAAGCGCAGTTGGAGCGGATTGCGCCGCGGTCGCAACCGGAGCCTGCGCCAAGATCTGGATGTTCTTGTAGAGCCCGGCTTGATCTGGCGGCAATGAGCAGTAGAAGGCTATCGCCTTCAACGGAGCTATCTGGCCCTGCGCCGTCTTGCCGACGAAGCTGAAGACGAATTTTCCGCACTGGCCGAGTGCCGGCGCCGCTTGCACTGGGGTGGCGGAGGCGATAGTGACCTGAGGATTGGGCTGGCCGCCGGCGGCCGCACCCTGCTGCGCAATCATGGTGAGCTTCTGGGCGAGCGAGGCCGAATATGGCATGGAAAAGGCAGCTGGAGCGGGGCCCTTTTGCCCGAGCTGAAATGCGCCATTGTGAGCGATGACCGTGTTACCGAGAGCTACAGTTTCGCCCTGCGGCCCCGACATGATGATTGCGGTGCCACCGGACTTACTGACCTGCCAACCGGCTGGCACGCCGGCTGATGCGCTCTGGTCTGGCGCCGTGTAGGGTGTCAACGGGATTGTGGGCTTGGCGGCGGCGGCTTTCGCAGCGGGAGCGGCGTTCTGGGCAAGCGCACCGGCAGTGAAGGCGAGCGCGAGAGCGGGGAGAATTGCGAGGGAAGACCAGCGGATTGCGGCAGGCATCTGCACGTACGGCTCCTTCGGGAATCTGGGATTGGGGACCCTGGGACGGGCCGGAGCATAGGAAATGTCACGCCGGCCGCGGTGACTCAAAGCCTACCATTCCTGGAACGGCGCGCACCAGTTGGATCTACTGCGTGCGGTATGCGGTCTTGCTGTCGGTCTTGAACTTGAAGGCGTCGGAGGGGACGCCCTGGTTCATTTTGAAGTTGGAGTAGAGGCAGACGCGCGAGCTGGTGCTCGAGAGCGTGAAGATCTGTTTGAGGCTCACGGCGCGGTCGGGATCGATCCAGATGGCGACCTTGAGAAGGTTCTTCCTCAGTTCCGGGTCTTTCGGGACCAGCTCGAGCTTTTCGGTTTTCACCTGCGCCTTGCCATCGGAGAGCATCTCCGAGCCAAGGTAGGCGATGTTCCACTTGGCTTCGAGATCGCGGCCGCTGGCACCGAAACCAAGCACGATGTAGGCCTGAAACTTCTCTGCCTTGGCGATGGTGGTGACGGTGTCTTCGCCTGGTTCGAACAGCTTCACCGCGCCATCGACGAAGGTGAGGACCTTTGCGGAAGGCCGATTGTTGTGCTTCGTCATGTGGACGGCCATCTTGACCCCTGAACTGCTGTGCTCATAAAAGGCGACACCGGCCTGGACGTCTTTGTCGTATACGGGGTCGGTCTCGATCTGGTCGAATTCGACATCGGCTGAGGCTGAATGGAACGTGCCGGCCGACTGGTTGAGCCGCTCGAGGACCTTAGCTTTTTCAAGGTCGGAAGGTGCGGCGACCGCGGCGCGAACGGCGGGCGTAATGAGACAAGCGGACGAAACGAATAAAGCGGCCGAAAAAACGAGGGCGGTCAGAATGGGCACGGCAAGAGCGGACTTCGATCGAAGACGCATGAATATCCTCATTGGATTCGACGCCGGAGTATGGCGGAAGAAGCGGAAAAAAGCGACAAAAGGGCGCAGAATCAGCGGTGTGCCCAGACCTTCCACACCGAACGACCCTGGGCGTCCGTGCCAGTTTCCCAATACTCCACAAAGACATCGTCGCCCGTGACCGGTTCGATGGCCTTGCGCAGGGCCTTTTTCACTACCGGGATGGGGGCGTTGGTGTGCAAATCCAGGTCCACATCCGAGGCCTGCACCGTGACAATCACCCCTCGGCCGTCATTGCCAGTAACCTCGATGGGATGCAATGGTCCGCCGATCGGGGATGGCTTGTCGCCGTAGTTCCAAAGCCAGGGCGTGACAAAGATGAAGGCGAGGATGAGCGTGACCATCACGTCGTAGTGAAACGTGCCGCGCGAGTAGGTCCAGTAAAAGTAGCTGAGAAGGATTTCCTTCACAGTGCGGCGAGGCGCGGCGGTGCTGCTGAGGGGTTGATTCACGATTGCTTCTCGATTCGTTGCAGTCCGCCCATGTAAGGGCGCAGGGCTTCGGGGATAAGCACGGAGCCGTCGGGCTGCTGGTAGTTTTCAAGGATGGCGAGCCATGTGCGGCCCACGGCCAGGCCGGAGCCGTTGATGGTGTGGACGAACTCGGGTTTGACTTTGGAACCTCCGCTGCTGCCTTTTGATTCGATGCCGCTGGGACGGAAGCGGATGTTGGCGCGGCGGGCCTGAAAGCCTTCAAAGTTGGAGCAGGAGGAGATCTCGCGGTAGAGCTGCTGGCCGGGGAGCCAGACCTCGAGATCGAAGGTCTTTGCTGAGGAGAAGCCGGTGTCGCCTGCACAGAGCAGGACGCGGCGGTAGGGCAGGCCGAGTGCTTCGAGAATTTCTTCAGCGTCGCGGGTCAGGCGCTCGTGTTCGCGGTCGGAGTCTTCAGGCCGGGTGAACTTTACAAGCTCGACTTTTTGGAACTGATGTTGGCGGATGATGCCGCGGGTGTCTTTGCCGGCGGCGCCAGCCTCGGCGCGGAAGCATGGTGTGTAAGCCGTGAGGCAGATGGGCAGTCGGGATTCGTCGACGATCTCGTCGCGATAGAGATTGGTGACGGGGACCTCGGCGGTGGGGATGAGCCAGTGGTCGCTGTCTTTGAATTCGCCGCGGGCAACGGCATCAGCGTCTGCGTCGGAGCAGCGGAAGAGGTCTTCGGCGAACTTGGGTAGCTGGCCTGTGCCGAAGAGCGACTTCGAATTGACCATGAAGGGCGGCAGAACTTCGGTGTAGCCGTGGCCACCGTCCGAGGCTGGCCTCGTGTGGAAGTCCAGCATGAAGTTGATGAGGGCGCGCTCGAGCCGAGCGCCCGCACCCATGTAGACGGCGAAGCGCGCACCGGAGAGTTTGGCGGCGCGCTCCAGGTCGAGGATGCCGAGAGACTCGCCGATCTCCCAGTGGGGCTTGGGGGCGAAGTCCCATGTGCGGTGGGCGGCCTCGGGCAGGTGAGTCTTGACGACGACGTTGTCTTCTTCGGACTTGCCGGCGGGGACCTCGTCGCGGGTGAGGTTGGGGATGCGTATTAGGAGATCATGCAACGCACTGTCAGCTTTTGCCGCATACCCGTTCAGTTCGTCCATCTTCTGTTTTAGATCGCGGATTTCGCCCATCAACGCGGAATCATCTTGGCCGGACTTCCTGAGTGCGCCCATCTGCTGGCTCAGTTTGTTCAATTGTGCTTTTGTCTGCTCGGCAATAGTAATTGCGTTGCGGCGGCTTTGATCCATGTTACGGAAGCTTTTCAGCAAAGACGCCGGATCGCCGCCCCTGCCGCGGAGTCTTTCTTCGATAAATTCGAGGTTGGCGCGGACAAACTGCAGGTCGAGCATACGCTACCAGTTTAAATGAGGAAGCAGGGAAGCCGCGTTACAAGCCCGTAGAATGAGAGGCGTGCGCTGCACGTTGATCTCGAACCCCGTCTCTGGCACTGGAAGAGAGGACCGTCTCGAGCGAATCCACTCTGTTGCGAACGCGCTTTCTGCCGAGGGGCATTCGGTCACAATTGAACTTACAACTGCCCCTGGTTCGGCTTCGGCACAAGCGAGAGAAGCGGTCAACGGAGGCGCTGAGGTGGTTTTCGCGTGCGGCGGCGACGGAACGGTCAACGAGGTAATTCAGGGCCTGGTATCAGAGGACGGGCACCCCGTCGCGGCGCTGGCAATTATTCCCGTCGGTAGTGCGAACGCGTTGGCTCGGCATTTATGTCTCCCATTTGACCCAGTTCACGCGGCCCTGGCGCAGATTCGAGGCGGTGATCGGACGATTCCAGTGGGCAAGCTTGAATGCGATGGGCAGACGCGATACTTCGCGGTGATGGCGGGCGCGGGGCCGGACGGTGCGCTTGTCTATCGGATGGGCACGACACGGAAAAGTCATCTGGGGAGATCTGCCTACTATTTGCGTGCCGCGCACCTGTTTGCGACGAATCGATTTCAGCACTTCGAGGTCGAGTATTCCCAGGCCGGCTCGAAGGAACCTGCTAAGGCACACGCAGTGGCCCTGATGTCGGCGCGCGTCGGCAATTTAGGCGGCCTGTTTGCCGGACTGACGAGCAGGTCCGCGTCCATCGAGGCGAGCGAGCTTGAATTGTATTTCGTTCGTCGGCCCGCTTGGTTGTCGCTACCGTTGTGGTTTGTGAGCTCGTGGCTTGGGTTGCAGAAACGCAATCCACTTTTGAAACACGTCAAAACTGCCGCCTTTGAATGCATGCCGCTGAACGGAGCTAACGTTCACGTGCAAGCGGACGGGGAGTGGATTGGTCGCGCGCCGTTTCGTGTGTCGATCTTGCCGGGGGCGTTGCGGATACTGATGGTGGTGGCCGGTTAGCTTGGCAGAGATGTGGGCGGCGGCTTTTCCGGCCAGCCAGGTAAACGCTGGTCGCCGGTGATGAGGCGTGCGCCGCGGGAAAAGGTGAAGTAGGTCCAGACCCAGGACGCCATCACGGCAACCCGATTGCGGAAGCCGATGAGAAAAAAGATGTGGACGGTTATCCACGTGACCCAGGCGGGGAAGCCGCTCATGTGGGCCTTGAAGGGCCACTCGACGCGGGCGACCGCAGCCATGCGGCCAATGGTGGCCATGTCGCCTTTGTCGAAGTAGTGGAATGGTGAGCGCGGCTTGTGCTTGAGATCTGCGGCGATGATGCGGGCGGCGTGGGTTCCCATCTGCATGGCTGGCTGCGCAACGCCGGGGACCTGGTGGCCGTCCTGCTCGAAGTGGGCGAGGTCGCCGGTGATGAATACGTTGGGCAGGCCCGGGGGATTGAGGAAGCTGTCGACGAGGACGCAGCCGCGCTTGTCGAGCTTGATACTGTTGAGCGGCGAGGCGAGAAGCTTGCCCAGCGGCGATGCCAGCACGCCGGCGGCCCACAGCGTGACGACAGCGTCGATTCGTGTAGGGATTTCGTTATGCTTGGCCTCAACCCAACCGGGACCGATGTTGGTCACTTGGGTAGCGGTGTGGACCTCTACGCCGAGATGAGTAAGGGAAGCTTGCGCCTTAGCTGAAAGGTCCTCAGGGTAAGCGGCGAGAACGCGCGGGGAGCCTTCGAGCAGGAGGATACGCGACTTGGTTGGATCGATATGGCGGAAGTCGCGGTGCATGTAGAGACGGGTGATGTCGGCGATGGCGCCGGCGAGTTCAACGCCCGTGGGCCCTCCGCCGATTACGACGAAGTTAAGGGGCGGATGCGTACC
>Ga0182015_10005653_pt1 | contig 12892 bp, 17 predicted proteins | sample 712P3MmetaG_FD_120478 | JGI IMG/M metagenome (GOLD analysis project Ga0182015, IMG submission 120478) | Permafrost microbial communities from Stordalen Mire, Sweden - 712P3M metaG | ecosystem: Environmental > Terrestrial > Soil > Wetlands > Permafrost | place: Sweden: Stordalen | collected...
AGCAGGCCGGGCACCCAGCCTGGTACTCGGGTCCCAGCATGAAGTGGTACGCCAGCAGCTGCGAGTGCCCGCGGAAGAGATCCGACAGTGACGCCGGACCTTCGTCGGTATCGAAGCGGTACTCTTTGTCGATCGGGACCCAGGGCAGTTCCTGTCGTCCCTTGGTCAGCTCGTCACCCCGCCGGGAATGGGCCTTCTCGGCGTCGAGCAATGGGAGGCGGGCCGCAAGCCACTCGTCATGTGTTCCAACCTTGTGGTTAGTCATGGGTAATTTCCCTTCTCACATCATTGGCGTGGGAACAGTGGGTGGTATGAGTCCCGGGATCGCCGAGGGGTCCGCGAGGATCAAGATGCCAAGCCCGACGATCGCAAAGGCGAGGGGAATGTCGATGACGGCCCTGGTGGGCAGGATCTTCTGGGCGACTATGACGACGGCGATGACCGCCATCCACGCGACGCTCATGACCCCCACCACGACCAGGATCGCCATCAGCCCGATGCTTGAGCCCACGCAGTCGAGCCCGAACACCAACCCCGAGCGCCCCTGGTCACGGCACCGCAAGCGAAAGTGTCGCTTGATGGGCGTCAGCTCATAGACGCCCGCCGCGATCACGACGACGCCGGCGGCGACCGTCCCATGGGGTCGGTACAGGACGTACACCGCAATTCCAACGATCGCCCAGATGGCGACGTAGGTCCCCGCGAACACTGGCGCGGTGAAGACGCCCCCGCTGCGGCTGCGCTGCAGCACTGCCGGGACGGCGCCCGGGAGCATCATCGCCGCCATCATCGTCACCCACACACCGATGAAGGATGCGAACGATCCGAGACGAGTCGCTACACCCATGTCCATCCCGCTCATCTGGAGTGCCGACACAAACCAGCAAGCAACGGCGAGCCCAAGGGTTGCCACCGCGATCCCCAGTGCCGAAGGGAACTTCGCTCCGCCGATCCGGGCAAAGGCGGCGGGTCCATCTGGCAGCGGCTGCCAGCGCCGCGGTGTGATGATCTCCATCCGAGACGACCCTGGCATTCCGACCCGCAGGGCCGGGGAACGCCCCAGACTGTCCAGCTCGGGCTGGAAGGCGGCTCGGTCGACAGCCAGAGGCAGGTGTGCTGCCTTGCCTACGCCCACGTCGGAGCCGCCGAGGATCGTTGGTTCATCATTCATGACGGCCTCCTCCCCACGGTCAGGGCCCTCGCCTTCTTTCCTTCTGCGTGCGCTGCTTCGGCCAGCCGCTTGATCGACGCGAGACGTCGATCCCATTGCTGGGCGAGATCAGCCATAGCTCGACTCGCTTGGTCGAGGCGCTCGGCTTCTATCTGGAAGAGGACCTCTCGACCCTGTTTACGGCGGCGGACCAACCCGGCGTCTTCGAGGACGACAAGATGCTTGGAAACCGCCTGGCGGGAGAAGGGCACGTGTCCAGCCAACGACCATGCACTGGCCTCACCGTTGTCGACCAGAAGGTCGACAACTCGGCGACGAGACGGGTCGGCGATGGCCGACCACAACTGGTCATCAACCTGCACCGTCATCTAGACGGCTTTGTCAGGACGCCCACAAGGCGATCCAGGAACTTGGGCCACCCGCCAGAATGCTCGTCGGCATAACGCTGCTTTTCTGCGTCGGGCCAGTCGCGCAGTTCATGACCGCTCTCGGTCACTCGAAGACGAGTCTGCTCGTCGCCCATGGGTGTCAACGCGAACTCGACGAGCATCGAATTGCCGGTCACTGGTTCCTCCCCGCGGGGATAGTTCCAGCGGAACGACAAGCGAGTCGGTGGATCTACGGTCTCCACGACGACGGGGCCGCCCTGGTCCCCGAACTGCATATAGCCATGAGCGCCCGGTTCGACGACGAGGTCGACCCGGTCAGCGAACCACTGGCTCATCTGGTCGGGCTCAGTGATGGTTCGCCACACCAGGTCCACCGGCGCCTCGATCAGAACCTCCCGCTCAATCACTAGACCTGACATAGAGTCCGCTCCCTTCACACGCGCGTTGACGGCAATCGCCGGTCGCGGGTGCGCCGTTTGGCACTTCATCGTGAGTCCCCGCGATTGAACTGCAACCATTAGTAGCACATCAGGACAAGATGTGCAACCATTTCTTGCAGTTGGATCATTCGCTCCGAGCCATCGCCCCGCTCGGTCGTAGTCGGCGGTTCCTCAGTTCAGCGATCGTTCGCACGTCCGTCCCGTTCACCGAACGGGATACGGTCCATCTTGTACCGCTTTAAGCGGCGCTGATGGCTCACCGCAACGGGATCCGCTTGCGGGCCGGCACGCGGTTTCGGGCTACGGTCGCCAGACCTTGTGGCTGGGGGTGAAGTCGCCGCGCCCGGAGGCCCGGGTCAGCACGCAGGACTCGATGTCGAAACGAAACAGAGCATCGTTCGGGTCAGGTGTAGGCACGCCGAGCGCTTCGTGCTCTCGGACGAACTGCTCTTCGAGGGAGCGCCTCGTTGACGGGTCTTCCTTCAGCCAGGCGTGGCCGCTGATTGAGAAGGTGTCCTCGTTGTCCTCACGCGGGAGCGAGTGCAGCACGTAGCGCCCGTCGCGGCGGAGGTCGGCCTGCTTGGGCGACGGGATGATGAACGCGAACAGCTCGTCATCGGTCAGGAGCGGCCACATCGGGTGGAGGCGGGGACCGCCGTCGGGACGGACCGTGGCGAGGAAGCCGAGGCCCATGCCGTGCGGGTAAAGCAGGTCCCGGCCGGCAGCGGCCAGCTCGGGTCGGGCAGATCGGAGTTCGTGCCACGCAGCCACGTCCCAGACCCTCTCAGAAGCGCATTTGCCAGTCAAAGGCCGCTGTCGTGCGTTCCAGCCCAGCCGGCCGCCAATACCATCCCCGAAGCGGAACGGTGACCGGGCACCAGGTGGACGTACTTAGGACAAATGAGCAGGGGAGAAGTCGGGAATGTCCGTAGGACCCGCCCGTGGACAATTTCGGGACTGGGGCGTCACTGGGGCAGTCAACAAGCCTTGCCCTTGCGTCCCACCCTTGAACGCCGCCAAGAGGTTGAGTAGGGCACATGCATAGGGCATGCATAGGGCTGCCCTATGCATGGCCTCTTCGGCCTGAGCCTCGGCCACAAAAGGTGCAGCGTACGGGCCGCTCGGGCCGCGCACGCGTGCATACGCTGCATACGCAGGGGTTGAGTAGGTCCCGATAAAAAGCCCCGATAAACTTGTGGATAACCCCGTGGAAGTACGCCGAAACAGCACGAAAGCCCACGAAATCGTGGGCTTTCGACTGGACTCTGAGAATCCGTTGGTGGCGGGGGAAGGATTTGAACCTTCGACCTTCGGGTTATGAGCGGGTCGCGGTTGGTCCGATGTGGTGTGCTCTAGTTTGCGTTGGTGCACGTCGACCGAGGTTTTTGCCAATTGTTCATGCGACAATGTGGGGACTGGTGAGTCACCGTTTGTTCTGGGTTTGATGACAATTCTGATGACGAGATTTAGGCGATTTGACCTTCTTATTCTGTACCTGGAGGTCAGTTTTGGTGTGAAACCCAGCCGGATCGCTGGGGGGTCCGCGAGTTGCGGGGCTGGGCTCTTGGTTGGTTGGTTGGTTGGTTGGTTGGTTGGTTGCGGGGCCGGGACTCGAACCCGGGGCCTATTGGTTATGAGCCAATCGAGCTGCCGCTGCTCCACCCCGCGCAAAAGTGAGCAGCGCATAATTATACGGACATCTACATATAAATGCAACCCATATTCAACGGGTTCAACGGGTGAGCGTAAAGCCGGGTTCGAGTCCGCTTAGGTGGAGGTTATAGGACGCTATTCGAACCACTCTGACCAGGTCGAACGTATTCAGGACATCCTGGAAATGGTCCCTTCCGGCCTCCAACGAGCCCCTCTTCGACCTCCGAAGCAGGTTCACCGCCGCCTGAGCCCGACCGAGGTCGACGACTTGGTAACTCAGTATCAAGCCGGGGAGACGGTGAAGTACCTAGCTGCCCGACACAATATTCACCGATACACGGTCTCCTCGATACTGGACCGCCAGCACGTGCCTCGCCGTCGGAGTGGCATCCCTTCCGAGCGGCTCCACGAGGTTGTCTCTGCCTACCTGGCAGGGGCGTCCCTAGCAGTCATCGGCGCCGAAATGTTCGTCGATCCCGCGACGGTAAGCCGAGCCCTACGGCAAGCCGGAGTATCTATCCGCCCACGACGTGGGTGGCAGTACAGCAGTGAATCTGGGACATCTGCCATTTGACCCCGATCAGCTTCCGCCGACAGCCTGGTCATCCCGCAGCAATGTAACGGTCTCGTGGCAGCCAGCCCCGCTTAGTTCGCTTGAGTTGTCGACGCCACCGCACGCCCCGTGGGCAGTTAATGTGAACATGTGGGTGATGCCGTAACTTCCAAAGAACGCCCCGGCCGTCAGATCCGCCTGCTACTTCGAGGAAGATGGAAGCCGCTCAGCCCGCGCCTCAACTCACTGTTGGCAGTCTGGGCTGGAGTCGGCACTCTTCTCACCGTTTATCAACTCACGTCTGGATTACTTACGCGCGAACTTGGGAGCTGGGCGCTCGTGGTCGTCTTCCTCACAACGATAGCGGCGATGTTAGCTCTTTTCTACCACACGACAGGTCGCTTTCTACGGCACTTAAACGATCAACAAGAAGAGTTTTCCAGGGTGATCGGGGAAGCACAGGAAAACTCTGACCGCTCCTTAGAAGAAATTGCGCTTCTTCGTGATCAGCTCGGCGTTGTCGATGCAACGGATAGATGTATCGACAACCTTGCTAGGTTATGTCGTCGCATGGACCTCGCCGTCTCCTACATTAGCCATGATCCCTATGAGCGTGTCCGCGACAACCTCCGTAGTTACATCGAAGACCTAAGCCTCATCTACACGGCAATGACGGGAACGTATTGCAGGGCATGTATCAAGATCGTCTATTTAGAGACATTTTCACCAGATCTCCAGCAGCCGGCGGCCCACACCCTGTGTCGTGATCGCGACCATCCCGAGACCGACTATTCCGGGATCAACTGGCTTCATCTCAATACAGATTTCGACTCGATCATGAGCTCCAACGGGCGTGAGGCATGGTTCTGCAACGATGTCCTTCTGTTGCAAGACTACCTAAACACTAGCATCAACTACAGCTATCGGTCGGTAATAGTTTGGCCCATGCATGCCTGGCGCAGGCCTACCACGGACCTAGGCGCATCGGACCTTATAGACAGAAAGGTAATCGGCTTCGTATGTATTGATAGTGATAAGGAAGGGGTGTTCAGGATTGAGAGGGATGTGGGACTGGGCTGGTGGTTTACCGCCTCTGCCTCAAGACTCTACGAAGCAAGCGTGCTGGCTAGTGATCCCGACCATTGACTTCTAAGACGTAGAGATGTAAAGTGCAGCACATATATAACAGTTTAGTGAGGAGTACATTGAATTGACGATTACTGGAACGCCGGAAGTGCCTAGCACTCCGGAGAATACAAGAGTAGAGAGGTACGATGACGTTTGGTCCGTTGTGATAAAACGCGATCGAGCTGGCGACATCATCAGTCGGGTTCTGGTGCAGACAGACTTTCCCTTCACCGATGAGCAGATCGAGCCTGCCTCAAACAGCCCTATGACCTCTGCGGAAGCCTTAGATGATGAGAGCACGCCGTTAGCTACTCAGTCTGAGCGATCATCTCAGGAGGTGGATCCAAGCTAAAGCTTCTAGCTGAGAAGCTCCTTCAACGCCGCCACTAAGAGCCAGACCTGTCGTCCGACATTTCGTCGTAGTGCTTGCTCGGCCTGTCGGGAACGCTTCTTGTGAGCGACACGGATTCGGTCGGGGTTCAATTTCCTGAGTGCTGCCGCGATCTTCGAGTCGCTGAGGTTTGGATTCTGGATCGCCAGAAAGGCGTCCTTCAACTGACCAAGTGTCATCCTCTCTGTCCGTGCGGCAGTCGGGGTAACTACCCTGCCGGTGGGTGTAACCAATGCGATGCGGCCTGTTGCGACGTGCCGCTTGAGATACTTCCTGGCTTCATCCTCTAGCGCTACACACCCATCCTCGAAGCCCTCACGCCAATTCCCGCGGCTTATTTGCTCAAAGCTGCCCCCTAATGCCCTCCTGACTCTCGGCGGATATTGTGAAAGATCTGGTAGACCGATATTGACGGCGAGATCGGTGTGATTGACCATCTCCGCAATTCCGCTCTGCGAGTCGATATATAGCCCTGCTCCAAGCTCCCTCAGCAAAGTATGGTCGCCGGTCGATAGTGGAGGGCCGCCAGGCGTTCCCAACGCGACCCTCGTGTCACTGGCACACGAACGACCGTACGCGACCCATTCTCGGATGCGATCGCTCATGCCAGCCGCGACTTCGACAATTACAGTCATGGATCCGCGCTTACAGACCATGGTGGGTGTGTAGGGATACTCCAGGCTCTGCTTCTCAATGGCCACGGTGTACCCGTATCCCTCGAAATGAGTCGCCAACTTGTCAGCAAACGCCACGAGTTCATCCGAGACAGTGAGAAAGTCCCTCATCGGTCACGACGTCACAATGGAGTCAATCTGGGCTCGAAGCTCCAGCAGTTGATCTCGCAGCGGTCTACCGACCTCGAACCCGTCGCCGAGAAAGTGGCTGAGCCGCTCGCTTAGGCGTTCGACCAGCTGTTCCACACCGTGCTCAAAGTCGGCCTGCGCAGCGGAATCTCTGAAAGCTTGATCGATTGAGTACGTGGGATCTCGGATCAGCCTTCGGCTTACCGTCCGTGCCGTCGAGGCGGGGACCTCTTCACGCTCGACAGCGCGGGCGATGCGAGCAAGCTGTCGCGGCGCCACAGTGTTGTTGATCACGCCTCCTCGAAACTTTTCAAGGACGGCACGTCGCAGTTGATCCTCTTCCTCCGCGCTGATCAAACCGCGACTGCGCAAAGCTGCGGTACCCTTCGTCGTCTCTAGGACGTGGTCTACCGTGAGCACCTGCTCCGAGCGAGGCTTCTCGAGTTCCGACATGAGTTCCTCGCGGTACTCGGACGGCAGCCCGAGCAGCTTCTTCAGCCGCCGAACCTCGCCTCGAGAAAGACTTGCTATCTCAGCAAGTTCCGCTTCGCGTGGTGCCCGTCCCTGACGCTGGGCGAACTCATCCTCAAGCTCCTTGAGTTTGTAGGCAGTAGGGAGTGGATCCCAGTCCTTCCGGGCGTTGTGAATCGCGAACATCATCATGATGTTGCGAAGCCGATCGGGCTTCGGCTGCACTATGATTGGAATCCGGTGTAGTCCGAGCTTGACAGCGCACCGCCATCGCCGCTCACCGTCGAGAATCACTAGCTTTCGCCGATCTCGATAGACGGTCAGCGGGACTAGAATGCCCTGCATGCGGATGCTCTCTTGGAGGGCGTCCAGTTCATCGGATCGAAAGATAAGTCTGGGATTCTCAGGATTGCGCTGGAGGCGCTGAGGATCTACCGCCTCGACGGATTGGTCAGCCACGATTACCTCCCTTTCGCTACGAAAAGCGCCTCTCTAACCTGGCCGCGTTTGGTTGCGTCGGATGCGAGAGTTGAACTCCGAGAGAACGGAACGTGGCGGAACTGAGCGAAGAGCGCGACGACATCGTCATGGTCAGCGTTGGAAACCAAGACGTGCGCTCCTCGTCGAACTAGCCCGTTCGCGAGCCTAGCGAGTCGCTCTTGATCCCTCCAGCTAAAGAGCTTCTCGTTGTAATCAACAAATCCGTTGTTGTTGTGCCGCGTGACGTATGGCGGATCGAGATAGACGAGGTCGCCACGTCCAACGCCATCAAGCGCTGCAGCGAAGTCATGGACAGCCAGATGTACTCCTTCGCGGCGTAGGGCAGCGCTACAGGCGCGCAGATTTGCCGGTTCGACAATATTGTCGGTTTTCGGCCGTCCGTATGGCACGTTAAATCGCCCTTCGGAGTTAACGCGGTAAAGCCCATTCCAACACGTCTTGTTCAAGTAGATGAACTGTGCCGCCCGCCCAAAGCGATCTGGCGGCTGCGCCGCCCGAAGACGGTAGTAGGAATCTTTGTCGACCTTTGGCTGCCCCAATTGTCGGAGGACAGCCTCGGGTCCATCACGGACCGCGCGAAAGGTGGAGACTAGCGGCCCGCATGCATCAGAAAGCACAGCTCGGTGAGGTCTAAGGAGGAAGAAAAGAGCGCCAGAGCCGAGGAATGGCTCCCAGTACGTATTGAAGCTACCAGGTAGGAGGTCGAGAAGGTGATGGAGATGCGCCCTCTTCGAACCCGCCCATCGAAGGAATGGTCGGGGAACTGCGGAGAGCGACATCGCCGCACGGTGCTCAAGCAACAGTCTGTCGACAATGTGCTCTCTCATCGGCCGGAACTTCGCCTGTCTATGAGCGCCCGTTCGGCCGCCCAGTGAGCAACCTCGGCACGATCCCACAGCCGGGTACGCCCCCCTCCGCGCTCGATCACGGGCCGAGGCATCCCTTGATAGCGGTGGAGGTAAGTCGACACGCTGTTGCGGTGCGACAGACCAAGCAGCTCCGCGACCTCTTGAGCATCAACCAGATCATCTGTCCGGACAAGGCGCGACATGATGTTTGCAGTCTACGATCGTCAACTAGTTCGACGGCGGATCTGCCCTGCGAGCGGCAGCTCGATGGCGCTCAGCCCCCTCTGGCAGCTCTACCAGCGAGGACGGGGGCCGGACCCCTCGTGCCCTTGCTGAAGCGCACATGGAGCTTGTCGAAGGTCACCGCTTGGAGCGCAGGTCAGCCCGCTCCAACAACGAGGCCCCATCGGCTCGCACGCCGGCGTGATAGAGCGTGGGCAGCAACGCGTAGTCGCGTGGCCCGCGGTACCGAAGCTATCCGGTCGTTCGGCGCAGTAGACGTTCCAGTGCTCAAGCCAGCCGTTTTTCCACTTGTTCGGACGTCAGAACCAATGCAGATACGGATGGCCAAAACGCCAGACGATGACGATGACTTTCCCGATGATATAAGAACTCGGAACCGCGCCCCAGGTTCGGCTGTCGTCGGAGTCTCCGCGGCAGTCACCCATGACGAAGTAGTGGCCGGCGGCGATCGTAGTGCGAGGGATGCTCTCGGCGTTCTCTGCGCAGTCGACAACACCTTGGGCCGTCCTGTGCGAGGTCAGCGGCGGCAACCACGGCTCACTGAGCGGCCTCCCATTGATGAGTACCGTGGCGCCGCGTGACGAGATGGTCTCGCCCGGCAACCCGATGACCCTCTTAACAAGGTCGGCGTCTGTCGTGCCAGTGTCGGTTGGGGTGCGGCGGAAAACGATAATGTCCCCTCGATGGATGGTATACCCGAGCTTGACGACGATAATGCGGTCTCCGACTTGGAGCGTAGGCAGCATCGAGCCGCTGGGTACGAAAAACGCTTGAAACACAAGGGTCCGCACTAAGACTGCAGCGACTACTGCGAGGAGGACGACGCTCACCCATTCGAGAATGCGCCTTGCACGCCTACGTCGATGGCGGATGGCGTGACTTCTCTTGGATTGCTCGGCGTCAGCTCGTTCTGCGCGGTCTTGGGGCAATCCAGTCTCGGATGAGGGAATCTCGCAAGATTCCGTCACGTTCGCCATGGGAAGCTGGATCACAAGTTGCGTGACGTTCTGCGACGAGATGCTGCCACATCGTTGCGGTTGTTGAGCTTGCGACTCCTTTGCAGGTTCGGCGACGCAGACGAGTTCTCAGCAACATTTGGGCCACCCCCGACAACTACCTCGGCGCGCCCCGTGAAGTGAAGTGGCACGGCGAGCGTGTCAATGCATTCTGAGACTCGGTCGGTGCAAGGCCGGCGTATGATGCGCAAGGTGCCGAGTGGACCCTTGTCCCTGGTTGGATCGGACTCGATAACTAGCACCGACCCAATTTGACTCGGAGGGGACGATCGGACGGCAACCTTGATATCGAAGTGATGAGATCTGAAAAAGGACTCTAAGTGCCGGACCGTGTTGCGGCTGGGCGCGACGACCACTACCTCGTTGTTGGAAGCCGCATTGGCTGCGGTATATGAATCCAGGAGCGCGAGCGGCACGCCCACAAGAGTTGCACCCAGTAGCAATACAGCGCCTGACGTCGCAAAACGCCGCTTCGGCCTCGTAATCAATCGGTCGCGGGCAGCGGCGGTCAAGAAGCTCCATGCGATGCCACCAGCAGACAAGCCGTCCTGCATCAGGCACTCGGCGACGTGAGCGGCCTCCTCTGCGTGGCGCTCTCGCCATGTAGTCGAGTAGCAGCGCAGGGCAACTTCGACCAACCTTGCGTGTCCGGATCGAGCCATCAGACACCGCCAAGCCCGAGCCGTAAGCGGCCCACTGCACTTACGCGCTCCAGCGAGTCAAGATGGTCTCGAAGCGCTATGGCTCCCGCGGGAGTAATTCGGTAGGGATGTCGTCGGTCCTCGGCGGGCAGCGCATCGACCAGGCCAAGTCGCTCCAGGCGGTCCAGCGCCCCGTACAGTGTTCCCGGTCCCATCTGCAGACCTGAGAACGCTCTAATGTCCAACAGCAATGCGTATCCGTGTTTTGGGCCGTCGGCGAGGCTCGTGAGGATTAGTACTGACGCCTCGCCCGCTCGTCGCAAGACGTCCGCTTCGTTCTCGCCCCCGCGGCCGACTATCCTCACAACCGCTCCTCTAGTCAGATGACCAATATATCGGTCATCGTACTACCGTCTCGCCGGCAGCGTCAAGGGCTGCGCTGTCGGCGATCCTGACCACGGGTCAGACCCATCGGACTCGCACAGCCCATTGATCACACCGCGCGGTAACCCGATTATCAGTAGCCTCTTGCCAACAGCCCGCTTCAGACCACTTCCTCCCTCGCGGAGTGCATCGCGTTGCAGCGACGACCAGAACTGGCTACGCTTGCTGCCTAAGAGGCTCATCTGGCGCTCCTTCCAGCGTTGTGGTTTACGCTGTACCTCGGACTGGACCTTGAAGTCCCCGCCCGCGGCGGCACCACTAGTTCGCAGCGGGCGTCAACCGATTGGAGGCGAGATCGCGGCGGCGTGTCGCATCGACATGAGCCTCGTCGGGCCATCTTCCGTCTGGAGAGCCGATGATCCGTCAGTGAGAGTAACTATTTTCCGGTCGCGCCTAGATCTATATCGGAACCACATTTGGTCGGCGTGGCCACTATGGAAGGATAGATATGCGAATTAGAAGTCGCTTAATAGGCTTTGCCGTGGTGGCAGGCGGCGCTCTCATGTTACCACTGGTTGCATCGGGAGTAACGGCCGCTTCTCCATCGACAAATGCTTCTCGATGGACAAATGCGTCTAGGTCGACAACTGCTCCTCCAGTGTCGCCGGCTCCGATGACTCTTGTTGCCGGCAACATTCCGACGGCCTTTGTAAGTGCATCAACAATAACTGGCGGGGATCTGGCCACCACATGGTCTGTCGACACCTCAGGGGGCGTGAGCGCCGCCGGCCTACCAGGCTCACAGGTGACCTACCAGGCACTAGGGCCGAATGAGATTGAAACCACCTTGACTCCTCCGAGTGGAGCGGATAGTAGCGCGGCGGCGTACGCGGCTTCTGGACGCTCGGTTTATTGGGAGGCTCTTGCAACGGGCGTCCCAGCCGCAGTAGCTGCTCAGATGACACTGGCTCTCGGCGATTCAATCCCTGCAGGAGCGGCCTCGTCATCCGGCAGCAAGGGGTCGTCAGCGACTACTTCGGCCGAGACCGTTTCACCTGATTCTATATTCAATTCCGGCTGTGCTCATGACTACTTCCCCAATACATCAAAGAAAATATGGGGCGAGGCATGCATACAGCAGTCCTTTCTAGAAGACGTCCCAGGAAGCGTCTATGTAGAGAATCAAGTGACCACTACTGGAGATGACACCTACGCTAGCGATAGCTACCTCACCTATCTCGAAGGGGATTCGCATTGGCCGGTCGGAGTGACGGAAACAAGGGTCGGTTGGTCGCCGAGCGGAACAATAAACGAAGGCAGCCCAACGCTCTATACGCTCATGGCAAGTTATGATGGTTTGGGCGGGTCCATACAAGAATACCAATACCCCGCTACTCTGAGTCCTTACTATCCCTCGGGACCGTCTGACCCCGGCTTCGGCAGCGACTGGGAAGGTTACAACCAGAATACCGACAACTCCGCGAACAATGTGGACATAGTCCATATCGGACCTGGGTCAACAAATTACGCCTCAGTCTCGGTAGTAATCGAGCCTAATAACGAGTAACCGTGTTTCGGGCGAGAACCCTCGATCTCGCTCAAAGGTCTGCGGGGTTCACCACCACCGGCCGAGCCGGTGATAGGTTGATCGGGTCCATTAACTAGGTTGTTCCCACACCACCGGGGTGTACCGTCAAGGGCAACCGGTGGTGTGGGCTCTCCAGTAAAGTGAATTCTACTAATGCTACGAAACCTGCCAAGAGTCGTCGTTTACCTCGCTGTTGTCGTACTCATCCTCCTCGTTGGGTTTGGCATCACGCTGGCGCAGCTTCTGTCCGAATCAAATCCGCTGGTTAATCAGGCGAGTCCAGTTGTGACCATAACGGCAGTGAATGACCTTGGCCATGGAGTTTGCGTCAAAGGTGCGTTGTCGGGCTGTTTCATCGCTTTTATCGAGGGCAATGCTCATCCAGTAGCGGGAGACCGGTACTACAGCCATGTGTTTAGTCTCCCACTCGCGAGCGGTGGAACCGAACAAGCGATCTTGCTGGTCTCAGATCCGTTGCCCGGTCCGTCCTAAGAGATTATGCCTACATTTTGAGGTCCCTCAAAACAGTCTTCGGCCGGTTTAGCTGAGGTGGGCTTCCTCCGGTTTGACGGACATCCACCATCAGGGCACCGCCCCAGAGAGGATGTCCAAAATGGAGACCATGGAGAGGAAGAAGCCGCGCACCCGTCGGTCGTTCACTCCGGAGTTCAA
>Ga0182015_10005654_pt1 | contig 12886 bp, 8 predicted proteins | sample 712P3MmetaG_FD_120478 | JGI IMG/M metagenome (GOLD analysis project Ga0182015, IMG submission 120478) | Permafrost microbial communities from Stordalen Mire, Sweden - 712P3M metaG | ecosystem: Environmental > Terrestrial > Soil > Wetlands > Permafrost | place: Sweden: Stordalen | collected...
GGCTTCCACCAGAGTTGGAGCAGCGGTGGCGGCGCCGCGTTCGGCGATGCTCTTCTTGAGAGCGTCCATCAGGTCGATCACCGGAGCCAGCTTGGGCCGCGCCGGCGGGCCGGCGACGACCTGCCCGGCTCGCTTGGTTTCGACCAGCTCCAACACGCGCTCCTGATATTCGTCTTTGTACTGCTCAGGAGCAAAGCCGGCCGTGAGCTGGCGAATAAACTGCTCCGCGAGCTCCACTTCCGGCTTCTGCAGGGTCAGGTTCCCGTTCTTGCCGTATTCGGCGATCTCACGCACTTCAGCCGGAAAATAGAGCGTATGCAGAATGATGCCCTGGTGATAGGGGCGCATCAGGATAATTTGCTCCCTCTGGTGCAAAGTGACCTTGGCAATGGCGGCTACATTGAGCTTTTCCATCGCTTGCAGGAGCAATCCATAGGCACGCCGGCCCGGATCCTCAGGGGCTGAATAGTACGACGCCTGGTAATAAATCGGGTCTACCTCGCTGAGGCTGACGAACTGGGTTATCTCCATGGCTTCCGACGAATCGGCCTCCAGGGTCTTGAGCTCTTCGCCGCTCACCAGCACATAGCTGTCGCGGTCAACCTGGTATCCCTTGGCGAGTTCGCTGCGCTCGACCACGCGCTCACAGGTAGGACAGAAGATCTGCTGCTTGATCCGTGAGCCGCAAACTTCGTGAATCTGGTTGAAACTGACATGCTCCTCACGAGCAGCGGCATAGAGCCGCACCGGCACGGAGACGAGGCCAAACGAGATGTAACCCTTCCAGACCGTGGATGCCATGGCTCTCCTGAGGAGATAAGATATCGTCCGGGCGCCGATGCGAGCAACCGGAAAATCGACTTACCCCGGTTACATAGAGAATGCGCCCGCGCTTTTCCCGGCTTGGCGGTGAATCCGGCGCAGGATCATGGAAGCGACGTAGGCGGCCCCGAATCCATTATCGATATTGACCACGGTCACGTTTGGCGAGCAGGAATTCAGCATGCCCAGAAGGGCCGCGATGCCGCCAAACGACGCGCCGTAACCCACGCTGGTGGGCACGGCAATCACGGGTGCGCCTACCATTCCGCCGACGACGCTGGGCAGTGCGCCTTCCATGCCGGCGCAGACGATCACCACCTCCGCCTCGCGCAGAGCTTCCCGGTGCGCAAGCAGGCGGTGCAGGCCGGCGACTCCCACATCGTAGATCCGTTGCACCTCGCCGCCGCCCATAAACTCGGCCGTCACAGCCTCCTCCTCAGCAACCGGCAGATCACTGGTTCCCGCGCACAGCACGGCGATCGAACCGGTGCCCTCGTTCTCGCGGTCCCTTTGCGGAGTCTGGCGCAGCCCGACGATGCGGGCCACGGGATAGTATTGCGACTCCGGAACCAGCGCCTTGACGGCGGCAAATGCGGCCTCATCCGCGCGCGTTGCGAGCACGCCGCCGCCCATGGCGGCCATGCGAAAAAAGATTTCTCCTACCTGGGCTGCCGTCTTGCCGCCCGCGTAGATGACCTCCGGCAGGCCGGTTCGCAAACGGCGGTGATGGTCGATCTTGGCGAAGCCTGCTTCCTCGTAGGGCAGGTTGGCGAGACGCTCCATGGCCTCTTCAGGGCGGAGTTCTCCATCGCGCACACACTGCAGCATCGCGAGGATGGTATCCGCGGTCATGACGCCGCTCCGGAGGGCGCATCGGCGGGCTTCTGAGCGAGTTGATGCGCGCGCCACGCAGCCAGCGCCGCCTGCATGACCGTCTTCAGCGGCACATCGAAGGCTGCCGCCGCGCGACGGCAATCTTCAAACTCCGGCGCCACATTCCATTCCTCTCCCTGCCAGGAGCCAGTCTTGACATGAATCAGGCCAAAATCCGTTTGCACCAGCGTGGTCTCGCGGGCAAGAATGACGCGATTCTCCTCCCGTACGCGTATGCCTAGCGTGGTCGTTTCGCGAAATATCAGCTCCTGCAAATGGGCTGCATCGCCGGCCTTGCAAAGCACCGTCAGCAGCGTTCCCAACCGCCCCTTCTTCATCGTCACCGGGGAACTCATCACGTCGAGCGCGCCCCGCTCCAGCGCCAACTGCGCCGTGTGCGCCAGAACCTGCGGACTCAAATCGTCCAGAGCACACTCCAGCACCGTAACTTTGTCCTGGTGGAAGGGATGGGCTTGCGCAAGCTCGCCGATGCTCACCCGCACTACGTTGGGAAAGCGCTCCGGATTGCGCGTCCCTGCCCCGTAGCCGATCGCCTGCGTCCGCATCACCGGAACGGATTCAAACCGGCAATCCAGCGCTCGCAGCAAAGCGGCGCCGGTCGGCGTCACCAGTTCCGCCTGCACGTGGGCCGAATAGACGGGCAGATTCTTAAGCAATTCCGCGGTCGCCGGAGCCGGGACCGGAAAGCGTCCGTGGGCGCAGTTCACAAAGCCGCTACCGACATTGACCGGGGAGCAATACCACTCGTCCAGATGCAGAGCATCCACCGCGACCGCGCAGCAGGCAATGTCCACAATGGCATCGATCGCGCCCACTTCATGGAAGTGAACCTCTTCCGCCGGTATGCCATGGATGCGACCTTCCGCCTCCGCCAGCAAAGAAAAGGCAGTCAGGCTGAGGCCGCGGGCGCGCTCGGTAAGGTCCGCGCGCGTGAGGAGGCTGCGAATCTGGGGCAGGCTGCGGCCGTGCTCGTGGCGCCCGGCAGAATGCTCATGGTCATGCGCGTGATGATGGCCGTGATCGTGGGTATGAGCATCGCCATTGTGCGCCGCCTGGTGCTCGACCGGACCGGTTACGGCCGCAGTCTCATGGAGCTGGCCGTTGACCAGGACGTCAATCTTTGTCGATTGAATGCCGCTCCGGCTTACCCTGGTGACGCGCAACTCCGCCCCCAACGCCAGCGAAGCCGCGGCTTGCTGCAGCCGATCGAGGGGTGCGCCTGCGTCCACCAGCGCGCCCATCAACATGTCGCCGCTGATCCCGGCAAAACATTCCAGGTATGCAATCCGCATAAGCCTCACTCACGCGTGCCTGAGTTGACCCCCGGGCTGGCAAAGCCGGTCAGCACCTCGATGGGCAACACTTCATTCATGGACCCGGAACGGTATCCTTCGCAATCCAGAGAGACATAGCGGAATCCGGCCGCACGAACCACCGCGGCCATCGCCTTCATTCTCCCGACCTGCAAGATGGCGGCCATCTCTTCTTCCGCGATCTCGATGCGCGCGATCGAGCCGTGATGCCGGACGCGGAATCGCTTGAGCCCTAAGCCGCGAAGCGAGTCCTCTGCCTGCTCGATCATGCGCAGCGACTCCGGTGTGACGCGGCGGCCATACTCCATGCGCGAGGAGAGGCAGGCCGAAGCCGGCTTGTCCCAAACGCGCAGCTCCGCCCGCTGGGCCAGCGCACGGACATCCGCTTTGGTGAGTCTTGCCTCCGCCAAGGGGGCGGCCACCCGGTGCTGCGCCGCCGCTTTATGCCCGGGACGGAAATCCTTCCCGTCGTCCAGGTTCAATCCGTAGGCCAGGGAGCGAAAGCCGGTGCGCTCGAGCTCCTGCTCCAGCACGCTAAAGAGTTCGTCCTTGCAGTGGAAGCAACGATCGGGCCCATTCACGGCATACTGCTCCCGCTCCAACTCATGAGTTTCGATCGACCGCAAGGGGATTCCATGCTCCTGGGCAAAATCCTGCGCGTCGCTAAATTGCGAACGTGCCAGGCTGGCGGAGTCGGCGATGACCGCCAACATTTGCGGGCCAAGCACGACGTGGGCCGCGTAGGCCAGGTAAGCAGAATCCACTCCGCCGGAATAGGCAACAATGACGCTTTCCAGCGAACGCAGTCTCTCGTACAGGGCTTGTTCTTTGTCCTCCAGCCCCTGCCCGATTGCGAGGTTGGCTTCAGAGTCGAGGTTCATTATCGCGTACGCTCCCGAAAAGGTCTTACTGCCGCCCGGCTTTCTAGTGTCCTGAGTTAGAAGTTCGCACTATATATCCCAGAGAGCAGAGGTGGTGAAAATGACGGAAACCGCAGGTCCCTCCACTTCGCTACCGCTCCGGTCGGGATGACAAAGGGGAGGGCAACGCTTCCATGGAGAGCGGTTGCTGAACAGAAGCCATTTTCGTCCCCTTGGGTGGGCCCAAGGCCCATCCAACACTCCGGTCGGGATGACAAAATATCCGCCCATAGCAGCTCTATCCCAGCCATTGAGGATTCTGGTAGGTCCCATCGAACATATGCGACGTCTTATAGGCTTCAAACTTGCCTGCGGCCCCCACGCCCTGCGTCCTGGTCAGGAGCCCAGCCAACGCCGCGGAGCTCAGCGGGCGGAAGTTGCGCGCGGTATCCAACGCCTGCTCAAGAATCTTCATCGAGTCGCAACCGGTGATTACGGTCGTAGTCGGGAGATTCATGGCATATTGCAAGCACTCGACGGCGGTCACCGTGTTGCTGCCCAGGATCATGCCGTTGGCTATCGGCTTCATTCCCAGAATGCCCATGTTCAGCTTGGATGCAACCGGGACCACCTTGCCGGCAAAGCTGTCGAAATGGGCGTCCATTACATTCAACGGCATCTGCACCGTGTCGAAGGTGTAGTTGTGCTGGCGGGCGACCTCGATCATGTGCAAGTGAATCTCCGGGCTCTTGTGCCCGGTGAACCCGATAAACCGCACCTTGCCCTCTTTCCGCGCCTGCTCCAGATACTCCAGCGTCCCTCCGGGCGCGAAGATCCGCTCCGGATCGTTCATACGAATGACCTCATGAATCTGGATCAGGTCTAGATGATCGGTCTGCAGGCGGCTGAGCGACTGCTCCAGTTGCTGCCGGGCTGACGCCACTGTGCGGCCATCGATCTTGGTCATCAGGAACGCCTTCTGGCGATAGCCGTCGCGGAGCGCTTTGCCCATGCGGACTTCGCTCAGACCGGCGTTGTAGTCCCAGCAGTTATCCAGGAAATTGACCCCGGAATCGAGCGCCATGCGCACAATCCTGCTCGCTTCCTCATCCGATAACGAGGCCACGCCGATGTGATAGCCGCCCAGCCCGACCAATGAAGTCTTCTCGCCCGTCCGGCCGAGCGTCCGGCGAGGTATGCCGCCGGATGCGGGAGCCGCATAAACGGGCTGCTTGACCGCGCCGGCCAGAGCAGCAACGGCGGCGGATCTTAGAAAGTCACGGCGTTTCACGGTTATCCCCCTCTCATGAGACTTAAGGAAACGGGCCAGATGCGGTATTGTCGAGTTCCGAAGCCGGCACTGTTTCTTGAGCGTCGCATCCAAGTAAACTGGAAAGCGATGTCGTTTTTCGCTTTGAAGTCCCCGTTAACTCCCGGCGAGCGTGTTGAGCGCCGCCGGCTCATCTTTACCGACACGCTGGCCCTGGTCAGCCTGTTCGCAGTCACAGCGCTGTTGGCCGTGCTGACGAATTTTCTCTACCAATCTTACGCCTCCCATCAAACGGAGTTGGCCCAGCGGTGGCTGGCCCGGGGAGAGGAGGCTTTGCGGAACGGAAAGCCTCAGGCAGCGATTGACGCCCTCCGCTCCGCGCTGGCCTATGCCCCGAGTCAACGCAGCATAGAGATTGAACTTGCCGAAGCGCTCGCATCCGCCGGCCGCATTCAGGAAGCTACCGTTTACTTCAATGCCCTGTTGGAAGGCCAACAGGGGGACGGCTTAATCAATCTTCAACTTGCCCGGCTGGCAGCCCGGCAGGGGAACGAAAGCCAGGCCATCGAAGACTACCAGCGGGCGATTTACGGAAACTGGGAAGGGGATGGCTATGTGCGCCGGCGGACGGTACGCTTTGAGCTCATCAACTATCTCATTGGGCGTCATCTCATGGACCAGGCTCGCAGCGAGTTGCTCGTGGCCTCGGGGAATGCCCCCGGAGACGACATCACAGTTCAGTTGGACATCGCCCGCAGGATGGAGCAGGCGCAGGACCCCAGCGACGCATTCCACCTCTACACACAGATTCTTCACCATCACCCATCTCTCCTGGAGGCGCTTGAGGGTGCGGGGCGCACAGCGTTCCAGCTGGGGCGCTACCTGGAGGCCAAGCGATACCTTGGGCGCGCCATCGCTAGCCCTGCCGTCGACCAGGAGCCGGCACCGGTTCTGCAGCAAAGCCGCAACCAGCTTCACGACGCAACCCGGCTGCTGCAGTTCTATCCCTCTTCGCGGTTAAGCCCAAGTGACCGCAGCGCCCGCATTCTTACCGCCCGGAAGCTTGCCATGGCACGGCTGGCAGAATGTACGCGAGACAATGCACAAGCGTCGGCAAAGGATTCCACGCCGGCAAGCGCACCCGCAGCTGTGAGCCAGCAAAGCTCCAATCCGTTGAAGAGCCTGGCCTCCCGCTTCACCGGCAAGACAACCAAGCCGGCAACGAATCAGGCGCCGAGCCCTCCTCCTATCGATCCCCTGCAAACTCTAGCCGCACGCTGGCAGCAGCCCCCTTCGGTCAAACTGGCCGACCTGGAGAAAGATCCGGAGCTCGCTCAAACTCAGATTCAACTCATCTATGACACCGAGATCATCACGCAACAGGTCTGCGGAGCGCCTGCAGGGGACGATGCCCTGCTGTTGAGGATTGCGCAAGCGCCCAATAATGTGGAGGAAGAATGACCCCGGTGACGGAAACACCGGGCGTGGACCCGGTTGCGGTTGAGGAGGAAAAGCGTTACAAGCCCAACCCCGCGGATGTCCAGAAGTTGGCGCCCAACCGGGATGAGCGGCTCTTCCTGGTGCTTTCGATCTTTATCGGGGTCATCTCCGGCCTCCTGGTGGTCTGTTTCCGGGTTGCCATCAGCTGGATCCAGGTGCTCACGCTCGGGTCGTCGCCCCATCCGGGAGAGCTGCGGCTGTTGTTTGTTCCTGTGGCGGTTGGACTTTTCGTAGCGGCATTGGTGCAGCTTGTCTTCCCCGGGGCGCGCGGCAGCGGCATTAACCAGACCAAGGCCGCGCTTTACATCTACAACGGCTATATTTCCTTCAAAACGGTCATCGGCAAATTCATCACTTCGGCTCTTGCCATCGGTGGCGGTTTCTCCCTCGGGCCCGAAGATCCTTCGCTACAAATCGGAGCCGGCGTGGCCTCAATGATCAGCCGCCGCCTCAATCTCTCGCGGGAACGGCTGCGCATGTTTGCTCCCATTGGCGCCGCCGCAGGCCTGGCCGCCGCATTCAATGCGCCTATCTCGGCCATTCTTTTCGTGGTCGAAGAGGTGATCGGACGGTGGAGCGCAGCCGTTCTGGGCTCTATTGTGCTGGCCGCGATTTCCAGTGTCGTCGTCGCGCGTGAGTTCTGGGGCTCGGAGCCAATGTTTCGCATTCCCTCGATAACGCTCCGGGGGCCTCAAGAACTTCTTGCCTACGCCGTTCTGGGCATTGCCGGCGGCATCGCCTCGCTGATCTTCTCCAAGGCGCTCGGCTACCTCCGGCCCCGGCTGCGCCAGCTTCCCCGCTGGACCTGGTATTGCCAGCCGCCGCTCGCCGGTCTCATGGTTGGCGCGATCGCTTATTTTGGCGCTCCCCAGGTGATGGGGCCTGGATATGACGTCATCGATCAGGCAATGCACGGTCAGTTCACCTGGAAGTTTCTTCTCGCCCTCGTCCTGCTCAAGATTGTGGCGACCACGGTCTCGTTCGCCAGCGGCACGCCGGGCGGCATGTTTGCTCCTACGCTCTTTATTGGAGCTATGCTGGGCGCTTCGATCGGAACTTTCGAGAAGGTCTTCTTTCCCCACTTCCAGATCTCGGTCGGTTCTTACGCCCTGGTGGGGATGGGGGTTCTGTTTGCCGCCTTCCTTCGCGTGCCTTTGACCTCGGTCTTCATGGTTCTCGAAGTCAGCGGCAACTACTCGATTGTGCTCCCAGTCATTCTGGCCAACACCATTGCTTACCTGGTCTCCCGCAGTCTGCAGCCGTCTCCCATCTTTGAAACTTTCACCCACCAGGATGGCCTCGACCTGCCTTCCATGGAAGAACAGCGCGAGGAGTTAATTCTCCATCTGGAGGATGCTCTGCGCCCGGTGACGATCCCTGTTTTCTCCGGTAGCGAAACGCTGCGCGAAGTTTCCAACCAACTTGCAGTCGCTGACGCACGGGTAATGCTGATCAAGCTTCGCGACGGTTCGTGGTACGCGATGGATCGAAACGAATACACCACGACTGCAGCAACGCAAACCCCGGAGACCCCTCTCGAACGCGCGCTGAAACCCGATCGGACGCCGCTCCTTTTCCCGGACCTCCCGCTGGATAATGCGATTCCATACCTGGCACGGTGGCCCGTTCTGCCCATCCAGAATCGGGCCAGCAAGGGGACCCTCGAGGGCATTGTGTCTCTCGAAGACGTGCTGAAGCGGTACCAGCAGCAGTGATGTTGTTCTATGAAGGTTCGTTGCAACGTGAAGCGGAAACTGCAGGTCCCTCCACTGCGCTACCCCGGATTTTCTGTAGAGTTTGGTGGCGTTGGCGAACTTCATGCGGCTTTCTTTAGGGAAAGCCGCACACCAGGTCATTGTCAGTGCCGCGTTGTAGAAAATCCGGGTACGCTCCGGTCGGGATGACAAAGGGGAGGGCGACGCTTCCATGGAGAGCGGTTGCTGAACAGAAGCCATTTTCATCCCCTTGGGTGGGCCGCAGGCCCATTGACCACTGCGGTCGGGATGACAAAGGTTAGATTGGTTAAACAGTTTACGGTTGGTGATGCGATTAGGGTGATGAATCCTTGGGTGCCCCATCCTATCCGCGTCACCAATGCATTGGTCATTCGGTCCGCATGACAAACTATAAGGTCCAAAACGAATTTACGATTTGTCATCCCGACCGGAGCGTACCCGGATTTTCTACAACGCGGCATTGACAATGACCTCGTGTGCGGCTTTCCCTAAAGAAAGCCGCATGAAGTTCGCCAACGCCACCAAACTCTACAGAAAATCCGGGGTAGCGCAGTGGAGGGATCTGCGGTTTCTTTTCAGCCCGAGCGAATTCTTAGCACAGCATCCGGTGATCAGCATTGCGCTGCTCACGCCCGCGGTGCTTCTGGTGCATGGCTACCATCCGCTGGCCGATGACGGCGCCGTCTACGTGACCGGCGTAAAGAAACTGGTTAATCAAAGCCTTTACCAAACGGATGCCGTTTTCGCCTCATCGCCTACGCATCTCTCGATCTTTGCCCACGTTCTTGCCGCGCTGCTTCAGTGGTCGCACCTTCCGTTGCCATGGCTGCTGCTGATCTTTCACGTAGCTTCCATCTTTCTCTTTCTTCTCGGCTCGTGGACGCTGGCAGCGCGGATTTTTCCCTCTCCTTCCGCACGCTGGGGAGCAGTGTTGCTGGCTGCGTGCTGCTTCACTCTGCCGGTCGCAGGCACATCCCTCTCCGTCATGGATCCGTACGTCACGGCGCGCTCCTTTTCCACCCCGCTCAGTCTTTTTGGGCTCGCCGCCGTTCTCGATAAGAAATGGATGGAGGCTGCCCTATGGCTCGCTTTGGCCGCGCTGCTTCATCCCTTAATGGCAGGCTATGCGGCGATCGCCATGCTCACTCTAGCGCTTGTCGACCGCACCGCGTGGCGGTCCCTGGGCCTGCTTTACGGGCTTGGACTTACACTTTGCGCGGCCATTTTCATGGCCACGCGTCATGATGACCCCAGCCTTGCTTATAGCCGCGCGGCCCTCAGCCGTTCGTATTTCTTTCTCTCCACCTGGCGATGGTATGAGTATCCGGGTCTGCTGATGCCATTGCTCCTGCTGGGAATTGCCTGCGGGCGAGCGCCGTGGCGGGCACGCAGACTGTCGATCGCCGCCACGCTGATGGGCAGTTGTGCGCTGCTCACGTCCCTCTGTTTTGTGCATCGCAGCGGAAGCCTGATGCTGGCTCGATTGCAGGTGCTGCGCACCTTCCAATTCGTTTACATCGCAGGCATACTGCTGGCCGGCGGGATGTTGGGAAGATGGGCGCAACAGCGCAGGCGCGCGATCGCCGTGCTCTATCTCTCGATCCTCGTCGCCCTGTTTGCCGGCCAGAGACTGGCGTATTCATCCTCCAGCCACGTGGAATGGCCTGGACTGTCACCCCACAATCGTTGGCAGCAGGCTTTCCTCTGGATTCGGTCCAACACCCAGGAAGATGCCATCTTTGCCCTGGATAACGACTACATCGAAGGCGCCGGAGAGGATGCGCAGGGCTTTCGCCCGACGGCGGAAAGAAGTGCCGTGGCCGACTGGTTCAAAGACGGCGGCATCGCCAGCAACTTCCCCCAGGCTGCAGCGCCCTGGTGGCGTGGGTCGCAGGCCACGGAGAAGCTCAACGGCGCCACCGATGCCGAGCGGTTAGCCAGGCTGCAGCCCCTCAGCGTCACCTGGATCGTTCTGCCTGTGCAGGCAAGGACCGGCTTTCCCTGTCCGTTTACGAACGCGAGCGTGCGCGTCTGCCAGCTACAGCCATGAGTTAACCTTCTCTGTAGGGAGGGGGACGTACATGTTGACGCTGTACCAGAGAGTGATCTTCGGTTACGTGCTGCTTCTCGCCCTCCTGGTGGCTGTCGGGCTGCACGGCTCGCTCTCGCTTCACCGGGCCGCCGCACTCGATCGCCAGACGGCACTCCCAGCTGCGTTCGCCATGCAAATCCGCTCCAGGCTCGCCCACCGGGCCACCATCATCACCACCGTCTGCGCGGTGAGCGGCGTTCTGCTCTCGATCGGCTTTCTTATCTCCATCATCCGGCCGATCCGCCGCACTGCGGCCGCCGCGCGCCGCATCGGTCAAGGCGAATTGCAACAGCGCATCGAGTGGCGAACCCGGGATGACCTGGGCACGATTGCCACCGAACTCAATCGCATGACGGTGCGGCTTCGCGACCTGCGCGACACCGAATATGGCCGCAAGCAGATGGACCAGCAGCTTTCCGACGCCGTGGTACAGTCCATCTTCGAGCCGGTGATCGTTACCGACGCCAAAGGACAGGTGCTTAAGCTCAACCAGGCGGCCAGCGAAGTGCTGGGCGAAGCCGCCGGAGATCGCATGGCCCTGACCAACACGCCGGGAGGAGAGAGGATCCTGCGCGCCGTGCGGGATGCCGTCTCCATGCGGCAGTCCGTCGCCAGCGAGGACGAAGCCGCCATGCTGCCCATGAAGCTCGGCGAGGGACAACGCAGTTACCGCCTGCGCACGACGCCTATGCGAGACCTGGAGGGCAAGCTGCTGGGAGCCGTGAGCGTGCTGGAAGACATTACCGAGATGCAGGATATCGATCGCTTCAAGACCCGCTTCCTCACCATTGCGTCGCAAAAGCTTCGCCAGCCCCTGGAGCGGCTTCGGCTGAGCTTGTACACGCTCACCCAGGGCTTCGCTGGTGAACTGCGGCCCCTGCAAGCGGATGTGATTCATGGAGCCGAGGAGGAAGCGGAGCGCCTGAACGATCTTATGTCCGACCTGATCGAGGTCTCCGAACTCGATACGGGACGACGCGAGATTCGCATGGATCGATTCCGTCCCATCGATATTCTTCGCGATGCCTGCTCCCGGGCGCGCGAGGAGACCCGGGCCAAGAACATCGATGTGCAGATCGAGGCGTTTCCCGACCTCTCTCACGTGAATGGAGATCGCCGGGCTCTGCGTAGCGTCATGGACAATCTGATGAGCAATGCGGTGCGCTACACGCCCGAGAACGGGACCATCCTGCTCCAGGCCAAGGAGCAGAAAGACAAGGTGCAATTCTTCGTGAAGGACTCGGGCCGGGGCATCGAAGCTGAGCGGCTGCCCAATATTTTCGGCCGCTTCAACGCGGCCCACGACCAGGGCACCGGCCTGGGCCTCGCGCTGGTGGTTCGACTGGTCGAGTTGCTCGGCGGCCAGGTTTCCGTGGAGAGCCGGCTGGGCCACGGAGCAACCTTCAGCTTCACCCTCCCCGTCGCCACCGCCGTTGGCACCCGCCACCCCATTGAAATCGGCTGAGCATTTCTTCTGGAATGCTTTAATTATCGCAAGGGATAATGACAGACCTCTCGACCGACATCACACCTGCTGCGCCTGAGTTGGCGAAGCTGCGTATCTACATTGGCGCCGCGCCCGGCGTTGGCAAGACCTACCAGATGCTCGAAGACGCTCACCTGATGAAGAAGCAGGGCATCGACGTCGTGATCGGCCTGATCGAATCCCACGGGCGTAAGGACACGCAGGACATGGTAGGGGATCTTGAAATGATCCCCCGGCGCGTCATTCCTTACCGCTCCGTGATGCTGGAGGAAATGGATCTCGATGCCATCCTTGCCCGCCATCCTCACACCTGCCTGGTAGACGAGCTGGCGCACACCAACGTGCCTGGATCGAGAAACCGCAAGCGATATGAGGACGTGCTGGAATTGCTCGACGCCGGCATCAATGTGATGACCGCCGTCAATGTACAGCACCTGGAAACGCTCAACGACTCCGTATCCCGCTCCGCCGATACCCAGATCCGCGAAACTATCCCCGACAGTTTGCTCAAGCGGGCCGACGAAGTGGTGAACGTGGACGTGACCGTAGAGGAACTTCGCTCACGGCTCAAGCAGGGCAAGATCTACGCCGCAGACAAGGTCGAGCAGTCGCTGGCCAACTTTTTCCGCAAGGGCAACCTCAGTATGCTGCGGGAGCTTGCGCTGCGCACTACGGCGGAAGAGGTCGGCTCCCGCGCGGCGGAGTACCGCAGAAGCCAGGGCCTGGAACAAGCTCCCATGCCGGAGAAGGTCATGGTCTGCCTCTCGCCGCGCCCGGGATCGGAACGCCTCTTGCGCGTGGGTGCACGCATCGCCGGACGCCTGGCCACCAACTGGTATGCGGTGCGTGTCGAATCGCCGGACGAAGATGCGCGGCATGGAGATCCGGAAGAGTATCAACGCATGGAAGAATA
>Ga0182015_10005655_pt1 | contig 12886 bp, 19 predicted proteins | sample 712P3MmetaG_FD_120478 | JGI IMG/M metagenome (GOLD analysis project Ga0182015, IMG submission 120478) | Permafrost microbial communities from Stordalen Mire, Sweden - 712P3M metaG | ecosystem: Environmental > Terrestrial > Soil > Wetlands > Permafrost | place: Sweden: Stordalen | collected...
CTAAGGCGGTATGAATTGACGATGGACTCGTGCTGCTGCCCGTTGAAAGTTTTCAAATTGCCGAGGTAAGAGGATTGAGACAGTACAGAAACCCGCAATCTCAAGAGGAGGGTAACCGAATCGGATTACCCAAGCTATCTCGGCAAACCATTGGAACTCACCTATAGTTAGTTACATGTCAGCAGCTTTCTTGCAGCCACGCCAGATTTTTATCCTTTTAGCGATGGTGTGCGCGGTTTGCGGCTTCAGCGCTGCTCAGGATGCCCCGAGCGGTCGCAACGTTGTGCGGAGGGTAACGCCGCAATATCCCGAAATCGCACGTAGCATGAGGCTGCAGGGAAATGTAAAAGTCGAAGTGGTTGTGAGTTCAACTGGAGCCGTGAAGTCAGTGGACGTCAAAGGTGGCAACCCGCTGCTGGCTGAATCCGCTAAGAGGGCCATCCTGCAATGGACGTGGGACCCAGCTCGCCGAGAAACTCACGAACTTGTCGAAGTGAAGTTCAACCCCGAATAATTCTTCCAACAAGCCTTCCGCTGCGTTTGAGCTAAGACTTTTCCTCTGGAATAAGTCCTCGTCGGTCTGTTGCAAAAATCGGATCACCATTCAGCGAATCGGTCTTCACTTTGCTTGCCTCGCCTTCGGCATGGTTCGTGCGTGGAGTACAACACGAAATCTTGTAAGTACCGGCCATACCCGGAGCAAACGTACTTCAACATTTCAAGCTCCACATGCTTGATGGATGAACCGGACGTTTTCACCCGATTTCCTGCAGACGCGATGACCACCTCTCGATTGCCGATTAGCTGCGTGATGACGGCACCGATAGCGTAGTCACCTCGGTCCCGTGCCCGTTTTGCTTCCGCAATCGCAAGCTGCATGAACTTCTTCTTGGGTTTGTAGGTGGCAGGAATCATGTTCTTACTATTCCATGTTTCTTGCAGAGTGTGGGCGGGGGTCGAAGATTGGGCTCTGCCTAAAGATAAGGAGATTGGGCAAATGAGTGTTGGACTTCCGTTACTCCCTTACACAGACGCCAACTGCTATCTTTATCCGGATGGTCACTGGAATGTCACGGGTGAATAATTCCGCCTCCATCGAGCGCCGATGGCCGCGCCTTAAGCTCGATGTACCAGTACGTGTTGTCATTCACGAATCCCAGAAAACTGTCATACGAGATGGCCGGGGCCGCGAATTGAGCGAAGGTGGAATGTGCTTCTCGGCAGGAGTGGAATTAAGGGTTGGTGACCCGGTTGAGGTTGAATTCACCCCTGCTTATTCAGGTCACCCGATCCGGGTTCGAGCGATAGCCCGAAACCGCAATGGCTACAGTTACGGGGTCGAGTTCGTAGCCTCTAGCGATCACGAGCGGAACGAGCTTGTGTCTTTGCGCGATACCTTAATGACAATGTCTTATTCTTAGTTCGCGTCTTTGTTGCTATCAACGTCCAAACGACGGAAATCTGCGTGACTAGTCGCCGAATACCGTACTTTTGGGCTTCGCAAGCGACCCTAGAGACGACCGGATTAGCTTTTTCCTCGCCCGCCGAGCATTAATCCGGCTCCGACAACAATTAGCACGATACTTACGGCAAGGGGTACGCGATCTTCAGAATGTGTAGTGACGCCCATGTGCACATCTCCCGCGCTGACACCGTGATGTTCAGAATGCGGGACAGGAACAAAGAACGAGATGATCCCCAAAATCAAGACAATGATTCCAACTGTGAACAAGGGTTTCATAAATCTCCTTAAGCGATGTGCATTTATCCATCGTACTGGCGGCGATCAGATGCCGGAGGGCTTGAATGGTTGCCTTTGCCGAACAGCGAACCGTTGTGAGAATGACTACTCAGGCATGGGCCATGTGAAAGAATGCGAATATTGGGCTCGCGATCTTAGATTGCGCTGGGAGCTATGGTTAATGTGCCACGCAGTCGTAAATCTTGCGGAGCTGAAGCGTGCATGCAAACGCTTGCTGTCCCGGATGTCAGACGAATGCGCCTCAGGCAATGAATGGGTGATTTTCATCGCTGAGCATGACACCTCATGTATTCAAATCCCTGATGCCTGCGAAATAATTTCAGTGACGGTTCTGCCGAGAGGCCGCGAATCAGTGCCGTATGCATTGATGTGGAATATGGCTCAAACGCTGAGATTTCGGAAGAATAAGGTTGAGGATGTAGTCTCGGAAAACGATTCGCCCGTCTCATCACAGGTGAAAGTGGAACCCACTGTGCTTAGACGGGCGTTCGCTGCTGCCAAGGACAGGAACATCCTTATGCTGCTTTGGTATCCCGAAACGCCTTCACCCGATCATGCGATTGCTGGATATGCGTTTGTTGTTTGACAAGAATCTGGCGGATGGTCCCACTGATAACATTCTCCTTTAGCGCTTTCTGATACGCTTCCTTGGCAGCATCTTCGCCTTGTTCAGCCGTCTCAAGAAGCGTGTGATCCCCCCCGCCCAACTTGCCTTTCAATTCGCCCCAGAAGCGGTGCATGGCACCGGCGGCTGTCCCTGCTTCGTCATTCTTGAGTAAGGCAACAGATTCCAACTCAGCGGCGTATTCCGCCCGCGTCTGCGACTCTTTCACAAAGAAAGCTTTTACTTGCGGGTCTTTAATATGCTCTGCCAAGTCCGCGAATCCTCGGTGCCCATCGTGAAGAACTTCCACCAGATCCTTCATAACATCTTTTTCCTCAGCCATACGAATAGCCTCCATCGTTTTAGACTGCCGCGAAGCTGATACGGTTGCTTTGAGCAATCTGCACCAAAAACATCGGATAAGGAAAACTTACAACTGAATTTCCGAGGTTTTTTAGTGGCTCCGATTATCAGCCACATGGGTGGAATGAATCATGAGTTCGATTGAAGAAGCCGCTATCCCGGCTTCCCGCGTACTGACATTTTTAGTTCGAGGATTCTAAGCATTCCTCCCATTCACAGAATTTTCCAACAACCACATCGATCTGTGTGGTTTTAAAAGTCCAGCGAGTCAGATAAGAACCTGTGTCTTGCGGCCGCAGCGGCGTTAACTGGCGGTCACCCCGCATGCATAAGACTGTTTTTCACTAGTCCGAGAATCTAGATCAACACTTCCATGCTGGGATGAGGCGTCTGGCAATGAGGGAGCCGGGAACGGAGCCACCGACTCTGCTCCGTGCCGTACTTCATAAGCGCTGCGCAGTGCCTGGGCCCGACGACATCGCTCTTCAGCGATTTGTGCGTAATTCTCGTAGAGGTCAATTCCGATGAAATTCCGTCCTAACTTCAGGGCTACTTCTCCAGCGGAACCGCTGCCGCAGAATGGATCAAGCACGACGCCTCGCCGCAAAGTCGGGAGATCGGGGTACCATCCAAGTGTTGTTGGCTTGCGAGGAATGTACGAGCGGCCTATGTCTTGGCGGCCTGACCTGGAATGGATCTCCTCTTCAGGCTTAGTGTATTTCCCGATGCCTCTGGTGGTCGGTCTGGCTTCTTCATATGGCACCATCACGATCTTTCTACATTTGGGCCCTTCGCCAGTTATTTCCAGCGGGCATGTCATCGCCACCGGGCGTTCGAGCAACGCAGTCGGGAAGACTGCGTAGTGACTCTCTGTGCTTTTCCCTGGCGAAACATTCCAAACATTGCCGAGATTCCTTCCTTCCGTCGATGTGTGACACGACATCAAATCCTGAGGTAGGTACCTAATATCTAGGACATTTAATCGTGGGATGCGAACGGCCGATGTATCTGACCATGCTGTCTTTGGGTCAAGGACGAATCGATAGAAGGCTTCATGGCCGTTGCCATTTAATCTGCGGGCGGCCGGTTCAATCATGGAATGTCCTATACTTTCACCGTTAACCTTCACTGATTCTTTCGCCCAAATTACTTCGTCAATGAGATAGAAGCGTGCATTCCGCATGGCCAGGCAAAACTGTTGCGGAATCTGCAGCAACTCGCCATATTTGCCTCGTTTGTTACCGATGTTTACCCACAGGCTGCCCCAAGATTCCAAGGGGACGGCTTTGAACACGGATACGAGATTAGCGATGTATTCAGCCACCGATGACTCTTTCCCTAATTCAGTACTACTTGACCCATAGGTGCGTTGCCGGTAGTAAGGCGGCGAGGTAACAATACAATCCACTTTCGTTTCCAGCTTCTTCAATACATCTATAGCGTTGCCTTGCAGGATTGAAAAAGGTCCGCATGAAAATAGGTTTGTCATGCGGGCTAATACTGAAAAGAGCCAAAAGCCCAGGAAATTATTCCAGCTATTTGTAATTTTGTTTTTTGAGTCGCTTTATCCTGAGGCCCAGGGCAGATCGCAGTATTAGCCTGGGTGACGACAAAATCGGTTGTTCCCTATTTCCACACTGCAGAAGCACTCGAATCACGGACGGAGCCCGAATCTGCTTACAAAGCCCTTTACTCTGTCCTCCCTTTTAATAAGAAACCCTGGCTGCTCCTTGATGAACTGATCGCGTTTTATTGCGATATTGCGGAACCTCGAATCTTGGATGCAACGGTTAATCGAGGCCGCATTTGGGGGCGAGGTAAGTCTCGCTTCAAGTATGTCGGTATGGACATCGATCCGCTCGTAGAGCCCGATATAGTAGGAGACAATACGGCTATGCCGTTCGCAAACGATTCATGGGACATTATTGTTTATGATCCACCGCACACTGGGGAACAAGGAAAATCGAGGTTCGCCCCAGTCTACGGCACTGGCGTAGCCGTGGCAGCCAATGGCGGGCTGGCTCATACTTACCCCCCATTCTTGCGCGAGGCCGCACGTGTGTTACGGCCCGACGGCCTCCTTTTGGCGAAGCTCGCAGATGTGACCCACAGAAACAAATTTCATTTCGCTACAGCGGAATTTTATCTCGCCGCGAAATCGGGTGGATTCGAACTCCAAGGTAATCACGTCTTGCCGCGCACCAACGTTATTATCGATCCGAAATGGAAAAAGGCCCATCATCCGCGGCAAAATCACTCCACATGGATGGTTTTCAAGAAAAAGTGAAACTCTGATAGGGCTGGGCCGGTCGCTAACCTCTATATGCCGCAGTTTGTCTCGGGTTTGTTTTAAAAAACATTAACCCTCGCCATGCTCCACTTACAGGATGGGCAACTTAGGGCATCGTCCGGAAAATCATCATCTGGCACCATCTCTGCCTCACAGTTCTTGCAGTGGGGGGATGGCGGAACGGCGGGCTGGAGCAAGGTGGTCGCCGTTAGGGTTGATTTCCCTTGCGCCACTCTGCTCTCTACGCTTTTCTGAGATGCAGCCTCCGTGAGCCCGCCTTGCTTTGCTCCTACAAATGTAGCCATGGGCTTCCAACCATCGGTGAACAGGGATTCATAAGGGGCATCATCAACGCCCAGTTCCTCCTCTTGGCGGGCTTTATCCATACGAGCCTCCAAGTCTCTATCCATGAAATCTTCCATGCCTTCACAGACATGGTTCTTATCTCTTGACCGCGGCTCCCCGCACTTGGGACAGGTTTTGATTTTCGGTTTCGGGTTCTGGGTTTTAAGGTTTTGGGTAATCTCACCGCTCTTAGGAGGCGTGTTTGCCATAGCCGACCGAAGGTCGGTTGCCCCCGCAGTAGAGGTAGCACCAGACAGCGAATGAGATAAAGACAAAGACCTAGAACCAGAACCTTGTATGACATCTTGACACCCCCCTCTATTTGTCACCCCATGACAATTTGTCACCCCTTCTGTCAACTCAAGGAGTTTCTGCACATTTATGCAATAAACTGGAGTCCAACAGTCCGGCTGCCATTTCTTGGTCTCTCCTGTGGCTCGCATCAGTTCGGCCTTGACCAAGCCCTGAGTTCTTCGCAGGATGGTGCGCTCATCTAGGCCTACGAACTGAGCCACCGTGCTTTTAGAGCAGTACACAGTGTCATTTCCTTCTTCCAACTGCGCAGCCCAGCCCATCAAAATAAGTTTGTCCGCACCCTTGATGGCGCGACATTTCCAAATTAATTCGACGAGTTGAGTCATCGTTTACCCCCGTCCTTCTCGGCTTCCTCGCGGGCGATCTGGATGGCCAACGCCGTCTGACGTTCCTTCGGGGTGGCATTGTGCCAGGCATCGGAATCCCAATTCGGCGAGCTGGGGTCGGTCAAATCCTTCCGCATTCTGCGAGACGTGAGCGGCCGCTGCGCGGGTTCTTCCTTCTCCAGGATGTACCATGCGGTGGCGCAGATGTAGTCCTTAGCATTCTGTGTATTAACTTGAAATGTGGGTTCCTTGCATAAGAGAACCAGCTTTTCTTTCTTTGCAATCTCCGCCGCGTAAGCTTCTATCCCTGTAACCAAATGGTCGAGGCTGAATCTGCGGACAAGATTCTTGAGATCAAAATCTGGCGGTGGTGGGCAAGTGAGGGCCGATTCCCAAAATGCTTTAAGGGCAGCAGCCTCTTCCTCGGTTTTCTTGATGCGAGCGTATAAGTCCGACGGTTTCACGGCCTAGAAAGCCATGAACCATGTCCTTGCGGTTGCTGCTCGGATTTTTGACATCTGGTTTCCTTTGTTTTTTTATTTTGTTCTTTCGCTTTGGGTAAAGCGCCTTTCGGGAAAAAGAACGGGGTGGTGAAAGGAAACCACCCCAAAGAATCGTTTGGGAACGACCCTACCCAATTAAGCATCTGGTAGCAGCCAGAATCGTGCGGCACCTGCAAGTGGCCCACACCTTTTAATACTGGCGGCCTCTCGGTTTCCGGAAATATTTATCCACTAAGAAGGAAATTGAATTCGTTTTTCTACGTTCATTAGCGTTCGGTGATCGCAAAGATTCGCCGCTAATGTTGTTTTGGCAACGTAGTTCGCCAGTGAATTAAGAATCTAACTTCGCCTCCCTTCTTATAGGGGACACACGCATGGATTATCAGGAGATCAAACGGGCCTCGGCTGAGGTCGTTAGCGTTTACGTGAAACGGAAGATGAATACCTCGATGGCGCATGCCGCAATTCGCGATGTGATTGTCCAGAATCCTCGAATGAATTATCAGCAGATCGCCGACGTTCTCAAATGTTCTCGGTGGCTGGTTTATAGCGTTGCGGTCGAGTTCAACGTGAACCGGTCACGACGGCGGCCAAGCACGACTGTGCACGAATCTTCTAATTGCCAGATTTGAGTTGAAAGGAGATAAACGTGGAGAAAAATCCAGCACTGACGCTCTTTCGTGTCCTTCGCCACGAGGCCACGAATATGCCGCTGACCGATACTGAAGTGCGCAAGAAAACAGGATTCAACCAGATCGAACTCGATATTGCTGCCGAGGAACTTGAGGCCGAGGGCATGCTCGTCATCCAGCGAAGTTACCTCCTTGTCGAAGATTAATTCTTCGGTCCGGACAGTCCCCAATGTGCGACACTTGGATCGACGGATGAAATAACCTGGCAAATCTATCTTTGAGGAACAGTATCGGGTCGTGTCGGTCGGAATCGACCACCTCTCGATTCGCGGAGTCCGCACCGGGAAGATTCTCACCATTGTCAACCCACAGCCCGGACCTCCAATTCGGATCGAAGACTATCCGACAGGGAAACTAATCGCGCTCAGTGCTCCGTCCGTTAGTCCTCATAATTAAAAGTTTGAATAAGATGGAATTCAACTCATCTCGCCGTTAATCAGTTCAGGCAGCGCGGTCCTGCTTTTCCAATCAGAGTAGGAATAGTTATGTGTTTTTTCTCCAGGTCACTTGCGCAGCTTAATCCCTTCCCCGGGGCTCGTGGTTACAAATAAGACCACGCGCCAACTGATGGCGCTTACGGATAATTGCGAGCCTGAATACTAAAAATCGCGGCACGAATGCAAGCATCGAGTCATGGATGCTTTGCGAAACATTAGAAGTTCTTCCAGATGCACTCGACTGCTTTGGGGCGCTTGCCAGCATGATCTTTCGAATCGCTCATGGTTTTCGGGACTTCAATTCTCATAGGCTCGCCAAACTTGCGAGTAAGCGGTTCATAAATCTCGTGCTCATACTCCGACAGGACCCACCGGAAAGGAGCGCCCAAAAGAATTCCCACCATCTCTTTGTGGTTGAGCGTTTCGGAATATGCTCCCGTTTTGCGACCATAATTGATATAGGGCGGGTCAAGGAACACTACGTCTCCCGATCTACATTCTGCTAGGACCTCTCGGTAATCCAACCATGTAATCCGAGGTTGCGTACGCAGCATAATTTCGCTGGCCGTAGGTTGTGCGACTCACGCCGCCGCCGACTTCGCCGCGAACCCCTGCCTTACCAAAGCGGTTTCCCGAACGGACCAGGAAAGGCTCAAGCACCATGGCCCGGCTAGTAAGTGTTTCGCGAGCCCATTTGCGAAGCTCAGGGCGCTGGTTCCACAGCTGTTTCAAAACCCGCTTGCGTACGGGGTTGTAGCGAAGGTGGCGTTCGACGAACGCCTCCATCGTAAAATTCTTCATCACGTCATGCGTGACCCGACCATTGCGGGGCGGTACGGTGCCATTTCCAAGACTGTTCATCGCTCCGTAGGCACACAAACTGAGCAAGAAAGGGTAGGTCTGTGGATCGTTCAACCAGAAACTGCCATACCGAAGCATCTGGGCCACTCGAAAAAATACATTAGCCCTTCCAGCAAACGCTTCAATATAACGCTCACCTGTGGGCGGAAGTATCTGGACGATGTGCTTCGCCAGCTTCGCCTTTCCCCCCGGGTATGAAAACTGCGGAACTGTGCTGCGAAGACTCATGGTATAGCTCCTATCGAAAGATTTGCTCGGCCTTACTAAACGCTTTCACTGCTAGATCAGCAAGTCATCAGCCCGCCAATACTCCACTGGTTCATCCATGTCGTCTGTCAGATCGCTAATAATAAACACCCCATCGACCACTTCTGCGAACACGACGGACATCTCGTCCGCCATGGCGACTTCTATGTTTTCGTCTACACTTGCCAGCGCTTTCTTTAATTCCTTGACCTTCATAATTTTCCTTTTTTGATTGCTTACAAATAGGAGCCGCTCTCCTCGGCCCCACATGTTTTTAGGTGGCTAAAGCGCAGAACGCCCAGTCTAAACATTCCCCAAACAAGCCCCTGTGGCCGTTGCCAAAATTTACGATCTGGATTGAATCCGCAATGTGGATCATTTCCCGCAGTTCGGTCGAACTGGTAATTGTCCCTTCATTTTCAATTTCAGGTAAACTCGGCATTATTCGTGCCCTGTTACCAGGATACTTTTGAACGAAATACATTCCGCTGAGATAGAACGGGTTTCCTTCGCAGACTGTGTAGTTATTTGATGCCATAAAACTTTCTCCAATTCAGGTTAGGGGGCAGACGGGTCTCTCGCCATGGAGATGGGTTCGCTCAACTCTGCCACAGTTAGTTGTTTATGCAGCCAACTCCGTGCGATGTTTTGTTCCGCACATTTCAGCGTCAGTTTAGAAACACGATTTTCTAAGCTGGAAATTTCTTCCTTTAATTTTTCGTTTAATTTTTCGAGGTCTACGATTGTCCGATCCTTCTTTCCCAGTTTCGAAGTCTCGGTTTGCTGCGTCTCCACATCGACCGCTTCGTCCCCCCCATGGCGGAGTTCCTCTACGGCGTCCTCATTATTAATAGGCTGCTATTCGCCATCGATAAGTTTCGCAACCCAGCGATAGGAGCAGCCGTAATAGACTTTGCAATATTCCGCCCATGTCATTTCCTGACCGTCAATGACCGTCTTGCGCTGGCTGCCACGGAGCCCGCAGAGTTTTTGCTTCATCGACATCACGATTGGTTTATAGGTCTCGAAATAATTCGAAAATTTCATGACCATCATGCCGACTTGCTTCGACCAACGATGAACCAGCGCTATATCGGCGCTGCCCGCAATCGTCATGACCATATCGCTCGTGAGTTGGCTCAGCGGGATTGCTTCATATGAATAAAGTTCAGATGAGGCGACTTCCATCGCCTCGGCATTCGTACCCAGCGTTACATCTTCATCTTCTATATCTACTGTTGCCATAAGTTGTTTCAGACTCCACTCCTTGTTTTGTTTGCGTACTTGGCTTAATACTGGGCAGCGACCGGACTCAAAAATTCAAATTCCTGTGGAAGTCTGTGGAAATCTTCTGGGCGCGAAAAAATGTGCCGGTTGGAGAATTGACATGAAAGGAAGAAAAAATAAAAGGGCGCTGGGTGCGCCCCTATGCTGCCAACTCCCCCTCGATTTCCTTGAGCAAGGAAGGAGCGATGCGAATAATTGCATACTTTCGCTTTCTCCGACTGCCACCGCTGCCTAAGTCCATAAATCCGCTTTTGCCTCGGTATTGTTCGAGGATGCGACCGGCCTTATCATCACTACATCCCCACCTGAGTGCCACTTTGCTTACGCTAAAATACTGAATTTCGTTTTCCATTCCGGCTAATACTGGAAGTTCCGCAGAATCCGCAGAAATAAAAAAGGGGCGCTAAATTTTGCGTCCCCAACTCTTTCAAATTGTCGAACCTATTGTACGCTCTGGATAATTTGATTCCCACTGGCATCCAAGCCTTGCTGCATCCATACTTGGCTTTGAAGGGCATCCAACCGATCCATGCCGTCTTTTACATCGTGCTTGTAAGTTTTCCGAATCACCGCTTCCGAGGTTCCAACCATATCGCTGACATCGGCCGGGGCAATTCCCATGGACAATTGCTCTGAAATAAAAAAGTGTCGGAACTTGTGGGATGTCATCCGCACCCCACCAGCCTCAAATAATTGCCGCAATCTTTTCTGCCAATTTTGCACCAGACTTTCAGGGTCCGTAATCCCGTTCCAAAACATGTACTCCCCCGGCAAGGCTGCCAATGCATTCGCTAGCCACTGGGGAATTCTCACTCGATAACGCTCATTGGTTTTTTGACGATTCCCCTGAATTACGCAGCCTGTCAGTTTTATCTTCGACAAGATGGAGGTGTCGTGAATTGCCATGCCCGTGTAGCGCTGGGTCAGGACGAAAAGTTTGTCCAGCCCCTCGGCCATATCAATCACCCGTTGGATTTCCTGCTTGGTCGGCACAACTACTTCTGGTTTCCTGAAAGTGATCTTCCGCCTCGCCAGCGGATTGCGATCAACCAACTGTTCCTCGGTGACCCAGCGGAAAAATGCCTTAATCATTGACCAATGAATTTTCAAACTGCTGCTGTTTCCGTTGGAGTAAATCTCGCTTGCCGCCATGAAAAATTGAGTGGTCAGATTGGTGGTAATTTCCTTCAAATAAATAATTTTTCGTTCCTTGCACCAGACCACAAACTTGTTCCCCATCATCTGGGCTTTTTTGTTGCCATTATTTTCGGTAACCCTGAATGCCAACCAATCTCCTACCGCCGACTCGATGGTTTTAACATCAATTTTAATTGGAGCCTCGCCCCGCAGTTCCGCCGCCTTTTTCTCAGCAGCTTTCTGCAAACCATCCCACGAACGAGTGTTGGCGGATTCTTTAATGGTTTCACCGCCCTGCTGATATTGGAGCCATTTTCTGCAATTGCATTTTATGTAGGAGCGGTCCTGTTTGAATTTGCAGTCTTTGTTGTGCCTCGTGAAAACCCGAATACCATCCACAAGCTGGGTATGTTTCATGTGTTCTCCTCTTGCCCTAATACTTGGCCCCATGGGATAAGCGGATTTTGAAAAAGGTACAAATTCTGGACAATCGCAAATAGTCCCTTTTTGGCACAACCCATTAACACTTGGGGGACTAGCATAAACATTGGCGATTGACTTGGGTTACCATGGTGCAATCCGGAGCGTATCAGGGTACTTCCGTAACTCTGCTTTTTCCCTCACTCCGTGCGATATTTAATTTGGCCTTTGGCCGCAGTCCACACTTCGGCATACAGCGGGAATTACGGTCCAGCTGGTCATGCGAATAAGGAGGGTCGTAATCCATGTTGCAATCTTCAGACAACCCGCAGAAATTTTCGCCGAACACATTCGCTCCCGCGAAAACCGTGGGCACGCCGGTAGAGCAGGCTTCCATCGGACGTTCTCTGGTGATCAAGGGCGAGATCAAAGGTGATGAATCCATTTACATCGATGGCCAGATCGAGGGCGCTATCAACTTCAACGGCCATCGCGTGACCGTTGGGCGCAACGGAAAAGTGAACGCCAACATCTCCGCCCGGGAAGTCGTGGTAATGGGATCGGTGAAAGGCAACGTTCAATGCACCGATCGCGTCGATATTCGCGCCGAGGGCTGCATCACGGGAGACATCGTTACCCAGCGCATCAGCGTCGAAGACGGCGCATTGCTCACCGGTAGTGTGCAGATACGCACTTCCACGGAAACCAAGACCGCCGATAACAAGGCTGATGGCAAGAAAGACAACAAACCGCACATTCATGCGCCGAAGCCCACAGCCGCCGAGCCCGAAGCTAACGATAAGTGGCTGGAAGAAGAGCCTCTGACCGCCGCCGCCGGAAAATAATCTGAGAAAACTGACAAGTAAATAGGGAGCCCAGTACGAGGGCTCCTTATTTTTTTGTTACTTGATGTCCAGTTTTGTAAAAGGCGAGTCAGACCAGCTTCGAATTTCGTTGTAAATATGCAACCTAGAAAGTAAGTACAAACCAAATCGGCTGGGAACCATCCCAATATGGCGACAACAGCGAGGGCAACTCCTCGAAGCCCAAAAAGAAGATACTCTGGCCGACCTTTGGCCTCGACTTAAGAAATAGCGATGAGTAAGTGCCTACGAAACACCCAACCATAAGTGCATCAAAAAAGCTCCATACACCGAAGCGAGCATGGCGACGGGCATGGCGACTATACCCATCTTGAAGAAGTCCCAGAAAGTTACGTTGATCTTTTCTCTGCGCAGGGCTATCAGCCAAAGGATCGTCGCAAGCGAGCCCGTGATGGAGAGGTTCGGGCCGAGATC
>Ga0182015_10005656_pt1 | contig 12886 bp, 9 predicted proteins | sample 712P3MmetaG_FD_120478 | JGI IMG/M metagenome (GOLD analysis project Ga0182015, IMG submission 120478) | Permafrost microbial communities from Stordalen Mire, Sweden - 712P3M metaG | ecosystem: Environmental > Terrestrial > Soil > Wetlands > Permafrost | place: Sweden: Stordalen | collected...
ATATACGAACCTCTTCGTACTTGTCAAACGAAAACCTTCGTACATTGTGAAAAATGTTTAGCGGCCTCTTTCCAGCAACCGCTAATCGGGGATCGAGCGGTGTTACCCCACCGGCTCCAACTGTGCCGTAAAGTGCCGCAAAAACGGAGCTTCAAAAGTCAGCCGCATGCCCCGAATCCCCTCCCGCTTCCGCCAAACCTCCAGAATCACCTCGACCAGATAGTCGATGTGGCTCTGCGTGTACACGCGACGCGGAATCGCCAGCCTCACGAGGTCCATCTGCGCCGATCCCGCGAACATCAGCGTGCCAATCTCCACCGAACGGACGCCGCCTTCGAGATACAACTCGCACGCCAGCGCCACGCCCGGAAACTGGTCCGGCGGAACGTGCGGGAGAAACGCACGTGCGTCGATATAGATCGCATGGCCGCCTGGCGGCTGCACAATCGGCACGCCCTCCGCCGCAATGTGGTTCCCCAAATACGCTGTCGACGCGATCCGATACCGCAGGTAATCCTCCTCAAGCGCCTCCTGCACGCCCACGGCGATCGCTTCGAGGTCCCGCCCGGCGAGTCCGCCGTACGTCGGGTAACCTTCCGTCAGAATCAGCAGGTCCTTCTCCTGTTGTGCCAGCTTGTCGTCGTTGGTGCACAGAAACCCGCCGATATTTGCCATGCCGTCCTTCTTCGCGGACATGGTGCACCCATCTCCGTACCGGAACATCTCTTGCGCGATTTCCTTTGGCGTCTTGTCTTCATATCCATTTTCGCGCAGCTTGATGAACCACGCATTTTCCGCAAACCGGCACGCGTCGAAATACAGTGGAATGCCATACCGTTGGCAAACCGCTTTCACCGCGCGCACGTTTTCCATCGAAACCGGCTGCCCACCGCCTGAATTATTCGTAACCGTGAGCATGACTAATGGAATCCGCTCGCGTCCCACGCTGCCGATCAGGGCTTCTAATGCTGCTACATCCATGTTCCCCTTAAACGGCGCGGCCGCACTCGGCTGTCGCCCCTCCGCCGTCAGCAAATCCACCGCCTCGGCGCCGATAAACTCCACGTTCGCGCGCGTCGTATCGAAATGTGTGTTGTTCGGCACAACATCGCCTTTCTTACACGAGACGCCAAACAAGATCCGCTCCGCTGCCCGCCCCTGATGCGTGGGGATCACGTGCTTGTAGCCAAAGATGCTCTGAATCGAATCGCGGAAGCGATCGAAACTCCGGCTTCCCGCATAGCTCTCGTCGCCTTCCATAATTGCGGCCCACTGATGCGTAGACATAGCGCCCGTCCCTGAATCCGTGAGCAGGTCGATCAACACATCGTCGGCATGGAGCAGAAACATGTTGTAGTAAGCGGCCGCCAGCAGCTTCTCGCGTTGCGCGCGCGTGTTCCAGTGAATGGGCTCGATACTCTTGATGCGAAACGGCTCGATGATTGTCTTGATGGGCATGGGATATGTGTTTTTGAAGAACAAACTGTTCGTCACGAAGTTTATAAGGAGCGCTCATCACCGCGCCCAGATTCCGGTAACATGGCCGGAATCATACATTGGGTCCAGCCACGGGAGAAGCGTCCTTGGATCTCAGCGATTGCTTTCTTGCGGCGTTCGTCGCAGCGGTTCTCTTTTCCGCCATCGGAGCCAGCCCGGCGGCTCATCAAGACGCCCGCCCCGCCAACCAGTCTTCTGGCGCACCACCGGGACCAGACCGCGACTGGCCCGTTTACAACGGTGGGATCGACGGCGACCACTACTCACCGCTTGCGCAGATCGATCGCACCAACGTGGCCCAGCTCAAAATTGCGTGGCAGTTCGACACGGGCGAAAAGGGCAATCTCGAAACCAACCCCCTCATCGTTGGCCGCGTGCTGTACGCCTGCACATTTACCGGCAAAATCATTGCCCTCGATGCGGCTACCGGCAAGCAGATCTGGACCTTCGATCCCGGCTTCAAAAACGGCCAACCTTCTCGCGGCCTCTCTTACTGGACCGATGGCGCCCATGCCCGCATCTTCGCCGGGATCCTGAATTACCTGTACGCTCTTGACCCCGCCACCGGTAAACCCATCCCTGACTTTGCCGAAAATGGCAGAATCGATCTTCGCAAGGATCTGCGGGGCGACTACACACAGCACTCCATCGCCCTCACGACCCCCGGCCTCGTTTACAAGGACCTCATCGTCGTCGGTGGCCGCAATCCTGAGACTCACCCCGCGCCGCCTGGCGATATCCGAGCCTTCGATGTCCGCACTGGCGCGTTGCGGTGGAGCTTCCACACCATCCCGCATCCCGGCGAATTCGGCTACGACAGCTGGCCGCCCGATGCCTGGAAGGACGCAGGCGCGGCGAACAACTGGGCTGGCATGACTCTCGACGCCCAGCGCGGCATCCTCTACGTTCCCACCGGCAGCGCGGTTTTCGATTTCTACGGAGGGGACCGCATCGGCAACGATCTCTTCGCCGACACCCTCCTCGCCCTCGATGCGAGCACCGGCGAGCGCCTCTGGCATTTTCAGGGTGTCCATCACGACATTTGGGATCGCGATTTCCCCGCGCCTCCCGCGCTGGTTACCGTCAATCACAGTGGCCACCGCGTCGATGCTGTGGCGCAGACCACCAAGCAGGGCATCGTCTACCTCTTCGACCGCGTCACAGGCACGCCACTTTTCCCCATCGAAGAACACGCTTATCCGCCGAGCGATGTTCCCGGCGAAAAGACTTCACTCACGCAGCCCATGCCCACCGCGCCCGCGCCCTACGCGCGCCAACGCCTGACGGAAGATATGCTGACCACCCGCAGCGCGTCGGCCCATGACTGGGCTCTCCAGACATTCCGCACCTTTCGCAGCGACGGCCAGTTCATCCCTTTCGGCGTCGATCGCCAGACGATCATCTTTCCCGGCTTCGATGGCGGCGCTGAGTGGGGTGGGCCCGCTATCGATCCCGCGACAGGCGTGCTTTACGTCAACGCGAACGAAATGGCCTGGACAGGTGGCTTAATCGCCGATAATCCCAACGCCGGGCCGGGCGCGAAACTCTACCAGTCGCAATGCGCCATTTGTCACGGAGCCGATCGCGCCGGATCGCCTCCCGCCTTCCCGTCGCTTGTTGCCGTCAACCAACGACTCACAGATGCGCAGATCGTCGACGTCATCTTTCACGGAAGGGGCCGCATGCCCGCGTTGCCCAATCTCGACGACGCCAAAGTCGGCTTGCTCCTCAATTACCTCAAAACCGCCGGTGCGCCGGGTTCAGAACACGCGGCTGGCACGATGCCCGGCGGCCCGGAGATCCAGTACGGATTCACGGGATACCGCAAATTCCTCGATCCTGATGGGTATCCCGCCATTGCTCCGCCTTGGGGAACCCTCAGCGCGATCGACCTCAACACCGGCGAATATCTCTGGAAGATCCCTCTCGGCGAATATCCGGCACTGGCTGCTAACGGTCTGCGAGACACCGGCTCTGAAAACTATGGCGGCCCCATCGTTACCGCAGGCGGCCTTGTTTTCATCGCGGCTACCGTTTACGACCACAGATTTCGCGCCTTTGACAGTCACACAGGTCGGGTGCTTTGGGAGACCGAACTCCCGTTCGCGGGTCTGGCCACGCCCGCTACCTATTCCATCGATGGGAAGCAATTTATCGTCATTGCTGCCAGCGGCGGGCGCGATCCTAAATCTCCAACTGGCGGTATGTTCATCGCGTTTTCGCTGCCTTGATCGCGATTCGACGAGAGTTTGAAATTTGATGGTGATTTGTTTTCAGCAACTTAGCGACTTGGCGAATTCGTTAGCAGGTCCAGGTGATGGAAGCCAAGTCAGTTAGGTGGCGAGCGCGAGTGCGTCATTCATGCGTGCGATTGATGCATTCACGCGTGTCAACAGGCTACCCGCTTCGATCCAGGACAGTTGCTTCACACTCGCGATTGACTCATTGGCGAGTGCGATTGATGGGTGACGTGTGCGAGTGATTCATTCGCGCTTGCGAGTGAATCAATGGCGACTGCGGAGATTCGGAATCAGGGTACGGGCTGCAGGTTGCAGGTTGCCGAACGCGGTGCAATCGGTCTGCTTCCGGCATGATCGGTGTGAACCGACGCTCCTCGATGTTAGAAAGATCTGGGCTGCGCCTGATACTGGTGCAGCTGGCCCTGGGGCCAACTTCCACCCCCACGCCAGAGGCGCATCAGGCGGAACGAGGCTGGAACAAAAAAGACTCGCGTTGGCGAGTCCTACCTGATTCACGCTTCCTTCTTAGTTTGAGGGCCGGCGTGAGGCATTGCAAGGGAAAACAGCGTGCACCGCAAACGAAAGTAATGGCGCGGCGGCCACGATTTTGGGGCGCCCAGTGGATCATCACTTCTCGCGGACGCCGACGGGCCGCTAAGCGCGATTACGGGGCCTTTTGGACGAGAACAATTCTGCGGCATCAAGCTCCTGCAGACTCGCGCGTCCTCTAACGTTGTTCCACTTCGGCCCAGCTGAAGGCGGCGGGGAAGTGCTCGAAGTCGGTTGGCTTGTCTCTCTCGAAATAAATCGACAAGATGTCGAAGCGCGTGTCCACCTCGCGGTTTGGCAGCTGCCGCATGTAATGGCGAGCCAGCCTCCGCAGCACGCGGCGCTTTCGATAATCGACGGCCATCTGGGCGGGGGCTACGGCACGTGTGGTTCTCGTTTTCACCTCGACAAAGCAGAGCGTCTGCCCCTGCCATGCAATCAGGTCGAGGTCGCCGGGCGCGCGGGAAGAATGCCAGTCTCGGGCGACTACGACATAGCCGCGGCGCATGAGCCAGAAAAACGCGACGCGCTCGCCTTCAATGCCGGTTTTGAGGTGCGGGGCGGGCGCAGTTTTGCGCCGAGTGGCAGCTCGATCGGCGATGCGGTCGAGGGCCTGCACTGTCGATTCCATAAGGTTGACGCGAAATTTGAGTAGCACGGAGGCTATTTTGCGACGCGCGGAGTCGGGTCGCAAGAAACCTTCGTCACACTGGGGTCACTAAAGTTCTCGTGGTGGTCACGCGTTAAGCGGCGTCGTTGGCGAAGCGGCGGGGAGTTTGCGGGTGGTTGGTTCCCCCAAAAGCACGCTGACGTAGAAGAACTGGCCCGTGTGGTCTCACTTGTTGAAGCGCCCCGCGAAGTGGACGAATAAGCAATCGGCGATTATCCCGAAGGCGAGGAAAGATCCTGCCCAGAGTAGAGCACGACCACGTCTGCTTGTTTCTCTTTCGCAGACTATCGTTTGAGCCGCAATATCTCCGAGTCGCTGATTTTGTTTTGAGGACACGGCGACAATGAATCCGACGAGGTACAGGCCAATGGCGTCGACGAGCCGCAACAGATTGCGGATGATGGACTGCGACATGGTTATCGGCGTTCTCAAGGTGGAGAACACTTCGACGCCCATGATGTGCTTGCCAAATGTCCCGTGGAACCATGCTTCGGAGACCACGTAAAAGGCAAGGAACAAGAGGGTGAACAGCCCCATTGCAAGGATGGCTGGCCCTCCATTGAGAGAGGTGTTTCCGTTGTCGTACAAGCCGAGCCAAACGCCGACGCAACTCACTGCAAGCCAGAAGAATGGAAAAAGGAGGATGCCGTCCAGTATCGCTGCGGCCACTCGATCTCCGATGCGAGCTAAGCGCAATCTCGGAACATTGGGGGCACCGATTTGCGACTCCGCTTGCACGTCGGGATTCTCGCAGGGTGGGTGAGGAGATTCAATTGAAAAATAGATCGGGATCACAAGGGTGAGCGCGGAGCCGAGAAACGGTCACACGACGCTGACGTAGAAGAACTGGACCAATCCGATGGTGAAGAGGAAGCAGCCGTAGAGGGCGTGCTCGATTGAAGAGATGCAGAGCGAGCGGGTGTTGCAGTAACGGAGGGCAAAGATGATTCCGCCTGGGAACGTAAGGGCGACGGCGATCCAGTTGTGAAAAAGGATGTGCATGAGAGCGAAGGTAGCGGTGCTGGCGAAGATCATGAGCCAGGAGCGAACGAGGGGCTCGAAGGGATCGAGAAGGGGGCGGTAGCGATGAAACAGGAAGGCGCGATAGATGAGTCCTTACGGATAAACGGAGAACAGCGGATAGCCGACCATGATGAACGCCCACAAACGCGGCTGGGTGCGCGGCAGGACCAGAAAGAGGCTGGGAGCGTATTGATGAACCAGCGCGGTGACGACGATGACGCCGGCAGCGAACAGCGCGAGCACTTGTGGGATCTGCCGCGCGAGGGGGGCGGAGTTCCATAGCTGGCGGCGGTCGAAGGTGGGATCGCGCCAGAGGATGACGAGGCAGTAGACGGAGGCGACCCAGAGTACGGGGAGCGGGGGAAGCCTGCTGGCGAGACGGAAAAAGAGGGCGAGGGGGAGTCCGACGAAGAGGAGCAGGAACTCGGAGAGCAGGAAGAGGCAGTTGGCTACGGGGGCGGCCGCGACGGGCGTAGTCAGAGTGACAGGTGCGGCCCCGCTTGCCGGAACGAGGCGCAAATGGGCGGAGCGGGCTGGAACAGCTGGCGACGTGTCGATGATGGGAGCGGCCGCTGGGCAGACCGCGCTCTCTGGGGTCATTTCACTAGAGACTGCGAATGGATGGAAAAGTAACGAAAAAAAACGTTAAGGGTTAAGCCATTCCTTGTCCGGTCGCGTTATTAGACGAGCGTTGAAATACGCTTGATCCATATCCAAAATTGTCTTGATTGAGTAGCACCGATTAGCGTCGTCCCGCTCGACAAGAAAGCAAGATATGTCGGTCCCGTTGGAAGAGTGGAATGGGAGGAGAAGTTGCATCCGCCCTTCCCCCGCGTAGTAAACAGGTATAGCAGTCTTGTAATTGCGACGGATTTTCGAGAGGAGGTTTTCGAGGGCACCTCGGAGATAGTTCCTCACAGATTCGTCTGTCGCATCCGGAGGAAAACCGGCACGCTCCTTTGCCCGATCAAACATGTGGTCAAACACTTCCGTGTCCAGGCTGTAATTCGTATCGAATAGTAGTCACGACTATCGTTGGAGAACCATGCGAGCTTTGGGAGCCTCAGGCCGAAATGCAATCGAAATACTTGTGTCCTACCGGTTTCTGTCCCCTTATATACCCAATCGGAAACGGGCGCGGTGTTTGCCCCTTGGTACTTTTCGAAGATGCAGCACAGATCCGCTGAGTGCCTGTCCTGCAAGCCGGAATTAAAACAGACCCAATTTCGATCATCGCTTTCGATGAAGTAGACACCGGCCTCTTGATGCTCCAGGTCCTTAAGACGGCTAAAGGTATATTGCAGGTAATTGCGGAGCTTGGGTGGCTTGCTCCGATATCGATTTTCGAATTTCGCCTGAGTGAAATACCAAGCATCCTTTCCCTCTAAAGTCTTCTCGGCGATCGCCACAAAAGGCGCATCGAAATCGAGTTCCCCAGTCAAAGGATCTTTAGCGGGGTGGAAATGCGCGAACGCGGTTCTGCGGTCCTGTTCCTTACCCTTCGTGAAAAGCGATTCGTAGCGATCAGCGTCCATAACGTCGTTGGCCCCCACCATAGGCGGGGGCCTTTTGTGTCAACAAGAAGAGGTTTTGTGGAAAGATGGTGCGGTGTGTTTTGTGAGAATGCGCCCAGAGGCTTGACACCAACCAAGCTACACTTCTATGCCGAAAGTGTACCAAAATTCTTGGCAAATCCGCAAATTAGCCTCAACATTTAACGCGCTCTAAGGTTACCTCGGTCACCCAGCGGCTAATTCCTTGGCGCGCTGGGTTGCGCGCATGACGGCTTTGATGAGGGTGACGCGCAGGCCGCCTTCTTCTAGTTCAAGGATGCCGTCGATGGTGCAGCCGGCGGGGGTGGTGACCGCGTCCTTGAGAAGGGCGGGATGGTAGCCGGTTTCGAGGACCATTTTGGCAGCGCCGAAGGTGGTTTGGGCGGCGAGGAGGGTCGCGATGTCGCGGGGCAGGCCGACCTTGACGCCGGCTTCGGCGAGGGATTCGAGAATGATGTAGATGAAGGCGGGGCCGCTGGCGGAGAGGCCGGTGACGGCGTCCATGTGTTTCTCGTCGACGATGACGGTGCGGCCGACGGCTGCGAAGAGGCTTTCGGCGAGGGCCATGTGCTGGGGCTGGACGAAGCGTCCGCGGCAGAGGGCGGAGATGCCTGCGCCGAGCATTGAAGGGGTGTTGGGCATGGCGCGGACTACGGGGACTTCTTCGACGGCGGTTTTCTCGATGGCCTCGGTGCGGACGGAGGCGGCGAAGGAGATGAGGAGTTTGTCGGAAGTGAGGGCGGGGCGGATTTCCTCGATGAGCGCGGGGACCTGGAAGGGTTTGACGCCGATGAGGATGACGTCGGCTTTGCCGGCTATGGCGACATTGTCGGTGGAGACTTCGATGCCCCACTGCGAGGAGAGGGCGGCGGCGCGTTCGGCGTGGGCGACAGTCGCGAAGAGGCGGTCGGGGGAGAGGATCTGCTGCTTGAGGAAAGCCTGAAGCAGGATGCCGCCCATTTTGCCGGCGCCGAGGACGGCGATGCGGGAGTTGGAGAGATCGGAGTTGGAGAAATCAGTGGTGGTGGGCATGGTCGTTCCTAGGATAACGGGTTGGCGGGGTTGCGGTTTCGGAGGAATTGGGGGAAGGGGATACGCCGGGGGGGTCTGATTTGCGGGAGGCCACCTGATTCGGATCGTTCCGGTCAGTGATTCCAGCCGCTATGAAGCCACTGATTTTCGAGTGGATTCCTCTCGTTGGCCTGTTATAAGCTTTGTCCACTCGCTCGCCTCTCCGGCCTTGCTGTAACGGAGGTACGCCCATCGCCTGCGCCAACTCCCGACCGTCTATTGCTGGTTTCCTGGTGGTTCTGGCTGGCTGCCTGGTTATTCCCATTGCACTGGCAGGCCAGACGGCCCCGGCTGGCGCGCAGTCGCGCAGTCGCCAGCGCCTCCGCAGCCCTCTCCAGCGCAGGATGCTCCGGCGGCAAGGGCGCCGCTGACGCCCGTGGTGCAGGCTAGGTTGGATAAGCTCGCAGACGCACAGAAAGCGGCACATGCATCCGGCGATGCAAAGGCCGAGGCAAAGACCCTCAGCCAAATAGGCGATATATACCGTGCGGTTTCAGATTTTCCGAAGGCAATGGACAACTACAACCAGGCTCTGGCGCTGGCCCGCTCCGCGAACGATGAGATCGAGCAGGCGGAGGCGCTGATCGGCATCGCGAGATGCTACCGCGGCCAGTTGCAGGAACAGAAGGCTTTGGAGCCCTTTCAGCAGGCGCTGGATATCGCCACGGCTTCAGGAGACGAACATGACCAGGCCGCTGCGCAGATCGGGATCGGCAACGTCCATTCCAATCTGGGAGAGAAGCAGGAGGCGCTGGAGCATTTCAACCAGGCGCTGACGATTGAACGAAAAGCAGGCGAGCGTGTTTTCGAAGCCCTGACGCTGAACAACATGGGCTTTGCCTACTTTGCTCTTGGGGAGACGCAGAAGGCGCTCGATTGCTACGAGCAGGCCCTGCCAATCGCAAAAGAATTGCATGACGGCGCGCGCGAGGCCGGGCTCCTGATCAGCATCGGCGATGCCTGGTCCAATCTGGGGGAGAGGGAGAAGGAACTGGATTACTACAATCAGGGCCTGGCGATTTTTCGCCAGATGGGCAACCGCGCTGGCGAAGCCAACACCCTGGGTTCCATCGGACAAGCCTATGTCGATCTTGGGGAAAGGCGGAAGGCGCTGGAGTACTACAGCCAGGCCCTGCAGATCACGAGAGATGCGGGCAACCGTGGTGGCGAGGCCGCGATGCTGAGCGGCATCGGGGAGGTCTATTCCGCTCTTGGGGAGAAGCAAAAAGCGCTCGAGTCTTTGAACCAGGCTCTGCCTATTCAAGTTGAACTTAAGGAACGGGGCGGCGAGGCCGACACGCTGAATGGCATCGGCCTGGTCTACCTCGATCTCGGGAACACGGAGAGAGCACTCGATTATCAAAACCGGGCACTCGAAATCTTTCGCCAGTTGAATAACCGTTACAGCGTAGGCTGGGGGTTGAACAACCTTGGCATGGTCTACTTCAATCTCGGGGACAAGCAGAAAGCGCTGGATTATTACAATCAGGAACTCGCAATCTTTCGCCAATTGAATTTTGGTCTCGGACAGGCTAAGGCCCTGAACAACATCGGCGGAATCTACGACGCTCTCGGGGACAACCAGAAAGCGCTGGATTATTACCGCCAGGCAATGCCGATCTTTCGCAAAATGAATTACCCCCGCGGTGAGGCGAACACGCTGAAAAACCTGGGCGGCATCTACACCAGGCTGGGGGATCGGCAGAACGCGATGGACTGCTACAACGAGGCGCTCGCGCTGGCTGCCTTCGTCGCCGATCCAATTCTTGAATCGCAGACCCTTATCCAGCTGATGTGGAATCAAAAGCCGTCTCAGCCGGGTCTTGCCATTTTCTACGGCAAGCAGGCGATCAACCTGTTGCAACAGGTTCGAGGCAATATCCAGGGACTGGACGAGGATCTGCAGAAGAGCTTTCTGGTTTCAAAGGTTGGCTTCTACCGCGGTCTGGCAAACCTGCTGATTGAACAGGGGCGATTGCCGGAGGCCGAGCAGGTGCTGGATCTGGTGAAGCAGCAGGAGTACTCGGACTTCGTACGAGGGGAGGCGACTGACACGCTGAGCCCGCTGACGCTGACTCCCGCGGAGCGCGAGGCGGAGGAGGAATATAAGAAGTCCACAGCGGCGCTTGTTTCGATGGGCGAGCAGTGGGCGCAGTTAAAGAAGAACACGTCGCGCACGCCTGAGCAGGACAAGCAGTTGGAGGAGTTATCGGCCCAGCTCTCGAAGGCAGGCACGGGGTTGGACGATTTTTACTCCCGGCTTTATGTTCTGTTCGGCAAAACAAACAGCGCAAACGATCAGGTGGGCGATGTCAAGGGAAACGTCAGCAGCCTGAAGCAGATTCTTGCGAAGATGCCGCATACGGTGGCGCTCTATACGCTGGTAGGCGCGGATCGAACCAGCATCATCGTGATTACCGGATCGGCGGACGTACCCGCGGTGGTACGCGAATCTGTGATTACGGAAGCCGACCTGAACAGGAAAATCGCGGCGTTTCAGGAGGTGTTGCGTCATCCACGGCAGGATCCCAGGCCTTTGGCGCAGGAGATGTACCAGATCCTGATTGGGCCGGTGAAGGCGGATCTGGACCAGGCCGAGGCGAAGACGCTGGTCTGGTCGCTGGATGGGACGTTGCGCTACGTGCCGATAGCCGCGCTGTACGACGGGAAGCAGTACGTGGTGGAAAATTACAACACCGCGACGATTTCTCCCGTGAGCATTGCGCACCTGGCCGAGGCGCCGGATATGAGCAACATCACTACCGTGGCAATGGGGATTTCGGAGAAGTATGAGGAGGGATTGCCCGCGCTGCCGGCGGTGGTGGGCGAGCTGGATGACGTAGTGAAGGACGCGAAAGTGCAGGGGGCGAATGGGGCGCTGACGGGGACGATCCTGCTGAATGGGCAATTTACCAAAAAGGCGATGGAAAACCAGTTGGGCGCGCAGCCCACGGTGGTGCATATTGCAAGCCATTTCGTTTACAACCCAGGGGAAGCGGACAAGAGTTATCTACTGCTGGCGGCCAACGACAAGGGCGGCTCGGCCGATCATTTGACTGTGGAGGACTTTCACCACGACGTGAACCTGTCGCTTTCCGAAACCGCGCTGCTGACCCTTTCTGCCTGCGAGACGGGGATGAGTGGAAACGCAAGCAACGGGAGAGAAGTGGACGGGCTGGGCATGACGGCGGAATCTAAGGGCGCCAGGGCGGTCATTTCGTCGTTGTGGTCGGTGAACGACGCAAGCACGGGCCAGCTGATGGGCGACTTTTACCAGCGGTGGGCAGAGGGCGCGGGCAGGGTGACCAAGGTGGAAGCGCTGCGTCAGGCGCAGCTCGATTTGCTGCTCGGCAAGGCGAGAGCAGGAGGCGACGGGGGTAACAGAGGGGTCGAGGCGGAAAACACCGGCGACAAGCCTCCTGCGACATACGCGCATCCCTACTACTGGGCGCCGTTTGTGCTGATGGGGAACTGGAAATAGAGCTGGCTGCCTTATTCGGTTCACGCAATGCGTGATGACTGGTCGTCCTGGCCGTCGTGTCAGCTGATGAAGAATCGCCGGGGCATTTGTTGAGGGCAGATTCGTATTGAGATGTCGGCTTATGAGCAACAGGTCTCGACTGGCCACGTTTTGAATGCTTGACCGCAGGGCCGGGAAGTTCCACTCCGGAGCACCGGGTTCTTTGGTGCCGGAATTGCCGGCGTTTTTTGACTAGAACGGGCCTCGGACCCGAAAGCCGTGCTCTTTCAAAACTTCGCAGTGGCTGTAGCGCCCGAGTCAGTTTGCGCTAACGGCACGGGTGAAGAGCTTGCGGAAAAAAGGCAGAAGGCGGAGTTGAAACTGTGCATTTCTCAAAATGCCCCAGGGCAGTACTTTCGAGTGAACACAAGACCAAGTCGTATTGACGATGGGATGACAAGGAGAGTTTGCTTCTTGCTGTGGAGTGAACCTGGCCGTTGCATTTTTTTGGGGGTGGGGATTTGGTTCGCTCAGTGCTGGTTAGTGCATTTTGGTACTAGGGGCAGCGTGGGGGGCATTCGAAAACCAGACCACCAGCGCCCACAATGGAACGGAGAAACTGTACTTTTTCAAAATGCCCCAGGGCAGTACTTTCGAGTGAACACAAGACCAAGTCGTATTGACGATGGGATGACAAGGAGAGTTAGCTTCTTGCTTCCATGAGAGTGCTGGGGTAAGTCAAGGGGGTGGGGTGATGGACCCGCTTCCATACGCACTCTTGTCAGCCTGTGGGCTGGGTGCAGACTGGGGTTCGTCTCCCGCA